>OFMC01001971.1_pt1 | contig 14005 bp, 10 predicted proteins | sample 1541271 | NCBI WGS metagenome assembly OFMC01 (sample SAMN04209252, study PRJEB22552) | human gut metagenome | biome: gut; material: feces | host: Homo sapiens | place: USA: Oklahoma | reverse complement strand
ACGTTCGTGACGGCCTTTATCGCCAAGATTGACCTTAAAGCCGGACGCGCAACGTATTGTTCGGCGGGCCATCCTCCGACCATGGTCATTAGGCCAGAGTCGATGCCGCTGGGTGGCGGCGAGGCCCGTGGGGGAGAGGTCGAGCTGCTTGGATGCCAATCGGGCGTAATCGGTGCCTTTGAGAGCATGGTCTACGAGACGGGCGTGTTTACATTCGCTCCTGGTGACATGCTATTTATGTATACCGACGGAACAATCGAAGCACGTGATCGCTCGGGTGCTTTCTTTGGCGAGCAGCGCCTTCGTGACCTTCTGCTCTCTGTCTCGGGTGAGGGCGTATCGGGAATCTGCGGTAAGGTCTTGGGCGAGCTTGATCGCTTTACCGAGTCGGCGCTGGACGATGACATCGCACTGGTCTCCCTTGAGTTTTTACGGGGTCGATCGTAGGTCACGACGCCTGACGGGCGAAATCTGCGCGGTTGCAGATACGTGTGCATCGAGCGAGCTCTTTTGGGGAACCATGGTCGTATGAATGAGTGGAATGACATAGCGGTTTTGACGCCACCGGGCGATATCGACATCGCCTCGGTGCCCGCACTGCGCCGACGGTTGGATAATTTGATCGACCGGGGCGTGTGTCGTGTTGTCATCAATTGCCAGGCCGTGGGCTTTATCGACTCGACGGGTTTGGCGTTTTTGCTTACACGTGCTAGAGAGCTTATGAGGCATGAGGGACTGCTTTCGCTCGTTAACGCCTCCGATGGGGTCGTTCGCTTTTTGGAAATTGCCCGACTTGTCGACATCCTGCATGTCGCGGGCCCGGCGCGGGAGTCGATTCCCGCCATTCCGGTGGGGGAGTTGCCGCGATGGAGCAAGAGCGTCGAAGTGCAGCGAGGCATCGAGAATCTCCCGTATTATCGGCACCGTGTGGCCGAGCTCCTCGAATCGCTTCCCCTGAGGCGTGATGAGCGCTATGACGTCGCATTGGCGTTGGGGGAGGCATTGGGTAACGCGTATGACCATGCGGGCGGTGTTGGCTGCATCCTGACGGTTCAGGCCTATGGGGACCGTGTTGTGCTCGAGGTGCTTGATCGGGGCGCTGGCTATTCTATCGATGGGGCGAGCGAGCCGGTGGCATCCGAGGAACGCGGACGCGGTATCAAGCTTATGCGCATGCTCGTCGATAACGTGGAGGTTGCCTGTCGCACGGATGGCGCTGGCACACGCGTTCGGATGGTGAAGCTGTTTAGCTCGGCATTGGAATCGTGCGCATAGCGCCTTGACTTGGCGTTATTTACCTGCATGAACTTGCTTTGGGCAACTTTTTTGAAAAAAGTACTTGCGTCTTTAGGACAACTCGCGTAAATTAATAACCCGCAAGCGGACATGGCTCAGTTGGTAGAGCACAACCTTGCCAAGGTTGGGGTCGCGGGTTCGAGCCCCGTTGTCCGCTCCATTTGGGCGTTTAGCTCAGGGGGAGAGCGCTTCCCTGACACGGAAGAGGTCAGAAGTTCAAATCTTCTAACGCCCACCAAATGTTCGCAGTCCAGAGGCTTTGCTTCTGGACTGTTTTGTTTTATGCCGCCAAACATGCCAGCAAATTTTGATCCAAGGTCTGTATGCGATGGTCTTCGTATCCCGTAGGGGTGCCGGCAGATTGCATACGTCCTGGCCGAGCGTGACCGCAACATGTTGGTCAAGCATAATCTTTTGGATTCTTTTGGCGTGAGTGGCTTGGTTTTAGTAGGATTTGTCAGTGGCTTGACTAAGGGGGTTTTATAGCTGCCATGCAGGTAGCCGTGTTGGTAACGTTTTACCGACTTGTCAAATACCCCTCATTTATAATGCGTCTGCAAAATGACTAATTGCTTTGACCTGCTGAAACACTATATGTTGTGTTTGACCTAAAAAAAGAATACAGGATATAGATGCATCTTTGTCGTATGATAGATGGCGGACAGAGAACGAAGACCTTAATTGCCTCTTTTGAACGTGTCCTTGAGCCGCTTGATCGGCTCCTGGGAATGTCCGCATAGAGGCTTATGGTTTATCGAGAACACAGATTGCGCGACGGCGCCGCAAGACAGGGGCAAGCCCTGCCGGGCATCGTTTGGCTCTGAAGCGCAATGAGGCTACGACGCGAAAGAGGCAAGAGGATGAAGATCATCAAGCGCAGCGGCACCGAGGTTGTCTTTGACATCGATAAGATTGTCAATGCCATCCGCGCCGCTAACTTGGAGGTCGAGGAGAGCTCTCGTCTAACCGACCGCCAGGTGGTTTATGCGGCGCAAAACGTCGCCGAGGCATGCGAGAACGCGGGCCACACCGTTTCGGTCGAGGAGATCCAGGATTTGGTCGAGGACGAGATCATGCGTCTCGACTGCTACGAGGTTGCCCGCCACTACATCATCTATCGCTATGTTCAGAGCCTGAAGCGCCAGAAGAACACGACCGATGACAAGATCCTGTCGCTGATCGAGTGCAATAACGAAGAGGTCAAGCAGGAGAACTCCAACAAGAACCCGACCGTCAACTCCGTTCAGCGCGACTATATGGCTGGCGAGATTTCCAAGGACCTGACCCAGCGCGTGCTGCTGCCTCAGGAGATCGTGGATGCCCATAATGAGGGTCTGATCCATTTCCACGATTCGGATTACTTTGCCCAGCATATGCACAACTGCGATCTGGTGAACCTGGAGGACATGCTCCAGAACGGCACTGTTATTTCGGGCACGCTGATTGAGAAGCCGCACAGCTTCTCGACCGCCTGCAATATTGCGACGCAGATTATCGCCCAGGTTGCTTCCTCCCAGTACGGCGGCCAGTCCATCTCGCTGACCCATCTTGCCCCCTTTGTTGAGGTGAGCCGTCAAAAGATTCGTGGCGAGGTCGCCCGCGAGCTCGAGGAGCTCGGCGTTTCCGCATCTCCCGAAAAGGTCCGCGAGGTTGTTGAGGACCGCCTGCGTGACGAGATCCGTCGCGGCGTTCAGACGATTCAGTATCAGGTCGTGACCCTTATGACCACCAATGGCCAGGCGCCGTTCGTGACGGTCTTTATGTATCTTAACGAGGCCCGTACGCCTCAGGAGAAGCACGACCTTGCCATGATCGTGGAGGAGACGCTTCGCCAGCGCTACGAGGGCGTTAAGAACGAGGCCGGCGTGTGGATTACCCCGGCATTCCCCAAGCTTATCTATGTACTCGAGGACGATAACGTTCACGAGGATTCCCCGTACTTCTACCTGACCCAGCTGGCTGCCAAGTGCACCGCCAAGCGCATGGTGCCCGATTACATCTCCGAGAAGAAGATGCGCGAGCTCAAGCTGTCTAAGGGCGAGACCGCCGGCAACGGCGATTGCTACACCTGCATGGGTTGCCGCAGTTTCCTGACGCCCGACCGTTCGGGCAACGGTTTTAACAACGTTGCCAACGCGCTGAACTACGACCCGAACAAGCCCAAGTACTATGGTCGCTTTAACCAGGGCGTTGTGACCATCAACCTGCCTGATGTCGCACTGAGCTCGCACCAGGATATGGACAAGTTCTGGAAGATCTTCGATGAGCGCCTTGAGCTGTGCCACCGTGCCCTGCTGTGCCGTCATGAGCGCCTGATGGGTACACTTTCTGACGCCGCGCCGATTCTTTGGCAATACGGCGCCCTGGCGCGTCTGAAGAAGGGCGAGACGATCGACAAGCTGCTCGTGGGCGGATACTCTACGATCAGCCTGGGCTATGCCGGCCTGTATGAGTGCGTTAAGTACATGACGGGTCACAGCCACACCGAGAAGGAGGGCACGCCGTTTGCCATGGCCGTCATGCAGCACATGAACGACAAGTGCGCCGAGTGGAAGGCCGAAAGCGATATCGACTTCTCGCTGTACGGCACCCCGCTTGAGTCGACGACCTACAAGTTTGCCAAGTGCCTGCAGCGCCGTTTTGGCATTATCCCGGGCGTGACGGACAAGGGCTACATTACCAACAGCTATCACGTCCATGTGTCCGAGGAGATCGACGCATTCGACAAGCTCAAGTTCGAGGGTATGTTCCAGCAGCTTTCGCCGGGCGGCGCCATCTCCTACGTCGAGGTTCCCAACATGCAGGACAACCTCAAGGCTGTCATTCGCGTGATGCAGTACATCTACGACAACATCATGTACGCCGAGCTCAACACCAAGAGCGACTACTGCCAGGTGTGCGGCTACGACGGTGAGATCAAGATTGTCGAGGACGATGGCAAGCTGGTGTGGGAGTGCCCCAACTGCGGCAACCGCGACCAGGAGAAGATGAATGTCGCTCGTCGTACGTGCGGCTACATCGGTACCCAGTTCTGGAACCAGGGCCGCACCGCCGAAATCAAGGATCGCGTGCTGCATCTGTAAAACGTATAAAGATAATAGAATAAACAAAATGAGGCGTATCCACGATATATGGATACGCCTCATTTTGTTGCTAAGATAAATGAAACGGTTGAATTATAGAGGGGGTATTCTGATGTATTTGAGGGGAACTTATTTTGGTTGTAATTTATTTATTGTTTTTGGAAATAACTTTGTAATAATATGAATAAACGGAATAGCTCTAAGCGATTGAAAAAGCTCAATTCTTGGGATATAATAAATTACACTTACAGTGAAATATATTTCAAACAGATAAGGTGGAAGTATGCTGAAAAATAATATAGAGGTCGATGTAAAGGTAAAATGTATAGAAGCTGCGACCACGCAGGCAAAGCTGGCTGAAGAAGTTGGAACTACGCCGTCCTATGTAAATCGCCTGATAAAGAAGAAAGACGGAATTGTAAATAACACATTTTTGCAGATGTTAGAAAAGCTTGGTTATGATGTAGAACTGACCTATGTGAAAAGGGAAATATAAGGCGAGGAGGATACAGTGATGCGAGGCAAAAGTATAAATCTGTTTCTGATGGATGGTGAGGCCGGTGGCAGAATAAAATGTACACTGGCGAATTGGACAGGTATTGCATATAAAATTCCTCGGACAGAGCTTGACCGCTGCAAGGAACGAGAGGATTTAAAACAGAGTGGTGTTTATTTCCTCTTTGGTACTTCAGACACCACTGGAAAAGGTGTTGTTTATATTGGACAGGCTGGAGCAAGGAAAAACGGTGAAGGTATTCTGAATCGCCTGCAGGAGCATAAGAGAAATCCAGAAAAAGATTACTGGACAGAAGCCATCGCATTTACCACATCCAATAATTCATTTGGACCCACTGAGATAAGCTATCTTGAAAACCGTTTCTGTAATTTGGCACTGCAAGCGAATCGCTATGAGGTCAAAAATGGAAATGATCCTACGCCGGGTAATATTACAGAAGAAAAAGAATGCGAACTGGAGGAGTTCATTGATTATGCAAAAGTAATCATGGGAACCTTGGGGCATAAGCTGTTTGAACCTATTACCAAGCCAGTTGAAGTAAAAACGGAAGTTGAAGAAAAACAGGCGGATGATATCGGGAAGTTGTATCTGAAAAGAACCATTAAAACAATCGGTACGGTCGAAGCCGTTGGAATGCAGACTGCAGAAGGCTTTGTGGTTTTGGCGGGAAGCCACATCTCTCCATCGGACGATGATACGATTCCGGAAGTTATCAAAGAAAAAAGAAAAAAGACTACTTTTGATGCTGACGGGAAACTGATAGAGAATTTGCTGTTTACCAGTCCTTCCTATGCTGCAATGTTTGTGATTGGCAAGAGTGCGAATGGACTGACAAGCTGGAAGGATGCTGATGGACATACACTTAAGAGCTTGGAATCTAAAATTGATGAATAAATGTTGCGGATGAAGCAACGTTGAAGTTTATAATCCTAAGACTTGTATAAAGCGAATATAGAAAAGAAAAATCTATACCGTAAAGCAACCGCCCGGTACAAATCCTGTACCGGGCGGTTGCTTTATGATGAAATAGCAGAGAATGGCAGAAAGTTACAGCTGGTCGATGGTGGGGTAGCTGTCAATGGCACCGTAGCGCTGCACACTGTAACCGCAGAACCGGTTGGAAAAATCCAGCCACTGGTTCAGCTGCTCCGCCTGCAGAGCGGGCAGGGCGGCGCGGTCCACCCCGTTTTTGTGCAGCTGCCACAAGAACGAGCCGATGAACCCGTCCCCGGCGCCGGTGGTATCCACGGCCTTTACCGGCTTGCTGGCGGAAAAGCCGTGGGCGGTGCGGGTGTAAGCGTGGGCACCGGCGCTGCCGCAGGTGTAGAGCACCAGCTGTACATGGCCCACAAACAGGCTGGGCAGGGCGGCTTCAATATCACTGGTGTCGGTCAGAAATTCCAGCTCTTCGTCCGAGATTTTGACCACATCGGCCAGCGGCAGGAACTCCAGCACCGTGCGGCGCAAAGCATCACGGTCCGGCCACAGCGGAAAGCGCAGGTTGGGGTCAAAGTCAATGATAGTCCCGGCGCTGCGGGCTGCGGCAATGGCAGTTTTGTGGGCTTCCCGCATGGGGCTTTCCACCAGGGCAACGCTGCAAAAATGCAGGGCATAGGCGTTGGCAAACAGGCTGGTATCCACCTGCTCCGGGGCGTACAGCAAATCGGCTGAGGGCTTGCGGTAAAAACTGAACGTTCGGTTGCCGTCCGCTTCCAGCGAAACAAAGGCCAGGGCGGTGTTGGCTTTGTCCGTCAAACAGATGTGGCTGGTATCAATGCCGCAGGCAGCCAGTTCATCAATGATCTTGTGGCCGAACGGGTCATCTCCCAGCTGGGTCAGCAGGGCAGAATCCCCACCCAGGCGGGCATAAGCACCGCACACGTTGGCGGGCGCGCCGCCCACACGGGGGCTGAAAGAGGGAACCTCGGCAAAGGAACAGCCGGTTTTGGACGGAATCATATCGATCAGCGCTTCGCCGATCGCATACAAGGTATCATGTGCCATGGAATGTCCTCCGTTAAATCGAAAGGGAATACAGGGTGCTGCCTGCGCCGCAAAGCTGCACGGCAACCTTGCCCGCTGCCGGGTAATACCGGGTGGAAAGCACCGCGGCACCGTCGTTCAGGAATATTTCCAGCGAGGAAGCATCCCCCACAACACGCAGGCTGCGGCAGGGGGCATCCAGCACAGCCTTGCGCTCGGTGCGCCCGGCGGCAATCGCTGCATCGGTAAAGCGCAGGGTACAGGTGCGGTCCGTTTCGGTGTAAGTCAGGGTCAGGCCGTTGGCAATGGTCAGGACAAAATCCCCGGCGGGGACGGCGGTCAGGTCAAAGCAGGGGTCCGTTTCAACCGTTTCGCCGTCTGCCGGCTGGCGGGCTTCGCCGCGCAGGGCGTTCAGCTCGGCGGCAGGGGCTTGCAGCAGGCAGCCATTGCCGTCCTGGGTCAACACGCGGGGCAGGGTCAGGCAGTGTTGCCAGCCATACTCCACGGTGGGGTTGGTGTAATCGGCATCCGGCATGCCCATCCAGCCAAACTGGATGCGGCGGCCATCCGCGGCGGCAAAGCTTTGGGGCGCGTAATAGTCAAAGCCATCGTCCAGGGCGTGGAATTCGCTCAATGCGCAATCGGTGCGCCAGTCACCCTGCAGGGCAAAGTAACCGCAGCCGTACACGTTCTGGCAGGCAATGCCCTGGGGCGATACCGCCAAAAACCACTGGCCGTCCAGCTCAAACAGGTCGGGGCATTCCCACATATAGCCAAAGGGTTCGGGGGTGGTAATGGTGTTGATGTGGTTCCAATGCAGCTTGTCGGCGCTTTCAAACACCAGCACTTCGCCATGGTCGTCCAGTGTTCGGGCACCCAGCACCATATAGTAGCGCCCATCCAGCGCAAACACTTTGGGATCGCGCACATGGCAGGTCAGCCCGGCGGGATAATCCTGGTTGTACATCAGGCAGCGCTTGTTGTCCAGATGGATGGCATCGCGGCTGGTGGCAAGGCAGACATTGTGCCCGCGCCCCTGCTTGATGTAGTCATATTCGCCGGGGTGCTTGACATTGCCGGTATAGTACAGGTACAGCATGCCGTCCTCCACCAGAGCGGAGCCGGAATAAACGCCATGGCAGTCAAACGGTTCGTCCGGGTACAGCATTACGGGCAGGCGTTCCCAGTGGAACAAATCGCGGCTGCGCACGTGCCCCCAGTGCTTGACCCCTCCCGTGGGGTCAAACGGGCCGTACTGATAAAATACATGGTATTCATCGCCGATCTGGCACAGCCCGTTGGGGTCGTTCAGCCAGCCCACAGGGGGTTGAACATGCAGCTTCTGCCGGTGGGGATCCGCCGCCACACGGGCGGCCCCGGCGGCTTCCACCATGGGGACAAGACGCTTCAAATCACGCTGCAAGGCATTCATAACAGGTAGCTCCTTATTGATTGAGAGGGGAAAACATCAGGCTTTGGCTTCCTCGGCTTCGGGGGTCCAGATCACCCAGGTCACAGCGAAGGAAACGCCGAAGGAAATTGCCATCATGATGAGGTACTGCAGCGGCATGTGCAGATGCAGCAGGATGCCGAAGATGCCGGTCACGCCAGTGCCGGTGGCACCCAGGCCGGTCACGCTGGCATACAAAGCGCCACAGGCACCGCCGACCAGACCGCCGATAAAGGGCTTAAAGTAGCGCAGGTTGACGCCGAAGATGGCGGGCTCGGTAATGCCCATGCAGGCAGAAAGGGCGGAGGGCAGGGCCATAGACTTAACTTTGGCGTTCTTGCTCTTGAGGGCAACGGCAAAAGCGGCACCGCCCTGGGCAACGTTGGCGGCACTGGCCAGGGGCAGCCAGTAGGTGAAGCCAAACTTGGCCAGCTGGCCAAGGTCGATCAGGGTGTACATATGGTGGATACCGGCCACAACGGTGACGGCGTACAAACCGCCCATGATGAAGGAACCGATGCCGAACGGCAGCTGAATTAAAGCCTGAACGCCGTTGATGATGCCGTCCTCCAGCGTGGTGAAGATTGGGCCGATGACAGCGAGGGTGAGATAACCGGTAACGAAAACGGAGACCAGCGGGGTAACAAACAGGTCGATCATGGCAGGCACAACTTTGTGCAGCCGCTTTTCAATCTGGCACATCAGCCACACGGCAATGATAACGGGGATAACGTGGCCCTGGTAGCCGACCAGCGGAATTTTGTACAGCCCGCCAAACACCGATTGGTAGGTCTGCACGCCCTCAGAAGCAACGGTCCAGGCGTTCTGCAGGTTGGGGTGAATCATGATCATGCCGATGACAGCACCCAGGAACTGGTTGCCACCAAACACCTTTGCGGCGGAGAACGCGATCAGGATAGGCAGGAAGGTGTACGCCGTGTTGGAGAACAGCTGGGCAAACACATAGATGGAACCGCTGGTATCAATGTTCAGGAAGCCGTTGTTGACCATAAAGTTCAGCGCTTCCATAATGCCCATCAAAAAGCCGGAAGCCACGATGGCCGGAATGATGGGAACAAAGATATCGCCCAGCGTCTTGATGGCCCGCTGGTACCACGGCGCTTTGGAAGCGGCAGCCTGTTTGACTTCCTCCTTGCTGGCACCGGTGATTCCGGCCAGGGCGGTGAACTCGTCATACACCTTGTTCACAATACCGGTGCCGAAGATGATCTGCAGCTGGCCCTGGGCTTCAAATACGCCCTTGGCGCCCTCAGCATTTTCAAGCTCTTTTTTGTTCACCTTGGAATTATCCGCAATCACCAGGCGCAGGCGGGTTGCGCAGTGTGCGGCCGATACAATGTTGGAAGCACCGCCGATGTTGTCCAGTACCTGCTGGGCTGCTTTCTTGTAATCCATGTTGCACGCTCCTTCTTTTATCTGTTGGCCCGGTAGGAGGTTCCGGGGCCTGTTTCATTTGACAGCTTTATTATATACGAAGGTGAGTGCTTTTTCTATTGACCAAACGACCCAACTTGCAAAGAATCTGTTATCGATTTCACACAGTTTCACACCGTTCTTTGGTAAAATGCACAAAAAACAGGGGGCTGCATGGAAAGGGTGCACAAAACAAAAACTTCCCCGCAGTGATGCAGGGAAGTGTGGCGCAAAGGATGCCTGTTATAGCGACCAGACATTTTCATCTGAGTTGTCATCCCCGGTGGAGGCCCGGCATTTTAACTCATAATCCAGCTTAATCATCTGCGGCTCGGCATGGGGGTCCGCCAGCATGTCCAGCAGCAGGCGGGCGGCTTTGTCCCCGGCGGTGCGGTAATGCAGATGGGCGCTGGTCAGCGGCACATAGGCAACGCGGCCAATGCGATTGTCGCCCACAGCGGCAATCATGATGTCCTCCGGAACCCGCAGACTGTGGCTGCGGCAGTATTGCAGCGCACCCAGCGCGATGGAGTCGGTCGCGCAGAACAGGCAGTCCAGCCCCGGCGCACGGCCAAACAGCTGGTCCGCCTGGTGGTAGCCGGATTCCATGTTGAACTTGGCAATGCTCATTCGCTGCGGCTGGGGCACGAGACCTGCATCCCGCAGCGCACTGTCAAAGCCTTCGCGCCGGGCAAGGCCGACGGCTTTGTCCAGCAGGGTCACGCCCAGGTAGCCCGGCTTGCGCCGCCCCTTTTGCAGCATGTGGGCGGTGGCTGCCTGCGCCGCGCCGAAATCATCGTGGAACACGCAGCTGAACCCGGGATACTGCTGCCCCACGATTACCACCGGCACATGCAGGCTTTGCAGCACCGCATGGTGTTCCGGGGTAAACATGGTGGCAATCAGGATAATGCCGTCCACCGTATCATGCCGCAGGGTATCCAGCGCGCGCACTTCGCGGGTGTTGTCGTTGGCGGTGTTGATCAGCAGCAGCTGGTAGTTCTGGTCGTCCAGTACCCGGCTGATGCCCTCCACCATGCGGGCGCAGCTTTCGCTGCTCAGCCGCGGCATGATCACCCCAATCTGCCGCGTGCGGCGGGTGCGCAGCATCTGGGCCTGCATACTGGGGCGGTAGCCGGTGGCTTCCACCGCAGCGGCAATCTGGGCGCGCTTTTCGGCGCTTAAGTACCCGCCGTTAAAATAGCGGCTGACTGCTGCCTTGGATACCCCGGCATATTGGGCAAACGCGGTAATGTTCATAGGCCGCACTCCTGTCCGGCTGCCGGCGGGGGAAACCTGCCGGTGCACTTTTTTATCAGTATAATGCAGAAACTGGCAGGGTGCAACGGGAAAGAGCGGAGGAAAGAAAAATAAGAATGAATGGCATGAGGCAAAGAGTAAAATAGACAAAAAACGGGGATTGAATTTGTGCTTTTGACGGAGAAAAAAGAATGAAAGCTGAATACAAAAAAGCACACAGCTAAAAAGATTTACCAGAATGAATTTGGTGTAAAAGTTATCTTCCACGCTGGCACAGGATGAAAAGGTATGCTATAATATAATATTAGTTACACGATGAAAAAGTAAGATGCCCCTGATGCCGATGCGGATGTGCGCGGGGCAATGATATGTGTTTAGTGAGGAAAAAGAATGGGACTGCTGCAAAAAATTCAGGCAAAAACCGAGGAAGCCCGCGCGAAGGAAAAGATCCGCCCGCTGCTGGAAAGCCGCATGATGCGGGACATCCTGCTGGAGATCGGCCAGCGCGGCAACGAAGCGCTGGACCCGCAGTCCGTTCCATTGGCTATGCGCCGCCGCGCCACCCAACTTGCCAGCGAAAGCGGCCTGAGCGGCCTGAAGCAGTGCGCTGTGGATGAACTGCATCTGGACGAAGCTGGAATCACGCTGGTCTGCAAGGGGGAGCACACGGCATTTTTGTACGCAGACTATAACTATGAAAACATTGAGGATACCGACTGTTTGCCCGCTGTGGCCGAATACCTGGTGCAGCACATGCGCGGCTATTATAACATTACCCGCAGCTTTTACAGTGTGCCCAAAGCCAACGGCCATGTGGAGGAAAAGACCCGCGAGGTGACTGTGGTGCGCCACCACGAGGATACCCCCTTTGCCCCCGGCCCGGTGCAGAAACAGCATTTGTTCTGATGTACATGAGATATCCCCCAGCATACAGGAATTATGCCGCCCCGCATCTTGACGCGGGACGGCATTTTTGCTATACTAATTTAGTATCCGGCAGGAACCCAGAACATGGAGCATTCCCCAAGAGGTCGTAAGAGGGAGCACTCGAAATCACACCCTGCGGGAAGCTCCTTGCAACAAAATTAAATAGGCAGATGTACTCAAGAGGTCGTAAGAGGGAGCACTCGAAAGTTTGCATCCGGCAGGTCACCTTGTCCGCAGGAAATCCTATAACGGCGGGCTTTATCGGGTGTCGCGCACCCAACCTTTCATCGTTATCTTGCATCGAAATCTCGCATTTTTCCAAACGCTGTGCGAGGCGGTGCGATAAAAACTAAATAAGCAGACGTATCGAAGCGGTCGTAACGAGATTGACTCGAAATCAAGCAGGCATTTTGGAAGTTACTGCTGATTTTCTAACGACCCATCGTCAAAAACGCACCATTTTCTACAATTGAATATTTGCTGTTCTCTCCTACTTTTCTCTCCTTTTTCCGGAGAAGATTTTGGAGGATTACTATAGGGAGCATTACCCAAGAGGTCGAAGGGGTCGCACTCGAAATGCGATAGGGCGTTTGTAGCGCCGCCAGAGTTCAAATCTCTGATGCTCCGCCAATCAACGGTACAGCGTGCTTTTTTAAGCACTTTGTACCGTTTTTTTTATGCAAAAAACGGTATTTTTGAGTTTGACAATTTCATAACAGGAGAGAAAGCGCCCTGTTTTGGAGAGAAATCACACTTTTTTAAGTGTCATTTCCCGGATTTGAACCCATTCCAAGCCCGTTCAGCATCGCTTCTGCCGAAGAAACCTTGGAAGCGTAGTCCAAATGCGAATAAATATTCGCGGTGGTAGAGAAATCGCTGTGTCCCAGCCACTCCTGAATCATCTTCATCGGGACACCGTTTGCCAAAAGCAAACTGGCGCAAGAGTGGCGCAAATCGTGAAAGCGGATGCGCCGCAGATGATAATTTTGCAAGATAATCTGGAACGAATTGGAGAGATAATCCGGCTTGAGCAGATTGCCCATTGCGTCTACGCAGATGTAGTCTGCGTATTTTTTGTTGTAGCACCTACCGCACAGCTTGCGGTTTTCTTTCTGTTCCTCCTGCAAGGCCAGTAGCCGTTCCCGGAAAACCGGTACAAGCGGCAAGGTGCGCTTGCTGGATTTGGTTTTTGTGCCATTGGATTCTACAAGCACTTCTTTTCCATCCAGCCGAACCGTTGTGACCGTGTGGCAGATTTCAATCGTGTTCTGCTCAAAGTCCACAGCAGCCCATTTCAGCCCTACAACCTCGCTGCGGCGCAGACCATAAAAGGCGGTCAACATAACTGCCACCTCAATTTTACTGCCGCGCACAGCGTCGAACAGCGCGTTCATTTCGTCCTTGCTGTAAAAGTTCCCGGTAAATTCGTTTTTCTTTGGGCGGTCTACCTTGTCGGCAGGGTTCACATCGATCAGGTCTGTTTTCACTGCGTATTTCAAGGCGCGGTGGATAACCGCATGATAGTGAATGACCGTATTGGGCTTCACACGCTCCAACTGCTCCTGATAAAATGCTTGGATATGAACCGCTTTCAGGTCGCCCAGCGTAACGCCGAGATTTCTAAAGTAAGGAATGATCCTGCTGTTCGACAGTTCTTTGTAGCTTGCGTAGGTTGTCAGCTTGACGGTTGACTTTGCGATTTCCAGCCATTGCACCAGATAATCCGCAAACAGCATGGCTTTGCTGGGCGGACCGTTGGGGTCAACGGGTGGCTCAAAGTCGTCTTGCAGCTCACGCATCATCGCCTCGGCGCGCCGCTTGTTGCCCTTGATGGGCAAGCCCGTGGATTGCCATTTGGTTTTGCGTTTGCCGTCATAAGTTTTGTAGGTTAATACCACATAATAGATACCATTTTTTTCTTGCAGATGTCCTGCGACCATAAATAAATACCTCCTTCGGTTTGGGTCGCCCCCGATCTGCTGTTGACAAGAACAGCATAACGCATCGGCGCAAAACAATCAACACTGTCGATTCTCTGCTCGACAGTGTTGACCG
>OFMC01001963.1_pt1 | contig 14047 bp, 7 predicted proteins | sample 1541271 | NCBI WGS metagenome assembly OFMC01 (sample SAMN04209252, study PRJEB22552) | human gut metagenome | biome: gut; material: feces | host: Homo sapiens | place: USA: Oklahoma | reverse complement strand
AATGTTTAATGTATTAGAAAACCTTTTGATTTTGCACTGAGTTTTTCATTTAAGGAAACCCTAAAATGAAAAATTAAACCTGTACTTTGACAACTGAAAATGGCTAAAAAAGTCTAATTTACTTTTGCAATGTAGTTTTGTAAAAAATATATTTGACAATATAGCAAGAATGCATTACACTAAAATAAATTTCTACTATTTTATTATGTAGATAGAAGTAATGTTTTAAATGTGTAATGCGTGAATAAACGCATTATATTTTTAAAAATAACTAAAAACGAATAACATTACTTCTTAAAAGTAAAAGGAGGATACAAAATGGAAAGAAAGGATTTTATTAATTACGACCCAGTGTCAAAAACAATACGAAACGGTTTAATACCAACAGAATATACTTTGAAAAATATTGAAGAAACAGGAGTACTTGTTTCTGATGAATATCGAGCAGAAGTAAGAAACGTATTGAAAAAAATAATGGACGATTATTACAAAGAATATATCAATATGTGTCTGAACAGAGAAATTAAGATGGACTGGAGCACACTTTTTGATGCATATGAACTTATGAAAAAAGGAAAAATGATCCCTAAAGAGATAGAAAAGATACAAGATGAAAAGAGGATAGAACTTTACGGTATATTATCAGCGTATGATGAGTTTAAAAAAATGTTTTCTGCCAAGATGATAACGGAACTTTTGCCACAATTTATATCTCAAAGCACTATTTATAATGAAGATGAAAAAAAGCAATATGAAGAAGTGATTCATATTTACTCTCGTTTTACAAGTGATTTTACAGATTTTTTCCAAAATCGTAAAAATGTTTTCTCAAGTGCTGGTATTGCAACTTCTATATGTAACAGAATAGTAAATGAAAATGCTGAAATTTTTTCAGATAATAAAAATACATTTGACCGTATAAAAAAAGACATATCCTATATTGATGAAATAATAGATTCGGATTTGAAAACCTATTTAGATGGATGGGAATTAGAACAGATTTATTCGATGGATTTTTATTCACGGCTGATGAGTCAAAGTGGAATCGATTTTTATAATATGATATCTGGAGCCGTGAATAAGGCTGTAAATGAATATTGCCAGAAAAACGGTTTAAATAAGAACAAATATTTATTAAGAAAGCTTCGTAAACAGATATTAAGTAATTCTGAATCAACATTTCAAATTCCAGAAAAATTTTTGGCAGATGAAGAGGTTTACAAAGCAGTTGGACAGTTTATCGACAATATAAAATCTAAAAATGTCATAGAAATATTAAAGGATATAGGGTCTAATTGCGAGAACTATGATTTGAGAAGAATATATATTGCGGAGAGTGCTTATGAAGATGTGTCAATTTTTATGGGATATGGCTGGAATGGTATAAGGGGATGTTTAGAAAAAAAGTATGAAAAAGAAATTGCTCCGGGAAAAGCGAAAGAAATAAAAATAAAGAAGCTTATATCGCAGGAAAAGGAAAGAAGTATTGCGGAAATAGATGAATTGTTTCATGTCTATGGAGAGGAGAGGGATGGTAAATCAGCTATTCAGTATATAGAAGAAGTTGTGGAATTATGTAATGAAGTTCCAACAAGTCTGGTGTATGATAGTTCAGAGAAATTAACTGAAAATGACAACAAGGCGGCGGAAATCAAAAACGCATTAGACTATTATTTCAGGGTATTCCATTGGATCAAAACTTTTATAACTGATGATATTTTAGATAAAGATATAATGTTTTATTCAGGAATTGAATTTGCCTATGAAGAAATCAAAGATATCGTTCCGTTGTATAATAAGGTAAGAAATTATGTAACACAGAAACCGTATAGTTCGGAAAAGATAAAGTTAAAATTTGGTACACCGACGTTGGCTAATGGTTGGAGTAAGAGCAAAGAATTTGATAATAATGCGATTCTGTTAGTAAGAGATAACAAATATTATTTGGGTATTTTCAATGTCTTGAATAAGCCTGATAAAAAGATTATGGCAGGTTATGCAAATAAAAAAAACAGCAGTGATTATGCAAAGATGGTGTACAATCTGCTTCCTGGACCTAGCAAAATGCTCCCTAAGGTATGTCTGTCACAGAAGGGAAAAGATACTTACCATCCATCTGCGTACATTGTTGATAATTATGAACGAAAAGCCCATGTGAAGTCATCGGAACATTTTAGTATACAATATTGTCATGATTTGATTGATTATTTTAAGGAATGCATAAAACGGAATGACGATTGGAAATGTTTTGACTTTAAATTTTCCGATACAGAACAGTACAATGATATAAGTGAGTTTTACAAAGAAGTTGAACTGCAAGGCTACAGCATAGGATGGACGTATATTAGTGGTGAGGATATTGAAGCTTTAGATAAAGAAGGTAAATTATATTTGTTCCAAATTTATAACAAGGATTTTTCAGAGCAAAGTCATGGAACGGATAATTTACATACAATGTATCTGAAAAATTTATTCAGCCCCGAAAATTTAAACAATATAGTGTTAAAATTGAATGGAGAAGCAGAGCTTTTCTATAGAAAGTCAAGTATAAAAAAACCAGTAGTACATAAGAAAGGATCAATTCTCGTAAATAAAACATATACGGAAAAGACGTGGAATGGTGAAGAAGTAAGAAGACCCGTTCCTGACGATGTATATTTAGAATTAGTCAACTATTATAATGGTGAGCAGAAGGCAATATTATCGGATGAAGCCAAGAAATACATGAAAGTAGTGGAACATCATGAGGCTGTAAAAGATATTACTAAGGATTACAGATATACAGTGAATAAATTTTTCATTCATTTACCTATCACAATAAATTTTAAGGCAGAACATACAGGTAATTTAAATGAAATGGTTATACAGTATATTGCAAAGCAAGAAAATATGCATGTTATTGGTATTGACCGTGGCGAAAGAAACCTTATATATGTATCTGTAATTGATATGAATGGAAAAATTAAAGAACAGAAGTCGTTTAATATAGTCAATTCATACAATTATCAGGAAAAACTCAGAGGACGTGAGAAAGACAGATTAAATGCAAGAAAGAATTGGAAACAGATAGCTAATATAAAAGAAATGAAGGAAGGATACCTATCTTTAGTGATTCATGAAATTACAGAAATGATGATGAAATATAATGCAATTATTGCAATGGAGGATCTGAATTATGGATTTAAACGAGGTCGCTTCAAGGTTGAAAGACAGGTATATCAGAAATTTGAAACAATGCTGATCAGTAAGTTGAACTATCTGGTTGACAAGCATAAGAAGGTAGACGAACCGGGAGGATTGCTTCGCGGGTATCAATTTGCATATGTACCAGCCTCATTAGATAGGTTAGGAAGACAATGTGGGTTTATATTTTATGTACCTGCTGCTTATACATCTAAAATTGATCCCACGACGGGGTTTGTAGATTTGTTCAATCATAGTGAACTGATAAAGGCAGGAAAACGTCGTGATAATCTATCTAAATTTGATGGTATTTATTATGATGAACAGAAAGATATGTTCTGTTATGCATTTGATTATAAGAATTTTGTAACGCATAACACAGACATTTATCAAAATAGTTGGGAGATATACACAAACAAAGAGCGACTCAGAAAAATATTTGAAAACGGAAGACCAACTGGTAAAACTGAAAAAATAGAGTTGACTCAAATGATGAAGGAAGTTTTGACAGGTGCAGGGGTAGAATATAAAGATGGACATAATCTGATAGATGATATTTTAAATAGTAATGATAATTGTATCAAACAGGTTTTAGACATTTTTCTATACAGTATTCAACTTAGAAATAGTAAGGGAGAGAATGAGGACAGCAAAGAAAGTGACTATGACCGTATTATTTCCCCGGTATTAAATCAAGAGAATGAATTCTTTGATTCTGTTGTGTATGCGGATAAATACAAGAAAGATGAGAAATTGGCAGATAAACCTATTGATGCAGATGCAAATGGAGCCTATTGTATAGCGTTGAAGGGACTTTATGAGATATTACAGATAAAAAATAACTGGAAGGAAGGGGAGGTATTTTCACGTGATACTTTAAAAATTACTAATGCAGATTGGTTGCGATTTATGCAAAGCAGAGGCTTTGAATAATGGAAGACTACTATATCAAACTGATAGTCAATTAATGATCATTATAAGCTATGATATATCAGATGATAAATTAAGAACAAAGTTTTCAAAATATTTGTCTCGTTTTGGACATAGATTACAGTATTCCGTATTTGAGATTGACAATAGTACCAGAATACTAAATAATATTATCACTGATCTGAAAAACAAATATGAAAGAGCATTTTCTCAGTCTGATAGTGTTATTATTTTTAAAATGTCTTCAAGTTGCGAGATAATAAGATATGGATATGCAAAAAATGATGAGAAGGATTTTATTATCATCTGATTTTGCAAACCGGAGTCTTTCTATTTAGTTTTAATTTTAGGTTACTTGACAATATGGTAATAATAAACAAAATAATGAAAAAAACAGGTTGATTAACGCAGAAAAATTGTGCAGTATTACAAGATAGGTGTTAAGTAACCTAAAAGAATTTCTACTTGTGTAGATAATCCGCAAAGTGGTATCAGCCGGCAGTTAAGTAACCTAAAAGAATTTCTACTTGTGTAGATAATATCCTTATACATAAATAAAAAAGGTTAAGTAACCTAAAAGAATTTCTACTTGTGTAGATTCCGGCCATGATGCAATACTGCGTACGTTAAGTAACCTAAAAGAATTTCTACTTGTGTAGATACAGTGATTGTTGAACCATCGGAGAATGTGTTAAGTAACCTAGAAGAATTTCTACTTGCATGTAGATAGAGTAGTGTAAATTCATGGGAAAACTGGATATATACTAGAAAAGGATTTTATACAATTCATGACTCATCAAGATTTTCTCACCCACCTCACCCAACTGAATATTACTCTCAGCCCACAGCAGCTTACAGCAGTACAGGCAGTAGAAGGTCCTGTACTGCTTTTGGCGGTTCCGGGAAGTGGAAAGACAACCGTGCTGGTGACGCGTCTTGGATACATGGTAAAGTGCTGCTCGGTATACCCGGAGGAAATACTGACGCTGACCTATACAGTGGCGGCAACAAAGGATATGGCGGAGCGTTTCCGGTATCTCTTTGGCAGTGAACTGGCTTCGCGGATGGAATTTCGTACCATTAACGGAATTTGCTCAAAGGTAATTTATGAGTATGGCAGAAGGATCGGAAAGACTGCATTTGAACTTTTGACAGATGAAAAGCAGATTGCAGGGATGCTGTCGCAGATCTATGTGCAGGAGGCAGGAGAATATCCGACAGAGAGCGATCTACAGAGTGTTCGTTCCTACATTACCTATATCAAAAACAGCATGCTTTCAGAAAGCGAGATACGTGAATTTGAGAAAGAATGCGAGGGAATTCCGATTGCGCGTATTTATCAAAGGTATTGCAGCAGGATGCGGGAAGAAAAGCTGATGGACTATGATGATCAGTTACTGCATGCTTACACGATACTGAAAAAGGTGCCCCAGGTACTTTCTGATTTTCAGAAAAAATATCATTATATCTGTGTAGATGAGGCACAGGATACTTCCAGGATCCAGCATGAGATCATTAAATTGTTAGCAGGTGCTAACGATAACCTGTTTATGGTCGGGGATGAGGATCAGAGTATTTATGGGTTTCGGGCGGCTTACCCGCAGGCACTTCTGGACTTTGAGAAAGATCACAAGAATGCCCAAGTGCTTCTGATGGAGGAAAACTTCCGGTCAAATGCGCGGATCGTAGAGCGGGCAGATCATTTTATCAGAAAGAATACACTGCGGCATAAAAAGGAAATGCATGCCACGAGAGAACCACAGCAGGATGTGCATGTGATCGAGCTGTCTTCCAGAGGGGCACAGTATACCTATCTGGCAAAGGTGGCAAATGGCTGCAGCGAGCAGACAGCGGTTTTGTACCGGGATAACGAGAGTGTGATCCCGCTTGTGGATCTGCTGGAATATGAACAGATTCCATATCGGATCAAAAATGCGGAGTTGGGCTTTTTTACCCATCGAATCGTGCAGGATGTCAGAAATATCATAACTTTTGCTTTGAATCCGTATGATACGGAAAGCTTTATGCAGATTTATTACAAACTGAACATGTATCTGAAAAAGCTGGATGCCATGCAGGCAGTGCAGATCAGCATGGAAAGGGATATTCCGGTACTGGATGCTGCGATCGGTCATTGTGGGCTGAAGGCAAGAACAGTTAGCAGCCTGAAATCAATTCGGATGCATTTGAATCACATGCGGACAGAGCAGGCGGGCAGAGCCATCGGGCGTATCGTGCAGTATATGGGCTATCGGGAGTATCTGGAAAGAGCAGGCTTGAAGGAAAATAAAGTATTTATTCTGAAAAACATTGCAACGCGGACAGATATGTTACAGGATTTTTTGAACAGACTTTCTTATTTACAGGATGTGATGCAGCATAAGGAACAGGCATATGATTGTCCGTTTATCCTGTCGACGATCCATTCAAGCAAGGGACTCGAATACGACCGTGTGTATCTTCTGGATATACTGGATGGTGTATTCCCGGAGAAAGTACCGGCAAAACGTCTGGACGGAAAAGAACTGGAAGCCTATGAGGAAGAACGGCGGATTTTCTATGTTGGGGTTACCAGAGCAAGGGAGGAACTTTATTTATTTGCGACCAAAATGCCTTCTCTGTTCCGGGATCAGCTTCTTGGGCGCAGTGTAAAAGCGGTCAATACAGTATACAGTGCTTACTCAAAGACATTGATGCAGGGATCTGCACAGGAAAATACGATAGAGGAAGCTGCTTATCAGGCATTTGAAGAAGGGCTGCAGCCGGGCGCAGAGGTACATCATAAAAAGTTTGGCGCGGGTAAGGTGATCTCGCAGGTCGGTAATAAGGTGTCGATCCGGTTTGTGGGAGAACAGGCACCGAAGGTGTTTGACAGAACGGTATTATACAGGAGTCATCTGCTATCCTGAGAATATTAGACAACATACAAAAACACAGCTGTGAATACCGGGCAGAAAATTATTATAAGGGCTGTCCTTGCCATGTTCCGCAGTTTGTGCTACACTAGCCACAGTTTCATAGATAAACAAATGGTGCCTGCGCATCATAGGCTGTCTGATCAAAACGGATCCGGATAGCGGATGCAAGGGTTAAAAGGGAAACAGGTGTGATTCCTGTACGATCTCGTCACTGTGATAAAGGAGCATGGCTTTGCAATATGCCACTGGCTAAGCTGGGAAGGTAAAAGGCATGTGATGATCTTTCAGCCAGGAAACCTGCCAGTTGTTTGGTACAGGGAAGTTCCCGGATCACGAGGCATTGGTCGTACTGCAAAGGCAGGCTGTTTGTTTTTACAGATGGCTTCTTTTGAGGGCTTGTAAGAATCCGGTTATACCGGATTTTTTTGCGTAATAGGAAAACAAGCATAATGTATCGAATTCATCCCGGCCGCATCCATGAGACATATCATATTTTTAAGGAGGACGTTATGAAAAAGAAAATCGTAACAGTATTACTTGCCACAGTACTGACTATGGCAATGGTAACAGGTTGTGGTTCTAAAGCAGCATCTGATACAGCAGATACAACAGAAGCCACAGACGAGGCAGACAGCACAGAGGATGCAACAGATGCCACAGACGCAGAGGCAACAGATGCAGAAGATGATCAGGCAAAGGCAGATGAAGTTGCTGCCCTGATCGATGCGATCTATGTACAGGAAAGAACAGATGAAACAGATGCACAGTGTAAAGCAGCGAAAGAAGCATGGGATGCACTGACAGATGCGCAGAAAGAGCTTGTAAGCGGCGAAAATGCAGATCCTGATTATTTCGGACGTGACACAGGAGATGCTTCCAAGGATGATCCGTTAAATGCGGATGGCATTGGCGCAAACGAGCTGTTAGTAGTCAGCTTCGGTACATCATTCAATGACAGCCGTGTAAACGATATCAAGAGCATTGAAGATGCATTAGCAGAAGCTAATCCTGACTGGTCTGTCAGAAGAGCATTTACAGCACAGATCATCATCAACCATATTCAGGCAAGAGATGGCGAAGCAATCGACAATATGGATCAGGCACTGCAGCGTGCAGTTGATAACGGTGTTGTAAATCTGGTTGTACAGCCAACACATCTGATGCATGGTGCAGAGTATGATGAACTGGTAGAAGCAGTTGAAAAGTATCAGGATCAGTTCGGCTCCGTTACAGTAGCTGAGCCACTGCTCGGTGAGGTTGGAGCAGAAGCTTCCGTTGTAAACGAGGACAAGAAGGCAGTTGCAGAAGCGATCACAGCAGAAGCAGTTCAGACTGCAGGTTTTGATTCTTTAGATGCAGCAAAAGAAGATGGTACAGCATTTGTATTCATGGGACATGGTACTTCTCATACAGCAAAAGTAAGCTACAGCCAGATGGCTTCACAGATGGCAGAGCTTGGCTATGACAATGTATTCATCGGAACCGTAGAAGGCGAGCCTGAAGAGACGGCATGTGAAAATGTCATTGCAGCAGTAAAAGATGCAGGTTACAAGAAAGTTGTCCTTCGTCCACTTATGGTTGTAGCAGGTGATCATGCCAATAATGATATGGCAGGCGATGACGATGATTCTTGGAAGAGCCAGTTTGAAGCAAGCGGTGCATTCGATTCTATCGATTGCCAGATCGCTGGGCTTGGCGAGATCGCTGATGTACAGAAGATTTATGTAAACCACACAGCAGATGCAATCGCAAATGCTGATCTTGCAGATACATCTGCGGCAGACGAAAATAAAACGAGTGATGTGCAGTCAGCAGCTTTAGCAGATGGCACTTATACAGCAGCTTTCAATACAGACAGCAGCATGTTTCATGTGAATGAGGCAAATGACGGACAGGGCACTTTAACGGTAAAAGACGGCAAGATGACAATTCATATCAGCCTGGCATCTAAAAATATCGTAAACCTGTTTGTCGGAACAGCAGAGGATGCGCAGAAAGACGGTGCGGCGCTTTTAGAGCCGACAACAGACACTGTCAAGTATGCAGATGGTACAGAGGAAGAAGTATATGGCTTTGATGTACCGGTAGAAGCACTGGATCAGGAATTTGATCTTGCGATCTTAGGGAAAAAAGGCAAATGGTATGACCACAAGGTAAGTGTGGCAGATGCCAAAGCAGCGGAAGAATAAGAAAAAAGCAGTATAGAAAGAAGGAGCGGTTATGGAGCAGAAAAATCGTAAAAACAGAAATAAAACAGGAATAGGGCTGCTTTGTATCATGCTCCTTTTGGTTATTCTGACAGGCTGTGGTGCTTCTGATACAAAAGAAGCACTGAAAGACGGAAGTTATACAGTTTATGTAAAGCTTTTGGGCGGAACGGGCAAGGCATCTGTAGCCTCGCCCGCTTCTGTTTCTGTAGAAGATGGACAGGCGTATGCGCAAATCGTATTCAGCAGTAAGCATTATGATTATATGCTGGTAGACGGTGTAAAGTATATGGATGAGTCTGTAGAGGAGGAAGAAAACTCCACATTTACAATCCCGATCGACGGTCTGGATTGTGAGTTGGATATAGTTGCGGATACGACAGCAATGAGTGTTCCGCATGAAATAGAGTATCATCTGATTTTCAGACAGGATGAAGAGGAACTTGCCAGGGCAGAGAAAGAATATGAAGCAGGGCAGGAGCCGGATGACAGTGAAACGTCGGCAGACCGGGAAGAAACAACAAAAGAAGCCGACGGTGGAATCGATTTTACAACATTGAAAAAAACGGGCGGCGTATCACTTTTGTATGCGACGCAGTTTCAGATAGAGGAATATGGCGTTTATAAAATGATCACGATCGGAGACGAGCGTTTTTTGCTTGTTCCGGACGGAGAAGAAGCGGTGGCTAACCTGCCGGCAGATGTGACAATGCTCAGACAACCGAAAAAGGCATATGTGGTTTCCACTTCCGTTATGGATCTTTTACAGGCAATAGATGCACTGGATGATGTCCGGCTGTCCGGTACAAAGCAGGAGGACTGGTATATTCAGGCGGCAAAAGATGCAATGGCAGATGGAGATATGTTATATGCGGGCAAGTATAATCAGCCCGATTACGAGAAGATCATCAGTGAAAACTGCGATCTTGCCATTGAGAACACAATGATCCTGCATAATCCGGAGGTAAAAGAAAAGCTGGAGGCACTTGGAATTCCTGTTCTGGTGGAGCGTTCCAGTTATGAAACACACCCGCTCGGAAGACTTGAATGGATCAGACTGTATGGTGTATTATTTGGAAAAGAAGAGCAGGCAGATGCTTTTTATCAGGAGCAGGTTGCCAAGGTGGAACCGATCATGAAAAAGGATGCAACGGATCAGACGATGGCATTTTTCTATGTAACCTCCAACGGTTCGGTAAACGTCAGAAAGCCGGGAGATTACATTGCCAAAATGATACAGCTTGCTGGCGGCAGTTATTTACCGCAGGCTGTCAAAGAAGATGATGAAAATGCGCTCTCCACCATGAATATGCAGATGGAAGATTTTTATGCGCAGGCAAAGGATGCGGATATCCTGATCTATAACAGTACGATCGAAGGAGAGCTTGACAGTGTGGATACCTTGCTTGCGAAGAGCCCACTGTTTGCTGATTTCAAGGCGGTAAAAGAGGGAAAGGTATATTGCACAACAGCTGACTTTTTCCAGGAGACAACCGGAATTGCATCTTTTATCGAGGATCTGCATGCGGTAATGACAGGAGATACTTCGCATGAACTGAAGTATCTGAAAGAGGTAAAATGAAAGCAGGAAGAAAACGTTACATTTTGTCCTTTTTATTGATCTTTATCCTGCTGGGTCTTGTGATCTGGTGGAATATCTGCAGTGGCAGTATTTCACTGACCGGAGAACAGATCAGACAGATCCTGTTGGGAGATCAGGAAAATGGGACAGCATATAACATCATATGGGAGATCAGATTGCCGAGAATACTGGCGGCGCTGCTTTTGGGAGGGGCACTTTCCGTGTCCGGCTTTTTGCTGCAGACCTTTTTCGGAAATCCGATCGCAGGTCCTTATGTGCTGGGTATTTCGTCCGGCGCAAAGTTAGTCGTGGCGATCACAATGATCGCTTTCCTCGGAAAAGGGATCACACTTTCTTCCTGGGGCATGGTAGCAGCTGCTTTTCTTGGTTCTTTGCTGGCGATGGGCTTTGTATTGCTTGTTTCCGTACGTGTGCATGATATGTCCATGCTGGTTGTCTGCGGTATAATGATCGGTTACATCTGTTCGGCGATCACTGATTTTTGTGTAACGTTTGCGGATGATTCCAACATTGTCAACCTGCATAACTGGTCACTGGGCAGCTTTTCCGGTATGACATGGCAGTCTGTCCGGCTGATGGCGGTGCTGGTGCTGATGAACGTCGCCGCTTTTGCAGTGGCGGTCATCGGCAAAAATGTCTGGTTGTTTATCGCCTGCTTTTTCCTGCTTGTATTGACACTGGTGGGAATCTATATGATTGCCTCTTTAAGCAAGAGCATCAACAAGTTCTATCAGACGATGGAAAAACAGCTTTCCCCTTACACCAACAAATCGCTGCGGGATTTTCCGCTGCCGGTTCTGGTGACCCGAAGACGAGGCGGAGAAATCATCTGGTACAACAACCAGATGCGGGAAAAGGTGTTTGGCGGCAGCGACTGCTTTGGGCACAGCCTGGCAGAATATTTTCCGGCGGTCAATTTGCAGACCGAATGTCCGGTGCAGGGGTATGGAGTCGAGTACAATGGACACCAGTACACCGCCTACCACGCACCTACCGGCGAGGAGGACAACCGCCTGAATGTACTGTATCTGGTGGACGACGACAAGCTCAAACGCATCGCACGGGAGTACTTTTCCTCCCGACCGGTGGCAGCCATCATCCTCATCGACAACTACGAGGAGCTGCTGCAAAGCGCGCGTGAAAATGAACGCTCTCAGATTATGGGCGAGATCGAATACCAGATTGAATGTTATGTCGAAAACTACAACGGCGTGATTAAAAAGCTGGAGAAGGACCGCTTCTTTGTTGCCTTTGAGGAGCGGTATATGCGCAGCATTGTCGAGGAACGTTTCACCATCCTGGATACCGTGCGAAAAATCAACGCCAACGGCAGGATGCCCGCGACCCTTTCCATCGGCGTAGGCAGGGATGCACAGAGCCTTTTGCAGGCAGAAAAGTTTGCCAGTCAGGCGCTGGATATGGCACTGGGACGAGGCGGCGACCAGGCAGCGGTCAAAAACAAGAACGGCTACGAATTCTACGGCGGTGTTTCTAAGGGAATTGAGAAGCGCACCAAGGTCAAGACCCGAATCGTGGCAGCGGCTTTGATGGAGCTGCTCGATTCCTGCTCGAATGTGCTGATTATGGGTCACCGTTTTGCCGATTTGGACTGTCTGGGCTCGGCAGTCGGTCTGTATCATCCAATCCAGCAGATGGGCAAGCCGGTCAAGATTATCCTCAACAGCCGTGCCAACATGGTCAAGCAGCTGCACGCGCGTCTGCTGGAGCAGGGCTTTGATACCGCCTTTGTGGAGCCGGAGGCAGCGCTGGAGTATGTGCAGCCGGATACCCTGCTGATTATCGTGGATGTACATACCCCGCACTTTATCGAGGCGCCCGAGGTCTACAAAAACTGCAAGAACGTGGTGGTCATCGACCACCACCGCAAGATGGTCGATTATATCGACAATGCGGTCATCTTCCACCATGAGCCGTACGCTTCCAGCGCTTCGGAGATGGTCGCAGAGCTGGTGCAGTACTTTGGCGACAAATATAAACCGAGCAGCGCGGCTGCGGAAGCGATGCTGGCAGGCATGATGCTCGACACCAAGAATTTTATTCAGCGCACCGGTGTGCGTACCTTTGAGGCAGCAGCCTACCTGCGCAAGATGGGAGCGGATACAGTGGAGGTCAAACGTCTGTTTGCCACCAGCATGGAAGCTTACCAGGAGCGCTGCAAGGTAGTGGCAGCGGCAAAGGTCTACCGCCACTGTGCGGTGTGCGGTGTCAGCGAAAAGATTGACGAGATTAAGATGGTGTCCGCACAGGCTGCCGATGAGCTGCTGGGCATCGAGGATGTCGATGCCTCCTTCGTCTTTTATTATGAATCGAGCGACGTGGTCGCTTATTCTGCCCGCAGCATGGGACGCATCAATGTCCAGATTATTATGGAGAAGCTGGGCGGCGGCGGACATCTGACGATGGCAGGCGCACAGACCAAGGGAATCGACCTGGAGGAAGGCGCACGCAGGCTCAAACAGGCAATCGACGAATACTATGATACCCTCGAGGATAAGGAGGAGCCAAAGGCTCTGCCTGCCCCTGACCCGGGACCGGTGCAGATGGTGCCGCCCGAGGAAAAATAGACACAACGGGTCACACAACACCCGACGCAAGAAAGGAAGAAGATTGTAATGAAGGTAATTCTGACACAGGATGTAAAGGGAAGCGGCAAAAAAGGAGAGCTGATCAACGCAGCGGACGGCTATGCAAGAAACTTTCTGCTGCCAAAGGGTCTTGCTGTAGAGGCAAACAATCAGGCGATGGATGAGCTGAAGGCAAAAGAAGCCTCCAAACAGCACAAGATCCAGGTGGAAAGAGAAGCCGCAATGGAAGCTTCCAAAAAGCTGGAGGGTAAAACTGTCCAGATTAAAGCAAAAGCGGGAGCCGGCGGCAAGCTGTTCGGCGCCGTGACCAACAAGGAGGTTGCAGAAGCCATCCAGAAGCAGTACAATGTTACCGTTGATAAAAAGAAGGTGACCATCGGCGAAATCAAAGCATTTGGCAGATACACCGCCGAAATCAAACTCTACACCGGCATCAGTGCCAAGATAGGTGTGGAAGTTGGCGAATAACAACAGCAAAAAGCCGTCTGGGAAAGTATTTCCGCAGGCGGCTGCCTGTCTAAAAAAAAGATTTGTGCGGTAGGAGGGAAAACGGCATGGCAGAAGAAACCATCGAACTGGGCGCGGAGCAACTGCCCTTCA
>OFMC01001951.1_pt1 | contig 14118 bp, 10 predicted proteins | sample 1541271 | NCBI WGS metagenome assembly OFMC01 (sample SAMN04209252, study PRJEB22552) | human gut metagenome | biome: gut; material: feces | host: Homo sapiens | place: USA: Oklahoma | reverse complement strand
TAACTCACAGACATAAAATATCTCCTCCGTACCGATATACAAAAAATGCTCTGCCGCTTGGCAGAGCATCTGGTCTATATAGCCATACTGCCGAGGTCTATTACAACACTGACAGCGTTGTTTATTATGATAGCGCATTCGGTCAGAAAAAGCAAGAAAATAATGCATTCGCATGATTATTGGTTTATATAACAGAGACTCAGATAGAGTTTTAACATCTCTATCTGAGCCCTTTATCTATGACGCAAAATAGTAAGCAACGCCTACTTTCAATGCTTTTTAATTGCTTTTTCAAGCGGCGCTTGAAAATGTTGTTGTAAAACCTCTACTACCGGTTGCACTTTGTGTGCCTTGGCCATATCAATGATCTGACTTTTGTCGAAAAACTCGATTTGATACTTTCGGGTGCGGGTAGCTGCCGAAGTTAATAAGGAAGTTGCCTCTGGTGTAAATCCTCCCAATGACCACAACTGGAACTTCAATTTTTGCCCATCTTGGTACCGACTCAATGCCCAAGTTCTAATGCGGTGAATCGTCTGAGACAACCACTTTTCAACATAGATGTGGTCAAGAGCAGACTGTGTTGCTTTACATTCAACAATAATGATTTCGCCATCACGCTCAACCAAAACGTCGATTTCGTTTTTATCATTTGAATCAGGGATTTGTATTAGCTTTCTGATTTCCAAGTAACGGTAACCGATATGCTGATAGTAGTATCCAACAAGGAGTTCAAACATATCTCCGATAATATCATTATACCGGCCTTCTGCCTTTGCAATTTCGCTGAATAGCGTTTCGATTTTTTCTGGGTTCTTGGAAATAATTGCGCTGGAGTGCGAAAACACACTAACAATTTCCGCTAACAGCTCGGCATACTTTTCATCAAATACATTTTTTATGAGGGCTACCATCACTTTGTTTTCTTTCAATATCATCAATGCTTCCCGAGTGATATTTTCAACCAAGAACACAGGCATAAATGCAGGTAGTTTTTTAAAGGTTCGGATCACAGAGAGCTTATCCAGGAAAAAATTGATGTCTTCCTCCGTGGCTGTACGTCCATAAAAGATATCCGCCACAACAAAGCCCGGCCGAATTTTCTCGGTATCATATAGAGGTTGAATGTATGCAGGGGCTGTTAGCGCCCACTGAAAGTTTGCAAATTCCGCCGATGCAGAAAGCACTTTGGCTGAATCATAACCGATTAAGTTAATGTTCTGTGCCCAAGATGCAAAGTCGTTCACAACTTGTTTCTTTACGGTTTCAAGACCTACTGCGCGGGCGATACTGCGATTCTGTATAGAGGCCCATTCGGCAAGCATCCAATGTGTCTCATTATACTCTACGATAATGCCACACTTCAGCAAATCGTCAATCACTCTCTGGTGGAGCTTGTGCCCTTTTACATTCTTGATCGGCGATGATACCAGAGAAGGCAAAATGCTCTTGGCCACAAAGCCATTTTGAGACTGAAATGCACAGATATAGACCCAGTTAATTTGGGATGACTGCTTTATGGCATCCATTAAGCGCTCAATATAGCGGTTAGACATATATTGGCTCTCAAGATAAAAGAATTTCTGATTCTTATCAAACGAAAGGGTGCATATCTTATTAACCGGTTTTTTTGCGCGCGATAGGGCTTGGCGCGCCGCCGTGTTGGAAGCCCCATATTCATGCTCAAATTTTCTGGCAAGCTCGCCAGAAAGCATCGGGCCATATTTATTTAAAAGCGTCACAACCTTTTTGGACATACACACATACCCCCGTTGGAAGATGTCACACTGCACTATTTATAATAAATAATTAATCGCTTGCGCAGATTATTTTGATGTTCATCAAGTCGTTGAGATCAAAGGATTTTTCTGCGTCTATAATCCTCATTTCAGAGAAACATGTCACACGGTATTTTTAGTATATAGCGATTGGGTAGTAAAAGCAATCCCCCTTTATGTTCTTGAAGAATCCATTTTCGCTATTTCTTTGTTTATTGCCCCGCAAACTTTGAGCTGCCACCCTTGCAGAAACCTCTTGCATAACACCCTGCTCAGAGTTACAATACAGACCACACAGCAATGAGAAACGCTTCCCGTCCGGCATCGGTGAATCTTCACCGGAAACCGGGCGGGAAGCGTTTTTGACCACATAGATTACCACAGACGGCGCTGGAACATGCGGACACAGTGGAGATAAGAGCGTCAAAGAGTAAGTAAAACAAATTAAAAAGCACTGAAAACCGCTATAAACGAGCGGAAAAAGTATTCCCGATAAGTTTGGGAGCAAGATGTCGGGAGTTCGAGTCTCCCATCTCGGACCATAGTAGACAAAACCTGCGTTTAACGATAGTTATACGCAGGTTTTGCCGTTTGTTATCAAATTATATAAAAACTCGATTCATATTTGGCTATAATTACATATTGGCAGATGCCAGCAAGCAGATTTGAGGAGATTTAATCTCCTTCAAACCTGCTTTTATTTATGTTTTAGAAAGTGAGACTACTATGAAGATCCCGTATGGCTATGTTTTGGTTGGCGAGAGAATTGCCATCCATGAGGAAAGGGCAGATGTTGTCCGCAGCATATTTGAGTATTATCTTGCAGGAGCCAGTTTGAGGAAAATAGTTGATATGCTCTTTGCGAAGGGCATAGCTTCTCCGACTGGAAACGCCAAATGGACCAGGGCGGCTGTTGATAAGCTCCTTGCCAATAAGAAATATATCCCAATTGTTGGGGTAAATGTATATATGGACGCTCAATTCGAAAGGGATCGCCGGTGTAATGTGGATTATGACAAAAACGGACATCCGAGAAAATCGACCAGATATCAGTCACCTACTCTCAAAACAAGATGAGACTATACAAATCCTGTTTTTTCTGATATACTTGCAGAAAAAGGGAGAATGGGATCATGACAGAGAAAGAAGTCGGTGAACTCTACATACGTTTGGCATTCCAATATGAGTCCGCAATTAGTCGGCTTCTCGACAAGAAGATAATAGACCAGGATTTGGTGGACAGGCACAGGAAGTCTTTTTACGACTCGTTAGATGAAGAAAAACTCCGGGCAGCTCAAAAGATTGGAGATTATACTGAAATCATACGACGTTATGTGCGAGGCATAATCTGTGAGGATATGGTTTCATTGACAGGACTGGCAAAGCAATATTCAGTGGATTCCCCTGGGTATACCATTCAAAGCTGGATGCGTAGCCGCAACACATTGGAGTTTCTTCGTCAATGGGAGAATGACATGAATGCGGAATTTGATGATAGGGCCTGTGAGGAATTGATTCATCAAGCCCATACAACATCACTGACCATTACGCCTTCTTTATGGATTCGAACAACTCATGCGGTTGGAATGTATGTAAAACAAGGCAAGGGCGGGGGCGTGAGAGCTTATCCTGAAATTGCGGCAGACTTCCAGCTATGGCTGGCCCCATTGGAAAGATTAGCATTGATTCGTTTGGTGCGAGAGATAAGCTACAGAGGAGAAAGAAAATGATACATACTATTACTCTCGAATGTCACCGTAAATAGGGCGTCGGTTTTAACGGTGTATACGGGAGAGTCCGGTGAGATGACGTTTCTTCAACCACCACAGGAGGTTACCTAAACCCATCAAAAGGAAGGTTCCTCTATCCGGAAGAAAATAGATACATTTCGGCTAGAGAAACAGCAGTATTGCAGACATTAAAAAACTATATTTTATGTTGCTACCCATAATTCCCTATTGATTTGAAGCAATTTATGGGATTTGATCAATAATAAAGATTTATCGGAGGATGGGATTATGGCAATTACCTTGACGGGAAAACAGCAAGAGGTCTTAGCGCTCCCCGCAAAAGGTCATATCGTTGTTTTGGGAACGGCAGGCAGTGGAAAAACAACAATTGCTTTGCATCGTGCCCGTCATCTTGCCAACATTCCGGGGAGCGGCAGGATTTTGCTTGTCACTTTTAATCGCGCTCTGGTTGGATATATGAAGGGCATTGACTATATTCAGTCCTCAAAACTTACAGTTGAAAATTACCACCGCTTTGCCCGCGGCTATTTGAACGCCCGTGGGAAAATGCCAAAATGGAATGGAATTTTGAGCCCTGAGCAAAAAGAGTGCTATATAGGACAGGCTTTGGAGAAACTGAAAGTGGAACATCCAGAGGAATCGACATTAAAACGGCCAAGAGAATTCTTTGTCGATGAGATTACTTTTATAGAGCGGTTTGGATTTAATAATCTCGCTGAGTATAGAGAAGCCGAACGTATTGGCCGCGCTTCCTCAAATATTAAGCGCGAAAATCGGAAGTGGATTTATGCAGTGTATGAGGAGTATCAAACACTGCGCCAAACAGATGAGCCGAGGTATGACTGGGATGATTTGGCTTTATATGTTTTTCGTGAATTGCAAGAGGACGACAGCGCGCGCAGATATACCCATATTATTGTGGACGAGGGGCAGGACTTTTCCCCGATGATGATCAAATCACTGGTAGCCGCTACGGCCCAGGGCGGCTCTTTCACCTTTTTTGGCGACGTAGCTCAGCAAATTTATGGCAGCCGCTTGTCCTGGCGTGATTCAGGGATTACCACAAATAGAATTTGGCGATTCGATGTCAATTACCGCAATCCCGAATCGATTGCGGCATTTGCCGCGGCTATTACAGAAACAAAGTACTGGCGGCAAGACAGGGATATGGTGGAAGCGACTTCGCAAATCGCAGAAGGGCCAAAGCCAATTCTTGTAAAATTCTCCAGCAGAGAACGAGAGATGTCTTGGGTTGTTCAACAGGCGATTGATCGGGGAAAGATTGCGTCTGCTGTGATTGTATGCAGAAACTGGACCGACATCAGCGCCTTTTCTCAGGCTTTGAGGGTACAAGGCTGTAATGCTGTTGAAATTAATAAGGACACTCCTGGTTACGCAAATGAAAAGGAAGTATACCTCACAACATACCATTCGGTTAAAGGAATGGAATTTGACCATGTGTTTATTCCAAACTTAACGGAGGACAAACTCCCCGATCCCGATGTGGTTTCAAGGGCCGTTTCAAAGGAAGATGCTTATGCGGATGAAATAAAGCTCCTTTATGTTGCCGTAACCCGTTCCAGGTACGGGCTTTACATGACCTTCAACGGAACGCTTTCCTCGCTGTTTCCAGTGGATTCCGACAGGTATGACTTCTATGGAGAAGAGAATTTGTGATGAGTGCGTATGACATTTTGCTGTCTCGCGGCGTTACGCGACTTTGCCATTTTACGAAACTTCAAAGCCTAACGCATATCATTTCTTCTGAGCAGGGTGTGCTGGCAAGCGGATCTATTTGCCAGGATACGAAAAATGCAAATGACACTGCCCGGTATGATGGTGAATTGGATTTTGTGTGCTGTTCTGTGGAATATCCCAATTCTTGGTTTTTAAAATCTGCGAGATCATCAAATTATGATTCTATTTTTAACGATTGGACGGTTTTATACATTTACTTGGATATACTGAAAGAGAAACGCATAAAATTCTCTCCGTGTAATGCAAGTAGAGGCAGAGGGGCATACATAAATGAGGACGAGGACGAGATTGAATCTATCTTTTTCAATTCCGATCGCTATCCCCGTACTCCGCAGATGCTCCCTGCCTGTCCGACGGACGGTCAGGCGGAAATCCTGATAGCGGATAATATTCCTCGAAGATTCATTAAGGGGATTGCCCTAGGAAATGAGGATGTCGCAAAGCGTGTTTACGCAATGCTGAAGATGTGCGATATGACCCACATTCCTCTTTATATTGCCCCGGATGTGCTGACTCCCAATTGGAGTCCGCTGATTAAAAGCGGCCGCCGACCGGAAGAAATTCCATGCGTTTGGCCGGAGGAGGGTTCGTTATGCCGATACCAAGCCGAATAGAAAAATGTAAAGGAGCTATGCTGGGTACCGCGATCGGCGACGCCTTGGGATGGCCCAACGAGCCTCGCGCTAAAAATAGGAAAAAGCGTATAGAGGTTACAGACCACTTTGTGGAATGGACACGAAGCTCCAACAATCCGCGCTGGCACGACGAAAAAATTCTGCCCGGTGAGTACAGCGATGACACGCAGCTCACTTTATCCGTAGCTCGAAGCATCATCACAGGCGACTGGGAGCGATTTTTGGCGGAGAAGGAGCTCCCGTTTTGGCTTCGATATGAGCGCGGCGGCGGCGGAGCGTTACTGAAAGCTGCCAAAACCCTAAAAAGGGGATACCGGCCTTGGCAGTCTGACTATGCGCGGGATTATTTTAATGCGGGTGGAAACGGGGCGGCGATGCGAATCCTGCCTCACGTCATTGCATCGGCAGAAAAGTCTGATATTAAAGAATTGATGCTGGAAGTTGCTAAAGATACCCGAATTACGCATGGCCATCCCCGTGCGTTTTTAGGCGCTGCTTGCTATGCCTATGCCCTAGATTACCTTTTGAAAAAGGATTGTGTTTTAGAATACGGAGAACTCGTAGAAACTGTACTTGGCGGACAAAATGAATGGGGAGCCCCCCTTGATCCCTGTGTTTTCGGAGACTGGATCAACACGGCTCGGCAGTTTTGCAGCTACGATTTTTCTGCAGAATGGTCCTTTACACGGGAACGCATGGCAAACCGCCTTAAATATATACAGGATTCCTTGAAAAAAGGCTTGATCCTTGATGATAGAAAAGTGTTGACCGAGTTGGAGTGCTTTACAAAGGTGAACGGTGCCGGGGATGTTGCCGCTCTGGCTGCCATTTACCTGTCGTCTAGATATGCGAACAATCCTTCTTTGGGTATTAAGATCCCAGCGTTCTCCTATGGTGCGGACACCGATACCATCGCCTCTATGACAGGAGGACTGCTGGGGATGCTGTCCGGAACAAGCTGGATTCCAATAGAATGGCAAATCGTGCAGGATTATGATTGCCTCATTCGAATGGCGGAGCTTCTTTTAGCTAACAACAAAAAAGAAATAGCCGGAGAGAATTCTGCAAAAGCCGGCGTGCAGAAAATTCCATGGACGCTGACGCCTATCGGCAAAATGAAACTTGTGGATTCTAAACATGTACCCAATGGCAAAAACGGGGACGTTATTATAGAAAAATGGCAAACCATGCTCGGGCAGGTACTCTACACAAAAACATTTCAACGAATGGAGCTTTCTGCATCGGATTGCCAATCCGACTGCCTGGTTATACCAAGCCAGCAGACCATTCAGGAAGTTCTACCCAAGCAAATGTGTATTCAAGAGAACTTGCTGACATTGCAGCAAACAGTCAAAGCCGAATCAAGAGATGTTACCAAGCAAAAGCGGCGGCAAAGTTTTTCCCTGACATCGACAGCAATTGCAGATTTATTGGATCATCCTAAATTTGCAATGAATTTCTCCCTTAGGAAGGCACTGATCATTGTCGACTGTTTGATGGAAGGAAGACTTACCCAGGCAGAGATTGCGAAACAATTTAAAGTTCAAGAGCCGGTTGTTGAACAGCTAAGCAATTATATCATATCTGAATAATTAAAAATTCCCATCGTTGCTCCGCTGAATTTTTGGCTGAGTCCTAGATGTAGATCTGACGATGCATCTTTTTTGTCCACACAATCCACAGCCCCTGAAATCGAATGATTTCAGGGGCTGTTTTCTTACTTAAGTATGCTCTTCTTTGAACCGTTAAAATATTAGCGCGCTTTTGAATTCTTGTTCGCAGGTCTTCATTCTCACAGAGAATTCAGCGTAATTTAACGCATCCACAGGAATTTTCAAACCGTGCTTGGTAAGGCTGATGTCGTCACGCGGCATAACATTTTTCTCATAGGTAGAACCGCAATTCATCCGCAATTTCAAATCGTCAGAGCCTTCTGCTTCTGGATAGAGATAATAGCCAGTCTTCGCATCAAAGCGGAACATATAGGCAAGTACCTGTAAATAATCTCGATTGCCGATGTTGTCAACGGGCTTGTACTTGGCATCCGCAATAATCCGCGTTTCGCTGTTCCGGCTGATGAAATCAGGATAGATCAATCCCACATTTCCGTCAAACAATCTCTGCGCGCCTTTACCGCCTTTATTCATTGGGTGATAAAACACATCTTCTATCAGCGAATTGACGTATTCTTCCCATAACCATGCTCCATCGAACAGGATGCCATATATCTGTCTCGCCCCTGCCCCGATTTGGTGTTTCTGATGTTGGAGAATCAAAAGGCACAACCGCTGCAATGCAAGATACTCTCTGAAATAAGCGTGTCGGACAGTGTTCTTTTTGTTTTGCTCAATAATTTTCTGCCTGTCACACGGCTCATATTCTGAAGTCGCATCTATAACGAGTTTTACCTCGTCTTTCACTTTGATAAGAAGTTTTTTCCCGTAAGGCTTTCTTTTGATAAACTCTATGGTATGCCGCACCAGCTCCATCAGACTGTTATCATAAGAAAACTCTCGCTGGCTGTATGCAACATTACCAACAAACGGGGTGTTCTTTTCTATATGTCTTGCGACATCAATCGTGCCTTTTACATTTCCATCATTGTACCTGTGGCGGATATACTTTTTGAACAAGCCCTTCCGCATCGCTGCTTTGAGGTAATACGGAAACAGAAACAGCAGAAAATTGAACAGCCGATTGTCTTGATTGGCATCTGCATCCAAATCTACGATGTTTGGAAAGTCCAGAACTTTGTCTAAAAGATACTGGAAAAAGTAATCCTCACCCTCTCCGCAAAAACGGGATGCAATCACAAGCCGCTCATCACCGTAGCCAAGAAAGCCCATCACATTGCCGGAGCGATAGGTGTCATTGACGCTTTGGAGGATCATTTGATCTTGCGTAATATCCTCTGCATCTTTTACGGTTTCAGGAAATACGAACACACCTTCACGCTCAAGCTGTTCCAATGTCTTATCTGCAATTTTGCCTGTCAGCCTCGCTACTTGAGAAAAGGCATCTTTTTTCTGCTGGGAGTTATCCTTGATCCTGAGCAGCTTCATTCGCATCACCTCTGGCAGGTTTCTGATAGCCGTATGCCCTTGCGAACCGATTCATAATTCCTTCCTCATCGTACATTCCCTGAATGTATTCCTGTAGGAGCGGTTGCAGATAATCAGTCCAAAGCTGGTCAAAATCAAGTGTTTTCAACTTCAGGAAGTAAGACACTCCGATCTGACAATTTTCATTCAGATCCTCGACCTCTGCGATTGCCTTATTGAGCGCAGCCATCCTTCTGATTGCCTCAGCCTCCAACTCCTCGTTTTCCAGCGACGCAAGCATCTCAAGGCGCTCATCCGCTCTGAGTTCTACGAAACGGAAGCGACGACGCATGGCAAAATCAAAGCTGTCCACAGAGCGGTCGATATCGTTCATGGTGCCGATGATATAGACATTTTCAGGAATATAGAACTTTTCGCCGGGGTCAGAGTGCAGATTGGAATACTGCGTGGAGATCTCTCCGGCTTTACCGCGATAACCGGGATCTATTGCAAAGAACAATTCACCGAAAATCTTTGAAATCTCACCGCGGTTGATTTCATCTATGATGAATATGTATTTTTTCAGTTCCTCCTGTTTTGCCTTTGCTTTTGAAATTGTACTTTTCTTTACTTTGATTGCTTTATAGATGGCAAAGTCATAGGAATATCCTTGCGTAGCAAACGTCTTTCCGAAAAAGGACGTGATATCCTTTATTTTTTCAAACTTTTGTCCGGATTCCAGCATCTTTCTAACTTCATCCAGATTCAGAGCAAGCCTGTTGACAGATGCGTTACCGGGAATGGAAATGCGGATATGCCCGTCATCCACGCCGGTAATGGTAAATTCATTTCCATTAATCGTCTTAAATGTGTCAACGCCAAACTCAACGCCGGAGAAAAACTCTGTCATAGATTCTTGAACCGTGACTTCCTTTTCTACGGTTTCTCTGGATTTTTGAGAGTCCTCATAGTTCTTTCTGGCACGGGCAACAAACTTCTTAAAAATGCCATCCTGCAATTCAAAGCCCATTGTCCCATCATCATTGATTTTCGGTCTTAGTCCTTCAACAAAATCAGAGTAGTCATAACTCGGATGGAACTGAACGAACTCAACCTGTTTTTTTTGCTCGTCAGTAAGAAGTGTGTAATCGTCAAAGTACCCATTGCTGATGATGTCCGCAGCGATTTCTTTGGCAAGATAAGATTTTCCGGTACCGGGCGCACCTCTGAAAATCAGATTTTTTGATTCAATCAGCATGGAAGAAAACGGATTTCGGTATCCCTTGAACTGTTGAACAAGCTCTTCCTGAACAGCAGCTTCCGTTTCTGCCGCTGCGGTTTCCTTCTCATCTTTTTCGCGGTATGTCAAAATAAGCTGATCTCCCGGTTCACCGAAACGTTTCAAACATTCCTGAACGAAGATAATGGTAGAGAAGATATTCCAGCAATAGATAACAAACTGCCGTCCGTTGTCATAGCCGTATGTCAGGTACTCTATTGTGTTGCGGTGCTTCTTGAAATCGTCAACACTCGCATAAATACCTCTGATTACGTCGCTGTCCGGGTTATATTTGCAGACAGGGAAGTTCTCCTTGTCCTCAACCGATAATGCAGCAAGCTGCTTCTCGAACACCTGACAGGCAATGCGGGGCAAGGTTTGATTGGAATTTCTTCTTTCGCCTTTGCTGTAGGCTCGCTTGATTACGTCTCCATTTGCCCTCTTGAAACAGGCATCCAGCGGCTTATAGTTATCACCGAGGCTCAGATTATCCATTGTAAAGCGTTCATCTGTTGACTCGACGCTTTCGGCAGTAATAGATAACTCAAATTTTTCTTGCTGCTTAGTCTCGATGGAGAAGCCCAGACTTTCCAGATAGTTCTTTGCGTCAACGCTGTTAAAGGATTCTGTCGAAATATCCGTGCTGTTTGCCAAATGGTCAGCAACGGCTACCACATACTTCGGCGGATATTTTTTCCCATCCTCAGACACAAGTACATATTTTACGCTTGTATTATGTTCGGGAACTCCGTTCTCGTCGATAAATTTCAGGGCATCAATAACATCCTGCTTTTTCAGCTTTGGTATAGCCATGCTGCACCTCCGATATTTCAGCTCATTTATGGCTCACGATAGAAGCGTTTGGCAAATGCCTGCTGGATGATGTGGTAGTTTTCTGCCGTGAGGCCTCACACAATTTTCAATATCATAGTAGCATGACGCTATACGGACGCACGAAACAACATTTTCACTTACAGACTGACAGATTTCGCATCCACAGTCATATAGCTCCGACGGTGGAAGTGCGCTTTTTTTAGCCAGTATAGATCAAAGGCACTATCAATAAAGAAAACGGACACGGCGATACCTCCTTGGATACCGCCGTATCCTTAAAAAAGGGCGACTTTAATACACCCCCCGTATTCTTATTTTCAAAGAAAACGGCGGCTTTGATTTAATTGATCAAAACCGCCGTTTACAGTTGTATGACAGCGGCTAAACTTCAGTTACACGCAATCATTTTCTATGTTTATAAATAAAGATAGCCAGAGCATACCCTATCAGAAAGCAGACACCAATTATACACCACACAAGAGCAGCAATAACATTACCACCAAGGAAAAAACCTGAATCCGATGTTAGGGCAATGATAGCAAAGGCAAGTGTTATAACAAAACAATAGATCGGAATATATCGTAAAATTTTGTGTTGTGTTCTACATCCAACAAGGAATTGAATAAGAAAGGCGATGAGAGCAGGCCCTCCAAAATAAAGTAGAATATCCATACTAACCTCGCTCCTCACTTTATTCGGCAGATATTGCTTCTTCCCGGGTTTTGTACTGAGAAAGTGCGCTATCGTATTTTTCGCCAACTCGACGATAGTGCCGTTCAAGGAGATAAAGAGCGAGTATCAAAACTGCACTGGAAAGAATGACAGCAATTAGCCAAATAGAAATTCCCGTACCACGATCTGCAATTCCAAGAAGATCAAGAATTAGAGATGGTAGCCCATAATTAACTGACAGAACGCTGCAAATGAGCACACAAGGGATGCCGCAAATTATAAGGCGGGATTTTATGGCATACAAACTTTCCTGGCCATCTACGCAGATCATAGAGTATAAAGCGGACAAAATAATAGCGGAAACCATGCAAAGTAAGGTTTGAGGTGTATTCAATCCACTTGCACGAAATTGAGGAAAGATGGCCCGTGCAAAGAACAAAGTTTGGAGCAGGCCAAAGATAAAAAAGAACACCGTAAAAAAGCGCCAAATAATTGAGCGATAGTTATTCATCTACATAACCCCCAATGCTGTCTTTATATTGCTTGAATATTGCCGTGATACAATAACTTTTTCTCCGTTATCCATAGTAAGCAAGAGCCTGGCACCAATTTCTGGCCGAATGGATTTTGTCCGTTTCAAATTGATAATAACTGCCTTCGATGCTCGGAAAAAAGATCTGTTTTTCAAATGGTTTTCTAACTCATACAGTCGCTTATCCGTTTCGTATATCTGTTGCTCGGTATAAATGAATGTCTTGCGATCCACCGACTCGATATACAAAATATCATTCAAAGCAATTTGAAAAAGTTCTCCTTGCCGCCGACAGCACAATTTTGTGTTGAGAGAATCCAATGCAGATACAATTCTTTGAACATTTTCATCTTCGGCCATACAATTTATGATGACTTCAATTTCTTGAATATCAGCCTGTATGTTAATTGCTACTTTCAATTTTCACCCCTCCCCCTATGTGTATTTTATAAAAGGCAAATCAGTTTTTCAAGACAGAGCGACTCAAGATGCACCAAACAGCGACAGAGTTGCAACCAAACCCTATTTGCGCCAGTTTTGGGGCAGCGCACTAACGGCAAGCAAGGCAAGTGTATTGACACTTGCAATTTCCGCGCTGCGGAAATGCTTGTTGGGGTGCCCCCAAACCCGCTGGACTTCTGGCCACCGTGACCAGAAGAAACATTGTCTGCGTCGCCGTCCCTAACGGGCCTGCTCCTTATTGCGCTGGTTGTCCGTCAGCCCGTGCAGGTGATCCACGCTGCCCTTAACCGCCACCAGCTCCCGCATATCCTGCTGGGCCTTGCGGTATTCCAAATAAAGAGCCTTTTTCCGCGCTGCCAGTTGGCGGCGTTTTTCTTTTAGTACGTCCATTTTGGGGAGCTTCTCGCCACCCAGCAGCTCGGCCATTGTCGCCTTGGCTGCCCGGTAGTCGGCCAGTTCCGCCTCGTGCTCGGCAAGGTATTTCCGGCTGTACTTGGCGGCCTTGTACCCATCGAACGCGGGGCGGGTCTTGGCGTACTGCACCACGGCGGCCATCAGATCGGACACACGGGAAAGCTCGGCCTCGGTCTGTTGAATGTCCCCGGCCAGCGTGTGAAAACGCTCTGTGGCGGCGTCGGTTTTTGCAGCCAGATCGTCATATTCAAAGAGCTGGTGCTCTTTCAGATATTGCAGCGCGGCAGCCATCTGTTTAAGGTTATACACCTTGGCCCAGCGTTCATAGGCGGGGCCTTTGCCCTGACGCATCCGCTCCTGAATGTCAATCAGCAGATTGACACGGCGGGGTGCGGGCGCTTTCCGCGCCGTGGCCGTTCGTGTGGGAGCCTTGCCGTCAATGACGGCCTGCACGTCCTCGGGGCCGTAGCCGTCCCCCAGCGTGGACGCCCGGAAACGGGCCGCCCGCTGTTGTCCTGGCACAAGGAACGAGATCACGCCGCCGCGCCCGTGCTTGACCTGTATGCCTGCCGTTTCCATGCGCCGGAGAAAGTCTGCAAAGTCCTTGGGGCGCTCCGTCAGAGCCGCGTCAATGGCAAGGCGAATCTGTTCTTTCTGTGAGAGCTTTTGATTTTCGCCCAGCCATTGACCGTAGTGCAGATACCGTCCCTTGCTGTGGAGCTTGGGATTTGCGATCACGGATAGGTCGTGCTCCAGACATACCCGGTCAGACAGCCGCCGCAGGGCGAACGAGGAGCCGATGAAGTTGCGAAACTTCCGGGAGCGGTCATAGGCGGTGGAATTGTAGTAAATGTGATTATGAATGTGCTCTTTGTCTATATGGGTACAGACGAAGAATTGATACTTCCCCTTTGTCCAGCGCATCGCCGTTTCATAGCCGATGCGGTTGGCCTCCTCCGCCG
>OFMC01001942.1_pt1 | contig 14172 bp, 17 predicted proteins | sample 1541271 | NCBI WGS metagenome assembly OFMC01 (sample SAMN04209252, study PRJEB22552) | human gut metagenome | biome: gut; material: feces | host: Homo sapiens | place: USA: Oklahoma | reverse complement strand
AGACCGCAATTTCACCGGAACGGTGTATAATTGCGCCCTTTATTCTAAAGGGTTTGAAACGCTGCGGCGTTCCTGCAAGTCGTGAATCATCTTTGCAAGTGCCAGCGCAACTTCTGGTTGACGGAACGCAATTTTCAGCAGCTCCATCACCTGATCGTTGGTGAGTTCTTCCGGCGCAATCAGAAAACTTTCCAGCATTCCGGCACGGGTACACAGACGATGCACACGGGCTTTGCGGGTCAGCTCCGGTATCTGATGTTCCAGAATTTTCTCACGGTGCTTGTAGTAGCGTAGCTGCTGCTCCGCTTTGGCTTTTTCGCTGCGGAGATAGGCAAGGTCGGATTTGGGCTGGGTCATAGCATCACGCTCCTTTACAAAATAAAGAGCCAAACAATCAGTATAAAGGCTGATCATTTGGCTGTGGAAACATATTTAATTTTCGCAGTTCAAGCGAACTTGAACCGTAAATACACCGTCTTTCTTTTTCGTGTAGAAGTCACCATGGTTTTCCTGAACGATACGGTTTATATTTTTTAGCCCGTAACCATGATGTTCTCCGATGCGGATTCCGCGAGAAGTATCACTGTATGGGTTTTCCAGCCGATAGAAAAGGCTCCGATATTGTTTGCGCAGCTGTAAATGGATGGTTCGCTGTTCCGCTGGCAGACTGCAACAGGCTTCAATGGCATTGTCAAATGTATTTCCGAGGATGATGCTCAAAGACAGCGATGAGATCGTCAGAACTTCAGGAATCGTCACATCCAGTTTGACCTTGATGTTATTCTTCTCTGCGATGCGTAGGTAATAATTCAAAAGAGCATCAACAACAGGGTTTCCGACAGCAGAAACATTTGTGGAACGCTCAAAAATATCCGTGGCAGCTTGTGCAATCTTGTGAAGTTCTTCGGTATCGCCGTGTTCTGCAACTGCCTACATCGCCAGAATGTATTTCTTCACATCATGCCGTAGAGAACGGACTTCTTCCTGACGTTCTTTGAGCTGCTGGTAGTATTCCATTTGAAGATTGTACTGCTGCTCATTGAACTTGGCTTTGAATTTTTCCAGTTCATTTTCCCGGAGAGCTTCCACATAGAACACGATCAGGATGTTTATAAGGAGAAGCACCGCCATAAGACCGACCATATAATCCGGGAAATACTCATCCGCAGCATGATACTGTGCCACATAACAGACAGCGATGCTTGCGATTTGAATCGCAATAATTGGCAACAGCCATAGGATGCGCAGAGCATTTCCCTTTCGACTGAAAAAATGTGAGATCAGGACTACAAGTGGAACTTGAATCAGGTTTGAAAAAACAACATAAACCAACCGTGCTGCCCCAGCCTGCATCAGAATATCGGTATCAGGGATGCGCAGCCCGATCAGGAGCATTGCAAGCACTTCCACCAAAGCAATCAGCGTAAAGAAAGCTCCGCTTGCAAAAACCGCCTGCCATGGTCGCACTTCGTAAAACAGCAGTGCGAGGAAAAATCCGCCAACTAAAAGATAGATCGTGCGCTGCGTTACCCAGTCCGGGAATAAGCTTAGTGCACACTGGCCAGCGATCATAAGCACAACATACACATAGAACCATTTTGAAACGGGCTCCTTTTTAGGAAATAGCCGACCGATAAAAAGCAGCAACAGAGCGATGTTGGCAAAGCTCCCTGCAAACTCAACGAAATAATAAAGTATCATCTTCCCAAATAAGCGTTAAAGTTCTGATTGAACTCCTGACGCTTCCTCCTGCTGATCGGTAGCTGATGTCCGCTGGAAAGAAAAACAGCGGTTCCAGTAGCGTAAACAATGTGTTCCATATTGACAAGATAACTTTTGTGTGGCGACACGAAGCATCGTTTGGGAAGCTGCTCCAAGGCTTCAGGAATGCTCATTCTCAATGTAAGGTCTTGCTCCTTGCAGTGGATCAGAACTTTATGTCCGTGGCTTTCCAGAAAGTAAATATCTGATGTTTCCAAGGACATGGTGACACCATCGTATTCGATTGTGAAATGTTTGGAGTTCAGTTCCTGAAGGACAGCGTCCATCGCCGCAGCGAACAGCGTCTGATCCAAAGGTTTGACAAGGTAGCGGAATGCAATGCCATATCCCTGCACAGCATACTCGTGCCGCTTCGTGACAAATACCACCAAGGGATGCTTCTCCATTTGAATCAGGGATTGTGCCAGCTGAAAACCGTTGGATGGCATCTCAATGTCGAGCAGCAGCAAATCGAAGGATTTCTTCTGCATTTGCAATTCGCTCAGAAGTTCGTTTCCGTCCATGTAAGTTTCAATGTCAAAGCAACCTTGCACATCGTATCGCTGGACGCTTTGAACAATACCATCAAGGTCTGACTTCTCATCATCGCAGACTGCAACGTGGTACTTCAGCATTTCGACAACCTCCACAAAATAATGTCCTGCTACTATTATAGACTGTGCAAAGGCTCCTTACAAGTAGCCTGACCTACCACTTTTGTCACCAGAACGACCAGTTTTGCCAAACCTCTTGATTTTGCTGAAATTTATGATACAGTGAAGCAAAAATCAGAAGATAAGGTGGCGCAACTGCAATGTGGGAACGCACGCTGTCTCAGAAATTAGTCCGTCTTTTCTGCGAACAAAAAGTGGTAGACGAATCAAAAGCGGATGCGTATGTCTATGGGTACGAGTTGCTCATATCGTCTGTTGTAAGTGTTTTGCTTGTCATCCTCGTCTCTGCCGTGTGTGGTGATGTTCGATACTCACTTTCATTTTTGATTGGGTTTATCCCGCAGAGAATCTACATTGGTGGATATCATGCAACGTCGCACACCAGATGCTATCTGGCATTTACCGGACTGGCACTTATCTGCATTTTGCTGAGTAAAGTAATTGCAGCCAATCACCTTTTTCGTATCCTGACAACAGCAGCTCTTATGGGCATCGCTATCTTTTTCTCTCCGATAGAAGCAACGAATAAGCCTTTAGGCAAAAAGAAGCGGTTAAGCTATAAGATGGTCGCATCTGTTCTTTCGTCAATAGATTTCCTGTTTGCCATTTTCAATGTGCTTCCGGACACCCGCAGTATAACGGTATACTACATTTCAAAATGGGTTTTAGTGATTTTTGCAATCATTCCGTTTTTTCAGAAACAAGCGAAGATATCCTAAGGTACGAGGGCGTTCATGTGTTTTCAGAAGATGAATGCTCTAAAAAATATCAAACGGAGGTAACAGAAATGAAAAAGATTATGTTGCTCTTGAGCAAGGTCACTTGCATTATGGCAATGGCTCTCGCAGTCTTGAGCGTGAACAGCACCTGTGGCTTTACGGCATATCAGCCGGATGTCCCGGAATCGCTTGAGCATGACTGAAATTCATATGAAAGGTAAGATAGCGATACTCTTACGGGATATATTTCTTGATAATTTTCTAAAAGGAACTGTTCGATTATGTTGGAGCTGCTTTCATTCATTATGTTGATTGTTCGTCAGCTTTTCTATATTCTAGGCGTCCTTGCATTTGGAAAATATCTCTTGAAAAAGTGAGAGCATCGATAATCAATGTACTTCGGAGGTGTTTCCGATGCACAGATGAGAGTCCGTTGTTCTATAGGAATGCATGAAAGGAAAAAACAAAATGAAAACAAAAACATATTTGCGTTATATTTCCTGCGTGTTAGCGGTGCTGCTTTGTGTTGCTTCCATTATGCCCATTGCCTTTGCAGATTCAACAAATCATGGCAATAGCGAATCTCTTTTGACAGGATCAAATTATTCTGTTTCGTACTCGATGAATGGAAAAGATGTTGTTGAACAGCTTACAATTCGTGATGGAGGTATCACACGAATTACGCGTACGGTGCATCCTAATGATGTGATGGACATTGTTGTTGTAGGTGCATCTGGTGAATCAACAACATCAACTGCAAGAAGTGACTATAGCTTGTTCTATGAAATTTATCAAGATCAGCAAAATTACAAAAACGGACAGCTGGCACAAATTCCTGCACTCACTGGAAGCGAGGTGACAGGGTCGCAGTTCAAGCACCGCTATGTTGGCACAAGTGCAACCGATACGGTTTATGCTAGTGATTTGCGTAAATGCAAAAAAGCATCTGATGTAGCCAGTATTTTAGCAACTGCATGGGGAAGCACACCAGCAGCAGTTATTTCTTCTACAGCATCGTTTATTTTCGATCAGATGCTTCAGAGTATGTCCTCGGACTGCTATAAAGTGACAATATCTTCTATTACGTATGAAGTCCTATTTTCCTATGACAATAGCTACTATACACATTGCTATCATCAAACTGTCAAGGAATATAAGTCAAATGGCTCTTTGATTCGGTCTAAAACGGATTATTATCAGGCCATTGGTGGCTGATAGTGACTTCAAAGAACAGGGAGAACATGTAATGGGATTCTTTAAGCAAAAAGGGCCACTCCAAAGAGATTTCTGCGAAGTATTGCTATATGTTGTGGCTTTATGGGCATTGAAGCCAGCAAGCCTTCAGGATATCCTGACGGTGAATCAATGCGATGGAATGTGGTTCTTTTCCGCAGCATTTTTTGCCATTGTTTTTGTAGGAATCGTTTCAGATTATCTTCTGATTACAAATCATTTCGTTGCATGGAAAGCAATACACGGCAATGTCAATCAAACAACATTTCAGGAACTTCAGAAATTTGCGCTGTGCGAAAATCAAAAAGTTGCTATTGAGCCAAAGTTGGCAAGTTGTATTTTAGTGGTTTTGGCAGGTTGTTTAACAGCGGCATTCGTATGGTTCACATTTATTTGCCGATGAGCATACACCTGAGTTGAAAATTTGCGGCTTTATAGTGTGATGAGGTGGCTGTTAGTGATATTGCTTTTGATCACGATGATGCCAATATACTAAAATTTTGTAAGAGGTGATTCCAGTGCAGAATTAAGCGAAAAAGAATCCAAATTGTAGCTGGGTGACTTGTAACAGTCAATAAAATATAAGGAGCAAATCGACATGAAAAAGATGACCCGAAATGAATTCCTTAAAATGGCTGGAACGAGTGCTGCGTTGGTTGTTTTCAACACAGTTTTGATGCCTGCTGCTGTTGCAGTTGAACCAGGCGTTGTAGCACTTTCTTCCAAAAAATCTAGTATCGAAATTGATAAAGGAACAACTGTAAACTCTGCAACATTCAAACTTGTCCCAATTTCTCGCGAAACCTTCTGGGGCGATGCTGGTTCATGTACACTTGATTATCTGTCTGAAGGGTATATCCAATGGACGATTACCGTTCCGGGTGCAGTAATTGTTTCCTTTGAAGGTAACCTGCATTTCAATAAACTTGGTACACCCTTTGGAACCTTTGATCATGCCATTTCTGCATACGGCACAATCGGTACGGAAGATGTAAAATATGGACTCTCTAAAGGAAAATGGGAGGTTGAGTTTACTGGAATTGCTACTGCGGCTAACGGCGATATGTATAGTGTCGTTGATGGCGCAACATTAGCTTTCAGTGTCACCAAATGATTCTGCCATATAATCTACGTATTTGATTTTTACAAAATAGCTTATCACATAGAACAAGCCCCACCTGCAGTAGATTCTTCGATTTGGAATATCTATTGTAGGTGGGGCTTTTAGATAAATTTATTTATTCAAGTTTGCCTTTATGTCTTTAAGGAGTTTTTATAGAGAGATAGCTTAAAAAACGATGATATCACAATTGCTGGATTTCTTGTTCGGCCAACCAAGCGAGTTTATTCCAGTTGTTTACACGACACCGTTTGCCGATAAATTCCAATATTTTTTTGTGAGTTTCTTTTGGCAGAGTATCGCCATTATGACATGCAAGAAATGTAAAAGGTTTAGGGATGTCTTCTTTTTTATCGGCCAATAATAAAATATATCCGATATACTTTCCCTGTTCAGATATCACATAAAATTCAGGTAGACAGTTTTCTTTACTGCTCTGAACAATTTCTTTAAAAATGTCTAATGGTATTTTTTGGGGAACAGCAGAGGCATAGACGTATTGAATGGCATTATCTTCATTTTTCAACCATGTAATCTCCATACTTATCTTCTTTTCCTTTTTGCAAACACAGTTAAAGCATTAAATATATTGTTATTATACCACATTTGTTGTGTGTTGGACTATGATTTGAAATTATTTGGCATTTTAACCAGTTTATCAAATGACTTATTGTGCGAGTAAGAGAATTTTAATCATAATCATTCGCTTGACCAATTTGTAACACAAAATACGTTACAATGATTTTCGGCGGTAGCCATGAAAAAACGATGACACTCAATCCTCCGTGTCAACCCCACTGTAAAGTAGCGGGTTGAGGATGTTCTGAGGCAGTTGGGCATCCTGTTGGCGACGGCAGAGCCATCCGTGAACCGGGCTTCCACTCGGTTGGTGTCTATGTTGTAGCGGAAGGAAAGCAGTTTTTGAGAGTGATTATGGTCGAAATTCTGATTTCGTTTCATTTGAATAGCTCCTTTAATGATTTTGAAATTTGATTTTTGACGAGATGAGGTCTCTTTTTTCTTTCTCTTGAGTCACCTAACCGCACTACCCTGCATCGCAACTGTTCACAATGCTGTCTACATCCGGGCGGTGCATCAGTTTTTGCAGGATGCCAAACTGCTTTTTGGTACTGGCAGACACCAGATACTGCCACTTCTGCGGTAGGATGGGCAGGTCTGCAATGCTCCACTTGACGTATTTGTCATCGTAGACATTAGGCGGAGCCAGTTCCACCAGATGACCCACACACCAGCTCACCAGATAGCCGTTGCCCTCAAGGTAGCCGTCCTGATGATTGGTGGCACCAAGAACTTTGGCATAGGACATGGCAACCGACGGTTTTTCTGCCACGATCAATTTTGCGATAAGAATCCCTCCAATCTGTTTCGGATTGCAATATGTACGGCGGCAAATGCCGCCAATAGAATTATTCTTCTGCGTTATCCTCCTCGCCGGTCTCCTCCGGCTCATCCTCCACAGGGATTTCAAAGTCGCCCTTGTCCTCAGTGTAGTTTGCATCGGGGTCAAGGGCTTCTTTTTCTGCCTGCTTTTTCTGCTTCTGCTTCATAAAGGTGTAAATGCCACCGCCAGCAACCAAACCGACCAGTGCCAGTACGCCTAAGAACGTAGCAGCATACTTCGTAACTTTGTTGCCACCAGTCTGTTCAGAACCGGATGCCTCCGCTTCTTCCGCAGCCTTTTTCGCATCCTCTTCGGCCTGTTTACGCTCCTGCTCTGCCTGCGCCGCCGTTTCTTTTTCAGCGGTGTAGGCATCGGCATCTTCATCTTCCATCAGGGAAAGAAGGTCGGATTCATCCACAAGATTCATGAAATGAACGGTGTTTTCCCCCTTGTCGTTGCGGTCGATGACCAGATAGAATGTGTTGCCAGACTTCGACACCAGCGTGATGAACTGCTGGCCAGAGCCATCCGAATAACTGGTATGGTAATCATCCACCAGCGTCAGATTGCCCTCCGGGGTCAGGGCACCAGCTTCCTCATCGGTCACAGTGACCACATCTTCTTCATCGGTGGTAGAAGTCAGGACGGGTTGTTCTACTTCCTCCACAGGCTCACCACCATAAGCAAAAGCAGGAGCTGCCATGCCAGCGCACAGTGCCACCGACAACATCAGGGCACAGAACTTATTCACCATCTTCATTATCAGATTCCTCCTTGTTGAACGTAGCACCGACCGCGGACAGCGCAGCTGGAGTCGGGGTGGAAGTTGCAGACTGCCGCAGCAGGGCGGCAAGCTGTTCCGGCGTGACCTTGGCGGTGCGCACCATCTCGTTGACCTCGGCGGCTTCCGCTTCCTGAATCCGCCGCTCAAGGCTTTCAATGCGGTTGTTGATCCTGATGCGACGCTCCTTTTCCTTCTCCAGAGAAGCGCGCAGCTTATCGAGTTTTTCGCTCATGTTTTCCTCCAATCATTTTGAAAGCCGCCCAAAACCGGACAGATATTTCTGCCAGTAGGACGAATGAATATCGGCATACTTTATGGGGTCACCGGCACTGACCATCATGCCATTTCCAAGGTATATTCCGACATGACTTTTTCCGGGGGTATCATACGTTCCTTCAAAGAAAACAAGGTCACCGGGCTTTGCTTCGGCTTCGGAAATATGCTGGCTCTTGTTCCACAGGCCGTTGGCGGTGGTACGCCCCACATCGTAGCCGTTCTGGTTGTACACCCAACAGACGTAGCCCGAACAGTCGAACCCGGTTTCTGGGGTGGAGCCGCCCCAGACGTAGGGCGTGCCCACATACTTTTGAGCCTCTTTGTAGATGGCGGCAAATTCGCTGTCTGTCAGGGCTTCTGCCGGAACGGTATAGTCGATTCCGGGTGTGCCAGAGCCATCGCAGACCATCTTTGAACAGATACGGTCTGCCACCTTTGGTGTCTTGGAAAATCTCATAACGCTTCCACTGATCTTCTGTCAGTTCTTCCCGAATGACTGCTTCCAGCCCGCGGTTTTCCAGCTTGGTATGGAATATTTTATACTGGTAAGGCACCTGTGTGGTGTAGGGTATACCTGTAAAAATATCAATCATCACCACCGTGCGGTATCGGGTCTGCACCTCCACCCATGTGGTTAGCTTGTATTGCTTGGCAAACGTCTCCTTGAGTTTTGCCTGTACCTCGCTACGGGTGTAGTTGTCATACAGGGTGGTCAGAAACGAAGTGAGCTGCCACGGGTCATGAGTAATCTCATCCAGATGATATTGATATTCGTCATATCCGGGATGGTCGGTGGGAGTGCGCTTGATTTTTTTATCAAGATCTTTCTCTAACTTTTTGTAGTCCGTTTCTGCACCTTTAATGTCCCGGTCTTCGGCGGTATAGATGGTCTGGCCGCTGACCTGCGTGGTACCACTGAACAGGATGGAACAGGACGAAAATGCCGACATGACCAGCAGCAGGAGTAAAAGAAAAACGCCCACGATCACCAGAACGTGTGCGTTGCTCTTTGCAAAATTGGCAATCCCGTTGACTGCGGTACTGACCACCGATCTTCCTTTGTCGATGACCTGTTCCATGCCGGACTTTGCAGCATTGGTGCCATTGGATGCCGCTTTGCCGCCTGCGGTCTGCGCCGCTGTGCCCGAATGGGCGGCGGCATAGTAACGCTGCCGGATGTCCTGTTTCTGCCGCCATCGGGAGAGCCAGTTGGAGCAGTCCTCGCCGGTGCAGGATTCGCCTGCAGCTTGTGCCGCAGTCGGATTCTGCGGGGAAGATTTTGCGGTTTTGGCACCCTTCTTGCCCTGCATCTTGGCTTTCTTTTTCAGCTTCCGGGCATAGATGCTCTTGGAAATATCCCGGACATTTCCTGCTGCCTTTTCGCCCTCGCTTAAAGCCTGCGTGCCCACATTATCGTCCTCGTACTGGTCAACCTCCCGATGCACCGCAGACCGGGCGGCAGCAGCGGCATACATGGCACGTTTCTGCTGCTTTGTCATGCGGGATGCTTCATCCGGGGTGATTTCGGCTTTGCCAAAACGCAGGTGCTGCGCCTTTTCCGCAGCTTTATCTGCGTCCAGTTTCAGCTTCTGTTTTTTGGGCTTAGACTGCTCGACCTTCGACTTTTTCGGAGGGGAGCGCGTGACTGTGCGCTCCGTGTCCTCCTCAAATTTCAGCTTCGGCTGTTTCTCACTCATGCTTTTGAGCCTCCGCAACTTCGGAAAGGCGGGTCGTAAGGATGCGGTACAGTTCAAGGTCTTTCGGGAAATGATCGACAAAGGGCAGGATCACGTTGCCGAAGAACAGCAGACCTTCACCTTCGCCAGAGTGGGTCACATAGGAAAGCTGGTGGGGCGAAATATTCAGCTGCTTTGCGAGGATTTGCCGATCGCCGTTCGCCTGATTGAGCATATAAACGAAGTCCGAATTCTCAAAAATATTTGATACTTCGGGGCTTGCCAGCAGGTCTTTGACGTTCTGGGTCAGGGCTGTGGGGATACCGCCCCACTTACGGAAACGCTTCCAGATCTCCACAGAATACGCGGCAGTCTGCTCCTCTTTCAGCAAAAGGTGGAACTCGTCCGCATAGTACCGTGTAGATTTTCCCGCACTGCGGTTGGCGGTCACGCGCCCCCACACGGCATCCTGCACGATGAGCATACCCAGCTTTTTGAGTTGTTTGCCAAGCTGTTTGATGTCAAAACAGACGATGCGGTTATTGATATCCACGTTGGTGTGGTGGTTGAAAATGTTCAAACTGCCCTTGACGTAGATTTCCAATGCCGCCGCCACATGGCGTGCTTCCGGTTCATCCTGCGTCAGCAGGGCGTTGTACAGATCTTCCAGTAAGGGCATATTTTCCGGGATGGGATTCTCGAAATACTTGCGGTAGATCACATGGACGCAGCGGTCAATGACCGTCTTTTCCACCGGCTGCAAACCCTCTTTACCGCCCACCACTAACTCGCACAGGGACAGCACAAAGTCAGCTTTCAAAGCCAGCGGGTTATCCTCTTCCGAGTAGTTGCTGTTGATATCCATGGGGTTGATATACTGGGTGCTGGCAGGGCTGATGTGAATGACCTGCCCGTGCAGACGCTCCACCAGCGGAGCGTACTCACATTCTGGGTCACAGATGATAATATCATCGTCCGTCACGAGGAACGCATTGCAGATCTCACGCTTTGCGCTGAAGGATTTACCGGAACCGGGAGTGCCCAAAATCAGACCGTTGGGGTTCTTCAGCTTTTTGCGGTCTACCATAATCAGGTTGTTGGACAGGGCGTTCAAGCCATAATACAGACTTTCCTTGCCGTTATCGAACAGCTCTTGCGTGGTGAACGGCACAAAAATCGCTGTGCTGCTGGTGGTCAGACCGCGCTGGATCTCAATCTGGCAGTCTGCCAGCGGCAGGCTGCTCATCAGCCCCTGCTCCTGCTGGAAGTCAAGACGGCACAGTTCGCAGTTGTGCTTCTGCGCAATGCTGACCGCCTGAAACACGTTGGTTTCCAGTTCCTGCTCAGTCTTGCCGGTGTTCAGCACCAGAAAAGTGACAAGGAACATACGCTCGTTTTGGCTCTGCAATTCCTTCAAAAGTGCCTTGGCATCTCTGCCGTAGGTTGCCAAATCAGACGGCAAAACGTCCATATCGTATCCTGCGCGGACGGCTTTTTTCTGCTCCTCGATTTTGCTGCGGTCCAGTTCCGTGATGGTGTGCTTGATGGTTTTGATGGCCTTGTTCTGGTCAACGGACTGGATGTGCATGGTAACGATCTGGCTGGAATCCATATCAAGGAAATCCTTCAAAAGCTGGTCGCTCAGGTCAGAAGCCGTAATATTCAGGAAACTGACCGCCCCGAAGACGCCGCCCATCTGAAAGGTACGGCTGTTCTTAAACGCCAGCGCAGTGGGGGCAATGGCATCCTTTACGGACAGACCACTGGGCACAAGGTCTTTCCAGTTGAAGTGGAACTTGTTGGCTCCATCCATGTTCAGCATCCCGTGCATCAGCCGCAGACGCTCCGTACCGTCCAGCGGCTTTGCCAGAACGCCCAACCTGTGAAAGTTGTTCATCAGGTCATTCTGGATGTGCTCCAGCCGAGGTTTGACCTGTGCCATGCTGTCGCCCTCGATGCCATAGGTCAGAAACTTCGTTTTGGTCAAGCCGTTGTTTCCCTTGGAAAGCTGCTGCCGCAACATCTGGCTGTACTCGGCGCGCACATCGTCAAAGCCATCCTGCTGGTACGGGATGCGGATGGACTTCTCGAAGTCTGCGGAATCGGTGGCGGTATTCACAAAGGACAGCTCAAAGTGGATAGAGCTGTCGAAAAAGTTGAGAAAAGAGCACCATTCCTCAAAGATGGCGGTTTTGTCCTCCTGCTGCGCCAACTGGTAGTTGATATCCTGATACTGGATGGTGCGGGTGTAGTAGCCGGGGCGGACACGGCAGGTGCCGTCCTCAAACATCCGCTGGAATGGGATGCTCTCCTGTGCCGTGCGGGGCACCGTGGACTTGGGCGGCTTTTTGCCGCCGTCCTTATTCTTTTTCAGAAACGGAATCATGGGCGTCATCTCCCTTCACAAGCAGTGCATAGTAATTGTGGGTCTTGTACGGGCGCACCTTCGGGCGGACAAAGCGCGCCTGAAAGTAGTACCGCAGGATCTTTTCAGCCGGCTGGCCGTTCTTCTGGTACATAGCCAGAAAGAACATAGGCAGCATGACCGCCATCATGCCAAGGGTAGCGCCAGAATTGCCTGCGGTGTCCCGCAAAACAAAGAACAGCGGCACGCCTACGACTGCCGCTGCACCAAAACAGATAAGCTGCCGGGCGGTCAGGTTGAAGGCTACTTTGGACTTCACCTTGCTGAAATCGCGCGGCACGGAAATATAAGCTGCCAAAATTTCACCTCCTTAGTGTGCGCCCAGAATGCTCCGGGCGACGGAACCAGTCTTGAACAGCGTAAAGCACAGCAGCACCGTGTACCCCACGATGCTCCAGATCGAGTTGATGGCATCCCCGGATATGGCAACATTCTGAAGCAGAACAGCGTAGATCGCCACGCAGATCAGAATCAGGAAGCCCTGAAATCCCAGCGCAAACAGAGAACGAAGATAGTTCTGTCCAACATGGGATTGCTCATGGTTGCCCCATGTTGCCATGGGCACCGGAGCCAGACTGACCATCATATAGATCTCAATCATTCTTCCGTAGACGATGACGAAAATCACGATGGATAGGATGCGCATGGTGATACCGATGAAGAAGGACTGCAAGAACAGTCCGAACAAGGGTCCTACGTCCATCTGCATCATGCTGGATTGCAGCATGGAAAGCCCGATGTCGTTCACCCGCGTGTTGCCAGAAATAATGCCACTGGAATTTGCCACCACCTGCTGCGTCACGTCGAACACCGCCATGATGATGTCAAACGTATTCGAGATCATCCAAACCGAAATGGCAGTTTTGAAAATCCACTTCAAAATCAATGCCGGTTCAAACTGTGCCATATTGTTGTGTTCAGTAATCATCTGAATCAATTCATAGCAAGCAATGAAGGTCAAAATCACACCTGCAATGGGCAGCACCACATTCCGGGAGAGGGCTTCGATCATGGCAAAAACGCGCGGTTCAAAACTGGATGGTTTGGTGCCGACTTGCTGGGCGATGCCGCCCACTTGGGTGTTCACATCATCAAACAAGCCGGAAAGATTGGACATGATTGCCGCTGTCAGCAGCGACTTGATCCAATCAGAAATCGCTTTGAGAACTGTTTCCACTCAGCGCCACCACCTATCAAGAAAAATGGTTGATAAGGGTCTTGAGCAGGTTGAGCAGAAAAATAAGGTGAGTCAGAATCTGCATAATAGCACCGTCCTTTCAGAATAAAGGTGAATATTCGATTTGCAATGCGTTTCCTCTTGTGATAAGAATCCGTTTGCCACGGAGGGGCTGGAAACACTTGCAAGTAAATATGTACGGGGCGGCAGACGCCGCCCGGAAAAGATTAGCCGAACAGACCGCTCAGCAGGGGGATCAGGGTGATGCCAATCAGGGCAACGCCGCCGCCAGCCATGAGCTGCTTCATACCCTGACTCTTTGCGCCAGGGTTATCGTTTCCGTACCCTTCCATGAGGTTCACAACGCCCCAAACACCAAGGCCCGCGCCGATGGCAACAACGAGAGTCTGCAGAACGGTAATAGCCTGATTGAAGAATTCCATAGTCGTTTTTCGCCAGATTGCAGCATTGATAAAAAACACGATTCCAAAAGAAAAACAGGCTGGCACATCTTCGGTGCTGCCTGCTTCCTGCAATGCTGGCTTCTCCTTTCATTTTCATAAAAAATCAGCCTTTTGGAATCGCAAAATGTAGAGATCAGTCGGACAAGTTACCTGCCACGGGGTCTGCCCGGACAGGCGGGCGGGCGAATTTACTTCGGATAATAACCTCCTTCCTATGCTGTGCTTTCTTCGGACACATCCACCTCGTAGCAATCAAATTTTTCATCCATCCGCAGCCTTAGTTCGTGCTTCAGGTAGCGTTCCACATCGAAAGCGTTCTTTTTATCAAAGTCCGAAAGTTCCTTGTACCGCTTATGCTTGGTAATGTCGAATTTGTCGCTCAGGAATGGCCTGACTCCGCGCAGCTGCAGGATACACTTGCTGCCATCCAGCACCGCCAGTTCATCCCGGCTCATAAGTTC
>OFMC01001930.1_pt1 | contig 14222 bp, 13 predicted proteins | sample 1541271 | NCBI WGS metagenome assembly OFMC01 (sample SAMN04209252, study PRJEB22552) | human gut metagenome | biome: gut; material: feces | host: Homo sapiens | place: USA: Oklahoma | reverse complement strand
TCAACTCGGCTGGTGACGCTGAACCCTGCGTGTTCATCCACTACTCCAATGCCAACATCCATGACAGCAGCATCCTGGAGATCCTGCAGAGTCCGCTGTTCATGGCCTACCACAACGGCCAGCCCTTCAATAAGAACCATCTGCGCCCCTGCCCCATGCTGGAAAACCCCGAGCTGCTGCGCAAGATGGTTCACGAGACCGGTGCCCACAGCACCGACCTCCAGAGTCCGGAAAGCGTCGATCATCTGTGCGACAAGTGCAAGAGCTACGCAGCCAATTGGCAGTCGACCGCCGACGAGATCTGGTCCCATACCAAGATCCGCGAGAGCCGTTACGAGAACTATAAGGATTGGAAGCCCAATCAGCAGTAATTGCAGGTACTCCCCCTGAAATCTTCCTTTTTGGTTTATCTGCCCTGAAAGCCGAAGCTCCCCCTTCCCCAAGCGCCGAGACAGCGCCGGGAAGGGGGAGCTTTGCGTTTCTCGGCTGCTCTGAGAAAATCATGCGGTAGGAATACAAAAACCGGCCCTGTCTCCCATGCAGGAGACAGAGCCGGTTTTGCGATTCTATTGTGTTTGGGATCACTCGTCGTCGGGGTCACCGAAGGCATCGTGATAGAGGTTTACCATGCCGGATTCGTCGTTGCGATTCAGGCCGTGGAACACCAGCTTTTTGATGACATCATAGATGACAGCAAACAGCGGCACACCGATGATCATGCCTACAAAGCCCCACAGGCCGCCGAACAGCAGGATGGCGAACAGCACCCAGAAGCTGGAAAGGCCGGTGGTGTTGCCCAGGATCTTGGGTCCGATGATGTTGCCGTCCACCTGCTGCAGCACCAGAACGAACAGCACGAACCAGAGCGCCTTGATGGGGTTCTGGATCAGGATGAGCAGGGTGGCGGGGATGGCACCGATGAAGGGGCCGAAGAAGGGGATAACATTGGTCACGCCGATGATGACCGACACCAGCAGGGCGCTGGGGAACTTGAAGATCAGGCAGGCAATATAGCACAGCACGCCGATGATGGCGGAATCCAGGATCTTGCCGTTGATGAAGCCGCCGAACATCCGGTCAGCGTAACGGACTTCCTCCATGATGAGGTCGGCCCAGCGGGGCTTGACCAAACTATAAAGGATGAGCTTGCCCTGCTGCCCGAACTTCTTCCGGCTGGCCAGCAGATACACCGAAACGATGAGGCCGATAACGAAATTTTTGATCCAGGTCACCACGTTCACCACGCCCACGGCAGCACCGCTGAGGATGTTCTGCATGGAGGGGAGCAGGGTGTTCTTGATCCAGGCATCCAGATTGGCCTCCAGGCTGTCGTAAGAGTTCTCGATGAAGTCCAGCAGCTTTTTGTTGTTGGCAATGAGCTCCTGCTTGGAGATCCACTCCACAAAGTCGCCGATGTTGTCCCGTGCCGTGTAGTACAGGGCGGTCACACTGTTGATGAGCTGCGGCACGATCATCATGATCAGCGCGTAGATCAGCAGCAGACCAAACAGGATGGTCAGAGCAACGGCCAGCATGTTGGCAAAGCGGTGCATCTTTTCCGGGAACAGCTTGTGGAGAAATGCTTCAAGCCAGTTGCACACCGGCTTGAGCAGATAGGCAATGACACTGCCGTAGATAAAGGGCATCAGGATGCCGGTCAAGGTCGAAACGGCATTGCCGAAGCCCTGAAAGCGGTAGATCAGGAAAAAGAAGAGGATGCTCAGGCTGATCGCGCCAAAGCCTGCGAACATTCCGTAGAGATAGGGTTTGATATGCGGTTTTTTGTCCATCATGTCATAGAAACTCCATTCCTGCCGCAGACAGCAGGATTCCCTGCGGCAATGTCAGCGCTTGTTGCTCCTGCGCCAGATGTGCAGTTTTTCGGCTTCGGCGATCAGCTCGTCCCGGAAATCGGGGTGTGCCACGCTGATCAGTGCTTCTGCCTTTTCCCAGCTGGTCAGTCCCTTCAGGTTCACACAGCCGTACTCGGTGCACAGGTAGTGCACGTTTGCGCGGGTGTCGGTGACGATGCTGCCGTTTTCCAGGGTAGGACGGATGCGGCTCTCAAGCTTGCCGGTCTTTTTATTCATAAAGGTAGAGGACAGGCAGATGAAGCTCTTGCCGCCGTTGGAAAGGTATGCGCCCAGAACAAAGTCCAGCTGACCGCCTGCACCGGAAATGTGCTTGATGCCTGCACTCTCCGCGTTCACCTGACCGAACAGGTCAATGTCCACCGCGTTGTTGATGGAGATGAAGTTGTCAATGGCGGAGATGCTGCGGATGTCGTTGGTGTACTCCACGGGAGCGGCCATGCACTCCGGGTTGTTGTTCAGGTAATCGTACATCTTCTGGGTGCCTGCACCAAAGGCATAGACCTGACGGCCCTTGTCCAGATTCTTGTGGCGGCCGGTGATCTTGCCTGCCTTTGCAATATCCACAAAGGCATCCACATACATCTCGGTGTGCACGCCCAGATCCTTCAGGTCGGACTCCGCGATCAGGGAGCCAACGGTATTGGGCATACCGCCGATGCCCAGCTGCAGGCAGGCGCCGTTGGGGATCTCCTTCACGATCATCTCGGCAACCTTGCGGTCCACATCGGTGGGAGGAGCGCCGGCGCCCATGGCGGCCACGGCGGGGTTCTCGCCTTCCACGACCATGTCAACATCGCGGATGTTGATCTCAGTGCCGGTCAGGCCGTAGACCCAAGGCATATTCTGGTTGACTTCCACGATGATCTTCTTGGCGTGCTCCAGCATATCGCCAATGTGGGAAGCAGAAACAGCGAAGCTGAAGTTGCCGTGGGCGTCCATGGGAGTCACCTGGATCATAGCCACATCCGTGGTGGCGTTGCCGTCCCGATAGAAACGGGGCAGTTCAGAATAGCGCATGGGGCCGAAATAGCCCATGCCCTTGCTGATGATCTTGCGGTCCATGCCGCTGCAGTGCCAGGAGTTCCAGGTGAAGTGGTCACCGGCGTCATCCGCCTTGCACACCTCGGGCATCCACATGGTCACGCCGCCGTGGATCTTCACGTCAAACAGCTCGTCCTTCCGGGCAGCCAGAGCCTTGTCCAGAGCGACAGGCTGATTGCAGCACCAACCGTAATCCACCCAGTCACCGGACTTGACAATCTTCACCGCTTCCTCAGCGGTAGTCAGCTTCTGCTGATACAGTTCCTGAACATTCATCGTCTCTTACCTCCATATTTATTCTGCGTATCCGCAAAGTTTTCCTTGTATCGTTAAAATCTTATCATATTCGGTCCGGCAATGCAAGCAAAACGTGAAAAAAATCACAATAATTCAAATCACGCACCAATTAGCACGTTCACTCATAACAAAATACGCCCGCTCTCTCCTGTTCTCGCCGCACCTCAACCCCTTGCAGCCACAGGCTTTGAAGCAGCTGAGAAAGCAACAGCGATGCGGAACGGAAAAAAAGGAGCAGACCGGTCGGTCTGCTCCTTTTTTCAGTTGAAATTACTCCTCGGCAGGAGCGTCCTCCTCGTCAGCGGCAGGAGCCAGCAGAGCGCGGATGGACAGGGAGATTTTCTGCTTCTCCTCGTCGATGGCAGTGATCTTAGCCTCAACGGTCTGGCCCTCAGAGAGAACGTCCTCAGGCTTCTCGATGCGGCGGTCAGCGATCTGAGAAATGTGGATCAGGCCGTCCACGCCGGGAACCACCTCAGCAAAAGCGCCGAAGGGCATCAGCTTGACGATACGAACCTCAGCGGTGTCGCCCACGCCGTACTTGTTCATGAACACCTGCCAGGGATCCACGCTGTGGTCCTTAGCACCCAGGGAGATCTTGTGCTTCTCAGCGTCGAAGGAGATGACATACACATCCATGGTGTCGCCAACCTTGCAGATCTCGGCGGGGTTCTTGATGCGGCTCCAGGACAGCTCGGAGATGTGGACCATGCCGTCCACGCCGCCGATGTCCACGAACACGCCGTAGCTGGTCATGGACTTTACGGTGCCGGTGTAGTGCTTGCCCACCTCGATGGTGCTCCACACGGCCTCCTGAGCGGCCTTGCGGGCCTCGTCAGTGACGCTGCGGATGGAACCCACCACGCGGCGGCGGGCACGGTTGACCTCGGTAATGCGGAGCTGGACCTTCTGACCCTTCATAGCAGACAGATCAGCGCCGCGGGGCTGGCCGCTCTGAGAAGCAGGAACGAACACGCGGATGCCCTTGACGGAAACCACGATGCCGCCCTTGTTCTCCTCGGTGACAGTGCCTTCCAGCACGGTCTTCTCCTCAACGGCAGTCTCGATGTTCTCCCAGATCTTCACAGCGTCCAGACGCTTCTTGGACAGCTCGGCATAGCCTTCCACATCGTTGACGCGGACAACATAGGTCTCGACCTCGTCGCCCACCTTCACGATATCCTCGGGCTTCGCGCTGGGATCGTCGCTCAGCTCGCTGAGCTTGATGTAAGCATACTGCTTAGCGCCAACATCCACCTGAACCTCGGTGGGGGTGATGGCGGTGACAATACCGGTTACCTTCTCTCCTGTATTTAAAGTTTTGAAAGACTGATTCAGCAGTTCCTCAAAGGACTCTTCCATGGTCTCGGTGCTCTTGATTTCTTCGCTCATCGTTGTTTTTACCTCCTTAATGATGCCCGCGGGTGTGGATGCGCCGGCCGTCAGCCCGGCAACACGGCAGCCTGCAAAGTCCGTGGCAGAAAGCTCGTCCACTCCTTCGATGGAAAGGACATGAGAACAGTTCTGCCGGCAGATCTCTGCCAGATGCTTCGTATTGGCGCTCTTACGGTCGCCAACCACCACCATCACGTCTACCTGCGCGGCGATCTCCGCCGCTTCGTTCTGACGTTTACGCGTAGCATAACATATTGTATCAAAGATTTTTACGTTTGTACATTCTTTTTTTAGGATTTTGCAGGAACTTTCAAAAAGTTCACGAATACAGGTAGTCTGCGCCACGATGCTCACGGGCATTTCCGGCTGAAAATCACCGTTTTTGACCCATTCCGCCACAGCCTCCGGCCCCTGGAACACCAGCGGATGAACGCACCAGCTGGCAAGTCCCATGACCTCCGGATGGTGCGGCTCTCCGATGATGACCACCTGCCGTCCCTCCTGCTCCGCCTGGGACACCAGCTCCTGAATGTGGACCACGTTGGGACAGGTGGCGTTCACGCAGCGGACGCCCCGGGCCGCCAATCCGTCCAGTACGCTTTTCAGTTCTCCGTGAGACCGGATCACCACCGTATCCCCCGCCGCCAGCGTTTCAGGGCGGTCTGTTTTCCGGACGCCCCGGGCCGCCAGGTCATTGACCACATGGGTATTATGGATGAGGTCTCCCAGCATCCAGCAGCCTTTGGTCTCCTCCGCTGTTTTCTGGGCCAGCTCCACAGCCCGCTTCACGCCGTAGCAAAAGCCGGCACTTTCCGCTAAGATCACTTGCACAGCGGCGCACCTCCCACCTGCTGTCCGCCCAGAGCGTAAATCTCCCGGAGAAGATCATCCGCGATCTTCTGCATTTCCTCAGCGGTCCCCCGGCGGCCGGTGTATACCGGCGTATAGGGCTGGCCGATGATGATGCGTGTCCGGCGGAAGGTCCGCTTTTCTCCGTCCACAAACACCGGCACTAAAATCGCGCCGGTACGGACACCGATCACCGCCGCGCCGCTGTGGGCGTGGGCCGGCAGGCCGTCCGCCTTGCCGATGCCGTTTCGGACGGTGGTGCCCTCCGGGAAGATCAGCAGATTTTGACCGCTCTGAATGGTCTGGATGGCGGTTTTCACCGCTTGAATGTCCGCACCGCCCCGGTTCACGGGAAATGCGCCCCCCACCCGGATGACCCATGCCAGAATGGGATTCTGGAACAGTTCCTCCTTGCCCATGACACGGAGCCGGTAATCCATGGGCAGCGCCGTGGCCAGTACCAGAGGGTCCCAGTTGCTGGCGTGATTTGCCACCAGCAGTGCGCCGTGGCGAGGCAGGTTTTCCAAGCCCTGAACCGTGACCGGATGCAGCAGACGGCAGATCCACTTGGCGACCGTGAAGATCAGAGGAAAAAACGGCCCGAAGGGCTGTGTTGTACGGGTCTCGTTCATCGGCTCGCCCTCTCGCGGATGATCCGGAGGATCGCTTCCTCACTCTGCCGGAAGTCCAGCTCCGTGGTATCCAGCAAAACGGCGTCCTCCGCCTGCTTCAAGGGTGCCGCTGCCCGGTGAGAATCGTTATAGTCCCGCTGGCGCATTTCCTCCAGCACCTTTTCGTAGCTTTCCGACGTTCCCCGCTGCTCCAGTTCCCGGAAGCGGCGCATGGCACGCTCCTCCACGGAGGCCGTCAGGAAGATCTTCACCGTGGCATCCGGCAGGACCACGGTTCCGATGTCCCGGCCGTCCATCACCACGTTGTTCTCCCGGGCCAGCTTCCGCTGCATTTCCAGCAGATGGGCCCGCACCGCCGGATGGGCGGAGACCGCAGAGGCGTACAGGGAGATCTCCGGCAGACGGATCTGGTCCGTCACATCCGCACCGTTCAGTGTCATGTGCTGCAGGCCGTCCTCTCCGTAATGCAGGCCGATCTCCAATTCCGGCAGCAGCGCGGCAACGGCCTCACCATCCTTGGGGTCCACGCCCTTGGAAAAGGCGGCGTAGCCGATGGTGCGGTAAATGGCACCGGTATCCACATATAAATAGCCCAGAGTTTTGGAAACGCTTTTCGCCAGCGTGCTCTTTCCGGCGCCAGATGGTCCGTCAATGGCAATACTGATGGTTTTCAATGCTGTTCTCTCCTTTATTCCTTCTCATTCGCGGCGGACTGTCCCGCCAGACGGCCGGTGGCCCAGGCGATCTGTAAGTTAAAGCCGCCGGTATAGGCGTCGGTATCCAGCAGTTCTCCCGCGAAATACAGATTTTTAACAAGCTTGGACTCCATGGTTTTAGGGCCCACCTCCCCTACCTTCACCCCGCCGGAGGTGACGATGGCGTCCGTCACAGGACAGGGGGCGGAAACCTCCACGGGAAAATGCTTCAAAACCCGCAGCAGGCTTTGCCGCTGCTCCCGGGTCAGGTCATGGACCTTCTGCCGTCCGGGGATGCCGGACAGCTCAATGACCACCGGGATCAGCTTCTGAGGCAGCAGATCATCCAGTCCGTTCTGGAAATCGTGGTTGGCGTATTTGGAAAAATCCGCCAGCAGCCGCTTGTCCAACTGCTGCTCATCCAGCGCAGGCTTCAGATCGATCTCCAGCCGGTAACGCTTTTTGGTAAAATGCCGCATATGGGCAGAGGCCGACAGCACCAGCGGACCGCTGACGCCGAAGTGCGTAAACAGCAGCTCACCGAAATCCGTATAGATCTTCTTATCGTTTTCAAAGACCGTCAGGCTCACGTTCCGCAGACTCAAGCCCTGCAAACGAACGCAGGGGATCCCCGCCGCGATGATCCCCTGCAAGGGCACCAGAGACCCCTGCAGCGGCGTGACGGTGTGCCCCGCCTCAGCCGCCATCCGGTGACCGTCTCCGGTGGAGCCGGTGGCCGGATAGCTGACGCCGCCGGTGGCCAGCACCACCGCCTCAGCGGAATAGCGTCCCCGCTCCCCAACAACGCCGCAGACCGCGCCGTCCTCAATCTCCAGGGCCGACGCCCGGTCCCGGAGGACCTGCACTTTCAGGGCTTTCAGCCGCCGTTCCAGTGCGGCACTGATGTCAAACGCGCTGTCACTGACGGGAAACACCCGATTTCCCCGCTCGGTTTTCAGCGGGACGCCCAGCTTCTCAAAAAAGTTCATCGCATCAGCGCTATTGAAGCGGTTAAAAGCGCTGTAAAGGAATTTTCCATTACGCGGAATATTGGCCAACAGTCCCTCAATATCAGTGTTGTTGGTCACGTTGCACCGGCCCTTGCCGGTGATATTCAGTTTTTTTCCCAACCGTTCGTTGGGTTCCAGCAGAGTAACCTGCGCCCCCTGCTCCGCTGCCGAAAGGGCAGCCATCATTCCGGCGGCGCCGCCGCCGATGACCACGATCTTTTTATTCATCGTCCGCACCGCCGAATACATCGTACTGATCCCACAGCCGTTCCAGCGTGGTAAAGGTCTTCGTCACATCCGTGCCCATCTTGGTGGCGATCCCCACCAGCAGGGCATTGATGAGCGACATGGGTGCCGTCATGGAATCGATAAAGGACAGCATCTCGCTGGGGGCCAGCAGCGCCGCACTGGACAGCTGGGCCACCGGAGACTGCTTCTGATCCGTGATGGCGATGATCTCCGCTCCACGGGACCGGGCAAAGCGGGCCGCGTTGATGGTGTCCTTGGAGTACCGGGGGAAACTGAACGCGATCATCACGGCCCCCTCTCCGCTGCGGAACAGCTGCTCAAAAATCTCACCGGCGGCGCTGGCCTGTACCAGTGTCACGTTTTCAAAGATCATCTGCATGTAAAAATACAGGTAACCAGCCAGATGGGTAGAGGACCGCGCGCCTAAAATATAGATATGCCGGGCATGGACGATCTTCTCCACAGCCGTCTGAAAGGTGTCCCGGTCCTCATCCATGGAGATCTGCCGCAGATTTTCAATATCCGCCTGCAATACGCTGCTGAGCACGTCCCGGTCATAGATATTCTCCGCCGCCTGGATGCGCTGTGTCGAGGTCAGACGGTTCCGGGCCATCTCCTGCAATGCCTTCTGCATGGCGGGATAGCCGTCAAAGCCCAGCTCCGCGGCAAAGCGGACCACCGTGGATTCGCTGACCTCCGTCAGCTTTCCCAGCTTGCTGGCCGTCATGAACGCCGCCTGGTCATAATGGTCCAGGATATAGCGTCCAATTCGTTTTTGCCCCTTTGAAAAGGCGGAAAGGTTGTCCTCGATCGTATGTAACACACTTTTTGCCATGATTTTCTTCCTCCGGCGGCGCACAACGCCGCGTTTGATTCCGGGGCCTATTCTACCATACTTTCCGCCGGATTGAAACTGATTTCTTCCCTTTTTTCCCTGCGTTTTTCATAAAAAATAGCCGCATTGCGGCTATTCAAGGATGTGACAAAACCTGACTGCTTTCTTCGGAAAGCGGTCATTCCTCTTCCAGTCCCGTGATCTCCTCCGTTGTTAAGTACCGCCACTGACCCAACGGCAGCGTCCCAAGCTCCAGACAATGCTCCCGCACCCGCTGGAGCCGCAGGACCTCCAGCTCGCACTGGGCGCACATCCGCCGGATCTGGCGGTTCCGTCCCTCGTGGATGATCACGCTCAGCTCTGCCCGGTTTCCCTTCCGGCTCAGTTCACGCACTTCCGCGGGGCGGATGGGCAGACCCACCACGTCCCGGATGCGGCTCAGCCGTTCTGCCGCGTGTTCCACAGGCCCGGACACCGTCACCCGGTACTCCTTGGATACCTCATGGCTGGGGTGCAGCAGCCGGTGGGTCAGGGCTCCGTCATTGGTCAGCAGAAGCAGCCCCTCCGAATCCCGATCCAGCCGGCCCACGGGATAGACCCTTGTGGAAACGCCGGTCAGCAGGTCCATCACCGTTTTCCGGCCCTGCTCGTCAGACACGGTGGTCACATAACCTCTGGGCTTATTCAGCATCAGGTACACTGCCTCCGGTTCCCGTCCCAGAGGAACGCCGTCCACCCGGATGTCATCCGTCTCCGGGTCGGCCTGCTGGCCCAACAGGGCGGTCTCTCCGTTGACGGTGACCCGTCCGGCGGTGATATACCCCTCTGCCGCCCGGCGGGAACAGACCCCGGCAGCAGACAGCAATTTTTGCAATCGTTCTTTCATTCTGATCCCTGATCCCGTCTTACGGCGGGTCATTCATCCTTCAATTCCAATTTCAGTCCGGCCAAAGCGGAGGACACTTTGGGCATCATCGTCCGTCCCGCCACCAGCGGCACCCGGCCGATCTCCGTTCCGTTCAGGCAGAACACCGCCGCCCCCACGGTTTTTCCGGCGGAGACCGGTGCCCGCAACGGCTCGTCCAAGCAGATCCGCGTGGTCAGCCGTTCCGTTTCCGCCGCTGGGTAGCAAAAGCCCGCTCCCGCAATCAGCGGCACTGTGGGGCTGACGCCGCCGCTGACGGACGCCTGCGTCAAAGCCTGTCCCCGGACGGCACAGGTCCGGGCGGGGTAGGCGGAAAAGCCGTATTCATACAGCGCTTGATGGTCTGCCCAGTCATTGCCGTCCTGCAAGGTCACGGCGATGAGCCGCTGGCCGTTTTTCTCCGCACAACTCACCAGCGTCCGGCCCGCCGCCTTCGTATATCCCGTTTTCAGACCCAGACAGCCATCTACATAATGCAACAGCTTGTTGTGGTTCGTCATGGTCCGTCCTCCGATGGTGACAGACCGGGTGGAGGCGATCCGCATCAGGGTCTCGTTTTCCAGCGCGGCCCGGGCCAGCTTCGCCATGTCCCGTGCAGTGGAATAGTGCTGCTCGTCATCCAGACCGTTGGGGTTGGCGAAGGAGGAATGTTCCATCCCCAGCTCCCGGGCCTTTTCGTTCATCAGGGCTACAAAGCCCTTGACGCTGCCGCCCACATGCTGGGCCACCGCCACCGCCGCATCGTTTCCGGAGCACAGCAGCACCCCGTATAACAGCGTTTCCAGCGTCAGGGTCTCCCCCTCCGTAAGGTACATGGCGGAGCCTTCCGTATACGCCGCCTCCCGGCTGACCTTCACGCTGTCGTGGAGATCTCCCTCCTCGATGGCCACCAGTGCCGTCAGGATCTTGGTGGTGCTGGCGATGAGCATTTTCCGGTCCGCGTTCCGCTCATAGAGCACCCGGCCGCTGTCCGCGTCCATTAAAATCGCAGAGGCAGCAGAGGTCTCCACCGCCAAAATTTGACAAGGGAATATACTATACAGGCACAGTGCCGCAAGGGTGCAGCAAAGAAACCGCCGGGTCAAAAGGCATCACGCTCCAAAGCTGAGATGTCTTTAGTATACCCAGATCAAACCGTTTCGTCCCCGTCTTTTTTATCGAAAAATTTTCCGATCTTGTCTACAATATCCGGTGCCATATCCACAATGCGGTCCACGGTGGACACCGGCGGCACCGCCACGGGCATCACGCGGGTGGTTCCGTCCTTGATAACCAGAAAGGCCACCGGGTCGATCTTCACACCGGCGCCGCCGCCACCGCCGAAATTGTTCTGGCCAGGCTTGCCGTAATCCCCGCCGCCGCTGCCGAAGCCGAAGCTGACTCTGGAAATGGGGATCAAGGTCACACCGTCCGGCGTGGTGATGGGCGCGCCTACAATATTGTTGGCGTCCACCATCTCCCGAACCTTCTCCATCGTGGAATTCATCACATCACGCAGCGGGCTTTTCTTTTCCATGTCCATTCGATTCATCCTTTCCGACTGGTGCTTGTTTTTTCTTCTTCATATAGGCCAGAAGCCACCGCAATCCGGGAATCGCCACGGTCATGCCGATCCGCAGCAGCGTACCGATCCGGGCGGAAAACCCGACGCTTCCCAGAATTTTTGTCTCCTCTGCGGTAAAATCAACATCCAGGTGGATATGCGGCCGGGGGATCACCAGCAGCTGTTCCAGCACCGGCATCCCGGTCCAGACGGCCCCGTGCAGCTCGCCGTATAACTGCGCGGCGTCCGCAGGTTCCGCCTGTCCCCCTAAAATAACGGACACATCCAGCGGATCGATCCGCACGCCCCGGCGGGTACGGCGCAGCGCCTTTTTCAGCGGCGGCCACAGGGCCTTCCATGCGTCCCGGATGTCGCTGAGCGTGGGCTTCGGGAATGCCTTCTTCGGCTTCTCCTTCCTTTGCGTCTGCTTTTTCTGCGCTTCTTCCGGCTTTTTTTCATTTTTCGGCGGTTTTTTCTTTTCCGGAAGCACCTGAAATTTCAAAAAACCAAACCGGGCGCTGACCGTCAGCTCCTCGCCGAACCGGATCAACACGCCCACCCGCGTCAGACACAGCAGCAGGACCATAAACAACAGGATGCCCAAGATCCACCATCCGATCACAGCCGCTGCCCCCTCTCCAAGCTTTTACACGTCCGCAGGTTCCCCGGCGTCGGTCTGTGCCGGCGCTTCCGTGTCCCCCATGGGATCTACCACCTCACCGGCTTCGTTCAGCCGCATCTGCCCATCCTCGCCGATATCGTCCGGCAGCTCCGGCAGATCCTTCAGGCTGGACAGATGGAACGCCCGCAGGAACTGCTTGGTGGTGCGGTACTGCCGGGGCCGCCCCGGTACCTGTAACCGACCACATTCCTCGATCAGTCCCCGGTCCAGCAGCAGTCCCACGGTATAGGAGCTGTCCACGCCCCGGATCTGATCCACATAGGCCCGTGTGGTAGGCTGGTAGTAGGCAATAATGGTCAAAACCTCCAGCGCGGGCTGGCTGAGCTTGGCCGGCTTGCGAATCTCAAATGCCTTACGGATGGTCTCCGCGTAGTCCGGTGCGGAACAAAGCTGCCAGCTGTCATCGATTTTCAAAAGCCGGATGCCCCGGCGCTCGTAAGCGTAGTAGTCCATCAGTTTTTGAAGCAGCTGTTCCACCGTAGGCCGGTCAATATCCAGTGCCACGCAGATCCGATCCACCTGCACCGGTTCCCCGGAGGCGAACAGGATCGCCTCCAGCGCGGATTCAAGTTCCTTTCTATCCATGTCAGCCACGGTTCTCCTTAAAACGTCAGATTCTCAGGCACGTCATCGCACTCCTGCCGAACGATACAGTCCGTCTCGGAGCCTGCCAGATGCAGTACACGCGCCTTGCACAGCTCCAGCACCGCCAAAAAGGTGGCCACCACCTCACTGCGGCTCCGGCTGCCCCGGAACAACAGCAAAAAGCGGGTGATGCCGCCCTCCTTCAGCTTTTGCAGAATATCTCTCGCCTTGCTCTCCACGGGATACGGCTCATGCTGCACGATCTCCCGGAAGGCGGCTCGCGGGGGCGGCAGCTTCCGTTCGGCCCGGTTCTGGATCTCCGCCATGGCCAGCACCAGATCCGCCGGCTGATGGCTGTATTCAAACACCTTGCCCCGCTTCACCGGCTCCGGGTTCCGGGTCACGATGTTCCGGCCGAATTCTCCCATAGGCGCCAACCGCTGGGCCAGTGCCTTCACCCGGACGTAATGTTCGCTGCGCCGCCGTTCCTCCAAGGATTGAAGCAGCGCGTCCATCTCGCTTTTGGCCTCGTCATCCTCAATGGACAGCAGCATCCGGGTCTTGAGATACACCAGATGGGACGCCATGATGACAAATTCGCTGGCCACCTCCAAGTCCATCCGCTGCCGGTCCTCCAGCCATGCGATATACTGGCCGCAGATCAACGAGATGGAGATATCCTGGATCTCCAGCTTATTCTTCCCCAAAAGAAACAGGATCAGATCCAGCGGACCCTCAAAATCCTGCATCTCCTCAGACCGGGAGTGGACCACCTTTTCCAGTTTGAATACAGGACTTTCCAAAATCAGGACACCTCAAGCAAAAAAGATATGAAACAGCGCTTCGTACACGCCGTAGATCGCGTTTCCAAGAAAATTTCCGCCAAGGCCCAGCCAGCTCAGTGCCAGCAGCAGCCCCGTCAGCAGCAGGGTTTTACAGATAAAGGACAGGGTCAGTCCCCCGATAGAAAGCATAGACAGAAACCTCAGTTCAGAATTTACAGCGCCTCGGTGGCGGCTTTGAGCCATGCGCGCTCGTCGCCTGCGAGGTGCGGGGAGATCGTCTCCCACACCGCGCGGTGGTAGCGGTTGAGCGCGGCACGCTCCTCGGCGGTGAGCAGCGCCGGGTCGATGGCGTCGCGGTCGAACGGGACCATCGTCAGGTTCTCGAAGCGCAGGAACGCGCCGTACTCCGTCTCGCACGAGGGGCGCACGAGCAGGAGGTTCTCGTGCCGGATGCCGAAAGCGCCGGCCTGATAGTACCCCGGCTCGTTCGAGATGACCATGCCCGCCTGCAGCGCGCAGGGGGCGGAGCCGGGGGTGAAGCGCCAGTGCAGGCGCTGCGGCCCCTCGTGGACGCTCAGCACATACCCTACGCCGTGACCCGTGCCGTGCAGGAAGTCCAGCCCCCGCTCCCACAGCGGCTGGCGCGCGAGAATATCGAGATCCTGCCCGACAGCGCCCTGCGGGAACCGCGCCTGCGACAGGCGCAGGTGGCCGCGCAGCACGAGCGTGAACAGTCGCCGCTCATCCGCGGTCACGGGGCCGAGCGCGACGGTGCGGGTGATGTCGGTCGTGCCCTCCAAATACTGCGCGCCCGTGTCGGCGAGG
>OFMC01001907.1_pt1 | contig 14422 bp, 11 predicted proteins | sample 1541271 | NCBI WGS metagenome assembly OFMC01 (sample SAMN04209252, study PRJEB22552) | human gut metagenome | biome: gut; material: feces | host: Homo sapiens | place: USA: Oklahoma | reverse complement strand
GTATTGACTTTTTCCATGGTGGCAGCAACAGGGACATCGTCCATGACGGTTTTTGCCGCAGAAGAAAGTGCAGTGGAAGCAGAGCAGATCACTGGAACCGAGGTGAAGAGTGAAACGGGAGAAACGCAGGAGTATCAGTATGCTTATGCAGCGCTGAGCTTGACATGGGTGCATTTGATACCGTATCGAGAGCAACCACCAATCACGGACTGCACAGGGGAAGTTATCAGTGTACGTCAGAAATTACAAAAAAAGATGGTACAAAGCTCAAAGTGGCATATTATACAGGAGCAGCCACTGGTGTGCTGACGAACGGAGAGACTTTTTCCTATGATAAAAATGAGATTGCAAGTTATGTGGTAACAGGACTTAAATATGTTCCAGTCCAAGTAAAAACTGAAGATTATGAAGCTTTTAAAGCAGCATATACCGTAGTGGAAAATGGCAGTACTTTATCCGGTGGATTTTCGGAGGGAAATCTGAAAAACTATACGGATCTGGTTGCAGAAGTAACAGAAAACACCAATGGTCTAAAAACAGTTACCCAAAATGAGGACGGAAGTTTTTCGTTTGCTGCGAGAGTAAACAATGGAACGGATTCCGGAATCAAGTACGCTGCATTAAAAACAGCAGAGAATATTACAATAACGGTAAAAGAGGCAAACGGTTCTTACGGAGAATTCCTTCGTGTCGATCTGACTGGGGAGGGCTACGGTGCACTTGGTGCTGATATGCAGGCAGCAGAGTGGACTTATTATGGATCCGACAGTACTTATACCGATCCACTTCAATCTTATGGAACCAAGTTTGCATCAGATAACTGGATGCACAAAGCAATGGGAATCCAGCTTGGACTGACAGATTCTCTTCGTTGTACACTTCCGGAAGGAACGGATGGAACAGGATATTGGACCATTACACTGACAGCACTTGGATATAATGACGTGACATACAAATTCCAGGCAACAGAGGAGAACATTGTAAAAGCATCTGAGGATAAAACAATCACAACAACAGAGCTTGAGGCAGCTATTGCAAAAGCAGAAGCCCTGAAAGAAGCTGATTATACAGCGGAAAGCTGGGCATCTATGCAGATGGAACTTCAGGAAGCAAAAGATGAATTGAAAAATCCAAAAACTCAGGCAACTGTAGACGAGGCAGTAAGCCACCTCAACGCAGCTGTTGAAGCACTTGTTAAGGCAGAGGGAGATAAGACAGAAGAGGATAAGAAAGACGACGATAAGAAAGAAGAGCCGGCAGCAGTTGATACTTCTTCCCTTGAGAAAGTAATCAGTGATGCGGCAGCTCTTAAAGAAGCTGATTACACAGTTGACAGCTGGAAGGCATTGCAGAGTGCACTGACAGACGCTAAGAGCGCATTAAATGCAAAAGAAAGCCAGGAAAAAGTTGATAAAGCAACAGATGAGTTGAATGCAGCAATCAAAGCACTTGTAAAGAATGGAAATCAGGCGGGAAGTCAGAATGGAAGTGCAACTCCGACTGTTACAAAGAAGGCAGGAACAACTACGGATGGATCAGCTTCCAAAGGAACAAGTGGATCAAAAGCCGCAAAGACAGGTGATCCGGCAAATGTTCTTGGCTTATTAGGACTTGCATTCTCCTCACTCGGAGCAGGAGTTGGCGGATTTGCATGGAAGAGAAAAAGAAAATAAAGACAAGAAAATTGAGAAAATTTTTCAACAATTTCGCGAAAAAGATTAAAATAGTGCATTGACACTATCGCTTTAAAGTGATAAACTCCTAGCAAATGGAATAACGCTTTAAACCGATGAAGCGGAGATCAAAGTAATTATGCGCGCACAGAGAGTCCGGGAAGCTGAGAGCCGGATCGAGATGCAGGTTGCCAAATGGACCGCTGAGGGCACAGTCAAAGGATTTGAGAATCCGAGTACTCTGTGACGTGTGGGCATACGTCAGTTGCTGGAGATATGTTAGTATCTTACAGAGCGCAGGGGAGTGTACCCGTGAATCAAGGTGGCACCGCGGAAAAGATTTAGATTTACCGTCCTTGACAGAATAGGAATATTCTGTCAGGGACTTTTTTTCTACCATAAACATATATTTCCTATCGGGATAAAAGAGAAATTTATTTTGCAGCATAACTTCAAGGAGGAATACACATGGACAAGACATTAGAACAAATCAGATCCTACGCTGAACAAGGCAGATACAAGCGAGTTCCGATCAGCAAAGAGCTGTATGCAGATGCATTTACGCCGATTAGTGTGATGCGGACGCTGCGGGCGGCAAGCAAGCATTGCTATCTGCTGGAAAGTGCGGAGGACAGACAGCAGTGGGGAAGATATTCCTTCCTTGGATATGCACCAACGATGGAGATCACTTGTACCGATGGGCGTGTGATCATCAGCGAAGGGCATGAAGATGAGGATAAGACCATCCAGGAAGTTTTAACCGACCATCCGGGAAAGGTTCTAAGAGAAATTCTCGAAGCATATAAAAGTCCGGTTGTTCCGGGACTTCCGCCATTTACAGGAGGGCTTGTTGGATATTTTTCTTATGACTACATCAAATATGCAGAACCGACATTGAAGCCAGTCCTGGAAGAGAAGAATGAGACTACAGGAAAGACAGCAGCAAAAACGGCAGTAAGAGATTTCCGGGATGCGGACTTGATGTTATTTGACCGTGTCATCGTATTTGACAATTACAGACAGAAGCTGATCCTGATTACAGGCGTGAAGCTGGAAGGTGATCTGGAAGAAAATTATGCGAACGCGAAGCAGGAATTAGAAGAGATGGAACGATTGATCCGAAGCGGGGCGCAGGCAGATTTCCGACCACTTGTTTTAGAAGAAGAGTTCCATCCGGGAGTGGATAAAGAAGATTATTGCAAGATGGTTGAGAAAGCTAAGGAATACATTTATGAAGGTGATATTTTCCAGGTCGTGTTATCCAATCCGCTGACAGCGAAGGCAAAAGGAAGTCTTTTTGATACCTACCGGGTGCTTCGAACCTCGAATCCATCTCCGTATATGTTCTACTTTTCAAGTGATGATATTGAAGTGGCAGGGGCTTCACCGGAAACGCTGGCGAAGTTAGAAAACGGACAGGTGTGCACTTTTCCTCTTGCCGGTACAAGGAAGCGAGGCGTGACCGAAGAGGAAGATCAGGAATTGGAGAAAGAGCTACTTGCAGACGAGAAAGAGCTTGCAGAGCACAACATGCTTGTAGATCTTGGGCGAAATGATGTCGGCAAGATCAGCCAGCCGGGAACAGTTAAAGTTGATAAATATATGGAAATCCAGAGATATTCCCATGTGATGCATATTGGTTCCACAGTAACAGGCAAGATTCGGAAAGATAAAGATGCACTGGACGTAGTCGATGCGATTCTCCCGGCAGGAACGCTTTCCGGAGCACCGAAGATCCGCGCATGTGAGATTATCGCAGAACTTGAACAGGAGAAGAGAGGTATCTACGGAGGAGCAGTCGGCTATCTCGATTTTGCAGGAAATGTAGATACATGCATTTCCATCCGTCTTGCTTATAAGAAAAATGGATACATTCGTGTACAGTCAGGAGCCGGAATCGTAGCAGACAGTATCCCGGAAAATGAATTCCAGGAGTGTTTAAATAAGGCAGGGGCAGTACTTCAGGCAGTGGAAACTGCGAAAGGAGGATTGGAATGATACTATTACTTGACAATTATGACAGCTTTACCTATAACCTATATCAGTTTATCGCAGGAGTAGAATCAGAAATAAGCGGCATACAAAAAGATCAGACGAATTCAGAAGTAAAGGTTGTTCGAAATGACCAGATCACACCGGAAGAGATTCTGGAACTTGCACCGGAGGCACTGGTGATCTCACCGGGGCCGGGCAAACCTTCTGATGCCGGAATCTGTATCGAAGCAATTCAGAAGCTGAAAGGAAAAATCCCGATGCTCGGCGTTTGTCTCGGACATCAGGCGATGGCGGAAGCATTCGGAGCAACGGTAGGTCACGCCGGACAGCTGATGCACGGGAAGACATCACAGCTGAAAGATGTAAAGACAGACAGTGTTCTGTTTCAGAATCTGACACTTCCAATCCAGGTGGCAAGATATCATTCGCTTGCAGTAAAGGAAGAGACACTTCCGGAAGAACTGGTTGTGACAGCGCGAAGCGAAGATAACGAGATCATGGCGATGGAACACAGAGAATATCCAATCTTTGGGTTACAGTTTCATCCGGAATCTGTGATGACACCGCAGGGACTTCAGATGATAGAGAATTTTATTAACTATGCAAAAGCATTGAAGGAGAATTAAGAAATGATCAAAGAAGCAATTATAAAATTATCAAAGAAAGAAAATCTCATCTATACAGAAGCAGAAGAAGTAATGAATGAGATTATGGAAGGAAAGGCATCGGATGTTCAGAAGTCAGCATATCTGACAGCACTTTCCATGAAAGGTGAGACAATCGATGAGATCACAGCATCAGCAGCGGGAATGCGTGCACACTGCATCAAGCTTTTGCATGACATGGATGTGCTGGAAATCGTAGGAACAGGGGGAGACGGAGCAAATTCATTTAACATTTCAACAACATCCTCCTTTGTGATTGCGGCAGCAGGAATCCCGGTCGCAAAGCATGGTAACCGTGCAGCATCTTCTAAGTCCGGTGCGGCAGATGTACTTGAAGCACTTGGAGTGAAGATCGATGTCGCACCGGAGCGCAGCACACAGCTTCTCAAAGACATTCAAATCTGTTTCTTATTTGCACAGAATTATCATATTGCAATGAAGTATGTGGCACCGATCCGTAAAGAGCTAGGAATCCGTACTGTATTTAACATTCTTGGACCGTTAAGTAATCCGGCAGGTGCAAACATGGAACTGATGGGAGTTTACGATCAGTCACTGGTGGAGCCACTGGCACAGGTTATGGCAAATCTGGGCGTTAACAGAGGAATGGTTGTCTATGGACAGGACAGTCTGGATGAGATTTCCATGTGCGCACCTACTTCTGTATGTGAGATCAGGGATGGCAAATTTACTTCCTATGAGATCACACCGGAACAGTTTGGATATGAGAGATGTGAGAAGGGTGCCCTGACAGGTGGTACACCTGCAGAAAACGCAGAGATCACAAAAGCAATCCTGAAAGGTGAGGAAAAAGGTCCGAAGCGTCAGGCGGTATGTTTAAATGCAGGTGCAGCACTCTATATCGCAGGAAAAGCCGCTTCCATAGAAGAAGGAGTGAAGCTGGCAGAATCCCTCATCGACAGCGGTGCAGCACTGAAAAAACTGGAAGAATTTGTAGAAGAGACAAATAAATAAAAAGCAACCCCCAATTACTAATGTAAAGGAAATCTGTAACTGTCCGGTAATCTGCTGACTGTGGATATACAGAACAGTTACAGAAAAATCATAGAGATTATGAAGAATATATTAGAAGAAATAGCAGCCAGAACAAGAGAAAGAATTGCAAAAGAAAAATCCTGTATTTCTGTTTCGGAGCTGGAGAACCGGATTCAGGAAGTAAATAAAAATGCAGGGCAGAAAATCACATTTCTCCAGGCATTACAAAAAGACGGTATGTCCTATATCTGCGAGGTAAAGAAAGCCTCCCCCTCAAAGGGACTGATCGCACCGGATTTTCCATATCTGGCAATTGCAAAGGAATATGAACAGGCAGGTGCAAGTGCAATCTCCTGTCTCACAGAACCTTTTTATTTCCAGGGAGCAGACCAGTATCTGAGAGAAATCTCAGCCGCTGTACAGATACCTGTACTCCGCAAGGATTTTACAGTAGATGAGTATATGATCTATCAGGCGAAATCCCTTGGTGCTTCCGCGGTATTGCTTATCTGCGCCATCCTGGATGACGGAGAATTAAGAGCATACAGACAGCTTGCAAAAGAGCTGGGACTGGATGCACTGGTAGAAGCACACGATGAGTACGAAGTGGACAGAGCCTTAAATCTCGGGGCAGAGATCGTGGGAGTCAATAACCGGGATCTGAGAACCTTTCAGGTAGATATGAACAACAGCATTCGCCTGAGAAAAATGGCACCGGACAATGTGGTTTTTGTTTCCGAGAGCGGAATCCGCACCCCGGAGGATATCCGGCTTCTTTATGAGAATAAAGTGGATGGGGTACTGATCGGGGAAACACTGATGCGAAGCCCGGACAAGAAAGTAGCACTGGAAAGCCTGAATGGCAGCCCGTTACGCTGAAAGATCGAATATTATCTGAGAGGATAGAATATGACCAGAGAACAACAGCAAAGAACCAAAATCAAAATCTGTGGTCTGAAACGCCCGGAAGACATTACCTATGTAAATGAAGCAAAACCTGATTACTGTGGATTTATCATAGAATTTCCGAAGAGCAGCAGAAATGTTACAGGTGCATTGGTGAGAGAACTTACTGCAAAACTTAATCCAGACATTATCCCTGTAGGTGTTTTTGTAAATGCAGCACCTGAGCGTGTGGAGGAACTGCTTCTTGACGGAACTATCCATATTGCACAGCTTCATGGACAGGAAGATGAGGCATATATACGGAGAATCCAAAAGAATACAGGGCATCAGGTTATAAAGGCCTTTTCCGTAAAAACAGCTCAGGATATTGAAAATGCCCTGAAAAGTCCGGCAGATTATATACTGCTTGATCAGGGTGGCGGTGGAACCGGACAGACCTTTGACTGGTCACTGATCCCGGAGATAGACAGACCGTTTTTCCTGGCAGGAGGACTGGGTGCAGATAATCTGGAAACAGCCGTCCGGACTATTCATCCCTATGCAGTAGATCTGAGCAGCAGTGTGGAGACGGATGGAATGAAAGACAGAGATAAGATTTTGAAGGCAGTTCAACTGGTGCATATAAAATCAGAAAGAATATAGAATACTCTGACCGACCATCTGACAGGCCAGGGATTACATACATAAAAGGAGGACATATACAGATGTCAAAAGGAAGATTCGGCATCCATGGAGGACAGTACATTCCGGAAACACTGATGAATGCTGTCATCGAATTGGAGGAAGCCTACAACCATTATAAAGATGATCCGGAGTTTAACGCAGAGCTTACAGAGCTTCTGAACGAATATGCAGGAAGACCATCCCGTCTCTACTTTGCATCTCACATGACAGAAGATCTGGGTGGAGCAAAAGTATACTTAAAGAGAGAAGATTTAAACCATACAGGTGCTCACAAAATCAACAATGTACTTGGTCAGGTACTTCTTGCAAAAAAAATGGGCAAGACCCGTGTCATTGCAGAAACAGGCGCAGGTCAGCATGGTGTGGCAACAGCAACAGCAGCAGCTCTTATGGGTTTGGAATGTGAAATCTTCATGGGAAAAGAAGACACAGAACGTCAGGCATTAAATGTATACAGAATGCGTCTTCTGGGTGCAAAGGTCAATGCAGTTACTTCCGGTACCGCAACACTGAAGGATGCTGTTTCCGAGACAATGAGAGAGTGGACAAACCGTATTTCCGATACACATTATGTACTTGGTTCTGTAATGGGACCTCATCCGTTCCCTACAATTGTTCGCGATTTTCAGGCAGTGATCTCCAAAGAAATCAAAGAGCAGATCCTTGAAAAAGAGGGCAGACTTCCGGATGCAGTTCTTGCATGTGTAGGTGGCGGATCCAATGCGATCGGAACATTCTACAATTTTATCAATGACAAAGATGTCCGTCTGATCGGATGTGAGGCAGCAGGACGTGGCGTAAATACGGCAGAGACAGCAGCTACCATTGCAACCGGCAAACTGGGAATCTTCCATGGAATGAAATCTTATTTCTGCCAGGATGAATATGGTCAGATCGCACCTGTATATTCCATTTCCGCAGGTCTGGATTATCCGGGAATCGGACCGGAACATGCGCATCTCTATGATACAGGACGTGCAGAATATGTACCTGTCACAGATGAAGAAGCAGTAGAAGCATTTGAGTATCTTTCCAGAACAGAGGGAATCATTCCTGCCATCGAAAGTGCTCATGCAGTCGCTTACGCAAGGAAAATTGTTCCACAGATGAGAAAAGACCAGATCGTGGTCATTACAATTTCCGGACGTGGAGATAAGGACTGCGCAGCAATCGCGCGTTACAGAGGGGAGGATATCCATGAATAAGAGAATTACAGAAGCATTTGAAAAAGGAAAGGCATTTATCCCGTTTATTACCTGTGGAGATCCGTCTCTGGAAGTGACAGAGCAGCTTGTCTATGCAATGGAGGAAGCTGGTGCAGACCTGATCGAGCTTGGGATTCCGTTTTCTGATCCTACAGCAGAGGGACCGGTGATCCAGAGAGCAAATGTGAGAGCACTTTCCGGTGGTGTGACTACAGATAAGGTATTTGACATGGTGGTAAAGATCAGAAAGAACAGTTCTGTTCCTATGGTGTTTATGACTTATGCAAACGTGGTATTTTCTTACGGAACGGAGCGGTTTATTAAAACAGCTGCAGAAATCGGAATGGATGGTTTGATTCTGCCGGATGTGCCATTTGAGGAAAAAGAAGAGTTTGACAGTGTATGTAAGAAATACGGTATTGATCTGATCTCTCTGATCGCGCCGACTTCTCATGAGAGGGTCGCACAGATTGCGAAGGATGCGGAAGGGTTTGTGTATTGTGTTTCTTCTCTTGGTGTTACAGGAACAAGAACTAATATTACTACGGATATCGGAGCTATGGTGAAGTTAGTGAAGGCTGTGAAGGATATTCCATGTGCTGTGGGATTTGGTATTTCTACGCCGGAGCAGGCGAAGAAGATGGCAGCACAGTCGGACGGGGCAATTGTAGGATCTGCAATTGTGAAGTTGTGTGCAGAACATGGTGCGGACTGTGTACCATATGTGAAAGAGTATGTGAAGTCTATGAAAGATGCTGTAATGGAAGCTTAGGAGTTGAAGAGGGACGCGCAGAAACATATTTCATTTCGTGTGCGGTTTCGAAGCCTAAGAACTTCTAAGCTGCTAAAAATATGCTAAAAACATAAGAAAAATGACCCAAACTCGCCGCATGCTGCGGCTCAGACAGTGGGTCATTTTTCTTATAACGCATATTTTTATCAGCTAAGAAGTTCTAAGACTCCTGCAAATGCACACGAAATGAAATATGTTTTTGCGCTGTGTATTGGTATGAACTGAAAATCTTCCTGAATAAATTGCGGAGAAGTTATTATAGCAATTTCATAAAATACTGCAAGTAATCCAGTCCGTCATAGCGTGGAGAGCTGCGGAGTAATTCGTATCTTTTATAAAAAGGATTTCAGAATCTGCAGAACTCCGTTTTCCCAGTAGGGTGGGCAGGTATCCTTGGCAGCAGCTTGTACTTCCGGGCGGGAGTTGGAGACTGCGTAGCTGAGCCCGGCATTTTGAAGCATTTCAATATCGTTGAGGTTATCTCCGAAAGTACAGGTTTCGTCAGGTGAAATTCCCAGATATTCCTGCAGGAAAGCGACGGAAGGACCTTTGCCGGAACCTGGGGCAGTACAGTCCATCCATTCCTTGCCGGCGGCAGCCATAACTGTTTTGTCTTTCCAGGTGGGAGTGAATAAAGGGGCGCACATTTCCTCGCAGGCGTTGGGGTGGTAGACAGCAAATTTATTTACCTGCTGCCCCTCGAGTTTTAACATTTCCGGAACTTCATGGATATCATATCCGTAAGAATCTCTCAGCCAGTGAAACATCTGGCTGCCTCCGTCTTCTGCGAAACAGCGTTCAGGTGTGGAAATAAAATAATCACAGGAAGGCATATTCTCTCTTACCATAGAACACATTCCTTTCCAGATTTCGTCCGGCAGAGTATCCACTTTCAGAATCTCCTTCGGAGTCCGTACAACAGTTCCTCCGTCAGAGATATAAAGCAGTCTGTCTGCGACAGGGGCAAACAGCTTCCTCTCACTTCGATATTGCCGCCCTGAGCATGCCACAAACACAATCCCCTTATCAATTAGCCTTCCGATAACTTCCATATACTCCCTGTCAATCGCCAGAGTCCCATCCTTCACCAAAGTTCCATCTATATCTGAAGCAATCAATTTAATCATATGAATAAGAAATCCTTTCTATACAAATTCATTTTAAAAATTCTCTTTGTAATTGTAATAAGTCCCTTCTATAATAAATACAAATAAATACAATCCCCATTTTATCACGCTAAAATACAACTTACCATAAGAAATTAGGAAAAATTGCAATTATTCACCAGTCCCGTTTTATGCGTTATCATCCTGCAAAATTTTCTGTGAGAAAATCTCATCTGCATAGCCTGTCGTTGCAAGGCGCATTACTGTGAACGAAGTGAGCAGTAACAGCCCGGCAGTCCCGCAGCCAGCCAACAGGCAGGAAATATTTTTGGTTTCAGGTGCATTTGCAGTGGGCGTAGTAACTCTTGGTGCGTGGGAATCTGCGTTATTCAAAAATTGCTCACTGTCTGAGCGAAGCGAGTTTGAGTAATTTTTGAATGTTTTTAGCAGATTTCCACACACCTAGAGTTATTAGCCCGCGAAACCGCACCTGAAACCAAAAATATTTCCTGTCGTCCCCAATTTTTTTGCCCGCCAAACCCCATTGACTTTTCCACCCTTTTTTCTTATATTATATAAATAGAAATCTGCGTACTCTGAAAACTACGCATTTAAACCCTGAAAAAAGGAGAGTTGCTCGAAATGAACAAAAAAATGCTCTTTGTTTTCAATCCCAAGGCAGGCAAAGGCAAGATTAAAACAAACCTGCTTGATATAGTAGATATTTTCAACAAAGGCGGTTATGAAGTCATTATCTATTCCACACAGAAACCAAAAGATGCCTATGAGAAAGCCAAAGAATACGAATCCAAAGTGGACCTTATCGTATGCAGCGGCGGAGACGGGACTCTTGATGAGGTGGTTACCGGAGTAATGGAAAAGAAGAGTTCCATTCCCATCGGATACATTCCGGCAGGAAGCACCAACGACTTTGCAAACAGTCTCTTTATGCCGAAAAGCATGACAGATGCCGCTTCCATGATCATGGAAGAGAAACTTTATCACTGTGACATCGGCAGATTCAATAACCAGAGCTTTACATATATAGCAGCTTTCGGTCTTTTCACAGATGTAGCCTATCAGACAGATCAGGATCTCAAGAATATCCTTGGCCATGTAGCCTATCTTCTTGAGGGAGTGAAACGCCTTTTTGATATCAAATCATACCATATGAGAATTGAATCCGAAGAATTAACTGTGGAGGATGACTTCATCTTTGGAATGATCACCAATTCCCGTTCAGTGGGAGGGTTTAAGAACCTTACAGGCAAGAACGTGGATATGAATGACGGACTTTTTGAAGTTACCATGATCACAAGACCGAAGAATCCGCTGGAATTGCAGGAGATCATGACTGCAATGCTGACAGCAGAGGACAATACAGATCTGATTCATTCTTTTAAATCAGCCAGGGTGACCATTACCTCAGAAGAACCGGTACCATGGACTCTGGACGGTGAATACGGCGGCAGTCATACACAGATAGAGATTGAAAACTGCCACGAAGCACTGAATCTGTATCTGAAAAGTACAAAAAATGAGGAAACCAGATCAATTGGAATTTCCCCGTTAATAAATAAAAAGGAGAAATAAAATGGGTGAGTATATCAATGTAGTAGAGACTTTTGGATGTGACGTGTTTAATGATTCCGTCATGCAGGCACGACTTCCGAAGAAGATCTACAAAGAATTGAAAAAAACCATAGAAGAGGGCAAAGAACTGTCTATGGAAATTGCGGATGTAGTAGCACACGAGATGAAAGAATGGGCCATCGAGAAAGGTGCCACACATTACAGCCACTGGTTCCAGCCCCTTACAGGTGTGACAGCAGAGAAACACGATGCTTTTATCACAGCTCCGATGGATAACGGCAAGGTCCTGATGTCTTTCTCCGGAAAAGAACTGATCAAAGGTGAACCGGATGCATCTTCTTTCCCGTCCGGTGGATTAAGAGCAACTTTTGAGGCGAGAGGATATACAGCATGGGACTGTACATCACCGGCTTTTGTGCGTCATGATGCAGCAGGCGGAACACTCTGTATTCCTACTGCATTCTGTTCCTATACAGGAGAAGCACTTGACCAGAAGACACCACTTCTTCGTTCTATGGAAGCAATCAACACCCAGGCACTCCGTCTGCTGAGACTTTTCGGAAATACAACTTCTAAGAAAGTAACTCCGTCAGTAGGAGCAGAGCAGGAATATTTCCTGATCGATAAAGAGAAATGGCTTCAGAGAAAAGACCTGATCTATACAGGCAGAACTCTTTTTGGAGCTATGCCTCCGAAGGGACAGGAAATGGATGACCATTACTTTGGAAGTATCCGTCAGAGAATTTCCGCATACATGAAAGAGGTAAATGAAGAATGCTGGAAGCTTGGAATTCCTGCAAAGACACAGCATAATGAGGTTGCTCCTGCACAGCATGAGCTTGCACCGATTTATGCACCGGTCAATATCGCAGCAGACCAGAACCAGATGATGATGCGTATCCTTAAAAAGGTTGCCAGCCGTCATGGAATGCGCTGTGTCCTTCATGAGAAACCATTTGCAGGTGTGAACGGTTCCGGTAAGCATAACAACTGGTCTCTTACCACAGATGACGGAATCAATCTTCTGGATCCGGGCAAAACACCTCATGAAAATATTCAGTTCCTTCTGGTCCTCACCTGTATCCTGAAAGCAGTAGATGAACATGCAGATCTTCTGCGTGAATCTGCGGCAGATGTGGGAAATGATCAGAGACTTGGCGGCCATGAAGCACCGCCGGCAGTGATTTCCGTATTTCTTGGAGAGCAGCTGGAGGATGTTCTGGAACAGCTGGTCAGCACAGGAACAGCAACTCACAGTAAAAAGGGAAGTAAGCTGGAAACAGGTGTTAAGACTCTGCCTGATTTCATGAAGGATGCCACAGACCGTAACCGTACTTCACCTTTTGCTTTCACAGGAAATAAATTTGAATTCCGTATGGTGGGCTCAAGAGATTCTATTTCCGCATGTAACGTAGTCCTGAATACGATCACGGCAGAAGTATTTAAGGAAGTATGTGACCGCCTGGAAAAAGCTCCTGATTTCGAACTGGCGGTACATGACCTGATCAAAGAATATGCCACAGATCATCAGAAGATCGTATTTAACGGAAACGGCTATGCGCCGGAATGGGAGAAAGAAGCTAAACGCCGCGGACTTCCGATCCTTCCGAGCATGGTGGATGCAATCCCTGCACTTACTACAGAGAAGGCAGTGAAACTCTTTGAATCTTTTGATGTATTCTCAAGAGCTGAGCTTGAATCACGTGCAGAGATTAAATATGAGATTTACTCTAAAGCAATCAATATTGAAGCAAAGACCATGATCGACATGGCAACCAAGCAGATCATTCCGGCAGTTATCAGATATACCACTGTTCTTGGCGAATCCATCAATACAGTGAAAACAGCGGGCGAAGGGCTGATCGATGTAAGTGTACAGCTTGACCTGCTTAAGAAAGCGTCAAAACTCTTAAAGGCTGCAAACAGTGCCATGAGTAAGCTGAGCAAACTGGTTGAGAAGATCCCGGAATATGCAGAGGGACGGGACAGAGCCGTATTCTGCAGAGAAAAGATGGTTCCTGCAATGGAAGCTTTACGTGAGCCGGTGGATGAACTGGAAATGATCGTAGATAAGGAAATGTGGCCGATGCCTTCTTATGGAGATCTTGTATTTGAAGTATAATGTTGTAAAAATATAAAGAAGAATGCTATAATGAAAGGGTCGTGAATCTGTAAAAGATAAGCGGCCTTTTTCTATAACACAAACTGGACTATAATAGTTATATAAAGGAGAACTAAATGGAAGAACTGAAATTTCTGGAGGAGCAGCAGGTAGCCCCTGAACTGATAAAGAGAGTAGAAGAATTCCGCAGCCGGTATGAGGTGGTACCGGAGACAGCAGACAGGATTGTGAAACCATCCATTCCATTTTACGGAAAAGACATTCTGGAAATGGCCATTGCCGGATTGCTCAAAGGGGAGAACCTGTTACTCACCGGTCCAAAGGCAACAGGAAAAAATATCCTTGCAGAGAACCTGGCATATATTTTCAAACGCCCCGCGTACAATGTTTCTTTTCATGTAAATACTAACAGCGGAGATCTGATCGGCACAGACACTTTCGTGGACAACGAAGTTAAGCTCCGCAAAGGAACTATCTATCAGTGTGCAGAATACGGTGGTTTCGGAATCCTCGACGAGATCAATATGGCAAAGAACGATGCAGTTTCCGTTCTTCATGCAACTTTGGATTATCGCCGTTCCATCGATGTCCCGGGCTATGACAAAATTGATCTTCATCCGGCTGCCCGTTTTATTGGAACCATGAATTACGGTTATGCAGGAACCAAAGAACTCAATGAAGCGC
>OFMC01001903.1_pt1 | contig 14440 bp, 13 predicted proteins | sample 1541271 | NCBI WGS metagenome assembly OFMC01 (sample SAMN04209252, study PRJEB22552) | human gut metagenome | biome: gut; material: feces | host: Homo sapiens | place: USA: Oklahoma | reverse complement strand
TATGACGGATGTAATTTTCCTGCAAAAGCGTGACACACTGCGCCAGCAGGACGAGCCGTGGCTGCACCTTGCAGAAGATGCCAACGGCATTACCATGAACCGCTACTTTGTGGAGCACCCTGAAATGATTTGCGGCAGGATGGAGATAGTCTCCGGGCCGTATGGCCCGACTCCCACCTGCCAGCCGATAGACCCCGATGCGGTGGATCGTTTCGGAAAGCCGTTGCTGGAAACGCAAATCGACACCGCTATGCAGCACTTAACCGCCACGCTGACAAAAGCCGAAATCTCTGTGCAGGAAGAAAGCGGCGAGGACACCAAGTACATTGATGCCGATCCCTTTGTGCGTAATTTCAGCTACACGGTAAAGGACGATAAAATCTATTACCGCGAAGGCGCAGTCATGCGGGAATGTAATCCCAACGCAGCATCCGCCGAGCGCATCCGCAAACTGGTGGAACTGCGCGATACCACCCGCGCTCTGATCGATGCGCAGTTGCAGGACTTGCCGGACGAAGAAATCCACCGTCTGCAAGCCCAGCTTAACCGCCAGTATGATGCCTTCCGCGCCAAGCACGGCCTAATCAACAGCCGCAGCGCGGAGTTGTCTTTCCGGGATGACAGCAGCTACTATTTGCTGTGTTCACTGGAAAATGTCGATGAAAAAGGCAATTTTATCAGCAAGTCGGATATGTTCACCAAAAGGACTATCCGCTCTGCGCAGATACCCGACCACGCCGACACGGCATCGGATGCACTGGCACTAAGCATCGGGGAACGTGCCAAGGTCGATATGCCCTACATGATGCACCTTACTGGAAAAGACGAAGCAACGCTTGCCAAGGAATTGGCGGGCGTTATTTTTGTAGAGCCTTTCCGCAAGCAGGAGGACGGCAGCCCTGTTTACCTTATGGCAGACGAGTATTTATCCGGCAATGTACGCGAAAAGCTGCGTATTGCTCATGTTGCCGCCGACCAAGACCCGGCGTTTCGCATCAATGTAGAAGCGTTGGAACAGGTGCAGCCCAAGGACTTGACGGCGGGCGAGATAACGGTTCGGTTGGGTGTTACATGGATCGGGCCGGAAATCATCAAGCAGTTTGCCGATGAACTTTTTCAGTCAACCTACCGCGAACAGAAAATAGCTGTCCGTTACAATGAATACCTGAATAACTGGTATATTTCCAACAAGAGCCAGGGCAACGATAATATCCGCGTCACGAACACTTACGGCACAAAACGTATCAACGGCTATCATTTGTTGGAGAACGCACTCAACCTGCGGGCCACCAAAATTTACGATACAATCTATGACGAAAACGGCAAGGAGCAGCATAAACTCAATGGTCCTGCCACCGAAGAAGCACAGGCCAAGCAGCGGATGATAGAAGATGCTTTTAAGGACTGGATTTTCAAGGACCGTGAGCGCCGTGAAAGTTTAGTAGCGCTGTACAATGAAAAATTTAATTGTATTCGCCCGCGCGAATATGATGGAAGTCACATTCAGTTTTTCGGCATGAACCCGGAAATCTCGCTGCGGCCTCACCAGCGCAATGCCATTGCACATATTTTGTACGGGCACAACACACTGCTGGCGCACGTTGTCGGCGCAGGAAAAACCTATGAGATGGTCGCCGCCGCGATGGAGAAAAAGCGATTGGGATTATGCAGCAAAACACTTGTCGCCGTGCCAAATCATCTGACAGGCCAATTTGCCAGTGAAGCACTGAAACTGTATCCCAACGCAAACATTTTAGTCACAACGCAGCGTGATTTTGAAAAAACGAACCGCAAGCGGTTTTGCGCCAAAATTGCCACCGGCAACTATGACATTGTGGTAATCGGTCACAGCCAGTTTGAAAAGATTCCACTTTCCGATGCCAGAAAAGCCGAGTTTATCCGCAAGCAAATTGACGAGCTGGAGATGCAGTTGGAGAGCATGGACAACAGCGAAAGCCGTCTGACCGTCAAGCAGTTGGAAAGTAAGAAAAAGCAGTTGAAAACCAAGCTGTCAAATTTGCTGGACGCCCCGAAGCGGGATGATGTGGTGACTTTTGAGGAACTGGGCGCAGACTCCCTCATGGTCGATGAAGCACACAATTTCAAGAACCTCATGACCGTTACAAAGATGCACAACATCGCGGGTATCAGCACCACCGAGAGCCAAAAGGCCAGTGACCTGTTTATGAAGTGCCAGTACCTTGATGAAATCACCGGGGCACGCGGCGTAACGTTTGCCACAGGCACCCCCATTTCCAACAGTATGACCGAGCTGTATACCATGCAGCGCTATTTGCAGCAGAACACCTTGGAACGCAACGGCCTTGCAAACTTTGACAGTTGGGCGGCCACCTTTGGCGAAACCGTCACAGCCATCGAACTTGCGCCGGAGGGAACCGGCTACCGCACAAAAACACGCTTTGCTCGTTTTTTCAATCTGCCGGAACTTATGGCAATGTTCAAGGAATGCGCTGACATTCAAACAGCAGATATGCTGAAACTGCCTGTCCCTGCCCTTGTGGGCGGCAAGCCGACCAACATCCAGCTAAAGCCCTCTGAAATACAAAAACAGATGGTAGCGGAATTGGGCGAACGGGCCGACAAAATCCGCAATAAAATGGTAAAGCCCTATGAGGACAATATGCTTAAAATCACCAACGACGGACGCAAATTGGCGCTGGATCAGCGCTTGATCGACCCCGACTTGCCCGATGATCCTGACAGCAAGGTCAATATCTGTGTGGGCAAAATTTTTGAGATATGGGAGCAAACCATGCCTCAACGCAGTGCGCAGCTTGTTTTCTGCGATCTGTCTACGCCCAAGGCGGGCGTTTTCAATGTCTACGATGACATGAAAGCAAAGCTGATCGAGCGCGGAATCCCCGAAACAGAAATTGCCTTCATCCATGAAGCAAACACCGATGCCCGCAAGACGGAACTTTTCGGAAAAGTTCGCAGCGGTGCAGTTCGCGTGCTGATGGGCAGCACCGCCAAAATGGGAGCCGGAACCAATGTCCAAAAGCGGTTGATCGCGTTGCACCATCTGGATGTACCGTGGCGGCCATCTGATATTGAGCAGCGTGAGGGCAGAATATTACGACAGGGCAATGAAAATAAGGAGGTCTATGTTTTCCGTTATGTAACGGAGGGAACATTTGATGCCTACTCGTGGCAGCTTATCGAAAATAAGCAAAAATTCATCGGGCAGATCATGACCTCAAAATCTCCGGCTCGCAGCTGCGATGATATGGACGAGGCTGCACTGTCCTACGCCGAGGTCAAGGCATTGGCGGCAGGCAATCCGCTTATCAAGGAAAAGATGGACTTGGACGTGCAGTTGACCCGTCTTAAAACACTGAAAGCTGCCCATGACAGCCAGCGTTATGAACTGGAAAATAAAATTGCCATCGGCTTCCCGGCTGAAATCCGAAAATGCAAAGAACAGATTGAAAATGCCACAGTAGATGCCGCCACCGTAAAAGAACATTCGGCGGTGGATGCGGACGGCAAAGATGTTTTCTGTATCCAGTTGGAAAAGAAAGTTTACTACGAAAAAGAACCTGCGGGGAAAGCCCTGTTAGGTCTGCTGGGCTTGGCACTGAATAGCGAAAAGCCCGTACCTATCGGGTATTTCAAGGGTATGGAACTGCAAATCCAACATCTGCCTTTTGGCAACGAATACCATGCAAGGTTGGTTGGCTCTGGTACATATAGCACTCAGTTGGGAGCTGATGTGCTAGGCAATCTGACACGCCTTTCCAATTTGGCAAATGGTATTGAACCGAGCATTGAAAAGACCCGCAATATGCAAATCCAGTTGGAACAGCAGCTTGCCAGCGCCGAGGAAGAAGTCAAGCGGCCATTTCCACAGGCAACAGAACTGACTGAAAAGAGTAAGCGTCTTGCGGTGCTGGAGGGACTGCTGAACATGAACGACAAAGATATTGTGACCGACACCGAGCCGGAACAACAGTGTCAGACCGACAATCGACAGCGTGGACAGGAGGAACGATAAATTTTATGATTAAAGGCAGAAAGACCAATCGTATACGCGACCACCCCAAGGATGAAAGGAGTAGTTTTTATGAAAAAATCTATTGTTGCATTGGGCATAGTATTGGCGCTGTCCGGGTGTGCAGCGGCAGCGGATGAAACTCTTGCGGCTGAACCGGCTGCACTGGTGGAAATCTCACCGGCCACCGAAGAAACTGCGCAGCCGGTGGAAGCTGCTGCAACTGCCGAACCTGCGCAGACAGCAACCCCTGAGCCGACACCCGAACCGACACAGGCCCCCACGCCCGCGCCGACAGCAGAGCCTACGGCAGTCCCCACCGCAGAACCCACGCAAGCCCCGGTGGAGGAAACCGTAGCCGACACTCCGGCACAGGTTAGTATGAGTTATGGTGCGGTGCCGTTCGACCTTGCAGCCGGTACGGAGCAATGGTGGAGCATCGACAGCAGCGACAGCGCATACTGGGCCGTGCAGGAGAACATCAACGCCATCCGTGCGGCGGCGGGACTTTCCCCGCTGGCAATGGACGGCGGGCTGAGCGCGGCGGCAGATGCCCGCTGCGAGAGCTTTGTCGCGGGCGGTGCGTTCGACCACAGCGGCATGACCACCCGCAGCGAAATCTGCGCAGCCGGTCCTATCGGCTCAGCCAGCAGCGTATGCAGCTATTGGCAGAACAGTCCTGCCCACTATGCCAACATCACCAACGCCAGCTTTACGAGCATGGGTGTGGCCTGTTGGTTCTGCTCCACCGCCGAGGGGCAGTATACCTACTGGACTGTCACATTCAACTAAAACTCCTACTTGTTTTCATACACAAATTATGATATAATTTCTGTATGAAAGAGAGGTGCTATCTATGCCGAACATTCGTTCCAGCGCAGATTTGAGAAACAACTACAATGACATTTCCTCTTACTGCCATGCCTACAACGAGCCGGTCTTTATTACCAAAAACGGTAAGGGCGACCTTGCCGTTATGAGCATGGAAACCTACGAGGAAATGGCGGGCCGCATTGAACTGTACAGCAAGCTGCAAGAGGGCCTTGCCGACGTAGAAGCCGGGAACACGCGCCCCTTTGCCGATGTTATGGCTGATTTGCGCCACCGCAGGGAGCGCAGATGAAATACAACATTCATGTCACCCAAGCCGCCGAGCGCGATATGGCGAACGCCTACGACTATATCGACCTTGTACTGAAAAATCCAACTGCCGCCGACAAGCTGTTGGATGTGGCCGACGAAAAAATCGGAGCACTGGCAGAATTCCCGCACAAATTTGAAGTCGTTTCCGACAAACTGCTTTCCTTGTGGGGAATCCGCTTCACCATCGTTATGAATTACCTTGCGTTCTATACGGTGGACGATGCCACGCAAACGGTGCATATCGTGCGGTTTCTCTACGGCAAAAGCAACTGGATCACCATTCTGAAAACAGAGGCAGCAAACGGAAGTTTGCCGGTATTCTCATAACCGAATATTTTATCTGGGCGCTCACTTTTGTGGGCGCTTTTCTTTTTAGGAGGACGTTATGTCTTACGATGATATTATTGAAGTTTTGGCCGCTGCGCTGCTCGAAAAAGCAGAAACCGTAGGCTGTCTTGAAGTGCTGGACGGTTTCAGCCAGCGCCCAGACACAGAAATTGAAGTCAGCGCCCCAATCAGCGAAGAAATGCTGGCGTTGCCGCTGGACAAACAGGAGTGGCCGGAAGAGTGCACACCGATTTTGAAAGAAAGCAGTGCGGCCACGCTGGGCGAACTGGTGGAATATCTGAACCACTGCACAGCCACGGGGAAGAAGCTGAATGTTTCCGAAGATGCAGCGGCAGCCATGTTCCCGGCGCTTATCACATTCTGCTATGATGCTGCGGATATGAACGGTAAACGCTTCTTTTGGGAATATATGTGCAGCCCGGTAAATACCCGGAGGAACGCACGATTCCCAACACATTAAGGGCATTGCAGGAGCTTGTCGGCGGTGATATTGAATGTTGCCGTCCGTGGAGAGATAGCGTTTGCGTTATCTGCAACGACTCCGGGAAGATTGACGGTTTGCCGCCTAACCGGCTTTACGGACATACAGATTTTCTTGCAGGTTCTTTTGTGGTCTGCGGCAATGGCGGAGAAGACTTTATCAGTTTGACTGATAGACAGGTTTTCTTATATGAAAGGCTGTATCATAACCCTGTTGTCTTTCTCCCCACGCCGCACGGCCTGTTGCCGATGAAATGCACTCCTGAACAGTACGAGCAATTCCAGCGCGATGGCAATAAGCTGAAAATCAAACCCATCGACCACGGAGATCGCTAAGAGCATGATTTTACACAAACAAAAGGCGGGGTGTCGCCCGCCTTAGAATCTCAAAAATATAACCTTATATATAAAGAAAGCAGGAGGACACCACCATGACCGAACCTAAGTTTATGACCCCTGCCCACCGTAGGGCATACTTAACCCACCTCAACCGCTGCAAGGCAATGGACAGCTACCACCGCGCACTGATTTACACCCTGACTGCCGTACCCGCACTCCGCAACAACATTGAAAGTTGCTTCGACTTTGAAAAAGATGAAATCAAGCCGGAATCACTGGCCGCCGGTTGGCAGACCGGCGGCACAGTCAAGCTGACCCGTTTTGCCTATAACCTTTGGAATGGGTACTCTGACAAATCCTGCACACCCTATGACCTGTTCGACTGTTCCTTTGCGCCGTATATGTACGAGGCCGTAAAACTGCGCTACCCGGAATATACGCGCCAGTTGGATGATGTGGTAATTGACGATGCCCGGAATTAAGGCAAAGCGCAAGCAGCTTGTGCGCAAAACACTTATGCGGGCCAAGACGCAGGGCGAACGCGCCGCCGAGCAGCGGCAGGAATTACCCGAAGAATACGCACAAACCGAGGTGCAGCAGGGCATTTCCGATGTGGCTGCCCGTACAGGCAACACCGCCAAAAGCACCGCCCGCATCAGCTACCGCAAGTTTCGTGCAATGCAGGAGAAGCGGAAAAATCTCACCTTGCAGGGCAGCGCCCAATCTGCATCAAAACCGACTGAAAAAGAGAAAGTCACTGTTCCCACGCAGACCGAGCGCAGGGAAATGTTCAAAAAGAAGCGCTTCCGGCAAAAGGCCATCGCAGCCAAAACACCAGCGCCGCAAGCCCCGGTGCCGTCATCGGCCACACCGGCACCGCCGCCTTACCAAGCCCAAATGCAGCAGCACTTAAAGCGGCAGCACCTGACCCGCGAGGCTGTGCGCCGCTATCTGCAAAAGCAGACGGCAACCACAGCGGCGGGCAATACCGCTCCCATCGTTACCCACGCACCCAAGCTGCCCACAATCAGCAGTAAACAAGCCACGGTTGAAGCAATCAGCCGTGGCGTTCATTATATCGCAGCCAAAATCAAAGCCCTGCTCTCCCAAACCGTGCGCCGTGCCGCCCAATCGCTGCTGGCTCTGCTGGGCGCGGGCTGCGTGGTATTGGTGCTGGCGATGGTGATCGGCGCGGCGGCTGCGGTCATCGGCTCACCTATGGGCATCCTGTTTGCCAATGAATCCAACGACAACGACAGTATCCCTATTGCCGAAATCGTAGCCGAGACCAACGCCGACTTCGGCGCAGCCATCAACGACATCGTGTCGGCGCACCCAGAGTGCAGCGAAACCACCATTGCCTACGACTACGAGGGCGGTCACACATGGGCAAGTTATTGGCCGGAGGTGCTGGCAGTCTTTGCGGTGCATACCAACCTCAACGCCGACAGCGACGTGGTCGTTATCAACGCTGCCCAAAAGCAGCGCATCCAAGATACCTTTTGGGCTATGCACACAATCACCTATGAAGTCGAAGAAGTAGACGTCACCCCCGACCCCACCGAGGACGACCCCGACCCGGAGCAACAAACCGAGTATATCCTGCACCTCACCGTCAGCAGCAAAACCGTGGATGAACTGGCGGAGTTGTACAATTTTACCCAAGACCAAAAAGACATTTTACACGAACTTCTCTCCGATGAAATGCGCCCTACGCTGCTTGCCCTCTGCGGCGGCAGCATCGGCATTATCGAGGACGGCGAACTCTGCTGGCCGTTGCCCGGTCACACCTACATATCCTGCAATTTTGGCGAGGAAGATGCTTACGGCAACTCCGGCCATCGCGGTACGGATATTCCCGCGCCGGAGGGTACGCCTATCTTGGCTGCTCACGGCGGTACGGTCATCATTTCCGGCTGGAACAATAGCTATGGCAACCAAGTTCTGTTGGATAACGGCGCGGGCCTGTCTACGCGGTATGCCCACATGACTGCCGCTGCTGTTTCAGCGGGCGAAACCGTCACGGCGGGGCAAGTCATTGGCTATGTTGGCAACACCGGCGACAGCACAGGTTTCCATCTGCATTTTGAGGTGATGCAGAATGGTGTGCGCGTGAACCCACTGGATGCAGTTACTCCACAATAAGAATAAACATTTTCTTGCAAAATGTTGAAAATATAGTTGTAGTCCAGATTATAGGATAAGCAAGTGTGTATAATAGAGACAGTGACCCCCAGCATAAAGATAAAAATTGCCTGAAAGGAACTTCTCTATGTCATTCAAAATGAAAAGAACGCTTGAAATGCGGCGCGTTGAAAGCGCTTTTGCCGATTATTTGGAAAGCGAGGGCAGTGTTGACCTCCTCTGGTCTGATAAGGTTGGCTATGTATTTCTTACCATCAATGAGAAAACCCACGAATCTGAAAGCTGCGATGATTTACATACCGCGACACAGCTTTGCCACCGACTGCTGGATGATATGGCCATCACCGTGCTGATGCAGACAAAGCGCAATCACAACTTTTCTACTATGGATAAGGACGAAGCTGCACAAGTGCGGGCCGCTTGGAAGCCTGTAATCGAAAAACTGCCGGACTATGCTTATCTCTGCGATGAAATTCTCCGCGAAGCACAAGAAAATGAGGAGGAAAACGGCATTGATTTACAGTGAAGCCGAAAGGAAAGAAATTGAGCGCGTGTACGGCGTTTTCAAGGATTATATTCACGCAAGTAAATTCTTGGATTTTGTCTGGTCTGAAAAGCTGGGGTATCTGCTGCTGCATATCGACCCAACAAAAAACACCATCGAGGAGGATCAAATCATTACTTCTGCGGATGAATTGTGTGCCGAACTATTCAACGAAGTTGCAACGGATGTTTTTCAAGAAGCTAAGAGAGAACACTTTTATCCTGATGCAGATGATGACGAGATTGCGGAGATTCGCAGACGTTGGCAGCCGTATCTCGACTTGCTTCCTGCGTATAGGAGTTCATGCAGAGCGTTTCACACCGCAGAATAAGCGAAAAGAAGCCTTTAGCATGATATGCCCCCTTATATAGTTTTCAGTGCTTTATTTCACTGTTCGCTATATAGGGGGCATATCATTGCGCGGGCTGCTATTTATTTTGGCAATTTTGAGTTGTACTTTCGTGCCGAACAGCAGCAGAAATATTTGCTGCTGACACAGCCAATACATACGAAGTGCGGCAGGCTCTTGTTGAGAATGATATTGAATCACGCTATCCATGACGGAATCATTTGACAAAAATCGCCAAAGTGTGCTATTATATGCCGACTTTTAGTTTGTGAGATCGTTTCGCTTATAGGAAGTGGACATCAAAATTTCACTTGGTTTGCTTTACGATATTCTGTCGGGGATGTTCCCTCTATGTTGCTAAATGTCTTGCAAAAGTAGCTGGACGAAGAAAAGCCGAGAATGCTGGCAATCTGGGATGGTGCAAGGTCGGTTTCGGCCAATAACCGCTTTCCCTCCCGGATGCGGCAGTCAATGATATAGTTGATAGGAGAGACACCATATTCGCGCTTAAAAGCGTGTGCCATGTGATATTTGCTGATACTAACCTTTTCAGCAAGCTCATCCAGCGTAAGATTTTCTTTATAATGGTGGTCGATATAGCGCTTTACAGTTGCACACTGGCGGTTAGCAGGCAGCCGAGAATGAATTGGAACAGCGGATACACTGGCATTTCGCATAAGCTGTACCACGATAATATCCATATAAGCCTGACAAAGTATCTGAAAATTGGATTCCCGATTCTGCATTTCCGTAAGGATCTTTCTCATGCAGGGCAGTACATCGTTGTTTCCGTCAAACGTATAAACGCAAAAGCTGCCCTCGGCGGCATCGGAAATCGTAAATTCTAACCCCTCGATACCCAGCACAATGTATTCCAGCGGGTGGGATTCCAAGCTGACCTCTGTATGGATAACATTGGGGTTTACAACAACAAGCTGGTGTGCCTGAACAGGGAATAATTTATCGTTGATTTGAAATTGCCCCGCACCATCTACAATATAAAATAATTCAGCATAGCTGTGAGAATGTGGAATGGAGGGCCAATCCCCGCTATACCTTGTGGAAGCAATATTGCGTAATTTCATCTTATCGCGGGGCAGGGAATCATCAGTCTGATTAAAGGAGTAGTTAATATGGCTCATGGGGGTCACACTTCCTATTTTGTAGTATATTGTCATTATATTGCACGAGGCTGAAAAATGCAAGACGGTATTCGGCGTTTTTGCCAACAACTAACATTTGATGAAAAAAAGCAAATGGTAAAAATGCACAACGATTACCTACAAAAAACCAGCGATATGCCGAAAAGCAGCGAAACAGCAAGATTGTAAAATAGGTGGGCAAGATAATAATTGCTAAAAAACTGGAAAAGCACTACACTTAAATCACCGCGAAAGGGAGGTAATCCCGACACAGAATTTACACTTAGGAGGAAAACACAAATGAAGAAGATCGTTGCACTTTTGATGGCTTCTGCTATGGCAGCATCTCTGGCTGCTTGTGGTGGCAGCGCTCAAAGTTCGGAAGCTACCTCTACTGCTCCTGCTGAATCCACGGCTGCCGAGTCTACGGCTACTGATGGCAAGAAGTATGAGGGCGTTGAGTTGACCATGTGGTCCATGTGGTCTGCCGGTGAGGTTCAGGCAAATGCAATTCAGGCCGCCGCTGACGCTTTCGAGGCTGAGACTGGCGCACATGTCAACATCGAGTGGAAAGGCCGCGATGTCAACACCCTGATTTCTGCCGCGCTGGAATCTGGCGAAAAACTGGACATCTTCGAGGATGATTACAACCGTATCGGCCACGCTTACGCTCCCTACACCTACGACCTGACCGAGATGGCAGACGCTGTCGGTTATGATGACTTCAGCTACGCTTGCTTCAATGATCAGGCCAAAGAGTGGGCTGGTTATCTCAACTCCATCGTAGAGCAGCCCCAGATTGGCGGCATCTTCTACAACAAGGACATTTTCGATGCCTGCGGTATCACCGACACCCCCAAGACTTGGAATGAGTTCCTGACAGTCTGCCAGACCCTGAAAGACAACGGCTATGAGCCGCTGGCGCTGGACGGTGCTTACGCAAACTTCAACTTCTACAACCATCTGGTCCGCCATCTGGGCGAGGACACCATTGCCGAGCTGGGCAAGAACGGTGGCTGGGCTGACAATGAAGCTGCTGTTACGGCTGCGCAGGAAATCATTGATTTCGTGAACGCTGGTTATCTGGCCGAGGGCGCACCTGATGCTTATCCTGCCAGCCAGACCAAGGTTGGCCTTGGCACGGCGGCTATGGTTGCTTGCGCAAACTATGTCACTTCCGAGGTTGATGCTGCTGTTGGTGAGCCTGTAAACTGGGGCTTCTTCAACTATCCCGAAGTCGAGGGCAATGTTGATGCTTCTGCTTACGCCGGTGCAAACTCTCTGGCCATCTCCTCTTCCTGCGAGAACCCGCAGGCTGCATTTGACTTCATTATGACCATCGTTACCGGCACCTGCGGGCAGGAGCTGGTTGACAAGGGCGGTCAGATCCCTGCTGACACCCGCCTGAAAGAGTCTGTCCTGGCCGGCTCTGTTGAGACGCTGAAGAACACCACCACCCCGATGAGCTGGTGCGGTTCTCTGAACACGCTGGACGGCTGGTCCTCCATCAAGAGCTCCATGATCGAGCTGTTCGAAGGCAAGTACGCAACCGGCGCCGACTACTGCGCTTACTTGGATACCCTGTGCGACTAATCCTATAATAAATCATGGTACGCCGTCAAGCGATGCGGTTATAATGGATTTATTCAGGATTCCCTCAATCTGAACGGAGGCGGCACCTGAATGGGTGCCGCCTTTGCTTATGACATTTCATTTTTGAGGTATTACCAGTATGAAAAAGAACAAGACAATGATTTTCCTATTCATTCTGCCCACCGTTCTTTGCCTGTTGTTCATGTATGTCTATCCGATTGTTCGGACAGTTATCATGAGTTTCTTTAAGGTAGAGAGCCTTACGGCATCTACAAGCACATGGAGCTTCTATGGGCTGCAAAACTATTTCAAAATCCTGCGAAATGCCGGTTTTATCAGTTCCATGAAAAACATGGTGATGATTTGGCTGGTAGGCGGCATCATTACCATGTGCCTGTCCATGTTGATGGCCGTGATTTTGACCAGTGGCATCCGCGGCGCAAAATTCTTTAAGGCCGCCATTTATATGCCCAACATCATTAGTGCCGTGGCGCTGGCTACCATGTGGATTCAGTATGTGTTCAACTATGATTATGGTCTGCTGAACCAGATTGTCAAAGCATTCGGCGGCGAGAATGTCCGCTGGCTGGGTACAGACTTGATTTTCTGGGCTATGATGATTGCTTTCATTTTTGGCAGTGTTGGTTACTATATGCTGATTTTTATCAGCGGCATCGAAGGTATCCCGCAGGATTTGTACGAAGCTGCCACCATCGACGGCGCGAATATCCTTGACCGCTTCTTCCAGATTACGCTGCCCCTGCTGAAAGGCGTCATCCGCACCTGTGTTACTTTCTGGAGCATCAATGCTACCACATTCTTCCTGTGGACGAAGATGTTCTCCCCCATCAACACGGAAACGGCCACCATTGTGCCCGTTGTGTATCTGTACGATACGGTGTTTGGCGGCAAGGGCGTTGTAGAGCGCGATGCTGGTGCAGGCGCAGCGGTTGGCGTTGTGCTGACTTTGATTATCATTGCTGTGTACGTTATCACCAACCTGATCTTGAAAGACTCGGATCTGGAGTATTAAGGTAGGAGAGCAGTTATGGGAAAATATCACGATAGAATCAACTGGAAGAAAGAGCTTCGGCTTCTGCCCGGTTATATCATTGTTTGCGCGTGGGTCGCGCTTACGGCTGCCATCCTGTTCTGGATCGTCTGCGCCAGCCTTTCCTCAACAAAGGAAATTCTGACGGGCCGTGTTATGGACTTTTCCAATGGCCTGAAGTGGGATAACTACGTCACAGCTTGGAACACCCAAAATGTATCGCTGTATTTCTTCAACAGCTTGGTTTATGCCATTGTTTCCTGTGTGGGCGTATTGCTTATTTCCGCGCCCGGTGCTTATGTGCTTTCTCGCTGGAAGTTTGTCGGCGGTAAGGCCATCCGTATCGGCTTGGTCATTGCCATGAGTGTTCCCACTATTATGATCATCATGCCACTGTACTCTTTGGCTGTGCAGTGGGGCATCAAGGGTCGCGTGCTGTTGGTTGTGCTGTATATTATGCTGCGCGTACCGTATACCACGATTTACCTGCTGGATTTCTTCTCATCACTGTCCCGGTCTTATGAGGAGGCGGCCTACATTGACGGATGCAGCCATTCTCGGACATTCTGGCAGATTATGCTGCCGCTGGTTCAGCCCGCCATTATTACGGTTACGATTTTCAACTTCATGTCTGTGTGGAACGAGTTCTTCATGGCGTTGATTTTCACTACCAGCGATTCTATGACCCCTGTTGGTGTCGGTTTGTTGCAGATTGTCAACGCAATGAAATATTCCGGCCAGTACGGTGCTATGTTTGCCGCAGTTATCATTGTGTTCCTGCCTACTTTCCTGCTGTATCTTTTCCTGTCTGAAAAGATTATTGTCGGTGCTACCAGTGGCGGCGTTAAGGGCTGATTTGACTTTCCTCCATTCAAAATATTACGTTTCAAGGAGAATCTTTATATGAATGATGTAAGAAAAATGGGTCGTGTAACGATCCCCACCGATATGGACGCCGTCCCTGAAACCCTCGACCTGCTCAAGCGCTTGGGCGCGGATGCCATCCGCGACTGCGACGGCACCGAGTTCCCGCAGGAGTTGAAGGACACTGGCGCCAAGATTTATGCCACCTACTACACCACCCGCAAGGACAACGCATGGGCAAAAGCCAATCCCGATGAAACGCAGCAGTGCTACATTATGACGCCGTTCTACACCGCTGCGGACGATGCGCTGACCATCCCCCTGATGACGGGCATCAGCCGCGAACTGATGATGGTCAACGACCACGATGACATCACCCGTTTGTGGGAGGTCATCGACCGCACGACGGGCGAGCCTGTCCCCACCGCCG
>OFMC01001889.1_pt1 | contig 14525 bp, 13 predicted proteins | sample 1541271 | NCBI WGS metagenome assembly OFMC01 (sample SAMN04209252, study PRJEB22552) | human gut metagenome | biome: gut; material: feces | host: Homo sapiens | place: USA: Oklahoma | reverse complement strand
TGTTCGGCAGCTGCTTCGAGACGGCGGACCAGAAGGAGGGCATGGGCGCTTTTCTGGAAAAGCGCAAGCACGAGCCCTACCAGAACCGGTAAAGCTCTGTCAGAATGTTGTTTTCCGGGCATAGCGCCCGGTGGGCAAACCAAGGACCCTATATATTCTAATTAGGAGGAATCATTATGAAGATCGCTGTTTTTGGTGCAGGTACTATGGGTAGCGGTATCGCTCAGGTGTTTGCCGGCAAGGGCCACACCGTCCTGCTGTATGCTTCCAGCACGGCCAGTGCGCAGCGCCACAAGGATAAGCTGGCTGCTTCTCTGAATAAGCGTGTGGCCAAGGGCAAGATGGCGCAGGAGGCCGCTGACGATCTGATGAGCCGTGTGCTGGTGGAGGAGTTCGAGGCCGCCGCTGACGCCGATCTGGTCATCGAGTGCGTGGCTGAGAACATGGCCGTGAAGAAGGAGCTGCTGGGCCGTCTGGACGCTCTGTGCAAGGATGAGGCCATCTTTGCCTCCAACACCTCCTCTCTGTCCATCACCGAGATGGGTCAGGGCCTGAAGCACCATCTGATCGGTATGCACTTCTTTAACCCCGTGCCTGCCATGAAGCTGGTAGAGGTCATTGCCGGCGGCAATACCCCCGCTGAGCTGGTGGACTACATCAAGAACCTGTCCACCGAGATCGGCAAGACCCCCGTGGTGGTCAACGAGGCCCCCGGCTTTGTGGTCAACAAGATCCTGATCCCCTATTGCAACGAAGGCGTTTGCGTTCTGCAGGAGGGCGTTGCCTCTGCGGAAGATATCGATATTGCCATGCAGCTGGGCTGCAACCACCCCATGGGTCCCCTGCATCTGGGTGACCTCATTGGCTGGGACGTGGTGCTGAATATCATGGATGTGCTGTTCAACGAGACCCACGACAGCAAGTATCGTGCAAACGTATTGATTCGGAAGATGGTTCGCGCCGGCAAGTTGGGCATCAAGTCTGGCGAGGGCTTCTTTAAGTATACCAAGTAAAATTTCGTAAAGGAGAAAAGAGTATGGACTTCCATCTGACTAAGGAACAGCTGCTCGTTCGCAAGATGTACCGCGAATTTGCAGAGAACGAAGTGAAGCCCCTGGCCGCCGAGATCGACGAGGAAGAGCGTTTCCCCATGGAGACCGTCGAGAAGATGGCGAAGCTGGGCATGATGGGCATTTACTTCCCCAAGGAATACGGCGGCGCCGGCGGCGACGTCCTGTCCTATGCCATGTGCGTGGAAGAGTTGGCCAAGGTCTGCGGCACCACTGCTGTTATCGTTTCCGCTCACACCTCTCTGTGCTGCGCTCCCATTTATGAGAACGGCACCGAGGAGCAGAAGCGGAAGTACCTGCCCGACCTGCTGAGCGGCCGCAAGATCGGCGCGTTCGGTCTGACCGAGCCCAACGCCGGTACCGACGCTTCCGGCCAGCAGACCACCGCTGTCAAGAACGAGAACGGCGACTATGTCCTCAATGGCAGCAAGTGCTTCATCACCAACGGCAACGTGGCCGATACTTTCGTGGTGTTCGCCATGACCGACAAGTCCAAGGGCAACCACGGCATCTCCGCCTTCATCGTTGAGAAGAGCTTCCCCGGTTTCTCCACCGGTAAGCACGAGAAGAAGATGGGTATCCGCGGCAGTTCCACCTGCGATCTGATCTTTGAGGATTGCATCGTGCCCAAGGAGAACCTGCTGGGCAAGGAAGGCAAGGGCTTCAAGATCGCTATGCAGACTCTGGACGGCGGCCGTATCGGTATCGCTTCTCAGGCTCTGGGCCTGGGCGAGGGCGCTGTCAACGAGGCTGTCAAGTACACCCAGGAGCGCGTCCAGTTCGGCCGCCGCCTGAGCCAGTTCCAGAACACTCAGTTCCAGCTGGCTGATATGCACACTCGTATGCAGGCTGCTCAGTACCTGGTGTACGCTGCCGCTATGAAGAAGCAGCTCCATGAGGATTACTCCATGGACGCTTCCATGGCTAAACTGTTCGCTGCTGAGGCCGCTTCCGACGTGACCCGCCGCGCTGTTCAGCTCTTCGGCGGTTACGGCTACACCCGTGAGTATCCCGTGGAGCGCATGATGCGCGACGCCAAGATCACCGAGATCTATGAGGGTACTTCTGAGGTCCAGCGTATGGTCATTTCCAGCCACCTGGGCGTGAAATAAGGATAGGAGGTAAAGGTTAAAATGAAAATCATTGTTTCTATTAAGCAGGTACCCGATACCTCCGGCAAGGTGGCTGTCAACCCCGATGGTACTCTGAACCGCGCTTCCATGCAGACCATCACCAACCCCGACGATATGAACGCTCTGGAGGCAGCCCTGAAGATCAAGGACGCCACCGGCTGCAAGGTCACTGTTGTTACCATGGGTCCTCCTCCTGCTGCCGGTATGCTGCGTGAGGCTCTGGCCATGGGCGCTGACGAGGCTTATCTGGTTTCCGCCCGTGAGTTCGGCGGTTCCGATACTTACGCTACTTCCCAGATCCTGGCCGCTGCCATCAACAAGATCGGCGTGGAGAAGGACGACATCGTGCTGTGCGGCCGTCAGGCTATCGACGGCGATACCGCTCAGGTCGGTCCCCAGATCGCTGAGAAGCTGCACCTGCCCCAGATCACTTACGCTGCTGAGATCACCAAGAATGGTGACGAGGTCACCGTCAAGCGTATGCTGGAGGACGGCTACATGACCATCAAGGTCCAGACTCCCTGCCTGCTGACCTGCATCAAGGAGCTGAACAACCCCCGCTATATGTCCATCGGCGGCATCCTGTCTACCTACAGCAAGCCCCTGACCACTCTGGGCTATGAGGACCTGAAGGATCATCCCCTGATCGACGCTACCACCATCGGCCTGAAGGGCTCTCCCACCAACATCTTCAAGAGCTTCACGCCTCCTCAGAAGGGCGTCGGCATGATGCTGGAGGGCGACGGTAAGGAAACCTGCGAGAAGCTGGCCGGTATTCTGGCCGCTAAGCACATCATCTAAGAAAGGGGATAGAAAATCATGTCTAATTTCAATAGTGCTGATATCGCTGCTTTCAAGGATGTATGGGTGTTCTGCGAGCAGCGCGAGGGCAAGCTGATGCCCACCGATTTCGAGCTGATCTCCAAGGGCCGCGACCTGGCCAACGAGCTGGGCGTGAACCTGTGCGGTCTGCTGCTGGGCGGCGAGGGCATTGAGTCCGCCGCTAAGGAGCTGGGCGGCTACGGCGCCGACAAGGTCATTGTCTGCGAGAGCCCCCTGCTGGCCACCTACACCACCGACGGCTATGCCAAGGTCATCTGCGACGTGATCGAGGACCTGAAGCCCGAGGCGTTCCTGATCGGCGCCACCAACATCGGCCGTGACCTGGGCCCCCGCTGCGCAGCCCGTCTGCACACCGGCCTGTGCGCTGACTGCACCCATCTGGACGTGGATGTGCCCAACTACGTCCAGTTCCTGCGTGAGTCCTCCACTCTGGACGTTGACTCCATGAAGTGGGATATGGAGGACCGCAACCTGAAGATGACCCGTCCTGCTTTCGGCGGTCACCTGATGGCTACCATCATCTGCCCCCGTTTCCGTCCCTGCATGGCTACCGTCCGTCCCGGCGTTATGAAGAAGAACGCTTTCGACGAGGCCAAGGCCAACGCTGTTGAGATCGTGAAGCCCAACTTCACTCTGACTGCTGAGGATATCCACACCGACGTTACCGAGGTGGTGAAGGCCGCTAAGAAGCTGGTGGACCTCATCGGCGCCGATTACATCGTGTCCGTTGGCCGCGGCATTTCCAAGGACGTTGAGGGCGGCATCAAGCTGGCTGAGGAGCTGGCTGAGGTTCTGGGCGGCGTTGTTGGCGGCTCCCGTGCCACCATCGACTCCGGCTGGCTGTCTGCCGACCATCAGGTTGGTCAGACTGGCAAGACCGTCCATCCCAAGGTGTACGTTGCTCTGGGTATCTCCGGCGCCATCCAGCACAAGGCTGGCATGCAGGATTCCGAGTGCATCATCGCCGTCAACAAGAACGACACCGCTCCCATCTTCGAGATCGCTGACTATGGCATCTGCGGCGACCTGTTCAAGGTCACTCCCATGCTGATCGAGGCCATCAAGGCTGCCAAGGCCGCAAAGTAAGAGCTTCCTAAGTCAAGACCACCCGTAAAACGGGTGGCTTGCACAAGCCCTATAAGGGCTTAAGACAGGCCACGCCTAAAGGCGCGGTGAAACGGTCTGCCGACCGCATATGATCCCGAGCAGCCCCACCAAGTGGGGCTGCTCTTATTTGCTCTTGTTTACTTGCTCACCCGTAAACGGGTCAAAGTATTCCTTGATCGATATCTGATCCGATATTTTGTCTTCTGCAAATTGATTTCGGATATACTCCGCAATTACTTTCTTGTTCCTCCCTACTGTATCCACGTAGTAGCCCTTGCACCAAAATTGCCGGTTTCCGTACTTGTACTTCAGATTCGCATGTCGGTCAAATATCATCAGCGAACTTTTCCCTTTGAGATATCCCATAAACTGTGATACACTGTATTTGGGCGGGATACTCACCAGCATATGGATATGGTCTGGGCAAGTCTCTGCCTCTATAATTTCTACCCCTTTATACTCGCACAGTTTTCTTAGGATGCTCCCGATATCTGCCCGAATTTGTCCATATATTGCTTCTCTCCGATATTTTGGTGCAAATACTATGTGATATTTACAGTTCCAGCGTGCAAGGCTATCTATTTCCTCTTTCTTTTGTGTTCCAAACATGGATATTCCTCCTCTGCTACTTTTCTTGCGGTCGGCAAACCTGCTTCGATTGCAGCATGGGAGGTTTATCTTTTCCCTCTCATAGGCTTAGCCTTTTTTATTCCACGGGCATAGCCCGTGGTTGCCTGTTTTCAACAAAGCAAAAGCCTCCGCCGTTTGGCGGAGGCTTTTTATGTGCTGCCCTCTTGATTCATAATGTAAGCGGTTACATAAAACGTAGCTGAAAAGGACTTTTACATGGCGGATGCCTCTAATATTTTTCGCCAGTATTCGCAGTCATTTGTGTATGTGCCAAAAGCAAAAGCCGTGCGGCCGCAAGCCGCATTGTCCATTTTGCACAAAGCATACAGGGTTCTTTTTGCATCAGATGTAGAAAAAGTACATTCTTCATTGACGCATTTGGAAATATGTGGTATTGTTGTCAATGTAAACGGTTGCACATATGTGTTCATTGTTTACACTGCCATAAGTTGGAGTGTTTGCGCAGCGTCTGACCGGATGCCGCCTGTCCATGCTAAACTGCGAACCGCCTACATAGAAATGGATTGCGGGCCCGGATAGAAGTCAGGACAACTGGTGCTATGAGTTGGTCCGCAGCTTGTTTCCCGCAAAGAGGAACTGTCCAAGGTTCCCGCAAAGCCGTGTTTTCTCTTCCGCAGTGCGGAATGGAAATAAATAATGGATGAGAAGGAGAAACGATTTATGAAGAAATCCACTAAGCGCCTGTTCGCCGCTGTGCTGGCAGCTGCCAGCCTGCTTGCTCTCACCGCCTGCGGCGGCAAGACCGAGGAACCCAAAACCGATGACAGCGCACAGACCGAGCAGCCCGCCGAATCCTCCGGCAGCAAGGAACTCTCCGTTTACACCGCCTTCCCCGAAAGCGAAGTCATCTACTATTTCAACAAGTTTGAAGAAGAGACCGGCATCAAAGTCAACTATGTCCGCCTCTCCGCCGGCGAAATGCTGACCCGTGTGGAGGCCGAGAAGGACAATCCCCAAGCAACGCTGATGTTCGGCGGCTCCACCGATAACTATATCGCCGCTGTGGACAAGGGCCTGCTGGAAGCCTACCAGTCCCCCAACCTGTCCAAGACCCCCGATACTTATCTGGATCCCACCGGCACCTGGAACCCCATCTATGTGGGCTGCATCGCTTTCGCCTGCAACGCCGACTGGTTTGCCGAAAAGGGTCTGGAATATCCCACCAGCTGGGAAGACCTGCTGAAGCCCGAGTTCAAGGGTGAGATCATCATGGCCCACCCCGCCACCTCCGGCACCGCCTACACCGTTCTGGCCACGCTGGTTCAGCTCAAGGGCGACGATCAGGTCTGGGACTATCTGGAAAAGCTGAACACCAACATGAGTCAGTACACCAAGTCCGGCTCCGCCGCTCCCAATGCCGTGGCCATCGGTGAGGCCGCCATCGCCCTCACCTTCTCTCACGACGCCTTGCAGCTGACTCCCGAGGGCTATCACATTGAGCTGAGCTTCCCCACCGACGGCACCGGTTATGAGGTGGGCGCCATGGCCCTCATCAAGGGCGGCAAGGCCGACGAGCAGGAGAACGCCAAGAAGTTCATCGACTGGATGACCTCCGAGGCCGGTCAGGGCTGCTACGCCGAAAACGACTCCTTCCGCGTTCCCACCAACACCGCCGCTCCTGTGGCCGACGGTCTGGTGACGCTGGACGAGGTTCCCGTAATTGATTATGACGCCGTTTGGGCTGCCAGCGTCAAGAGCGAGTACTGCGAGCAGTTCGAGAATAAGATCGCCACCAAGCCCGAGGGCTGATCCCAATAGATTTCTGATTGATTTCCCGCAAACGGGCCTCCTCCCCCAAGGGGAGGGGGCCCGCATACCAAGACAGAGAAGGCGGAACTCCCTTGCGCAGCTTTCCCGCCGCTTTTGACACTCTCACTCAGGAGGAACGCTCATGGCAAATGCCACTACCCGCGCAAAGCGCCTCAATGAAACGAAGATGATCCTGCGCCAGCCCCTGCTGCTGATTGCCATCATCCTCTCGTTCGCGCTGTTGCTGCTGTTCGTCATCTATCCTCTGGCCAAAACGCTGATCTACAGCCTTACCGACGAGACCGGCGCGTTCTCTCTGGCCAATCTCATCACCATCCTGCAAACGCCCCGGTACGGCAAGGTATTCGGCCGCACCATGGCGCTGGGCCTGATTGTGGCCGTCATCGCCACCTTCATCGGCTATGTCTTTGCCTATACCGTCACCCGGGTCAACGTACCGGCCAAGGGCTTTTTCAAGACCATGGCCACGCTGCCCATCCTCTCCCCGCCCTTCGTGCTGTCCCTGTCCATTATCTTCCTCTTCGGCAAGCAGGGTCTGATTTCCAAGAACCTGCTTGGCATCACCGGCAGCAGCGTATACGGCCTCAAGAGCCTGATTGTGGTTCAGGTGATGAGCTTCTTCCCCATCGCCTACCTGACCCTCTCCGGCATTCTGGCCTCCATCGACGCCTCTGTAGAGGATGCCGCCTGCAACATGGGCGCCGGGCGCTGGAAAACCTTCTGGACGGTTACCTTCCCCCTGTCCCTCCCCGGCATCATCTCCGGCGCGCTGCTGGTGTTCATCCAGTCTCTGGAGGACTTCTCCAACCCGGCTACCATCGGCGGCGACTACACCACCCTCTCCATTGAGGTCTACAACATTATCACCGGCAGCTATGATATGCGAAAGGGCTCCGTGCTGGCGCTGCTGCTGCTTCTGCCCGCAGTCATCGCGTATCTTCTCAATAAATATTGGGTCAACCAAAAGAGCTTTGTCACGGTCACCGGCAAGCCCACCCAGGCCCGGAAGCTCATTGAGGAACCCCACATCAAGTGGCCCCTGTTTGCTTTCTGCCTAATCGTTTCCGCCATCATCATTCTGTTCTACGGCACGGTGATTTTTGCCTCCTTTGTCCGCACCTGGGGCGTGGACTTCTCCCTGACGCTGGATCAGTACCGCAAGGCGCTCCAGTACGGCTGGGACAGCCTGAAAAACTCCATGACGCTGGGCCTGATCTCCGCCGTGATCGGCGGCCTGCTGGGCATGGTCATCGCCTATATCACCGCCAAGCGGAACTACTACGGCAAGCGTTTTATCGAGGTCGCCTCCGTTCTGATGTTCGCTGTTCCCGGCACCGTTCTGGGCATCAGCTACATCCTGGGCTTCAACTCCAAGCCGCTGGCCCTCACCGGCACCGGATTGATCCTGGTGATCGTATTCACCTTCCGAAATATGCCGGTAGCCATCGAGTCCGGCACCACCACCCTGCTGCAGATCGACAATTCCATTGAAGAGGCCTCTACCATTCTGGGCGCCGACACCGGCTATTCCTTCCGCCGCATTACGCTGCCCATGCTGAAAAACGCCTTCTTCTCCGGCATTGTCTACTCCTTCACCAAGGCCATCACTGCCGTCAGCGCGGTGATCTTCCTGGTCTCTCCCCGGTGGAAGCTGGTCACCAGCAACATCTACTCCCTGTTTGACCTGGCGAAATACGGGCAGGCAGCCGCCTTTGTCACGATGATGGTAGGCATTCTGCTGGTGTTTATCGGCCTGTTCAACACCGTCATCAACCTTCTGCTGGCGCCCCGTTCCAAGGTGCCTCAGGCTAAATCGAAAACGGAGGAATCAAAATGAGCCAAGAGAAGAACGAGAAGCTGGGCTTCAGCAAGAAGAGTTCCGGCGTAGTCCTGAAGGACGTGACCAAAATTTTCCAGCAGCCCGATACCGGCAAGGACTTCGTGGCTGTGGACCATATCAACCTTGAGATCAAGGACGGCGAGATGGTGACGCTGCTGGGCCCCTCCGGCTGCGGCAAGACCACCACCCTGCGGATGATCTCCGGTTTTGAGTATCCCACCAGCGGCAACGTGTTCATCGGAGACCGAGACGTAGCCAAGATTCCCCCCAACAAGCGGGGCATCTCCATGGTGTTCCAGTCCTACGCCCTGTTCCCCCACCTGAACATCTGGGAGAACATCGCCTACGGTCTGCGTGTGGCTAAGCTCCCTCAGGATGAGATCATCCGCCGCACCAATGACGTAGTGGAGCTGATGCAGCTCAAAGGCATGGAGAAGCGGTTCCCCAACCAGCTCTCCGGCGGCCAGCAGCAGCGTGTGGCGTTGGCCCGCGCCGTGGTCATCGAGCCTTCCGTGCTGCTGTTTGACGAACCCCTGTCCAACCTGGACGCCAAGCTCCGTGAGAACATGCGGGATGAGCTCCGCGCCCTCCAGCAGCGGCTGGGGATCACCTCTCTGTACGTCACCCATGACCAGTCCGAGGCCATGGCCATCTCCGACAAGGTGGTCATCATGAAGGACGGCGTTATCTGCCAGCAGGGCACTCCTCAGGAGATCTACGAGCAGCCCGCCAGCCGCTTTGTGGCAAACTTCATCGGCAAGGCCAACTTCATCGACGGCATCTTCAAGGGCCGTGACGGCGAGGCCGCGCTGGTGGAGATTGGTGGAAAGACCTTCTCCATCCCCGCCCCCGGCAAGATGGAGGGTGTGGAAGTGGGCGGTGCCTGCTGCCTGACTGTCCGCCCCGAGTCCTTCATTCTCACCAAAAACGAGGGACACCTCCCCGGCACGGTTTCCCGGGCCACCTACTATGGCGCCAAGATCGAGTACGAGGTCATGCTGAATGAGCAGCCCATCATCGTGGAGGTCTACAACCCCCAGCTGACGGAGCGTTTCAGCGTGGGCGATACCGTCACCATGAGCCTGATCGAGGGCTGCGTCCGGGTCCTGAAGTGATCCGATCGACAACAACGCAAGCATCATAATGATAAAAAGGACACTGGCTTGTATAACAAGCCAGTGTCCTTTTTGCTGTCATTTTGCTGTTATTTGCGATTTTCGTCGCATTTTACAGCTTTTCCATGTGTTTTCCGGGGCCGCTTTGCTCCACCGGCAGTCCAGTCAGGCAGCGGCGCAGCATATCGTAGGCGTGGTTGGCAGCCAGATCCTGAATGCGATCCCGGCGGCGCTTGCCCAACTCCAGCTTCCGGCACCACGTCCCATCAGGGGACGCCAGACCCACATACACCAGTCCCACCGGGTTGTTGCGCTCGTCCGGGTCCGGACCGGCCACGCCGGTGACGGACAGGCCAATGTCAGCTCCGGTGATCCGCCGGGCATTTTCCGCCATGGATCGGGCACATTCCTCCGACACGGCGCCGTATTGGTCCAGAAGCGTCTGTGGCACCCCCAGCACCTCTGCCTTTACGCTGGTCCAGTAGCTCACCACGCCGCCCCGATACACACTGGAGGCCCCGGACAGGGCCGTGATCCGGGCGGCTATCTGGCCGCCGGTGCAGCTTTCCGCCGTGGCGAAGGTCCAGCCCTTTTCCTTCAGGTGTGTCATGCAGACGGTTTCCAGATTAGGGATATCCACGCCGTACACCACGTCTCCCAAATAATCCGTCACCTCTTTTACCACCGGGACCAGCATGGCCTCCGCCGCCGCTGCGCTGTCCGCCTTGGCGGTAGCGCGGAGCCGGACCTCGCTGGGCTTGGCGTAGGTGGCGAGGGATGGATTTTCCATCCGGGATATCCGCTCCCGCATCAGATCCTCCATAGGGCTTTCCCCAAGGCCGAAGGTCATAATGTCATGGGACACAATGACCTCCTTGGAAAGTCCCCGCAAATAGGGAACCGCCCAGTTTTGCAGCATGGTCCGCATTTCAAAGGGCGGACCGGGCAGCATCAGCACGTGCACCCCCTCCGCTTCAAAGGCGCAACCGGGAGCGGTGCCCACCGGATTGTCGAAGATCACGCAATCGGCGGGAAACTCCGCCTGCTGGCGGTTATTTTCCGGCATGGTCAGGTGGACGTTCCGGGCAAAATAAGTCCGAATATGCTCCAGTACATCCTCCCGCAGGACCAACGGCTTGCCGAAGGTCTCGCAGACGGTCTGCTTGGTAAGATCGTCATAGGTGGGGCCAAGGCCGCCGGTGGTAAGGATGACGTCCGCTCGCTTCCGGGCGATGTCCAGCGCCTCCCGCAGCCGTTCCGGGTTGTCCCCTACCACGGTATGCCAGAACACATTGACGCCAACAGCAGACAGCGCCCGTGAGATCTCGCTGGCGTTGGTGTTGGTGATATTTCCAAGAAGCAGTTCCGTACCGACGGCAATGATCTCAGCGGTATGTGACATAACAGATGCCTTCTTTCCGATCCGGTCAGGGCTTTACCCGAACCCAGGTCTCGCCCTCCAGGGCCTTGGCCACCAGGCCGTCAATATCCAGAACGGACTCCGCCTTCACCACATCCTCCAGCACCGGCCGGGTGGCGGGGTGGCGGGGGGTAAACACGGTGCAGCAGTCCTCATAGGGCAGAATGGAGGTTTCATACGTGCCGATCTCCCTGGCCATGCGGATGATCTCCACCTTGTCGGTGCCGATGAGGGGCCGCAGAACGGGCATTTTCGTCACGTCCTCCGTGACACCCAGGGCCTTGATGGTCTGGCTGGCCACCTGACCCAGAGATTCGCCGGTAACCAGCGCAGAGGCGTGGGACTTCCGGGCCACAGCCTCTGCCAGCCGCATCATAAACCGGCGCATGATGAGGGTAAAGTATTCCTCGGGGCACTGGCGGCGGATCTCCTCCTGAATTTCCGTGAAGGGGATGATGTGGACGATCATCCGGCCGCAGTACACCGTCAGCAGCCGGGCCAGCTCCAGCACCTTGTCCAGCGCCTGCTGGGAGGTGTACGGGGGAGAAACAAAGTGCACCATTTCCAGCTCCACGCCCCGGCGGGCAATCATATAGGAGGAAACGGGGCTGTCCAGACCGCCGGAAAGCAGGCTCACCGCCCGGCCGCCCATACCGATGGGCAGACCGCCGGCGCCGGGGACAGAGGGCGTGTGGATATAGGCGTACTTCTCCCGGATCTCCACATAAACCGTCAGATCAGGATGGTGCATATCCGCTTTCACGTTGAAGAACTGCCCCAGCTCGCCGCCTACATACTGGGAGATCTGGATGGAGTTCATAGGGAACTGCTTGTCTGCCCGGCGGCTCTCCACCTTGAAGGTTCTGGCCTTGGCAAATTCATCCGCCAGATAGGTCTTGGCGGTCTCCACAATGGCGTCCATCTCCTTGGCGCAAGGGACGGCGCGGGCCACCGTCACGATGCCGAACACCTGACGGGCAGCCTTGAAGGCGGCCTCCATGTCGCAGTCCTCGGTCTGAGGCTCCACATAAATAGTGCTCTGGCGAATGTAGATCTGGAAGCTGCCGCAGGGCTTCATCCGGCGGCGGACATTGCTCACCAGCTTATCCTCAAAGCTGCGGCGGTTCAGGCCCTTCAGCACCACCTCGCCCAGCTTCAAAAGCAGGATCTCGTTGTTGTTCATAATCAATCCTCCGTAAGAGTTCATAAAGCGCATATAGGATACCACATTTTTTTGTCCAGCGAAAGAGGTGGTTACGGTTTTTCCCTGTTTTTTAGGCGGAATTTCTGCCGGTTTTCTCCTCAGATTTGACGAAAGGGCCGTTGTCTGCTACAATAAGTGGGAGTTTTTCCCAAAACCGTTTGATAAAGCAAAAAAACGGATACCCTTTTCATAAGGAGGCAGATAGATGAAACGAACGATTTTGAAAAAGCTGACCGCCTGCCTGTGCCTGTGTGCGGTGCTGAGCGGGGCGCTTACCGTTCCCGCCGGGGCGGCTTCCTTTCAGGATGTGCCGTCCAACCACTGGGCGGCAACCGCCATCGACCGCTGCGCGGCTCAGGGATGGTTTCAGGGCAAGACCGCCGATACCTTCGGCGTGGGCCAGCCCATGACCCGGGCGGGCTTCGCCGTGGCACTCAGCCGTTTTTTCGGCTGGCAGAGCGGTGAGACCTACTACCGGATCTTTTCGGATGTGCCTCAGGGCGCCTGGTATGAGCCGGCCCTCCGGGCCTGCTACGAGCACGGGGCAGTCACCCGTCAGACCGGCGATTTCCGTCCCGGCGATCCCATCACCCGGGAGGAATTGGCAGTCATGCTGATCCGGGCCTTGGGCTACGGGCCCATCGCCGGCCTCGCGGAGGATGATCCGCTTCCCTTCCGGGACGTGACCACCAACAAGGGGCATATCGCTATGGCCTACGAGCTGGGTCTGGTCAGCGGTATGGGGAATGATCTGTTCGTGCCGGATCGGTACGCCACCCGGGAACAGGCTGCTGTCATGCTCAGCCGCCTGTATGACAAACTGCACCCTGCTCAGACCGCAAACGAGGCCATGGTCCTTCTCCGCTCCGGCGAGGAAGCGGAGGACCTTTCCGGATATCAGACCGTCATACTCACGGCGGGAACGCTGACCGGCGGTCAGAACCCCCGGCTGGCTTTGAGTGTCAGCAATACGCAGAAACAGGTCATGGAAACAGCAACCGCCTCCGGCCAGACGGTCCTGCTGGGTATTTCCGGTCAGTCCGGCGTTCTGAAGAGCACCGCCGCCGCAGCCACGGCAGTTGCCGAAGCATTGACCGACAGCAGCTATGACGGCGTTTATCTGAACATCACCCCGTCCGCTGAAAATGGTGACGCCCTGGCTGCCTTCGTACAGGCGCTCCGGGCCGCTGTGCCGGAGAAAAAGCTGTATGTGGCGGCAAGCGCCCCGGCCCGCAGGGAAGCAATTCCGGACTATCAGGCCCTCGGAAAGGCCGCGGACCGGATCGTGCTGCAGGTGTCCGGACATGAGGACACGGACGGCGCTGTTCCCGTATATGCCATGGAGCCTTTGGAGACCGTCTACTACGCGCTCAGCGCTCTGAATGACCAGATCCCCGGTGAGAAGCTCGCCCTGCTTTTGACGGCGGAGGGCCACGGCCGGAAGGGTACCGGAAAACCCACCGCCTTCAACGGAGACGCTGTGGCCGCACTGGAAGCCAAAGGCCGCACCTACTATTCTGACCGCTACGCCTGCGCCTATCTCACCTCCGGCAGCGGGGACACCGCGGTGTGGTATCTCAACGGCGAGGCCGCCCTGGAGCGGGCCCGGATGGCTGCTTTCTTCGGCGTGGACCAGCTGTGCCTCAGCGACCTGTCCTCTGTGGCGGACTATGATAATTACAATCTGCTGGAGGGGCTGGACGCCGGATCCTCCCAGGTGCAAATCTGAAACCTGAAAAACGCCGCCTCTGCCAGTTGGCAGAGGCGGCGTCTGTGTATATGGGAAAGCGCAGCAGCCTTACAGGAACTTCTGCATCCCGTCAGTAGCCAGGGAGAGGTCGGCGCTGATGGTGACGGTGAACTTGATGTTGTTCTTCTCGCCAAAGGCGTCCAGCCAGTTCAGGAAATTCTCGGTGTCCTTGTCCACTTCCCGGCCGATGGTCTTGCACAGGTTGTCGATGAACACATGGGAGATATCATAGTTGCCCGCATACAGGCCGCTGATGAAGCCCCGGAAGAGCTCGTAGCTGTCCAGATTGTACTCCTGGGCGTCGATCAGGCGGATGTGGTAGTGGATATCGTATGTCATGGTGCGGTTAGCCTCGATGCAAACCACGTTGCCGGGCTCGTCCTTCGCCGCGTTGTTGATCAGTTCAATGAGCTGCTTGGTCTTGCCGGAGCCCTTCACGCCCATAATCAGTCTGACCATAGTAATCACTCCTGTCAATTAAAGTCGCTGGGGGAAATTCGGTATGTTAAGCATACCACAAGATCGCGTGAAAAACAATGGAGAAATGAAGATTCAAACTTTGTTCATAATGGAGATTGACAGTGGGCGGCAGGACGGGTGCCGTCCAATCCGAGGCTGGTCA
>OFMC01001879.1_pt1 | contig 14576 bp, 13 predicted proteins | sample 1541271 | NCBI WGS metagenome assembly OFMC01 (sample SAMN04209252, study PRJEB22552) | human gut metagenome | biome: gut; material: feces | host: Homo sapiens | place: USA: Oklahoma | reverse complement strand
GTATAAGTGACAAAAAGCAGAATTATAACAATGTCACCAAATTGCTAGTTAAGCCATTGATTAATTTCAAATAATAATACTTTCAAAGAAATAAGCTAACTATATAAAAGTCAACAGAAATTGATGAAAAAGTTTGAAAATGAAATTCTTTGAGTAAGTTAGTTCCAGAAGGTATCTGTTCTTTGAAAATGTGAATATTCAGGCATGATGAAAACAACTTCAGCAGAAGTTATTGAATGTAATTCAATTGTTTCTATGTCTATCGCAATAAAGCTGGATCAAACTGTGTACCTGTGCTTAACAGGTGATAGATGACTCGCATGAGTTTTCTTACACAGTGACCCTGTGCACACCTGTGTCCTTTTCCCTGGGCTATCTTCAGCAGATAGAATTTTCTGAAAACGGGATTGTACTGTATGACAGCCGTGATGATCTGATACAGGGTCTTTCTGAGATATTTACAGCCTTTCTTTGTAATGGCAGTGTGTTGAGCGGTGAACTGTGATGATTCATAGGTCAACGGTGCTACACCTGCAAATTTAATGATCTGAGAAGGCTTTGAATAGTTGTGTATATCTCCAAGTTCTGCTAGAATCGAAGTACCAGAGAAATGTGAAATCCCTGGAATGGAGAGAATAGGAGAGTTGTTTTGGAGAGAGAACTCTTCTATTTTTTTATCTATTTCAGCGATTTGTTCCTTGATCAGTTCAATCCGTGCTACCAGGTGCTTGATCTGAGTAGCTTCTGAACTGGATGGAAAGCCAATTGAATTTCTGGCTGCTTCCTTCAGCTCTTCAGCAGTAAGAGAGATGTGCTTGCCTCTGCCGGTGTCAAAGCATTTACGTAGTGTACGGATATCTGCGTGTGCAATCGCATCAGCGCTTCCAAATTCTTTCAGTATGTTCATATACACAATTCCATATTTGGACTTGAATAAACTGTTGAATTCAGGAAATACGACATCTATGCATTTCTGCAGGCGATTTGAAAGTTGATTTTCTTCTTCCTTGAGATTGTGGTGTTCTCTAGTCAGCAGCTTCTGCTCATACAGATCAAAGCTGCTGTATTTTGAAATACGGTAAGATTTGACGCGCTGACTGGAAGAAAGTACATCACAGATAGTCAAGGTATCCAGCTTGTCATTCTTAGAGATTCCACCCTGCATTTTGCGTGTAAGGTTAGTAGCAACAGGATTGATCAATGCAACCTGATAGTTTCTGTCTAAGAGAAACTTCAGTAAAGCAAGATTATAGTGACCTGTATCTTCCATACCGATGAGAATATCTTTCTGAGGTAAATGCTTAAAGGAAGAAAGCAGCGCATTGAATCCATCTCTGTTGTTTTTGAAGAATACAGGTTCAACAAGAATTTCACCTGTTTCCTTTTCAAGGAGACAGAAAGAGTGTTTGAGTTTACCAATGTCAATACCGACTAAATACATAAGAATACATCCTTTCAAAAATAAATGCGATGTGTTTGATACCACAACACTTAAACCACAAAACCTGGTGCAAAATACGAATTCAAAGACTCATCTAACTAATCATTGTTCTGGAATAAGGCGTGGTAAGACCCTTATTAAAGTAGTCAAAGCTACAAGGAGAAATACAAATCCACATTCACATATTTCAATATTCTACAAGATACATCGAACCGTTATCAATCACGGTTAAACAGGATTGATAGAAAGAGTGAGTATATTGTGAATGACTTGTTTTATGAGTCTTCAACAATATACCAGGAGATATGCTATATGAATAAACAACAATTAGCCAAAAAAATATGGGAATCAGCTAATAAAATGAGATCTAAGATTGAAGCTAGTGAATATAAAGATTATATTCTAGGCTTTATCTTTTATAAATTTTTGTCAGATAGAGAAGAAGACTTTTTATTAAAGAATGACTTTGCTGAAGAAGATATAAAGTCAGTTAATGAAGAAGATGCAGAAATTGTTGAATTTGTGCAAAGTGGTTTAGGATATTTTATTTCTTATGAAAACTTATTTTCAACATGGATTAATGAAGGACATGATTTTGATATTGCAAATGTACGTGATGCTCTATCTGCATTCAGTCGTTTAATTGGTACGAATTATAAACGTGTGTTTGATGGAATATTCCAAACATTAGAAACTGGACTAAGTAACTTAGGTTCTACTGCTAAAGAACAAAGCAAAGCTGTTCGAGATTTATTGTATTTAATCAAAGATATTCCTATGGATGATAAACAAGATTATGATGTTTTAGGATTTATCTATGAATATTTAATATCTAATTTTGCAGCAAATGCAGGGAAAAAAGCTGGAGAATTCTATACTCCACATGAAGTTTCTTTACTTATGTCAGAAATTATCGCTGAACATTTAAAAGATAGATCTGAAATTAAAATCTATGATCCATGTTCAGGTTCAGGCTCTTTATTAATCAATATTGGTAAGAGTGTTTCAAAACATATGGATAGTAAAGATAATATTAAATATTATGCTCAAGAATTAAAGAAAAATACGTATAACTTAACACGTATGAATTTAGTTATGCGTGGAATTTTACCTGATAATATTAAGGTCCGTAATGGTGATACATTGGAAGAGGACTGGCCTGATTTTGAAGATTCTGATCCAATTGGAACATATGAACCATTATATGTGGATGCTGTTACATCTAACCCGCCTTATTCCCAAAAATGGGATCCAACGGATAAAGGAAATGATCCAAGATACGCTGATTATGGTACGGCACCAAAAGGAAAAGCAGATTATGCATTCTTATTACATGATCTATATCATATTAAACCAGATGGTATTATGACAATTGTTTTACCTCACGGTGTTTTATTCCGTGGTGGCGAAGAAGGAACTATTCGTAAAAACTTAATCGAAAAAAATAAGATTGATACTATTATTGGCTTACCATCTAATATTTTCTTTGGAACAGGTATTCCAACGATTATCATGGTTTTAAAACAAAAGAGAAATAACACGGATACGTTAATTATTGATGCTTCTAAGGGCTTTGTTAAAGAAGGAAAAAATAACAAGTTAAGAGCATGTGATATTCGTAAAATTACAGATGCGATTAAGAACAGAAAAGATATTGATAAATATTGCAAAGTTGTAAGCCGTGATGAAATTCGTGCCAATGATTATAACTTAAATATTCCTAGATATGTTGATTCATCAGAAAAAACAGAATCTTATGATATTTATGCATCTATGTTTGGTGGAATTCCTAATTCTGAAATTAAAGACTATGAAGATTATTGGAACGCTTTTCCATCATTAAAAGATGAATTATTCCAATCTAATAATGAGCCATATAGCACATTGAAATCAGATAACGTTAGAAATATCATCAAAAATAATCAAGATGTTAAACATTTTGTGAATGAATACAAAAATGCTTTTGCTGGTTTTGAAGGTTATTTAAAAACTTTACTAATTGATGATGCTGAAAACTTAAATATTGCCAAAACTGAAGAAATAATCAGTAATGAAATTTTTAAGAGACTAAAAAATATCTCTTTAATCAATCAATATGAAGCTTATCAATATTTAAATGATGAATGGAATACAATTTCTGGAGACATTGAAATCATTCAAACCGAAGGAATAGATGCTGCTAAAGTTGTTGATCCAAATTTAGTCATCAAAAAGAAAAAAGAGAAAGAAGTAGAAGTTCAAGAAGGTTGGTTTGGACATCTATTACCATTTGATCTTATCCAAAGTAAGTATTTGTTGAAAGAAAAGAGAGAGTTGATAGATAAAGAAACTCAAGTATCCGAAATCGATTCTGAAATTAATGATATTATTGAAAACCTTACAGATGAAGAAAAAGAAATGGAATTTTATGATGATGAAGGTAATAAAATTGTTGATAAACTAATAAAACAATTTATCAAAGATGCCGATGTAGAGTTAGAAACAAGAAAAAAATTAAGAAATTATAACTCTTTAGTTACTAAGAAAAAAGAATTGAATAAAGCATTAAAATCGGAAATAGCAGAATTGGAATTAAATACAAAATCCACAATTGAAAATCTAACTTATGAACAAATTGATGATTCATTAAATTCAAAATGGATTGAACCACTAATGCAAAGTATTAATAGTTTGCCTATTAAATTACTAAATGACTTTGAAACTAAAATTGATTTACTATCCAAGAAATATGAAACTACTTATTCAGATTTAGAAGAAGAAATTTCAAAAACAGAAAAATCTTTAATTTCGATGCTAGATGATTTAGAAGGAAATGATTTTGACATGCTTGGTTTAGATGAATTCAAAACATTATTAGGAGGAAAATAATATGGAAAATAATAAAACTCCTAGTATTCGATTCAAAGGATTTACTGACCCTTGGGAACAGCGTAAGCTCGGAGAACTGGCTGATATAGTTGGCGGTGGAACGCCGAGTACAGGCGTTTCAGATTATTGGGATGGTGATATTGATTGGTATGCGCCTGCTGAAATCGCAGAGCAAATATATCTCACTTCAAGCCAGCGAAAGATAACTGAAGAAGGATATAATCACAGTTCAGCTAAAATGTTGCCCGTTGGGACTGTGTTGTTTACCTCTCGTGCCGGAATAGGGAAAACCGCTATTTTGACCCAAAAAGGCTGTACTAATCAAGGTTTTCAATCCATAGTTCCGCACAAGATCGAATTAGATTCATACTTTATTTTCTCAAGAACAGAGGAATTAAAACAGTACGGAGAAACAGTCGGAGCTGGCTCAACTTTCGTCGAGGTATCAGGAAAACAAATGGCGAATATGGAACTGATGATGCCAAAAACAATGGCAGAGCAAAAGACCATTGGTCAGTATTTCGCCAGCCTCGACAACCTTATCACCCTTCATCAGCGTAAGTATAATAAATTGTTAAATGTTAAGAAATCTATGCTAGAAAAAATGTTTCCAAAAAATGGAAGTAATATTCCAGAAATTCGATTCAAAGGATTTACTGACCCTTGGGAACAGCGTAAGTTACTTAGCTGTATTGAAAAGATAACAGATTTTCGAGGTAGAACACCAAAAAAACTCGGTATGGACTGGAGCGAAAGTGGTTATTTAGCATTATCAGCACTAAATGTTAAAGATGGTTATATTGACTTCTCTCAGGATGTTCATTACGGTGAACAAGCATTATATGACAAGTGGATGAGTGGAAACGAATTGCACAAAGGACAGGTTTTATTTACAACAGAAGCACCAATGGGTAATGTAGCACAAGTGCCTGATAATAAGCGATATATACTTAGTCAGAGGACAATTGCTTTTGATGTTAAAGAAGATATTATCACAGAAAACTTTCTAGCAACACTACTTAGGAGTCCTGCAGTTTTCAACACACTAACTTCACTCTCAAGTGGAGGAACGGCAAAGGGAGTAAGCCAAAAATCTCTTGCAGGTGTAGATATACAAATTCCAGTAGAACTTAGAGAGCAAGAACTTCTTGCTACCTATTTTGCCAACCTTGATAACCTTATCACCCTTCATCAGCGTGAGTTAGAAAAGCTTCAAAATATCAAGAAATCCATGCTCGAAAAGATGTTTGTTTAGGAGGTAAAGAGAAAATGAATAAAATAACTTTATATCACGGTACTCCGGACAAAATTGTAGTGCCCACATTCGGCAAAGGTGAGAAAAAACACGACTACGGACGAGGATTTTATCTTACCGAAAGCATAGACCTTGCAAAAGAATGGGCAGTTTGCAGACCAAATGAAACAAACGGCTATGTTCATCAATATGAACTTGATACAGAAGGACTTGAAATTTTGGATTTTCAAGAAAAAGGCGTTCTTGCGTGGCTTGCAGAACTGATGAAGCACAGAGATGCAGCTGACTCAAAGCGTTACCGTATGCTTGCAAAGAAATTTATTGCAAAATACGGTGTAGATACCGACAAATACGATGTTATCAAAGGTTGGAGAGCAAACGCCTCATATTTCTATATCGCAAAGGAATTTGTAAGAGACAATATCGATATGGATATTCTTGAAGAATTACTGTCTCTTGGTGGCTTAGGTATTCAGTATTGTATAAAGTCCGAGCTTGCTTATTCCAAACTGCACGAAGTGACAAATAGCTTGCAAACTGTTGAGTACACAGAGTTTAACGAAAAGTACAATCAGCGAGATATTACCGCAAGGCAGAAAATGCGTCAACTTGTTGATTCCGACGCCAATCGTGTAACAAAGGTGTTCAGTACACTGTTTGAGGAGTGATGATTATGAGAGCATATTCACAAGATTATTTGAATGATGTAGTAGAAAATCAGGGTAAGCTCTTTGACTTTGTTGCTCAAACTTATCCCGATAAAGATACCGAGGATTTTATCAAGACCTATATGGCAAGCAAAACAAGAAAAAGTATTGACGAGGCAAAAGCCTATGTCAACACAATGAATTCCAAAGAATTGTGGGAATACTTTACCGAAACCGAAAAGTATTCCTTGAAGTCCGGCAAGGCTCTTGACGGCTTTATGCCTGACTGGATTGGCGAGTTTTATGCTTACTATCAATGGTATTACGATATTCCAAGTTCCGAGGTACTTAAAAAAGTGCCACTTGATTTCATAAAAAAAGCATACTATGGTTTGCACGACTTGGAACTTGATTTAGCAGTGCAAAAAGTCGGTGAAGTGTAATGGATATTATTTGCTTTCACAATCCCGATGAAGATAATGGCTATTTGAGCAATTGGTATCTGTCACCTTTTTCGGTGGACGGTGTAGCGTTTTCTTCGATGGAACAATTTATGATGTACCGAAAAGCAATCTGCTTTAGAGATGAAGCGGTAGCAGCTCAAATTTTATCAACAAGTGATGTTGCCGAAATCAAATTCCTTGGCAGGCAGGTATCAAACTACGATGAGAGTATGTGGAACGGCATTCGTCAAATTGTAGTTTACGGAGGGCTTTTGGCAAAGTTCTCGCAAAATGAGGAACTAAAAGGCAAACTCAAAGCAACAGAAAATGCTGTTTTGGCGGAGTGTGCCGTAAAAGACCGTATTTGGGGTATTGGGTTGTCAATGAAAGACCCCAATAGACTAAATAAAGATAAGTGGAACGGTCAAAATCTACTCGGATATACTCTTATGATGGTGCGCGAACGCTTGTAATAGGATTATTCTTGGGAACAGCGTAAGGTTTTGGATTTACTTGAATTATTAACAGATTATGATGCAAATGGTAGTTTTGCAGATATGGCAAAAAATATTAATACAACAGACGGCGATGGTTATGCTTGGTATGTAAGGATAACGGATTTAAAAATCCAAAACCATTATCAGAGTTAAAATATGTAGATGAGTCATCATACGAATTTTTGAAAAAGACTGAACTTCATGGTGGCGAATTACTGATGGCAAAACGAGGAAACATAGGTAAAGTCTATATTTTTGAGCCAAGAACAAAGTATGCAACAGTTGCACCTAATATGTATTTGCTCAAATTAAATAACAAAGTAATACCACATTTTCTATATGATTATTTTGTTTCTGAAGAAGGTAATAAAAAACTTACCAGACTAAATGCGTCCAGCACTATGGGAGCATTATATAAGGATGATGTTAAAAATATCGATGTTATAATGCCATCTATTGAAGAACAGGCTATGATTGGCAACTTTTTTCAGTCCATCGACCACATCATCACCCTTCATCAGCGTGAGTTAGATAAACTGAAAATATAAAAAAGTCTATGTTGGAAAAAATGTTTTTGTAAGAAAAATGTAAATTTTGATGTGATGGGTTCTAAAAATTTTAAAAAATCAATTTTTGATTAGTTCAGATTAAATTTTTATTGATGAATAATTAGTATTTGTGGAAATCTGTATTAAATAATAAGATTTTTTAAGCAAATAACTTGGGAACAGCGTAAGTTGGGAGATATAGTTGGAATATACGATGGTGTTCATCAGACACCAAATTATCAAAATAGTGGAGTTATGTTTTTGTCAGTAGAAAACATAGCTACATTAAAATCTTCAAAATTTATTTCTGAAGAAGATTTTAAGAGAAATTACAAAATATTTCCACAGGAAAATGATATTTTAATGACACGAATAGGTGATGTTGGAACTACGAATGTTGTAACTGATAATAGCTTAAAAGCGTACTATGTAAGTCTTGCATTGTTGAAATACAAAAGCACAGACCCTTATTTTTTGAGTAATGCCATTCAATCGGATTATGTTCAAAAAGGGTTAGCTAATAGAACACTCAAAACAGCTATTCCTATGAAAATAAACAAGGACGAGATAGGTAAAGTAAGTGTTATGCTTCCTCTTTCAGCAACGGAGCAGCAGCAAATCGGCACATATTTCCGCAATCTTGACAACCTTATCACCCTTCATCAGCGTTTGTATTTTTGATTTAAATTAGGTTTATTTATAGATTTTATAAGGAGTGCATAAAAATGATATTTAATAAAGAATCAGATTTTGAAGAAGCTTTAATTAAAATATTATGTAAATATGGTTGGGAAAATAAAGTTTTAAAGCACCCAACAGAAGATGATTTAATTCAGAATTGGGCGGATATTTTATATGAAAATAATAGAGATATAGATCGACTAAATGATTATCCATTAACTAGATCGGAAATGGATCAAATAATAGATCAAATTAAAACATTAAGAACACCATTAAAATTAAATGGATTTATAAATGGAAAAACCGTTTCTATTAAGCGTGATAATCCAGATGATAAAATGCATTTTGGAAAAGAAATTAGTTTGAAAATTTATGATCGAAACGAAATTGCGGCAGGTTCTTCAAGATACCAAATTGCCCAGCAACCAGTATATAAAGCAAAGAATTTGTTGGCAAACGATCGTCGTGGAGATTTGACTTTATTAATTAATGGAATGCCTGTTATTCATATCGAATTGAAAAAGAGTGGTATTTCGGTTAAACAGGCTCAAATTCAAATAGAAAAATATGCTCATGAAGGTGTTTTTACTGGTATATATTCTGGCATTTCACCCGCCGGAACCCAGATTTCACCGCTGTTTGCGGCTACTGTTACATTGATACGTCCATCCTGAACAGGTACTTTACGGCCTGTGAGGGTTCCGATATATTCTGCACAGTTTCCTGCCGGAAGGCTCATGTCTGCTGCATTATCATCGTTATTTACGGTAACGATCACACGGATTTTGTCAAGGTCACGGGCAAATGCAAACTGGCGGTTGGTAAGCTGAAGTTCAGCGTAGCTTCCGTAGCTTAATGCAGGTGTATGCTGTCGTATCTTTCCAAGAGCTGCAATCAGGGCTGTACATGGATTCTTCTGTACTGCATCTGCATAGTCTTTGATATCCAGAGCCGGTCTGAGGCTGTCATCGGAGAATTTCTCTTTCTTTCCTTCAATACCGAACTCAGAACCGTAATAGATACTTGGTACACCCGGAAGTGTATAGAGTAAGACATGAACAGGTGCAAAATGTGCTTTATTTGAAAGCTTGGTATAAATACGTTCTACATCATGGTTGTCCACAAAGTTGTAGAGATCAAGATTTCCCATATTCTGAAGATACTTTACAGTATGTGCGATTTCGAAATAGTTATGATCGTTATGTCCGCTGTAGAGTGCTTTATGCAGAGCATAGTTTGTTACACTGTGGAGCGTTTCTCCATTTACCCATCTACTGTAATCGCCATGGATCACTTCACCCATAAGCCAGAAATCTTCTTTTACTTCTGCTGCTGTACGGCGGAGAGCACGCATGAAGTCAAAATCAAGAACATCTGCCGCATCCAGACGGATTCCATCTACATCAAATTCTGATACCCAGAAACGGATCACATCACAGATGTAATTCTGTACTTCCGGGTTTCTTTGGTTTAATTTTACCAGAAGGTTGTATCCACCCCAGTTTTCGTAGGAGAAGCCGTCGTTGTATTCCGTGTTCCCTCCGAAATTCACATTGCAGTACCAGTTAAGATATCTGGAATGTTCGCGGTTTTGCTGAATATCTTTAAATGCAAAGAAATCACGGCCTGTGTGATTGAATACACCATCGAAAATAACTTTGATCTCTTTTTCATGACAGGCTGCCACGAAGTTTTTAAGGTCTTCGTTGGTTCCGAGACGGGAATCTAGCTTTTTGTAATCTGTGGTTTCATAGCCATGTCCTACACTCTCGAATAAAGGTCCGATGTATAATGCTGTACATCCGATTTCTCTGATGTGGTCGATCCATGGAAGTAATGTGTTCAGACGGGAAACAGGAGCACTGTAGTCATTGTGCTTCGGCGCACCGGTTAAACCCAGTGGATAGATGTGATAGAAAATTGCCTCATTATACCAGCTCATAAATGACACCTCTGTTTTTAAATTTATAATTTCAATTTTATGGGGATTTTTTTACCCTGATATCATACAGGAAAGAAAATAATTAGATAAACTGTATTATAGTTGAAATTATATTCATACGATTCTTATAATAACAGATTTTTCAGACAGAATCCAGTTTTTTTTCAATTTTGGCTTGTATATCTCAGGATAGTGATGTATGAACAGTAACTTAAAATTTACTCTACAAAAAAATCTACTTAAGGTATATAATATTGCTGTAAATAATCTGGATATGTATAGAAATAGAAAGAAACAAGCATAGATAAGCAAGGAGAACACAGACTATGAGACATATAGATGAAATTCAGATTGCCGGAACTGCAATCCTGCTTTGTGGCGCGATGTTTGCGGTTTCTGCTGTGGCACCTACCGGTAATACAGTGTCAAAAGCTGTTACAAACTTTACGGAAGCTCCGGAAACTGCTGCTGAGGCTCAGGCACAGGCAGAAGCTCAGGCTGAGGAGGATGGATTTACCATTTATACTCAGGAAAGTAACTATGATTCTGATTATGACAACAGTTATAATGACTCTTCTTACGATGACTCTTCTTACAATAATGATACGACTCAGGATGATTCTCAGGATGATACAGGTCAGGGAAATGATAATACAGATACGGGAGATGAATCTTCTGATGATGAAAGTAGCGATCAGATTCCGCCTGATGATACGCCTGATGATACAGGAGATGATTCTTCCGATCAGATTGATTATCCCAGCGATGACAATTCCGGTGACAGCACAGATGGTTCTCTGGATAACTCTGATACATGGGAAGACAATGGAGAGGAAGTTCAGCAGATAGAGTATTAATCAATCTGACGCAGGACTTCACGCTAAAGCATTTTTCAAACCCGCTCCAAGATAGACTGGATTATTTGTATTATTTTACGAAATTACAATTATGTTTTTGTTTCTCAATAAATGGTATAATCAAACTGTTATTAACATTCAGGAGGCTTTTTATGAAGAAACAAAACAGGTTACTATCACTAATTCTATCTCTGTTCCTTCTGCTGTTTACCTTAGTTCCGCAATCAGCACTGACGGTAAAAGCTGAAGGCAACAGTGAGATGGCAGTTCATTTTATTGACGTTGGACAGGGAAATGCCATCTTAGTACAGTCCGGAGGACAAAATCTTTTGTACGATGGCGGGGATCAGAGCCATGTTGATCTGATCATCTCCTACTTACAGGAACAGAATGTGGAAAACATTGACTATATGATTGCTTCTCACTATGATGAAGATCATATCGGAGGTCTTGTTCCATGTATAGACAATTTCTCTGTAAGTAATATATTCGGACCAGACTATGTACATACTTCAAATTTATTCAATAATTTTATGAATACTGCCACTGCAAATGCAATTATCGTACAGTATCCTTCTGTAGGTGAAACATTTGATTTTGGCACCGGAAGTTTCACTGTTCTTGCACCGAATGGTATCAGCCAGAACAGTAATGATAACTCTCTTGTAATCAAACTTGAAAATGGTTCAAATAGCTTTATTTTTACCGGAGATGCAGAGGAAACCAGTGAACAGGATATGATCAGTACAGGTATGAACCTTGACTGTGATGTTCTTTCTGTTGGTCATCATGGGTCTGCAAGTTCAACTACCTGGGATTTCCTCGAGGCAACTTCTCCATCTTACGCAGTCATAAGCTGCGGAATCAATAATCAGTATAATCATCCGTCAGCAGATACAATGGGACGTTTGTCGGATATGGGAATTCCTGTATTCCGAACAGATAAACAGGGTACGATCATTGCAGTCTCCGATGGAACAACTGTTTCCTGGTCACAGGAGCCATGCAATGATTATTCTTCCGGAGACTCCTCTGTAAATGCTTCTGCAGGTGGCACTGGTGGAAACTCCTGGCAAGAAGAAACTACCACTTCTGATCCGGTACCTGAACAGGAAGAATCCAACAATGCAGATCTAGGAACAATGGTATGGATCCCTGCAACCGGCGAAAAATATCACAGCATTCCCAACTGTGGAAGAATGAACCCGGATACAGCCAGACAGGTATCCAGATCAGAAGCCGAGGCTATGGGATACGGACCTTGCAGTAAATGTTACTGATAAACAAAAACAGCCGCATTTGCGGCTGTTTTGTTAAAATCCTTCCTGTCTGCGGATTTTCCAGAGTTTTGCACGTTTCTGTGCAGCTTCATTCTCTATCTGCTGAGTAACTCCCTCAATGATAAGTCCCGGTACTTCCACAGGATGCTGATGTTCATCTGTTCCAACCATAATAAAATATGCGCGGTTGATCATGGTTCTGGTTCCATCAAGGGCTTCACAGTAAGTATCAATACGTACTTCCATGGAAGAACGTCCCACATGTGTAAGCCGTCCGATGAGAACGATGGTATCGTTTACTCTGGCTCCGGCCTTGAAATACATATTGTCTACTGCAACAGTTACCACATTCATTTCCGCATGACGCTTGGCAACAATACCTGCTGTTTCATCAATCCATGCAAGCAGCTGTCCGCCAAACAGATAACCTGCGGCATTCAGACACTTTGGCATTAATAAATGAGACTGCTCTGTTAAGGAATCCTCAACTCGTTTCATTTTTCTTTCTGACATTTCTTTTCTCACTTCCCCTTTATCATGCTTTCTGTTGGCTATTATAGCACGTTCCATGATTTTGTGTTATATTTTTCATAATTTTCCTTCTGTATAATTTTAAAGCGTTATCACTTTAATATGAATGTATGAAAAAAAATACAATCTTTGTCTTGCCTTTCCCATCACTTTACTGTACAATGTTTAAATAGGTACAAATACAAATGTTCGCCATAGTAAAACACTGATCGCAAGGATGCATCTGCAATTCACTGTATCAGTGTTTTTTAATAAAATTCACTATAATATGCATTATTTACGAGTATTGCTATAAGTGAATTTGCGAGTATTGCTGTAGATAAATAACGGGGAAATGAGGAATGATATTATGGAAAAACATGAAATGATGAGCCTGGAAGATTCCGGACAGCTTCGTGACAAAATGAGATTCTTTGAACAGGAACTGCTCAAGAATCATCATATCGATCCAAATCTGTATGTAGAATATAATGTAAAAAGAGGTCTTCGTGACTCCGCAGGTAAAGGTGTCCTGACAGGTCTTACAGAGATTTCTGATGTTAATGGTTATAATCTGATCAACGGCAGACAGATTCCGGCTGATGGACGTTTATACTATCAGGGAATCAATGTACAGGATATCATCAGTGGTCTGAACGGAAGACGTTTTGGATTTGAAGAAACAATTTATCTTCTGATCTTCGGTAAGCTCCCTGATAAGGAAGAACTTTCCAGATTTCTGGATATGATGTCTGATATGGAGGAGCTTGGCGGTCGTTTTGTCCGCGATGTTGTTATGAAGGGAACCAATGCCAATATTATGAATGCCATGCAGCGTTGTGTTCTGGCTCTCTATACATATGATGACAATCCGGAAGATATTTCTCCTGAAAATGTACTTCGTCAGTCTCTGGAACTGATTGCAAAGCTTCCTGAGATTGCGGTATATTCTTACCATGCATATCGTCATTTTCGTAAAGATGAGACCCTATTCATCCGTAATCCACAGAAAGGACTTTCCCTTGCAGAGAATATTCTTCTTATGCTTCGTCCGGATGGTAAATATACAGAACTGGAGGCTAAGGTTCTGGATATCGCACTGATTCTTCATGCTGAGCATGGTGGTGGTAATAACTCCACTTTCACAACTCACGTGGTAACTTCTTCAGGTACAGATACCTACTCTTCCACTGCTGCATCCATCGGATCTCTGAAGGGACCGCGTCATGGTGGTGCGAATCTGAAAGTTCAGAACATGTTTGCAGATCTGAAAGCTCATGTAGAACACTGGGACAACGAAGATGAGATTGTTGATTATCTCAAGAAGGTATTAAATAAGGAAGCATTTGATCATGCCGGGCTGATTTATGGCATGGGACATGCCGTTTATACTCTCTCCGATCCTCGTGAAGTAATCCTGAAACGTTTTGCTCAGGCACTGGCTGAAGAGAAAGGAATGACCGAGGAATTCAAACTTTATGACCGTGTGGAGGGTATTGCAGGTAAGCTGATCATGGAACATAGAAAACTGTTTAAGAATGTCTGCGCAAACGTGGACTTCTACAGTGGATTTGTATACAGCATGCTTGGTATTCCGGAAGAATTAT
>OFMC01001871.1_pt1 | contig 14601 bp, 10 predicted proteins | sample 1541271 | NCBI WGS metagenome assembly OFMC01 (sample SAMN04209252, study PRJEB22552) | human gut metagenome | biome: gut; material: feces | host: Homo sapiens | place: USA: Oklahoma | reverse complement strand
TTGCATAAGAAATACAGATTGTTAAAAACACAACAATATTATATGAGCCGAAAAAACTTTTATCTGTAAGAGATATAGTAGGATATACTCTTCCGCGGTTACATACTGGCAAACACTGGTATGTAGACTTTTATGCTTACGACCCCACTATTGACGGGCTTCGCCGCAAGAAATATATGCTCGATGGCTACAAGCTAAAGGAGCGTAAGCACATCGCCACCGTGCTCATCACTAACCTCACACAGCAGCTCACAGCCGGCTGGAACCCATTTGTCAATAATGATAAGGCACGTAGCTACACAACATGGGAAGCCGTGGTGAAGCGCTACACTGATTATCTGAAGGTGGCTGAGAAGAAGAGTATGATAAAGTCGAAGACGGCTACTGATTATCGCAGCCGTTTGGCGGTATTGCTCTCCTACATCGACGAGGCAAAGACCTGCATAAAGTATGTACACCAGTTTGACCGACTCCTTGTCATTGATTTTCTTGACTACATCGTGTTCGACAAGGAGCGGTCTGCCACGACTCGCAACAACTATCGCACATGGCTGTCAACCTTCGCCACGTGGCTTGTGGATAGGCAGTACATCACTGAGAACTTCGTTGAGAGTATCAAGATGATGAAGGAGACCGAGAAGTTCCGCGACAGCATTAAGCCCGAGGATCTGCGGAGATTGAAGGAATACACAAAGGAGAAGCGTCCGGCGTTCTACCTCGCTTGTCTGATGGAGTATTACACCTTTATCAGACCGGAAGAACTGCGTCACATCAAGATAGGCGACATATCAATAAAGGAGCAGTGCATAACGATACCTGCAGAGGTAGCGAAGAACGGCAAGGAGCAGGCGGTAGCACTCAACGACACATTACTGAAGGTGATGATCGAGCAGGGCGTGTTCAGCCACCCATCGCAAGACTATCTCTTTGGCAAGCACATACGTCCGGGAAGTGAGCAGATAGCGGTGAACCGCTTTAGGCAAGAATGGGTACGTGTCCGGAAAGCTCTCTGCTTCCCCGACACGTATCAGTTCTATAGCTTGAAGGACTCCGGAATTCGCGACCTCGCCAACGCCGAAGGCATTGTCGTAGCTCGCGACCAAGCACGACACTCGGACATATCTGTTACCAATAGGTATCTGAAGAGTCCGAAGGTGGCGCACGAGAGTACAAAGCACTTTGTTGGCGACTTATAAACACTTGTAGAAGTAGCCGGTCTTCACGCGGTTCACGCTACCATCAGCCACCTCTACTTCTATCTTTTGACAGATAAACTTTTGGTTTCGGAAGATGTAGATCTTTGAGGGGTCGGGGATTTCATCAGTGATGAACTTGATATTGTGGAGGTTATGGGTGTCGATATTTACTTTTGTATCATACCCCACCGCAGGCCCTGCTCCCCAGCTACCGAAATGCCACTTGCCTTCCTCGTCGCGATAGCCTCGGCGAGGCAAAATATTGAGAGAAAGGGAAGCTGTTTCACCGCTGCCGACCCAGTTTGGGAAACGTCGATAGTCAGTGAGTGTAATTGGGAACCTTGCAAGGGTATCCTCGTTTTCAAGTCTTGACGAATACGAACATGTCTGTCGTTTCACAATATTTACCACGTTCACACCCTGGAACATCACGGGGAGCTGACCTTCATCAGGCTCTGCGTCGTTGCTCTCTATATCGCTGCCCTCCATTGCATCTTGTACGGAAATGTAAGTGTCGTCGTCAGAAGATGAAGTTTTGTCGAGAGAAAAGTCATTGGTGTTCGGTACGGAAGCTAAGCACACGTGAATGCCCTTTATCTGAGAAAAGGAGCTGGGTCTTGCGTCAACCTTACCCTCAACGATAGCTGCAGGACTTATTTTTAATGCTATACTATCATCACTCTCTGTATCACGAATGACCGGACTAAATAAGCCGCAGAGTACGCATTGCTCTGTGTTTATTGCTGAACCTGGTTTTCCTATGGGTTCTAATGACCCCGTTTTATCTGAGAGAATAGCCCAAACATAATAGTCGCATCCGACTTTAAAAATGGTAGTTCGGCGCTCTTTGGTCATCATCTTATTAGCTGCAGTAAGCATATCGTCAACCGAAGTGTATTCTTTTGTTGTAAACTCCCGGAAAACAGAAATAGGTATGCAGTCTCGCCAGTCTCGTGCTGTAGATTGGTCAAATTCGTACTCGATATTCGATGTCGAAAGGTATTTCACCCCATCTTCATCATATTCTGAAGAAAACTCGTCGAGACACTCATAAGTGATGGCAGAGTTCGAATTCACCTCATCGAAAGGCAGAATGCTAACGGTTTTCTTCACTTCGTCGAAAATAAACCTGGCATTCAGCAATTTTTGCACCTCCTCGATAAAGGTGTAAACCGACCAATGCGGTAGGGAACGTTTAATAAGAGCCGTACGACGAGCAGAAGCGACTATAAGTCGATTCCATGGCTCGCAGTCAAAATCATTGCGTATGAGTGTATAGCCCTCGTATTGGAGCACTTGTTTCAATACGTAAAACAAGTAAGGCTGCACGGCTAAGTATGTCATAAGTGCCACGCTCTTTTTCTTGTACGTAATGTTATTTATAGTGATTTTGTCCGGCTTGAATTTAAGGATATTATTTGATGTGTAGCCAGTCTTCTCGTCGAATATTGGATTAAAAGCGACTACGCCAGGAGCACCAACCATATTATAGTCGGTAAGATCTATCATCAAAGTACCGAATCCCCTTTTCACGGGAACTTTATTAATGCCCACTTTATCATAGTGCGAGCGATTTATGCCCTTTGTAATGTAGAGTGATGGATAGTCAATCTCGTCTATAAAATGTTTCTCGAACTTCGAGTTAAACTTGATGCGTGAAGCACCGCCAACGATTTGCAGCTTTACGGTAGTATTGTTGACAGACGTGACGGTGCCTTTACCGGATATTATAAGTTTGTTGTCAGCGTAGAGTTCGCAGGTCTCGAATGACGATATGCGTTTTCTGACATCGAGGCGGTGGATATTATTGAAGACAACAGCATTCTGGTGTATCGACATCGGAAATGAGATGTCGTATGTGTACGTGCCGGAGTCTTGGACGTATGGGTTGTTCAATGTTATTTTTATCTTCTCAGAGGATGATGGATAGGCGACCTTGCCGTCTAAAGTGCAGTGTATCATATTATATTTTATGTTATGTGCGTGAATTTAATTTTTTATAGTGGTCGAGGTTCTTGGCAATGCCGTCATCGCCATCGATGTAGCACTTGGCATGTATGCCCTGCGCGAGCACCAGCGATAGTTGGTCGATAACATCGCGAGCTTCGCCGAGGGTAGCATTCAGCTCTGAGTTGTCGGTGTTGACCGTCACCGATGGCGCAGACACCACCGTAGCACCACCCTGACCGAGCGAGCGCGATATGTCAGCTGCAGTAAGCGAACCAACCGTATTATTGCGTTGCGCCTCGTCGATGAGCTGCAGAGCTGGCAGAACCTGCGGGTTGTTCACTGCATTGTGGTTAGCTACGAACTCGCCCTCGTGCACGATGCCCGCCTTGCGTCGATAGCTCGAGCCGCCCGTAAAGCCACCCTCGTAGTAGCCAGCCTCCTGCGCCTGCTGCTGCTTTTTGATAGTGGCTATTTGTAGCATACCAGCAGCAACAGCTGTAGCTGCAGCTATAGGGGCGAGAATATAACCAACGAAAGGAACTTGCGCAGCGGAGCTATAGGCATTGATAGCAGCCATCGCTGTTGATGCAACAGCCTGAGCTAACTGTATAACCATAGCGCGTTTGTTAGCCTTTTTCTTGGCTGCAGCAAGTTCTTTGTCACGTTTCTCTTCAAGTTTTTTTCTCTTTGCAGAGTTGTTGCCTGCAGCTTCTATCTGTTTATCGTAGTTGGCATTGATGCGAGCTGTTTCGAGATCTGAGCACGCTTGCGAGTATGACGATGCTGCCGACAACATAGTGTTCACCGTATCGAACGCCTGCTGCATAATAGCCTTGCGTGCCTCTTCTTTGCTTCGCGTTATCTCCGTCATGCGCTCCTGGAACTGCTCGTAGGTAATGAGCTGTTGTTCGTACATGGCTTGCACAGCTGCCATTTGGCCACTTGCACTGTCGGCGTTGTCATATTGCGCCTCGAGCACCTCCATTTGTGCGTTCTTCTTATCTTCTTCATTTTGGCGTACAGCCTCCAGTTCTTTGTCGAGTAACCACTTCTGTTCGTCGTATTCATCGCCTCCGTGCTCATGAATGATGGCGAGACGGTCTTGGTGATATTGTCTCTCTGCCTCTTTTAGCTTCTCGTTATATTCATCTTCGGTCAACAGTCCTTGTGTGCGTTGCTGGAGAAGAGACATTTGTTCTGCATTGTATGCACGCGTCTTTGCGTCAAGGCTCTCGGTCATCTGTCGCTCCTGAACATCAGCCAGTCGTTTGCTCTCAGCGATAGCTGCATCTACCATCGATTGCTGTGTTTGTGTAGTGTCCTGGTCGTACTTTGTTTGGAGGTCTACAAGCTTAACATAATACTGCTGTTTCTTCTCATACATTCGCTTAGCATACTCGTCTTCGTCTATCTCTTTACGTTCGAGCTGCTGCTTGAGAGCCAGTTCATCGGTGTCAAGCGTATGCTTGAGTGCGGAGCTCTCTTTGTCGTACTTCTCTTTCTTTGGGTCTGTCTTAGTGGTATTGCTGTTGCCACCGCCATTACCACCATTACCACCGCCATTGCCACCGTTGCCACCATTACCACTGCCGTTGCCACCGCCATTTATGGTTAGATCGGCGAACGCTTTGCGTAAGCCCTCGTCAGAATTTATGAGCTTGTCAAGTTCGCGTTTTCGGGCATCCAAGATACGTAACCCGCTTTGTGCCGCCTTGAGGGCCTTTTCATGTACAGCGCGTTCGTCAAGTTTGTTTTGCAATTTATGGTTTGCATCTCCTGCTTCTTTCATTTTGCCTGTAAAAATATCACGAAATAGATAGGTACCTTGTGACTTATATGCTTCGGGGTGAGCTTTTAGCTCTGCATTAACATACTTAATATTATTCACCTTGCGTCTCTCCGTCTGTTTTAGCTCAAGCCTTTTCTTTTCTATTTCTTTCTTCTGCTCGTAGATGGCTTCTGCCATAGCTGCCTGGTCAAGCTTTTTTATGTAGTCATTGATGGATTTTGTGTTCTCATTAAAAAGTTTGCCCTCCTTGGAGATTGAAGCATGGTAGTCCGGAATTATCTTTTGCAGTTCGGCAATAGCACTCCGTCGCTCTCCGATAGAAAATGCGTTTGAACGGATTATTTTGGTAAGCTGCTGCACGCGTGTCTTCTCGTCGATGTAGCTCTCTGCTACTCGCTTGTTAATGGCTTCCTGCTGCTTTTTTATTGCGTTGGCTTCTTTTACGCTTTGCAAGTTGTCATGCACAGCCTTTTTGTGCGCTTGCCAAGCCTTAACCGCTGAATACACAGCAACACCAACAACGGTAAGAACCGTGGCAAGAGCAGCCCAAGGGTTGGTGATACTCGCAAGTTTTGCCTTCTCCATAGCCAGTCTGTAGGCATCGGCACCGTACCTTAGTCTTGTATAGGTAAGTTGTAAGGCGGTAAGGGCTGCGTTGAGAAGTTTTGTAGTAGCCACAGTAGCGACCTTTATGGCATTACCAACCTTCTGTGCCGCCGACCATGCTTTCTCTTTTATCATTGTGACAGTGAGGACGTTGTTATAGACCAGCATGGTTGTTGCGAGTGCAGCCAAAACAACGATGTGTTTTGATACGTATTCTATAAGAACGTACAATGTTTTTATGCCCATTGAAGTCAGAGATACGCTATATTTAGCAATGGGCATCAGTTTTTCGCCGAGTTCGATGCACATGTCATCAAATTGTTTTTTCGCTTTATCGAGGCCTGCCTGCACCGTGTTGTTCTGCACATTGAACTCATTGAGAACGCTTGTACCATCTTTGTATGACTGTGTAGCTGTAGCTTGTGCCTCTCGCACTTGATCAAGATTAGAAGCCACTGATGATAGAACGCCCACAGCACGTGTACCCTCAAGTCCCATTTGTGAGAACATTGGTGCCAATTGGTCGAAGCCACCGCGATTAGACATTGCCTGCAGGAACTCTAATAATGCGCCATTCGCATCTGTCTTCAGCATGGTCGTGAATGTGCTCACCTCTACGCCAGCCAACTTTGCAAACTTCATCGGCTCCTGGAACATCTTAGTGATAAGTTGTGAGAAGACGGTAGAAGATGTCGCTTCGTCTTGCATATTTTGGTCGAGTGCCGAAGCGAGACCCATGATTTGCGCTTGTGTCATGCCTGCCTGACGGGCAACACCAGACAAGTCGGCAGTGAAGTCAACGATGTAACCGGCATTAGCTGAGGACGACTGTGCAAGATCGTTGACAGCAGAACCCGTGGCAAGCATAGCACCACGCAAGCCCTTCGTCTTGTCCTCGCCAAACATCTGCGCCAACTTGCCAATCTTGGCAACAGCGTCATCGCCGAGGTCGTCGCCAAGCGCTACGTTGATTTTGTCGGAACCGTCGACAAACTCCTCAATCATTTCTCTATTGGTGATGCCAAGTCTACCTGCATCTTGAGCAAGTCTGTTCAGTTCACCGCGCGCTGTACGGGTGTTCATCTTCTTAAAACTCTCGTTCATCACTTCGACCTCCTCGATGGCTTGCCCCGTATACTTAGTGACGTTGAACATCTCCTGGTTCATCGCGGCGTACTTATTGGTGCAGTCGCGTACAGTCGCAGATAAGCCAGTGACAGCTGCAAGGCCTTGAGTGATGGCTCCCCAGTTGGTGTTAAAGACATTGACGAATTTCGACCACTTGCTTTTTGTTAAATCTTGCTCAGCACCGACGGCTGCTATTTCTTTTTTTAGCGATTTCGCCTTTTTTGTCAGCTCGTGATACTCTTCGGTGCCTCGATGCGTATTGGCGAGTTGCTCGTTTACGAGTTTAAGCGATGTCTCCAATTCAAGCGCAGTCGAACCGCTGATGTTTTTTAGAGTATGGTCTATCAGAGCGTTCTCCTGCTCAAAATTCTCAGCTCGCCGTGTTGCTTCAGCTATAGCCGTATTGTATTGACTGAGAGTAGCCGATATAGGCTGCTTCAGTTCGTTAATGCGTGCCTTGCAGCTCTCAAGATGCTCTTCAAGTCGTTTGTATTCCGCCGGATTTGTTGCCGACTTCATTTGTTGTTTGAGAATGCGCGAGACCTTTTCTATCTCACCGATAGAAGCCGTCGAAAGATTTTGAAGCGTATTTATTGTATCGCTAACCCTCGATCTGTACGCATTTACATGATCTTCTGCTTTTCGTATCTCTTTGTTTATCTGCTTGATATCATTTACGGACGTGCCGGAATCTTTGAGAGCCTCGGCTTTCTTCTGCTTTAGATCGTCGAGGGTCTTTTTTAGTGCTGCCATCTCGTCTTTTGCTTGTTGTGCATTAAGCGTGACGATGGTCTCGAAAGTTTGAGTTGTTGCCATAAAAAATGCTACTTTTGGTTTGTGAACCAAAAGTAGCACATATATAAGACCTGAAAAAATACATTATTGTTGTTTGCTTTTATGAAGATCTTTTAAAAATTGATTAAACTCTTTTCTTTTAAGTTTATATTCCCTCCATTTTGCATCAATTTCAGCCGATTCTTGTTCTATTCTGCGCCTTTTTTCTCTAATTCTTTTTATTTTTTCATCGTGACTCAACGATGAAGAATAGCCGTTATTTCTTTCTGCTAAGACTACAAAAAGGACTGATACTATCCAGCTGAAAATAAGTATTGATAACATATTGCAGACGATTTAATTGGTTATACCGCAAATATACGCAAAATATTTGAGATTGCAAAGTATAGAGCCAAAATATTTTGGTATGCGCGGTGGAGCATCATCGTCGGCGATGTATCAGCCACAACAACAGCGACAGAACTACAAGCACCACCGCGCCGATAGTAAACTGCCCGACGCGCATCTGCGTCCGCTCCCACGTCGATAGCTTGCGCTCCACTGGTATGGGAAGACGTGTTGTGTCGGTCTGGAGCATTGCTTTATATATAGTGTCGGTCTTCACGCTTATGCGGTCACGCCATCGCCACACGCTCTTCTGGCTATACACTGTGTCGCCACGAGTGTAGTGTTCAACATACACCGAGTCGTGCAGCCGAAACGTGTCGGCACTCGTCCTCGCCTTATAGAGTGTATCAGTCTTAACGACCACTCGCTCTACAACCACAGGCTGCGGTGTAGAGCATCCACACAATAGTGTCAGCATTACGCAGGCTAACAAGCCTAACAGCACACCGCACAATATTTCTAACAATTTATCTAATGTGTTCATAATGTTATAAAAGGGTTATTAGTCGGTCTCCGCCTTGCCGTAGTCTCTTGGCGGTTTGCGCTTCATACATCCGTTCACGGTACACTCGTTCCACTGCAGCTCGTGCGTGCGAAGGAGCAAGTCGTGCTTCTCCGCACGCAGCTCTCGGATGAGATCACGCTGCTTGCCAATGTCGTCATAGAGAGAGTCGATTTTGTTGTTGAGTCTTGTACGCTCCTCCATGTGCTCCTCGTGCTCATGAGTGTAGAGGTTGCGCCACTCCTGGGCGTAGGCGAGGGCGTTAGCGTCCTCCTCCTTCTGTGCGGCAGCTGCCTCTTTGCGCTTCCGCGAGTTGTAGTAGAGTAGCTGCCCCACGATGCCACCGCTAACAAGCAGCGAAAGTATCTGTAAAACCATATCCATCTGCACCTCCTTACTCTATTGTTATCCAGATCTGTTCTCCTCTCTCGTCAGTAGTCTTCAGGATAGGGTAGAGCTTACGGAACGTTGCCGTTGAGTTGAGCACCTGTCCGACGGCTTTGTTCTCGCCGACGAGGATGCAGCCCTCCGTGTCCTTCGTGGTGTTGCCGATGTGTATCAGCACGCCCTGATAGCCGGGCGTATTGCACAGCCTTGGCAGTCTGCCCTTGCAGAACTGGTACTGCGCCCGACCTCCGAAGCGTGGCGATATCGTCTTCATATCTACGAGGTATCTGCCAGTCGGGATGGCGGTTTCGCCCTTGATTTTAACTCCGCATATCTGCGCAACCGACATATTAGATGTCAGTCCTCTGTCCTTGTCTTCGAGCGTGTCGCAGACGTATGCGCCGTCGACGTACATCTTACCTATAGTGTAGGTGTCACGTCGTGCTATTCTCTTTACTTTTACTTCCATGATATTTATTGTTATATTGTTCGTTATTATCCATAGTTAACACCATTCCATACTATTTTGTAGCTATGTGGTGTATGAGAGTTACCCCTCACCGTTACAAGTTCACAAGTCAAAAACAGCGTTTGATTTTTACCCACATCGAAGGCTTGGGATGGGACTGTGACATTGTTTTTGTCGATTGAACCGCCACCGCGAACACGAATTGTAAGGTTGTCAGCTCTGTTCTTTATAATTATCGTCTGCCCTATATAAGCCCAAGCGTCATCGAGCTTAAGACTATCAGCCGACAGACTATCAGAAGTATTAACAAAAGGCAGTAGAACCACAGGCATGGACGTTTGCCCTAAATAATTTCCTTGAAATTCCATGTACGAACCAGAAAGTGCGAAATCGAAAATTAAGTAGCCGCCAGCTTTAGATGGTTTTAAGTATTTTTCAATAGTTGCAGGCGTGATGACCTTTTTGTTCTTTTTGACAAATCCGCTAAACAGACCCGAATTAACCTCTAACACACCTTTCTCGTTCACACGCGCCGTCACCTCGCCGCTGTTGTTGCGTATCTCGAACTTGTCCGCCGTTGCCGTTATCTTGCCATTCTCGATGTCAAAGCCTGTGCGCAGTAGCTTTGCGGCAATGCCACTGTCCTCGATAAAACCACTCTTGCCCTCTATCCAGTCGGTAGGCGTTGCTCCGACCTCCAGCTTCGGCATTGTCACCCACGCCTTACTGCCTTGCAAACAACGGATGAGGACAGAATTAGGTGTGCCAGTGCCCTCCGAGCGCCAGTGTACCCAATAACGCTTCCACTCGCTTGTGAGAGAGAAGCGACGCCCGCCGTCGACGTCGCTCGTTGTTGTATCGCGCTCGCTGTCTTCGGCGAATATGCTTAGATTAGAACCACTCCACATGTATGCGTCGATGCTGCCACTGCCTTTCGCCATGAATGACAATATGTAGTCCTCGTCTTTTTTGATGATGGTGTTCACGCTCCATTGTGCCATCTCGACGTCCCCGGACGCTCCGTACGCATATATAACGGAGCAGCCATTATTGTACGACTCATTAGTGACTACCGAGGCATCCAAGCGCATCAGATTGCCAGCTTTGGTGAACGTGCGCGTGTTGTCGAGGAGATTGCCGCCGATGTAGTTGTAATCATTGGGCGAAGCACTCCAACATACGAGATCCTTCGCTGTGCCCTCAATGAGTATAGGGTGGGCGATGTACGCCTGCTGGCTTGCGGTGGAGTCGTTAATTTTCAAGCAGCCAACAGAAATCCACTCATAAGATGCGTTCTTAGCAACGGTGAATGTGCGCTGATAGAGGTGCCAGCCTTCACTCGGAGTGACTGCATCTGCACCTAAATAAGCACTGCCATTTGGGCCTGTATAACCAGCGGGGTTGGTTTTATCAGTGGCGGAAGATTTCCATTTTACTTCGGCTGCGAAGCTCACACTAACAGACTTGGCTTTTGTCCAAAACGAGATGGTGTACGTCTTGCCCTTCTCGACATGTATATTACCCAAGCCGACACCGCCACTTTGCCACACTGGGCCAGCAGCCTTCGCCTCGGGCAGGAATACTACATTAGCTCCATCGTGTGACGACGTGCGATATATTTTAGCTCGCAGAAAGTCTGGGCCTAAGCCTCGTTTATTGAATGTAGAGCCTGCAAGAAGGTTGCGCCGATCGGCGAGAGCATAGCCCACCTTCAGAGATATCTCGCGTGCCGACTGCAGGATCTCGGAAGAGTATTGTTGTAGTGCTGAGTTTGTTTGCAGCGGCATACCGTCCACCTTATTTGTCAGTTCTGTGTAGTTTGACTGCAGCTGACGCGAAGTCGTTTTGAGTCCGCCTAAGTACTTGGTGTAGTCTAAGTGCCACGTCAGACGCACGACGAACGTCTTGCCACCCACCACCACCGACACATCGACATAGCCATCGGTGTAGTACATAGTATTGCTACCGGTGCTGTATGTGCGTATGGAGTTGATACGAACCGATGTGCCCGACACACTTGCCGTGCAGTTAACAGGCGTTTTGATAGTAATAGAACTTGCGCTCACGACGGCACCACCCTTACGGCACACTACTGTAGCATAACCATAGGTGTTGATGCCGCCCGATGTTGTGCCGGATGGTACTCCGTCATCAGAAGTAGAGATAGTGATAGGTGCACCTTGTAGTTCAACAGTGTAAGCATCAGTGCCAGCTGTTCCCTTGTCACCCTTGTCACCTTTATCCCCCTTGTCGCCATCTTTCACAACCACAATGGTTATTTGTCCCCTTGCAATTACTGTTGCCATACCTTTAAGTTTAGAAAATAGGGTGAGGTGCCCTATATTTTAGACACCTCACAAGTAAATGTACCTCTCACGGAAACATCAGCGGCCGATACCGTGACATACGGCTTTGTTGACGCATTCACCGGACTTGTTGTGCCAGCCCAGTTCGTTGCTACGCCGTTCGAGTTGTACTTAGTCCACTTGTACTGAAATTTGCAGGCGTGGGTACTATCAGCCTTAACAGCCATACCATCTTCGACCACCTGACCATCCTTCCATACTTGTGCGAATAGCTCTGTTGACTGAGCACCATTGACAATCTTATCGCCAGAGGGCGACTTGATATATACGACGTAAGGGTCGCTGGCATCGAAGAACGTGATTATTGCGTTAGCAGTATCAGTACCATCCTTCACCGTGCAACGGAATGTCTGGAAGTTCAGCACATCGTTGGCATTCACATTCAGCGTGCTCACGCCACCCGATGTGGTGACGTTGCCAGCAGCTACTGCACTCCAGGTGCCAGCACTGATATTGAGCACCTCCCACGTCATGCTTGTCAGTGTAGTGTCTTGCACATTGCCGCGGAAGAATTTAGCCACAGCACGCAATGGCTTGGAACTGTTTGTAGAGTCGAATGTGTTGCCGTCAGGAGTCTCTATCTGCACCGTCTGTAAAGCACCACCCGACTTTGCCAAGCTGATGGTCAGATAGCCTCTGCACTCCGTTGTGGCTTGTGTTTCAGGGTCGGTATAGGTACATGCCCACTCGATATTCTTCACGCTGCCATTCTTCGCAATGTTGCTGACGATGTTGAGCTGATACGACTTGCCGCTCACTGGTGTTGCTGCCGCGCCATCTACAGTCCACTTCCATTTTGTACAAGCTGCAGTAGGAGCTTGGTCGGTCGAGCTACCCGTCACATACACACGAGCTGTGATGACGTTAGGTGCACTCGTTGTGTAACTCGGAGCGTACACACCAGTATCAGGCGTGAAAATCTGAGTCTGACCCTGCGAAGCTTGCGTGAAACACTGAACGGCTTTGCCGTCGTTAAGGTCAACGATTGTAATTTGACCATTCGCTAAAACTTTTGCCATATTTTTTTGTTTTTTAAATTGTTAATAAATATAAGTCGTTATAAATGAAATATCAAAACGCTAAATCCAATACCTCACATTCAAACTGCGCCTGCCTTACGACATCATCACTACTCACAACGCAGACTCTACCGATACCCTCATGCAGAGTATTCCACGTTGCATCATCTGCCGTATCTGCCGATTGTCTTCGCCACGACCACGCGCTATCGCTTATGGTGTCGCTTATGTCCTCGCCGTTGCGTAACAGTTTAGCTTCGAGAGTCAACTGCCCGGTGCCGTTTATCATCACCGTGCCCGAACTACTCGTTATCACTATTTGGTACGCCAAGCCATCCTCGCCAGGATCGCCCTTCTCGCCCTTCTCACCTTCGATTTGCTTCAACCAGTCTGCCGAGCCGTTCACCGGCTCAGCTGCAGTACCGCTCTCGTTAGTGCAGAGCCACACAGCGTTGTTGTGGTTCACCTGGTCGTAATAGTCGTAAGTAGTGCCACGCTGCCATTCGCCGCGGTAGTTCACCATGTGTATGGTCTGGCCAGATGACGATATCCACTCGAACGACGTAGATGTTATGCGCGAGCCATTCGGCGACAGACAGAACACCTCTCTGCCATCATGCGTGTAGCTATTGACACCCTTGTAAGCAACGATGCGTGGCGTGTCAGGTCCAGTAGTCTCTAACATAAGCACCCCTTGACGATCTATCTTTGCAGGGTCTTGGCAGCCGTCAAGCACAATGGTATCTCCTGCAGTTGGCTCATCGCTACCCTCCGCGCAGTTACCTTTGGCGAGCACGATCCAATTAAACAACTTGCCATCATAGAGCACATCACCCATACCATTAGTCACCACTTCAGCCTCGGTGCTCACCTCTGTTACAATGCGCCAGTAGAGGTGGTTCTGTTTGCCCTCGTACACACCAGGCTTAATGTCGAAAGTCTGGCAGCGTGCTTGGTCGCCAATCTTCCAATAGTTCTGAGTAGCCGTTGTGCCGTCGTCTGCGAGCAAGAAACACTTCCACCCGGTGAGGTTGCGTTGAAGGTCATAGATTTCTTGCACAGCCACAATCTTGCTACCAGCACCACTGAGGTAGATATTGCCACCAACGTATGACAGCTTGCGCACCTCCAGCTCGTTGAAAATGGCTTTACCCCACACCATAAGGTCGGTGATGTCAAGGCGATACTTGCCGTCGCCACGGTCTACCAAGCCGAAGCCCGACTGCGATTCGGTGCTGTAAAGCATCGATGTGAGCTTGCTCAGTACTGCTGAGCCATCTTGAGCCATGCCGTGTGTACCAGAACCTACAGATAGTCCGCGCAAGAAGCGTATATGCCCCTCTGCCTTGTCGTCAATGTCGCGTCGCAGGAAACGGCTTAGATCCAGCTTCTGCTCAACGACCTGCAACAGCCCCAGCAGCGCATTGCCGATGCGTTGTGCGGTGTTAGCATGAGTAGCACGCTCGTCGCGTATCTGCTCCAAGTCTTTGCGTAGGCTATCGTTATTTGTTGACATATTACTCTGATGTTATTTTTATGATACAAAGATAAGGCGATGGAGGCGAGAATAAAAAAACGAGAAACGAACACTACAACTGCGCTACCGCGCGGTCGATGGTGCTTGACCCACCAGTGAAGAGCTGACGTAGGAATGATGACACGAGACCATTGTATGTAGTGCCGTAGTATGCAGCCTCGAACTCGTTGAGACGGTGTAGCGAATACATGTACTTCTTTGAGAACCAGTCGCGTTTCTGCCGGTGGTGTGGGTTCGACTTCCAGTCCTTCAGGAATGCCAGGTCGCCACCGTTGTTGTGGCGGTAGCCGTTGCCGACACCACGTGCCACATAGATGCCATACTCCAAAAAACGGTGCTCTATCGATGTCACCGGGCCTGGATGTATGACACCCTGCACGGAGCGCGACAAAGCACCGGTATCGTAAACTGGTGGCGCGAACTGCATCATACGCTCGCGCCACATCTTAACCATAAACTCGCTCCAACCC
>OFMC01001839.1_pt1 | contig 14826 bp, 7 predicted proteins | sample 1541271 | NCBI WGS metagenome assembly OFMC01 (sample SAMN04209252, study PRJEB22552) | human gut metagenome | biome: gut; material: feces | host: Homo sapiens | place: USA: Oklahoma | reverse complement strand
ACAGGAAGAAAAACAGCGTCACGATGATCGGCAGGAACACGAGCACGCTGCCGACACCGGCAAACACGCCGTCAATAATGAGGCTGTGCACGACGGGGTTGATGCCGTAGGCCGTGAGCGCCGCGTCCACGACGCCAGTCAGCGCGTCGATGCCGAGCTGCAGCAGGTCGGACAGCCACTTGCCGACGACGTTGAAGGTGAGATAAAACGTGAGCAGCATGACGAGCAGAAATGTCGGCATGGCGGTATATTTGCCCGTGAGGATGCGGTCGATCTTCATCGAGCGCGCGTGCTCCTTGCTCTCATGGCACTTGACCACGGAAGCGGCCACAACGGCCTCGATGAACGTATAGCGCATATCGGCCAGCGCCGCGTTGCGGTCGAGCCCGGTCTCGTTTTCCATCTGCACGATGCAATGCTCGAGCAGCTCGCGCTCGTTCTCGTCGAGATCGAGCACCTGCGCCAGATCATCGCCGCCCTCAATGAGCTTGGCCGCGCAAAAGCGCGCCGGCACGCCGATGCGGTCGGCATGGTCGGCAATGATGTGCACGACCGCATGGATGCAGCGGTGCACGGCGGAATCGTCCGAGCAGAAATCCGTCACCTTCGGCAGCGTGCGGCTGCGCGCGACGCTCAGCGCCTGATCCACGAGCTCGGACACGCCCTCCCCCTTCGCCGCCGAGATCGGCACGACGGGGATGCCCAGCGCATCGCTCATCTTCTGCACGTCGATCGCGCCGCCGTTGGCGCGCACCTCATCCATCATGTTCAGCGCCAGCACCATCGGCACGCGCAGCTCAAGCAGCTGCAGCGTGAGATAGAGGTTGCGCTCGATGTTCGTGGCGTCGACGATGTTGATGATGCCGTCCGGCTTTTCATTGATGATGAAATCGCGCGAGACGATCTCCTCCTGCGTGTACGGACGCAGCGAGTAAATGCCCGGCAGGTCGACGACGGAGCAGCCCTTCTCATCGCGCATCTCGCCCATTTTCTGGTCGACGGTCACACCCGGGAAATTGCCCACGTGCTGGTTCGAGCCCGTGAGGGCGTTGAACAGCGTCGTCTTGCCGCAGTTCTGGTTGCCGACAAGTGCAAAGATCATGCCGACACCCCCTCGACCTCGATCTTCTCCGCCTCCTCGATGCGCAGCGTCAGTTCATAGCCGCGCACGCGGATCTCGATCGGGTCGCCCATCGGCGCCACCTTTTGCAGCGTGACGCGTGTGCGGGGCGTGAGCCCCATGTCCAGCAGGCGGCAGCGCAGCGGGCCGTCCCCACCGACCGCCGTGATGACGCCTGAAGAACCGATTTTCAGTTTATCCAATGTCATTGCTTTTGCCTTTCCGTATAGATTGCATTCCCTTTACGATAAAATAGGTGTAGCACGCGGCAGCGGGGTTTGTCAAGTATATGACAGGAATTTCCGCACTTTTTACGGAATTTTCGCGAAAAAATGTGTGCGCGCCAACCAAAAATCCCGGAGCGGCATTGCCGCTCCGGGATGTCCCGTTTTGGGGCTTTGGGGGTTGTGCGCCCGCGCCGTGATTACGGCGTTTCGCCTTCTGCGGGCGTTTGCACCGTTTCTGGCTTCACCGTTTCAGCCGGCTGCGCGCTGGGCGCAGGGGAAGCGCTGGGTTCCTCGGGCGAAGCGCTGGGCTCCTCGGGTGAGGCACTGGGCTCGACCGGAGCGCTCGGCGCACTCGGTACATCCGGTGCATCCGGCTCATCCGGCTCGTCCGGCGTCAGCGGGAGCACCTGCATCATGTACTCCGCCATCATCATCGCAAACTGCTCGCGCGTCGCCGCGCCCTGCGGATCGAGCAGCGCCTCGCGGCCGACTGCGACACCGGAGATCAGGCCCTCGGCGACCGCCCATGTCATGGGCTCCTTCGCGAAATTGGAAACCTTGCCCATGTCTGCAAAGGCCGACAGATCACCATACACATTCATGTCACAGCCCTTGAACGCTGCGTACTCATACAGGATCTTTGCGACCTGCTCGCGCGTTGCATCGCCGTCCGGGTCAAACTTGCCGTCGCCGATGCCGGCCACGATCTTGTTCTCCGCCGCCCAGATCACCGCGTTGGTGTACCATCTGTTGTCCGCAACGTCACGGAACGGATTCTCCCCGGTGACGGCGGGCTCACCCTCGAGCGTATAAAGGATCTTGACGATCATTGCGCGGGAAAGCTTGGTCATGGGCTCAAAGGTCGTCGCGCTCGTGCCGAAGAAGAGCTTGTGCGCAACGACATAGTCGATCGCGCCGTGTGACCAGTAGTCGGTCGACGGCATGTCGCTGAAGATGTGGCCCGGGCAATGCTGATCGCCGGAGCACGGGATGCGCAGCGGATCCTGCCGCTCACAGACCGTGCAGTAGCCGCCGACATAGTGATGCCTTGCCGGGATGCGCTTTGAGCCTTCCAGCGTCGCGCCGCACACAGCGCAGACGATGCCGCCCGCCGTGCCATCCTCCGTGCAGGTTGCCGGAACGATCTCCGTCGCCTTCGGCGTATGCGGCTTCATCGGAACCTCTGCCTGCGCAACGAGCGTCTCGCCGCAGACGGAGCAGTGCTTGCCTTCCGTCAGGCCGGTCTGCGTGCAGGTCGCATCCTTCGCCGGGTCGATCACTTCCTTGTGACCGAGCGCCGGGATGCTCTCGTACATGATGTTGCCGTTTTCACAGGTGTAGGTACGCACGCCGCTCTCGGTGCAGGTCGGCTCCTTGGTCACGACGCCATCGTCCCACGTATCGTTGAACTCTGCGCTCATCTTTGCGATGCGCGCGCTCAGCCACGTGTTGAGATCCTTGACGGTGTCGCCGTAGGTCGTTCCGTCGGGCCAGAAGTGATTGTCCGAGCTCGGCTTGCCGACGCGGACCAGCGGCCACTGGCGGTAGTTCATCGCGGCGCTGGCCGAGATGTGATCGTAATACCCCTGAACCTTGCCGTTGTCGCCGACAAGCGCCTGCGCCTGTGCAAGGAAGGTGTTGTGATAGTAGTTGTTCACCGCAGCGCGGAAGCCGGGGATCTGGGTGAGTGCCTGGACAAGATAGCGGCCGTTGATGAAGGTGTTGTCCGACGTGATCACGCCGGACCAGCCGCCGCCGCCGGTCAGCTCCATGTCCCAGACAGGGCCGGCGTACATGAGGCCGTCCACGTCCTTATAGAAGAAGAACGAGGAGTAGAACGCGTCGGAGTTGCCGGAGAGGTACTGGATCAGGTAAGCCTGAACCAGCGAGTTCAGATCGCAGTACTCATAGTAGTACTTGCCGGTCTGCGCGTTGTAGCCGGTATAGTTGCCGTCGGCATCCTGCGCGTAGACGGCGTCTTCAAACTCCTGATAGTACTCGCTGATGTAGGCCATAGCGTCCTTGCCGCACCACTCGGGGCTCTTGACATTCATCGCGGAGCCCTTGCCGGTGATGAAGCCGCTGGCCTCGTCATACTTCGGATCGTAGCTGTCGTCGAGCTTCGTGCCGTTGAGCTCCAGCAAGTAGCCGCCGGTGATGTTCTCCGGCTCGGTCAGGCCGGTGGTGTACTGGTAAGTCTGGCCGTACTTGTTCTCGGCCAGTGCCGTGGAAGCGTTCTCACCGTAGCCGGGGTTGCACGCCTCGTAGGCTTTTTCCATGTCAGTGATATTGACGCCCGTCTTGTTGACGGAGTTTTTCTCACTGACGAGGTATGTGCCGCGATACACGCCGTCGTAGTACAGATCCACCCAGTCGGTGCTGGCCGTGTACGGCATGCCGAGCGACTTGGCAAGATCCTTGAACATCTTGTCGCGCATGAGCGTTGCGTCGTGGGAGCCGGCGAGCAGGGTCCATGTCTTGATCTTCTCGCCGCAGGCGATCAGGTCGGACTTGCCGTCGAGTTTGATCTGGTAGGACTTCTTCTCGGCGTTGGTGAAGGTGGTGTTGCCGCGCGCCTTGAGCTGCGTGAGCGCACCGTCATACACGGCCTTGCCGTCCTTGTCTACGACGAGCAGCTTGCCGGTCGCGATGTTGGACTTGCTGGCATCGACAAAGTCTCTGCCCTGTGTGGCCGGATCGTCACTCGTGATGTAGAGCGCGTTGATATTGGCCGACTGTGCAATGTGCACGACCGCAGCCTTCTGGCCATTGACGAGAACCGCAAGATCATACAGGCCGTCCTGCGCATCCGCCAGCTTGGTGACGTTCACGGCAGCACCGTCGAGCGTCTGCGTGCCCTTCGTGCCCTGCAGCTCGATCTTGAGTGCGTCGCTGTTCTGCGTCGTGACCGTCAGGGCGAGCTTGCTCAGCTTCGCACTGGCCGGCAGGAACAGATACTGATCCGCACCGGACTGCATGCCGGAGATCGTCTGTCCATCGACCGTCGCACAGATGTCCTTGAACTGTTCGGACGGCGCGAACTGGTCGGCGTTGAGTGTCGTTGCGCTGATAACACTGGAATAATGCTGAGAATTGAACCATGTGTCGCCGACCTTCGTGCAGCCGTATACGCGGAAGCTGTACGCCGTCGACGGGTTCAGGCCCGTGGCCACGCAGCTGGTCTGCGAGGTCACTTCCAAGACCTCCCAGGTATTTCCGCCGTCGCTGCTGATCTCCACGCGGTAGTTCTCAGCACCGGGAGCCGGATTCCAGCCGACGGTCAGACGCTTCTGACCGACATCCGTCACCGCAACACCGGAGACGACCGGCGGAACGATCTCATACTGTGCGGACACGATGCCATAGTAATCGCCCATGCCGCGGATCGTCACGACGCCATAGCCGACCTTGGTGTTGTTGGAATAGGAAACATAGCCGTCAACACCCGCGTCGCTGGTCTTGACTGTCAGCTTCTGTCCCTCGTAGGTGGCCTCCACATAGCACGGCGTGCTGCCGCCCTTATAGGTGGCCGGCCACGTCTTGACCGTTGCCTTGGAGATGTCCCTGCCTACGAAGCCGCACTTCGTGCAGACATGGTTGTCATCCCACTTATGGCCCTCCGGCCAGAGAGATGCACTGTGATGAACGGCGCCGCAGGTCTTGCAGGTGGTCTCCAGCCAACCGTACTGCGTGCAGGTACGGGTGTCGACCGTCTCGGTCACGTGGGCGATGCCGTCATCGCCGAAGTGGTACATCTTCTCGCCGATCTGCTGCCAGCCGGTGACATAGTCGCCGGCCAGGAAGTACATCTGCTGTTCGGTGCCCTCGACGGTCATCCAGCCGGTGTACTGCGCGTCCTTGACGTCGATCAGCTTGCCGCAGACCGCACAGGCAGACTTGCCATTCTGGTAAGTCGTCAGCTGGTGGCCCTTCGAGCAGCGGGACTGCAGCGTCGTGGAATCGACCACACGGCCGTCCTTGCTGTCGTAAGCGGTGATCGTCATTTCCTCGCCGTTGGCCGTGACGTACATGATCAGGCCCGCGTAAGCCTGCTCCTTGTAGGCAAACGAGAAATCGGAAGTCATCGCATAGTTGACGTTTTTGGACTTCTCGCCCAGATCGCCGCAAATGAAATAGGTCACGCCGTTTTCGGTAACGGCCGCGCCGTCCTTGGCCATGATGCGCGCATAAGAGTGGTCATGGCCGGAGAAGACCACGTCGATGCCGGCAGCCTCTGCCGCGGCCGGGATCTGCTCATGGAACCGCTCGCTGCCGCCCTTGGCGTTCGTGTAATACGGCGGCTGGTGGATGGACAGGACCTTCCACATGCAGGTGCTCTGCGCCGCGTCCTGCTTGAGCCATTCACAGGCTGCGCTCAGGTCGGCGCCGTTGTTGATGACGGCGACGTAGACATCGCCGTACTCCATGGAGTAGTAGTCCTTGCTCGGAAGCTGAAGGATATTGCTGGCAGTGCTGCCGCTGAAGTCGCCGTAGTACTCATGGTTGCCGAGCGTGTGGATGAAGTCCACGTTCGGGAACGTGTGGTTAAACGCCTCCTGCATCTCGGCCCACATGGCGTAGTTGGTGCCGTTGTCGACATAGTCGCCCGTCTGGAGGCCGAAATCGACCTGCTTGTCCTTGACGAGATCGCCGAGCGCGTCGAGGATCGCGATGCTTGCCTTGTCCTCTTCGCTGTCCGGATTGCCGGACATCTGCGTGTCGCCCATGACGACGAAGGCCGTGGTGTCCTGCTGCGCCGCGTTCGTGCGGAAGGTGTGCAGCTCAGACCATGTGCTGCCGTCGCCGACGCGGAACTCATAGTCCGTTCCGGCCGTCAGGCCCGTAAGCTGAATGGTGTTGATATAAGCCGCATCCTTGGAGGTGGAGAAACCGGTGAGCGTAGAGGTGCCATCGGCCGTCTGCCAGGCATCCGTGCCCTTGACGCGGTACTGCACGACCGCCTTGCCGCCCGTGCTGAGGCCGGACAGCCAGCTGATGTTCTGGCTCGTGCTGCTGCTCTTGGATGCGTTGAGATTGATGCCGGTATAACTCGTGCCGGCAGCGTCCGCCAGAACGGTGACCTTCGTCGCCTCGGCGACGCCCTTCGTGCCGACAGCCGTGAGCACGCAGACCGTGCCGGCGGCCTTGGTCTTCATGGCATCGGTCTCGAGCAGGCCATTGGCATCGGTCTTGCCGATCTCCGCGCCGTCGAGCGACACGGTCACACCGGCGGCGGGACTGCCGTCCTTTTCATAGACCGCGATCACGCTGGACATGCCGACCGCCTGCGGGCCGGGCTGGATGCTGTAGTATGCCGACAGCGGCAGACGCACCGCCGCCTGGGCCGCCGTATAGGCCTCGCCGTTCGCCGCGGTGAGCGCGATGTTGGATACCGTGTACGTGAACTGGTTGACCGTCGTGTCCAGACCGGCGTCGATCTGGAAGGTCAGTGTGGCCAGCTCGCCCTCGACCGGGGCCGCCGACTCAAGGTGCAGCGTCAGCATGGCCTTCTTAAAGCCGGTCTTGGTATACACCAGTTTGCCGGTCACGCCGTTGGCATAGGTCACCGTCGGCTGGCCGATGTCATCGTTGAGGTTGAGCATCGTGATGTCCGCGGAGCGGACCTTGCCGTCCGCCGCGACCGTCAGCGTATAGTCGCTGCCGAGCGGGACGAAGTCCGAGCCGCTGACGCTGACCGTTGCCGTGTCCTGCATGTCGCCGGCAACGACAAAGGCCATGGTCTTTTCGACCGTGTTGCCGAACGCATCGGACACGGAGACCGTCATGGTGTGCTTGCCGTTCTGGAGCGTCAGACGCACGGTCGCATTCGTGTCGGAATTGTCCGACGGGAGCTCCTCGCCGTCGATCTTGATGACCGTTGCCTTGGCATTGATGCCGGAGCGGTTCTGACCGTCCACATCGTCATACGAAGCGACCGCTTCGATTGCATTGGCGTTGATGACGGTGGAGCCGTCGTCCGCAAGCGTCTGGCCGTTGACCGTCATGTCGTGGATGACCGGGTTGTCCAGGTCATCGAGGTTTGTGCCATAGACGGCGCGATAGTTATCGAAGTAGATGGTGCCGTTGCGCCGCCCAGCGCCCGCATGTCCCATCATATCGTCGACCTTTGCTGGCTGATAGGACAGCCAGAACACACCTGCGCCGGGGATGATGCTCAGCGGGTGCTCATCATTCTGATATTGCCAAATGTCTTGAATATTTGCCGAGCAGTACATCCACCCGGTCCAGTCAATGATCGTGGAGCGCTCGCCATTTGCGCCCTTATGCGAGAGAAGGTAATTTTTAGTTCCATAGTCGCTGCCCTTCCAGAACATAATGTCGGCATAGAGCGAATAACACGGCGTGTTTTCCGGTGCATAGATCCAGACGCCGATCTCCGTGGGCGTGCCCTCGATCTTGATTTGATCGCCGCAGTAGCGAACATAGAAGTTGGAGTTTTTCGACCCGTCATAAGACTCATAGTCATAGTTCAGCTCCATGGCATAGTCGCCGAAGCGCACCTGACCGCCCTCGGCCGCCGTCGTCATCTTCAGGTCGCCGCAGAGATATTGCGTGATAGAGGCGTTCGGCCACAGGTAATAGCTATAGCCGTTGGCGCGGAAGATGTCCGAAGCCGGAACGTCGCTGTCCCAGTTGCCCGTGAAGCGGTAGGGTGCAGAGAGCTCCGCCGTCGTCGGGTTGTCCGAGTAGGTACCATGGGTCGTGACAGTGATCGGCGACACATTGCCGATGTAGCCGTGGTCGGGATTCATGCCGTTATCCACATAATCGTATTTGCCCCAGTGGTAGTGCGCGCAGGTCTGGCGCTGGCCGTTGATGGGCTCAAAGTCCATGAGCGTCACCGGCAGCTTGCCGATCTCCACGCCGACCTCCGCCGACTTGGAGCGATCGTTTGCGTAAGTAACCGTGACGGTCGCGTTCATCGTGCCGCTGCCGGTACCGGCCACGAACGTGTTGCCGTCCATGTGGCCGACATCCTTATCCGGCACACCGGCCGTCTTGGACTTGATCGTCCATTTGAAGTCACCGGGCTTATAGGCGATGTCCACACCGTCACATTTGGCAACAAGGCCGAGATCGGATGTCGCGCCAAAGTCGAGCGACACGGATGCGCTGCTGAAATACAGGTCCGTGATGTCCGCGATCTTCACGCTCGTCGTGCCCTTGACGGTGCCGTCCACAAGCAGACGCGCCGTCACATCACCCTTATAGTTCTTCGCGGGCGTGAACAGACCGTTGGCGTCGATCGTGCCGCTCTTGGCGTCCGCGACCGTCCAGGTCACGTTCTCCGGGAGCGCGGCCTCGCCGCCGTTTTTATCCACGCCGATGGCCGAGAACTGGATCTGGCTGTTGGGCGTGTAGACCGTGTTGTTCGGGGAAAGGGAGGCATGATCGAACACGCCGTCACTCTCCGCCGTGGAGACCAGCAGCAGGGCGCTGGCGACCGTGCGCTCCACACCGTCGGACGGGCGGTTGCGGACCTGAAGCTCCGTGGTACCCTCGCGCTTGGTGGCGCAGGTGGCGGAACCGCCGCCGTCGAGGAAGATCGCATTCACCACGCCCTGCGCATACAGGAACGAAATCTCCTCATCGATCGTCATGCCGACCGAGTACGGGCTCTGGCGGCCGTCGGCCAAAAAGGTCACGACCGTGCCGTCCGCCTTGATGCCGATGCAGTTGCGCGGCATGAGGTCCGGATTCCCGTTGTAGCAGGGCTGTCCATCCTTGATCAGATAAAACGGGCCGGAAATCGCTTCCAGAACGTCGGAGCAGTCCGCCCCGGCGTCGCGAATGGCAAAGGTTCCGTCCTTCAAAACCGCAAAATACGGCTCGTTGGCAACACCGTTATTCTTCTGAATGAGGTTGCCCTCCATGATGAGGTAACCGAGCGGCTGCAGCGTCTGCATGTTGTAGTAGTCGCCGTTCATGGCCATGATGACGTTGCCGCCGGTGGCCTTAGTATAGTTAGCAGCCTGCATCGTGGTCTTTTCCATGCTCCAGGCCAGATTGGCCGCCTTGTCCTTGCGGGACGCGGGCGTGCTGCCTTCTGTATAGTAACCGTTGTACGAGGCCTTGAATGTCGCCTTCGCACCCGGTGCAATCGTCGTCATAAAACCGGCGATCTGTGCATTGCCTTCCTTCGTATTCAGGAAGATGTCAGATTCCGTCACGCCGTCGATCAGCGTGTAATCCGTCTGACTCACTAGGATCTTACCGCTGGCAGGTTCGACGGGGTCTACGGTGTTCGCAGCCAGCGCCTGCGGGGCAATGAGCGTCAGCGTCATCAGGACGGCCAACACAAAAGCCCACGCTCTGTTCGCGAATCGGGTCGCTTTCACGACTCACATCAGCTCCTTTTCTGTAGTTTCCTCTCTAAATTTGTCAGCTCGATGTGTGAAAAAAGAAGAGATGAGGTTTTCCCATCTCTTCTTTGTGCTTTGGGGTCTATGATTTGTCTATTAGCAACCGAAGTCCTGATAGAAAAACATGTAATTTTCAGTGAGCTCCTTACTCCGCGAACGCGTTGTACAGGAACTCAACAGCCTCGGCACGGTTGCAGACCTTGTCCGGGCTGAACGTGGTGGCGCTGGTGCCGACAGTCAGACCGTTGGCCCATGCCCACTGCACTTCGTTGTAGTACCATGCGCTGGCCGGAACGTCAACAAACGGCATATTGTCCGTTGCGCCGTCCGACAGCAGGCGCACGAGGAAGCAGACCATCTCGGCACGGGTGCATTCCTTAGCCGGGCTGAAAGTCGTGCTGGTCGTGCCGGCAACGATGCCCGCCTCATAGGCCCACAGGAGCGCATCCTCGTACCAGGCAGCGCCCGGAACGTCGGTGAACGGAACAGCCTTGATGGTCGCGGCCGGCTTGCCGGCGGCGTTCCACAGGAACTCGACCATCTGCGCGCGGTTGCAGGCTTCAAGCGGCGCAAACATCGTCGGGGTCATACCGACAGTCACACCGTTCTTGACGGCCCACATCACGGCGTCATAGTACCAGGCGCCCTCTGCCACATCGTCGAACTTCATTTCAGGCTGGCTCGGCTGGGACGGCTGGCTCGGCTGGGACGGCTGGCTCGGCTGACTCGGCTGGGACGGCTGGCTCGGCTGAGACGGCTGGCTCGGCTGGCTCGGCTGAGACGGAACGACCGGCTGAGACGGCTGAGACGGCTGGCTCGGCTGGGACGGATTGCTCGGGGTGGACGGCGCGGTCGTGCCGGACGGTGCCGATGGCATCGACGGGGCGGACGGGGCCACGCCCGCAAGAGCAGTCGTGGCGAGCAGGCAGACTGCCACCAAAAGCGTCAATACGACTGTCAGGATTTTTTTCTTGGACATGCTTTTTTCCTCCGTTTAAAAATAATTGCAAATTCCTGTCATTGGATGCTGGAATTCCATGCTTCCAGACGAGTTAGAATTCAACACTGTCATCGTATCACAAGGTCTTCCATATTTCAAGCCCATTTCGGACAAAACATCCGGTTTTTGTACCGGTTTGTGCATGCGGGTGTCCCTCCGCCGCGCCCGGCGCTCTCAAGCCTCCTGCATAGCCCGGAACACGCGCACCGCCGCTCCTGCCGATTTGGTTTGACACACGGATGCGCATACACTTATAATAAACCACGGCATCGTCCAGACGCGCGGCGGCGATGCCGTTTTGATGCCGGAACGATGTAATTTTGACCCGAAGGAGGCGGTAGCATGATCCAGATCCTGATCGTGGACGACGAAAAGCCGATCTGCGACCTGATCCAGATGAGCCTGACCCGCGCGGGCTACCGGTGCACGTGCGTGTACGACGGTCTGGCCGCAGCGGACATTCTCGAGCGCAATGTCTTTGACCTCATCCTGCTCGACGTGATGCTGCCGAACGCCGACGGCTTTGAGCTCATGGAATACATCCGCCCGCTGGGCATCCCGGTCATTTTCCTGACCGCGCGCGGCTCGGTCGACGACCGGGTGCGCGGCCTGCGCATGGGCGCGGAGGATTACATCGTCAAGCCCTTCGAGGTGCTCGAGCTGCTTGCGCGCGTGGACGTCGTGCTGCGGCGCTACAACAAGACCGACGCCGTCATCGAGATTGGCGGGCTGCGCATCGACACGCGCGCCATGCAGGTCTGGCGCGGCACGGAGGAGATCGCGCTCACGCACAAGGAGTATGACCTGCTGCTGTTTTTCGCCCGCAACCCCGGAACCGCGCTCTACCGCGAGACGATCTACGAGCACGTCTGGGGCGGCGAGTACAGCTACGGCAGCAAGACCGTGGATCTGCACATCCAGCGGCTGCGCAAAAAGGTCGGCTGGGAAAACCGGCTGCTGGCCGTGAACAAGGTCGGCTACCGGCTGGAGGTATGAGCGCATGAAGTTTCGCGCAAAGCTCACCATTGCCATGGTGCTGCTGCTGTCGCTGACCTACGGCATCGGCGGCAGCCTCATGATCGCGCAGTCGTTTTCCGCGTCGATCGACCGCGAGCGCGACGCCGCCGTGCAGACCTACCGCATGGTCGTGGACGTGCTGGATCTGCTCGGCGACAACGCCTCGCCCGGCACGGCGGCCAACACCGTCGCGCTCGTGCTGCACAAGCTCGGCAGCGGCGGGTCGAGCACGGCAGCGCGCATCCGATTCGGCGCACAGATGACCACAACGGGCGACACCGCGCTGCTCGACGCCGCGCCGGAGCCGTCCGACGGCGGCGACGGGCTCACGCGCATCGTGCGCACCGGCAACGGCCGGCACTACCTCATGCTCGGCGCCACGGCCGACGGCACGGCCGTCCAGCTCGCGTTCGACGTGACGGAGGCCTACACCGTGCGCCAGACGCAGCAGCGCGCCTACCACACGACGTTTCTGATCCTCATCGCCATCGGCGCGGCCGTGTCGTGGGTCACGTCCTATCTGCTAACGCGCCCGCTCGGCACGCTTTCCCGCGCATCGCGGGAATTGGCGAGGGGCAATCTCAGCTACCGGGCGCCCGTGCGCTCGCGCGATGAGGTGGGGCAGCTCGCCGCCGACTTCAACCGTATGGCCGGACAGCTCGAGCGCAACGTCAACCGCATTCAGGAGAGCATGGCGCTGCAGGAGCGGTTCATGGCCGACTTCTCGCACGAGATGAAAACGCCGATGACCTCCATCATCGGCTATGCTGACCTGCTGCGCAGTCAGGTGCTCACGCCCGACGAACAGATGGACGCGGCAAACTATATCTTCTCCGAGGGCAAGCGGCTCGAAGCGCTGGGGCTGAAACTGCTGGACATGCTCTCGCTCGACCAGTCGAAGCTCCAGCTCGTACCCGCGAGCCCGGCCGACCTCGTGGCAGGGCTTCTGGAGCACCTCAAGCGCGTGTACGCCCAGAAGGGCATCGCCCTGCAGTACCGCACGGCGGAGGGCATGTGCTTTCTGGAGCCGGACCTATTTAAAACCCTGCTCGTCAACCTCATGGACAACGCCCGCAAGGCGCTCGACAACGGCGGCTACATCTATGTCTGGCAGGAGATGCTGCCCGACGGCTGCCGCGTGCGCGTGCTCGATAACGGCCGCGGCATCCCGCCGGAGGCGCTCGCGCACCTGACGGAGGCGTTTTACCGCGTGGACAAGTCGCGCTCGCGCGCACAGGGCGGCGCGGGACTCGGCCTGTCGCTGTGCAACGAGATCGTGCAGCTGCACGGCGGCACGATGCAGTTTGAGAGCCGCGTCGGCAACGGCACGGTCGTGACCGTGGAGCTGAAAGGAGGCCGCATATGAGACCGTGGATGCGCACTGCGCTGGCAGTCGCGCTCGTGCTGGCGATCGCGGCGGGCGGATTTTTCCTGCCAAACCTTGTGGCCGCGCGGCTCGACCGCGCGGATCAGGACACGGCGTTTTCCCTCAGCACCGGCGACGAGCAGGGTCCGGCCACCGTTTTGCGCCGGAAACTGACCGACGGCATGCAGAACCTGTTTTACGGCGCAGAAGATCCCGTCGAGCTCGACGAGAGCGCCGCGGCGCACACGCTGGCCGAGATGACGCAGTACGCGCAGGACCTTCTGGGCGCGCTGGAAAAGGACAGTGCGCTGTTCGGCGGCGGCTTTTCCGTGGAGGAGGGCGCGACCGTCCAGTACGCGAGCTACGGCAGCGGCTTCGTCCTCTGGGGCATCGCGCTGAGCAATCCGCGCGGCGACACGGCGTCCTTCCTGCTCGACGATGCGACCGGCTGCGTGCTGGCGCTCAGTTATACATTTTCCGACAGCTTTGCCTTCCAGATCCGGCAGAACGACCTGTGGGATTACCTGCTGTGCGTGTTTGAAAACCGCGTCGGCGCCACGGTCGCGGCCGCGCTCGGCGTGCCGTACGACGAGGTGCAGATCCCGATGCCGGAAGCGGCGAAAAAAATGCTCGGTCTGCGCACAAGCGGTGGAAACACCGTTCCCCTGCAGCTGCTCAACGCCGGAAACGAGGGCAGTTACAACGACGGCATGGACAGCAGCATCACCGACTACCTGCAGTTTTATGACCCGGACGCCGACACGGCCTTTTCCCTGCCGGCGTGGCGCGTGGAAAATACTTTGTATTTCAACGCACAATGATGCCGTTTCGATGCCAAAGCGTTGCCGGACGGATCACAGTCTCCGCTAAGATGAGGTCATACCCGCTTCGCGGAGACTTTTTTCGTCAGGAGATGTCCATCATGCAGATACAGGATCAGCCTCACATTGGCGTGCTCGGCGCAGACCCGGCCGCCATCACACAGTTCCTGCGCCGCGTGCAGGCGCTAGGCGGAGAACACGCCGTCCTGCTGCCGCTGAGCCCGGCGGCCGTGCCGGACTGCGAACCGTATCTGTGCGGAGCGTCCACACAGCCGCCCCTGCCGAAGCTGCGCGCAGCGGCGGAGGTGCTGGCCGCCTCCGGCTGCACGGTCATCGCCGTGCCGGACAGCGCGGGCATTTTCTGCGAGCAGCTTACGGCAGCGGCCGGCGTCCCGGTGCTGAGCACCGCGGGCGCCGCACTGCCACAGCTCGTCGGCAAGCTCCGGCAGCGCGCGAGCGTGCTGTGTACGCCCGGCGTGCGCGCCGCCAATGTCTACGGTCTCGCCGCGCGGCGCTATGGGCTGCACTGCAGCTATCCCGACGCGTCCGTGCAGGCGCTGCTCGGCTGTGTGCAGCCGGAGAAAGCGTGCAGTGAGCAGGTGCTGCGCTCAATCATCGAGCTGGAGCTTGCCCGCGGCAATGACTGCGTCGTGCTTGACAGTGCACAGCTATGCGCCGCGTTTGCGCACTTCGGGCTCGCCGCACGCTATCCGCAGGCGGCCGACGGCATGGAGCTGCTGGCGCAGGCCGCGCTGCAGCAGAGCACCGCGGCATCCGACGCCCGCCGCGCATAAGCGCCGCGTCATCCGACGCCCGCCGTGCAGCTTGTCAAAGAGCCTCGTAGAGTTTCGCCGCCGGAGCGGCGAAAGAAAGTCCAATCATTTTCTTCGG
>OFMC01001826.1_pt1 | contig 14965 bp, 13 predicted proteins | sample 1541271 | NCBI WGS metagenome assembly OFMC01 (sample SAMN04209252, study PRJEB22552) | human gut metagenome | biome: gut; material: feces | host: Homo sapiens | place: USA: Oklahoma | reverse complement strand
GCGGGTACAGCCTGCGGGCTGGGGGTGTCGGGCTTGGCATAGAAGCCGCTCTCGAACTTCTTGCCCAGCTCCACACGGGAGGACTGCTGGATGTGCGCGTAGGTGTTCACCAGCATATCCGCGCTGGCGTGTCCTGTGGTCCCCTGCACCGCCTTGATGTCACCGCCGGAGATCATCAGCTGATAGGTGGCGCTGGAATGCCGCAGACCGTGAAAGACGATGCGTGGAAACTCCGGGTGTGCGTCCTGCCATTTCAGGAACTTCTTGCGGATGAGCACCGGCTCCACTGCCAGACCATTGGGCAGCCGCAGCAGCATCCCACTGTTGCGGTATCGCTCCGGGTCGAGGGCTTCTTCCCTTTTCAAGCGTTCCAGCCACTGCTTCAGCTCCTCTCGCAGGGCGGCGGTCATAAAGATGGTGCGGCAGGAGGCCTCGGTCTTGGTGTCCTTCAGGATAAGGGAGGTCTTGCTGCCCTCCAGCTTGTCCGGGAAGATGCGGAGGATGCAGCCCTTGTCCACCTGTGCCAGCGTATCTTTCTGGACACGTTGCATGGACTTGTTGATGGTGAATGTCCCCATGCCGTTGGCGGCATCGAAGTCGATGTCCTCCGGGGTCAGTCCTGCTACCTCCCCTTCCCGCAGTGCGCCCACCAGCGTCAGGTGCACCGCCAGATGGAGGATGGAATCCTCCATGCTGTCCAGTGCTGCCCGCATCTCCTCCACCTCCCAGATGCTGCGCTCTTGGGTAGTCTTTTTGGGCGCTTCCACCGGGACGGGGCTTTTGATGAGGATGCCCCACTCCACCGCCAGCAGGAACGAATTGTGCAGCAGTTGGTGGACTTCGTGGAGGGTGGTGCCGGAGAGGGTGCGCTTCTGCTGCTTGGGCGAGAGGTCTCGCCGTTTGCCGCCTACATACTGACCGCAGGGGGTCTTGCTCAGGGTGTCGTACAGGGCTTCAATGTGGTAAGGGCGCAGCTTCTGCATCTGCATTTCCCCGATATAGGGGATGATGAGGTTCTGGATGAGCGCCAGATTGGACTGGTAGGTCTTGGGTGCCCACTTGTGCTTGCTGCACTGCTTGGGCAGCCAGTCCATCAGGAACTCCGCTACCGTCACGGTGGACGGGATCAGAAAGTTGCCTGTTGCCAGTTCATGCTCGATCTGCTTCTGGCGTTTGACCGCCTCCTCTTTCGTGGGAAAGCTCTCCCATTTGTCGCAGCTCTTGCCGTGCTCGTCCTGATAGGTGTAGCGGACACTGTAAGAGCTGCCGCGTTTCGTGATATAAGCCATAGATTTGCCTCCTTATCAAGCTGCCCGGTAGAGCCACGCATCGAAGCTGTCTTTCGGGATGCGGATGCTTCCGCCTGCCCGCAGGACACGGAACTCGGTGGTGCTGTTGCACAGGTTGTAGGCGGCACGCTGGCTGATGGCCAGCATCTGTGCGATTTCCTTTACCGTGTACACCAGCTTCGGGGCTTTAGGGCTGTTGGTCGGAGACTTGACGGCATTGGTTCGAGTGACCACCTCCATTGTAGCCGGATCAGAGTCCGACTGCAAGAGCTTTTTCGTATAATCCAAAGATTTCACATTCTCGTACATTTTATTACACATAGGCATTGCTCCTTACTTATCATGGCGCATCGCAGGCTCTTGCGTGCGGCTTTCGTAGAATCGAATGACCTCCGGCGGGATGCTGTCCAGCGTTTTCAGGGCGGCTTCATAGTCCTGCCGCAGCTTGGCATCCTCCAGACGCTTCAAGACGCTCCCTTCCTTCGCTTTGTCCAGCGAGGCAGAGAGCGTCTTATTTTTCTTTTTCAGTTGTCTGTTCTCGGCGGCGGTCTCCGTAAAGGCGACCTGATAGCGGTTCAGTTCGGTGCGCATTTTGGACACTGCCGGGATATAGCTGTCCAGCACCTTGCTGATCTCCGCCGCACGGCTCTTGCCGTTGAAGGGATTGATGCCTACCAGCAGGGCATCCAACTGCTCCTTCTGCTTGGTCAGTTGGATCATCTCCTTGAAGATGCGAGGCGGGATGTGCTCTCGGCCGGTTTGGCTGGCGCTTTCGCCTCGTTCCAGCTCCGGGTAACGCTTGACCATGTGCTCCCAGAACTCGTCCTGCCACTTGACCAGCTTTTTCTTGTTGCCGATAATCTCTTTGGCACTTAACCGTCCGTCAGCGGTCAGGGGCACAAAGCAGAGATGCAGATGGGGCGTTTTCTCGTCCATGTGGACGACTGCGGAGAGAAAGGTATCCGGGCTTTGCTTGCTCTCCAAGAATTTCAAGGCATACTCAAAGTACGCATTGACCTCGCTGTGCGACTTGCCTTTGAAGAACTCCGGGCTGGCGGTGACAAGAGCCTCCACCACACGCACGCTGTCCTTGCGGACACGGCAGTGGGCGGCGGCTATCATACGGTCGGCTTCTTCCCGGTACCTGCCCTGCGGCTGCACCAGATGAAGGTTGTAGAGGCTCCGGCTCGTGTCGATATCCGGGTTGCTGGCGTACTGCTCCTTGGTGCGCTCGTTGTGGGCTTCGATGGGGCTGATGGCAGGCCCCTTGTACTTTTTGAACCGCAGGATTCCATATTGGGCTTTCATAGATCACGCTCCTTCTTGGGGTGTACAAAAAATCTGTACGGACTTCAAATAACCTGTACGGTCTGTACGACGTACAGAAATGCGAAATATAAACGATACCACGTCTTAATTTTCTTCGATTCGCCGTACGGGTGCGTACAAGTACAGACCGTACAGGTTGTACGAACTTCTTCCGTGAAAAAATGCACTTTTTACGGACAGGGGTGGACAAGCGGTTCGATGCCTACAAAACCCCGCACCCTGCGGCCACCGGGCAGATAGATGTTGTTGGTGGCTTCAAGGTTGTAGCGGCGGTCGTTCTGTCGCAGTTCTGCGCTGAAACGGATCGCCGATACGCTGTGGCAGGCGTTGTCCTCGCACCACTGCTTGTAAATGTCGTAGAACTCCTTGGAACTGATGGAGTAGTCTGCCTTGAAGCGGAAGTAGCCCTCGGACTCCATGAAGTCGATGACATTGTTGCTGCTGCGCTTGATGGTGTCCACGTTGGCAGCGGCTCGTTCGCTGACCGTGAAGCGGAAATCGTTCTGCACCAGCCGGTGCAGCCCTTCCAGACACCAGAGCAGGATGCCCTCCAACTCGGCGCACATCTTCTCCACAAGGAAAGGGTCGTCCATGCGGTCGGCAGGCTTGTCCTTGGTGGTCAGGATGAGCTGGCGGCGAAAGAAGCCGTCCGAATGGTCGTACAGCGAGGTCAGCGCACCGTTGCCGAAGCAGAGGAACCGGGCGTAGATGTCCCGCTGGTAGCTCTGGACACCCTTGCGTTCCAAGTCCAGCTTGGCCTCGGCGGTCACGATGGTCTTGATATAATTCGTTTTGGGCAGGGCGTTCATATCCATGTCATCGTCGATCATCAGCAGGCGGCGTTCCAGATCGGCGCGGGCAAAACGGTTGTTCTCCACTTTCTGGACGCTGCCGTTGCTGGCGGCATCTCCCATGAGCCGTTTCAGCACCAGCCCAATGCGGGACTTGCCCTCGCCGCCCTTGCCGACAATGAGCATCATCTTCTGTCCTTTGGTGCTGGGAATCAGGCAATAGCCCAGATACTCCTGCAAGGTAGGGATGTCGGCATCGTCCAGCAGTTCGTGCAGGAAGGTCAGCCAGCGTTCCGGGCTGGCAGCTTTCGGGTCGTACTTCACAGGCAGGCGGTTCTGGCAGAACAGGCGGCTCTCCTGAAAAGAGCCGTCCGGCAGATGGTACACGCCGTTCTGGAGGTGGATGCAGTCCTGCTCAATGGGGAACGGGTCGGAAAAGGCCAGCAGCTTGATGGTCTCCAGAATGTTGGAGACCTTTTTGGACAGGCCGGAGGTGACATATTCCTCGATGTTCTCCAAGATGCGCTGCTTGATCTCGCTTTCGTCCTCCACCGGGCCGTCCAGCGTGTACAGTGTACCGTTGACACATTTCAGCGGCCACTGTTCCAGAAAGGCACGTCCAAACTGGACTTCGTCAATTTTCTTGCCGTTGTACCAGTCCGGCCATAAGGGGTTGCGGGAAATGTTTTTCTTCATGTGGTGGTTCTCCTTTCAAAAAGTGAAGTGGTGGGTCTCACCGTGAGACCCACCACTTCAGGTGAATAAATTATCAGGCGCACTTTGCCAGAGCAAGGCGGTCGGTACGCTCTTCCAGCATCAGCAGGTACGACCCGGACAGCAGCTGTGCGGCGGCATCGGCCTTCTGCTGGGGCGTTCCCAAATGCAACGCAGTCCGTCAGGTGCTCGATGGTCTCGGTCATGTGGAGGGCTTCCACGAACCGCTCATCCAGCGGTTCTTCCGGGCTGGCGGGCTTGTAGCGCTTTTGCCAGTCGTGCAGCAGGTCAAGATAATCGGTCAGCACCCGCAGGCAGTAGGCGATGTCTGCCCACTGCTCGTCCGTCAGGCCACGCTTGGGCGGCGGCAGAGCGATGGCATTGGCGGGAGGCTTGTCCGGGTCAAGTCCGAAGTCACTTGCGAGCTTCTCGGCGGCTTGCCGGGGGTTCAGGTCGAACAGCTTGGCGGTGAGGTCGATGGCATCTCCGTTGGCTCCACAGCCGAAGCAATAATAATAGGTGTCGTTCAGCTTCATGCTGGGGTCGCTGTCGGAATGGAAGGGACAGCACACCATGCCATGGCGGTCTGGCTCCATGCCGTACATCTCTCCCACCTGCCGAACGGTGATGGCGGACTTGATCTTTTGATATAAACTCAAAATTTCTCCTTTGGTCAAAGGTTTTGGTATGAATCAATTTGATCCCTGCCACGTTCAAAGCCGGTCTCCCTTGCTGCCTCCCGACAGGAAATCTTTTTGGACTCTGTGTCGGCCCCATGCAGGGCGCTCGCTCCCCCGATGGGAGGTCTTGGCGGTCTGGGCAGTTCGGACGGTCATTCTGTTCTCAAGGTTCTGTTATGAAAGATATTTCAGAGGACTTTCGCGGGAAGCCCTTAATATGTTCGCTGCTGGGGAGTTACTATGTTTTCTTTCTGTCTATAGGATAGCACCACGATGGCCGCTGTGCCGTATATCCATAATGTCGGAAAACAGGTGCAGAAACTGCAAAATTCCACGCTTATGGACAGGAACCGCTGGAAGTGGTATACTGTGCAAAAAACATCGGAGGTGCGACCATGAACATCAAGCTGACACTGGGAGAACGGCTCAAAGACCTGCGTGTGGAGCGGAATCTGAAGCTGGAAACGCTGGCAGAGCAGACGGGTCTGTCCAAATCGGCACTGTCGAAATATGAGAGCGACGATGTGACCGACCTCAGCATTTATGCGGTGACAACGCTGGCTGAGTTCTATGGCGTGACCACGGACTACCTGCTGGGGGTGACGGAAAACAAAAAACGCCCAGATGCAGTCCTTTCGGACTTGCATCTGAGCGATGGCGCAGTGGACGTATTAAGGAATGGAAAATTCAATCATCGGCTGCTGTGTGAGCTGATCGTGCATGAGAATTTTCAGAGGTTCATGACCGATCTGGAGATCTATGTGGACGGATATGTCAGCGCAAACATTCAAAACCTCAATGCTGGTCTGGAAGCGACCCGGCAAATGCTGAAAAAGAAGTATGCAGCAGATGAAAACGATTTGTACATGAGCACCTTGAAGCTGGGGCAGATCGATGAAGATGAGTACTTTGGCCGGGTCTTGTACGATGAGTTGGTGGCCATCCTGAAGAACATCAAGACGGAACACCGCAAGGACAAGACCACTTCGGATGGTTCAATGATCGATAACCTGATGAAGGAACTGGAGGATGCACAGAAACATGAAGGGTCTGCGGATGAAAAGAAGATTCGAACGGCATTGAAGGCAATCGGAATCAACTACGATAAGCTGACAGAGGATGAAAGAAAGCTGATAAAGAAGATCCTTTATAAAACGGCAATGCTGAAACCGGGGACACTAGCGGGAAACCGGGGCAAGCACAGACGTTGATTATTTACCTTGCGGCTTATAGGGGAAAAACGCTGCTGCGGCAGGACGGGAGAACGTACACCATTGGTTCCTCTGAAAGCCTGCGCTGGGTGGGCAGAGACCGTCAACTGCCACGCCCATCCGCGCATCCTTCTGCCGCAGAACAGGTGCTTGCCGGAACCTCTCGCAGCCCCTTTTCCGCATCAGCCGGAACCAAGGTGTAACACACTAGACTTTGGTTCCAAAGTCGTGTGCCAAAGGGATGCTGCCTCTCGCCTGTCGGCTCGGTCAGGTGCTTCAAAATGTGCTGCATTTTGAGGTCGCCACTGGCGACCCGCACCCCTTTGGAAACCCAAGAGAAACGCACATCAACTGCGCTGCTCATACTCGGTCAGTGCGCTGATCCGCTTGCCTATAGCCTTGACCAGAGGAACGACAAGCACATTTCCCATGGTGAAATAGCGCAGTCGTTCCGGCATCCCGGCTGTCCAATCATCCGGGATGCCGTTGAGCCGTTCGCATTCGATGGGCGTTAGCGTACGCAGACGTTGCGCCTATGGGACTGAGAAGGTTTTTACGGATGAATATCTTTCGGGTCCACATAGTCCTCAAAGTAATCCAAACCGTGGGCAGGAACGATGCCAAGGATCTGTTCCCGTACGCTGCGAGCCGCTTCTGCATCACCGTTGATGATGCTCTGGTAGATTGCCTCATGAGAAGCTTCCGTCATTGTATCCACACTTCCCAGTGAAAGCCCGGCCGCTTTACGGCGATGGACACGGGTATAAATCAGGTGCCGGATGTGGGAGGAAATGAGCTGCTGCACCATCATGTAAATATCCATATAAAGCCGGTTGTGGCTCATGCAGATGATCTCATAATGGAACGCAAAGTCGGCCTGGACTACGTCATGGAGCTTCTGTTGGTTTTCAATGTCGTCGTTGTAGATCGATTCCAGGCGGTTGTATTCATCCAGACGATCTTTCAGCTTCTGGCGGTCCTCTTCTGTGGAAGAGATAATGGCAATGTTGGTGCACTCCCCTTCCAGCAGGTTGCGCAGCTGCTCCACATCCCGGCGGCCTTCCTTGTTGTCGTACAGAGGAGCCAGTTCACTGAAAATAGGCTGGACGGAAAAGTGAGCTACAAAGGAGCCTTCGCCCACGCGCGTCTCAATGAGGCCCAGTGTGCTGAGTTTTTGCAAGGCCATCCGCACACTTAGGCGGTTGACGCCATAATATTCCGCGAGTTCTCCTTCGGACGGAAGCTTGTCCCCCTCTTTCCAGACCTGGTCCAGCAGGCTCTGCTTGATAGAGTCGCTGACCTGGTCCACCACGGACAGCCGCCGGATCTTTGGGCTGCGGAGTTTCTGTAATGCCATGATTATTCTCCATTTCCGCTTCGCGTTTTATGTCCCAAAGAATCCAAAACCATATTCCTCAGGCGAAATAATTCCCGAAACTAATTGCTGGATTTTGCAGATGCAACTTTTTCCAATTACAATCTAAGTATAAGTTTTTTGGGGATGGACGTCAAGCTAAGAATTTAAAGTGAAACTCGTGAAATAAAAAGTTTTTCATAAATAAAAAATGCTGCACAAGGCAACGCCCTGTGCAGCATTTTCTATTGTTTAGAGGTTATGATCCATGACGGACTTGGTGGATCTGTGTTTTATCTTTGCGTTGGGGCGTTGGAGACGGGTTTAGCCCCCAATGACGACCTTGCGGCAGGTTGCCAGGAACTCGTCGGTCATTTCCTGGCCGATACCGGGCAGATCGGGCACGGTGTAGTAACCGTTCTCGGGCTTGTAATAGTACTTGCCGGCCTGGATGAAGATGTTCTTCAGGTTTGCGTTGTGCTCCTCATGGATGGTGAAGTTGGGGATCGCGGCTTCGACCTGCAGAGCAGCGGCGGTAGCGATGGGGCCGCCGCAGACATGGATCTGAACGCCCATATCGTAGACCTGAGCCATATCACAGATCTTCTTGGTTTCGGTGATGCCGCCGGTGTTGCACAGATCGGGCTGGATCACGGACAGGGTGCGGTCCTCGAAGAACTGCCGGAAGCCCCAACGAGTGTAGCTGCGCTCACCCGTTGCCAGAGGCAGGTCGCATTTCTGCTTGATGTGGCGGAAGTTTCTGGGGTTCTCGGGGCTGGTGGGTTCCTCAAAGTACATGATGTGCAGCGGCTCCAAAGCCTTGCCCAGCTCGGCGGCGGTGTTGGCATCCAGCAAAGAGTGGATCTCAACGATGATGTCCATATCGGGGCCGCCGGCCTCACGGCAGGCTGCAATGCGCTCTACCGAGCGCTGCAGGTCGTGCTGACGATAGCAGCCGCGAATCTGAGTGCCCTGGCTGCCCCAGATCTTTTCGAGCGGGGTGTCGGGATCGGTGGGAGCAAAGACAGGGTCTACCTTGATGGCATCGTAGCCGTCGCGGAGGGCGTTTTTGGTCACTTCGTAGTAATCTTTCGGGTCGAACAGCAGGCCGAGAGCCTCGCCCTTGTTATCTTTCTGGATCAGGTCGCTCCAGCCGAACTGCAGCTGAGAAGCGTATGCGCGGAGCTTCGGATTGGTCTTGCCGCCCAGCAGCTTGTAGACGGGAACGCCGAGGGCTTTGCCTTTGATATCCCAGCAGGCGGTATCGATGGCAGCCATAGCAGAGGTGATGACAACACCGCCGCCCATGCCCCAGAAAGTGTGGCGATGCAGGTGCTCCCAGATCTTCTCCGTATCAAACGGGTCCATGCCGATGATCAGCTTGGCAAAATCCTGGCACTGACCAAATGCTGCTTCAAAGCTGTTGCCATATGCCAAACCGGCTTCGCCCCAGCCGTAAATGCCTTCGTCAGTGTTAATCTTCATAGTGATGAACTGGCCCAGATAACACTCAACACTCGTGATTTTCATAATAGATGCTCCTTCCCAAATAATGGATTGTGGTGAGAATGAGGAGAAAGGTTATTCGATTACGACTTTCTTTGCGTTGGCAATGTAGAAATCGCTCATTTCCTGACCGATGCCGGGCAGCTCGGGAACGGTGTAGTAGCCGTCCTTGGGAGCGTAGTAATACTTGCCGCCCTTGACGAATGCGCTGGTCAGGTTTGCGTTGTGCTCTTCGTGGATGACGAAGTTGGGGATGGTAGCTTCCAGCTGCAGGGCTGCTGCCGTTGCGATGGGGCCGCCGCAGACATGGATCTGAACACCGATGTCGTAGACCTGAGCCATATCGCAGATCTTCTTGGTCTCGGTGATGCCGCCGGTGTTGGCCAGATCGGGCTGGATGACGTTGAGGGTGCGATCCTCAAAGAACTGACGGAAGCCCCAGCGGGTGTAGCTGCGCTCGCCCGTTGCCAGCGGCAGGCCGGACTTCTCTTTGATGTGCTTGAACATATCGGCGTTGCAGGGCATCGTGGGCTCTTCGTAGTACATGATGCGGTAGGGCTCCAGGGCCTTGCCCAGCTCTGCGGAGGTGTTGGCATCCAGCAGGGAGTGGATCTCAACGATGATGTCCATGTCGGGGCCGCCAGCCTCACGGGCTGCTGCGATGCGTTCAACAGAACGCTTCAGGTCATGCTCGCGGTAGCAGCCACGGATCTGGGTGCCCTGGGTGGCCATGACATCGCCCATGGGGGCAGGCTCGGTGGGAGCAAAAACCGGGTCGATCTTGACCGCGTCGTAACCCTCGTCAACCGCTTCTTTGACGACACGGTAGTAATCCTTCGGGTCATACAGCAAAGTCAGGCCGTCCTTGGCCTCAATATCCTTTCGCCAGCCGAACTGCAGCTGAGACGCGTAGGCGCGGAGCTTATCGTTGGTCTTGCCGCCCAGCAGCTTGTAAACGGGAACACCGAGAGCCTTACCCTTGATATCCCAGCAGGCGATATCGATCGCAGCCATGGCGGAGGTAATAACGACGCCGCCGCCCATACCCCAGAAAGTGTGGCGATGCAGGTGCTCCCAGATTTCCTCTGTGTTGAACGGATCCATACCGAGGATCAGTTTGCCAAAATCCTGGCACTGGCCAAATGCAGCTTCTGCGGACTTACCGTAAGCCAGGCCAGCTTCGCCCCAGCCATAAATGCCGGAATCGGTGTTGATCTTCATGGTAACAAAGCCGCCGATCGCGCCAGTGCCCAGATAACATTCGACACTCGTGATTTTCATACGTGGAACCTCCATTCTAATTGTGATTTGAACTTATTCCGTCGGAGTTTTGGCTCCGAAAGGTTCTGAATTAAAAGCCTCTTCCACCCCTTATCCGCACCCTCTGCTGTTTGGGAGGGTGCGGATAAGATTTAAGGAAGATGGTATGATGGGAAAAAGTGACAAAGTGTAAAAAGAGAAGAACTCAGGATTCTGCGGCTTCCTGGTAATCCTCAGCCCATACGGACGTGTGGATCTCGATGTTGCCCGTCTTGGAGCGCCAGAAGCCGATGAGGCCGGCGATGACGATGACCACAACGTTGATGACAGCCAGGCCGATGTTCATGGAGAGCAGGCTCTTCCACAGAACGACCAGGAACAGCGCCAGAGAAACACAGCAGATGGTGTAGTACAAGCCATCGGGCACATGGTAGCGAGACTGCTTCCAGGCATCGGGATATTTTTTGGGCATCTTGATCTCAGCTGTGAAATTCAGGATGGCGAATGCAGAGGTGATCAGCTGGACCATATTGGTGATGGTGGTGATGGACAGACCAAAGACGATGGGGATGATGCCGACGACATACATGAAAGTCAGGATGTAGGGGCGGGCACCGCTCTTGTTTTTCTTGCCGAAGCTCTTGGGCAGCCAGCCATCATCACAGGACTGACCGATGGTGATGGAGTTGTAGGCAAAGCTGGAGTTCAGGGTGGAAAGCAGAGCCATGATGGGGCCGCCGATGATGAAGAAGTAGAACAGCCATGTGGGGAAGATGCGCTGAGCAGCGAATACCAGGGTAGTGGAGTTGCCGTACTCTTCCACGCTCATTACGCCAACGCCTGCCATGGCAACGCCAACGTACAGGATGCACAGGGTGGGCACGCAGAGCAGCAGGACAAAGGGAATATCCTTGCGGGCATCCTTGGAGTCACGGCCATAAGCAGTGGTCATGTAGTAGCCCTGGGTGGAGTAGACGAACAGCAGGACTGCACCGAGGAAGCCGCCGCTGATCTGGCCGTTGTTGAAAGTGATGCCCCAGCCATTGATGGCAAAGTTGGGGTCGCTGAAATCGAAGATGGGCAGCTTCATCTTGAAGATACCGACGATCGCAAAGAGGATGAGGGCTGCGATCAGAAGCCAGGTCATCATTTTTTGTGCTTTTGCCATGATGTCAACGCCCATCAGGTTGACGACGTAGAAGAAGGTCAGCAGCGTAACGCCGACAATGACCCTTGCCCAATGGGAGTTCAGCGCCGGGATAATGTCGCCCAGGTAAGCGGCAGCGGATGCACCGAACAGGGAGAGCGACAGGCACTGGGTAAGATACATGTAAGCGAAAATGCCGGATGTTCGAGGACTGGACAGATCGCACAGCATGGAGTAGTTGCCGCCTCCCAGACGCAGGGTAGAAGAGATGAAAACGAAAGGAAGGATCATGACAAATCCCATCAGGATTGCCACGAAATACGCCAGCCATGCGGAGTAACCAGTCATTTTGATAGCAGGGACGATCAGAGTGATGACACCTGCACCGATGACCTGACCGATGGCCAGTGCATAGAGTTCGGTTCTACCAAGAGTACCTGGTTTTGGGACGGGTTCTTTTACAACGTGAATCGCCATGGTGACAGCTCCTTTTCTTTTTAGTATGATTGAGCGACCGATTACTCGATCACCTTGTACAGCGTTGCGCGGTCAATGGCTTCCTGCAGGAACTCATTGCCGATGCCGGGCAGATCGGGAACAGTGAAGTAGCCGTTTTCCGGCTGCAGGTTGTACTTGGTCAAGCCCACAGAGGTATCCATGCGGTTGCAGGTATGGTGCTCGTGGATCAGGAAGTTAGGCAGGGTGCACTCAAGATGCAGGGCTGCATTGGTGGTCAGCGGGCTGCCCGCACAGTGGACCTGGATGCCCACATCGTAAGCATGGGCCATATCGGAGATCTTCTTGACCTCGGTGATGCCGCCGCAGTTGCCGATATCGGGCTGAGCCAGCTGAAGCAGGTTCTTCTTGAAGTACTCTGCATATTGCCAGCGAGAGTACAGACGCTCGCCGTTTGCGATGGGCACGGAGCTGTACTTGGCAATGTATTCCACGGTCTGGGTGGTGGGCGTGTTGGGCTCCTCAAAGGCCATGATGTTATACTTTTCTGCCAGCTTTGCCAGCTGCACAGCTCCCAGCGCATCCGGGTAGGAGTGGTTCTCCATGATGATGTCTACATCGTCGCCGGCGGCTTCACGGGCGGCTTTCATGCGGGATTCTACCATCTTTAGCTGTTTTGGGGTCAGCAGGCCGGTGGTATCCAGGAAGTTGAGGGGCTTGCCTTCTTCATCGCGATCAAAGAAATCGATCTTGATCGCGTCAAAACCTTCGTCCAGTGCCAGCTTGACATTGTGCGCGTAATCCGCAGGGGTCACAGCCCACAGGTGCTCAGAAACGCCTACCTGGCCCCAGCCAAACTGCAGCTGGCTTGCGTAGGTGCGGAGCTTGTCGCGAACCTTACCGCCCAGCAGCTGGTAGCACGGAACATTGAAGTATTTACCCTTGATGTCCCACAGAGCTACATCGATGGCTGCGATGCCGGAGAAGACGACCGGGCCGCCGTTCTGGCCCCAGAACGTCCGCTTGTACATGGTCTCCCAGATGAACTCAGTGCGAAGCGGATCCATACCGATGATCAGCTCTGCCAGATCGCAGACCATGCCAAATGCGCCGGAACCACCAACGCCGTAGGCCATGCCAGCTTCGCCGTCGCCGCAGATGCCAACGTCCGTATGGATCCGGCATCCGATGGGGCTGTTCTGCTTGCTGTTCGCAGTCGGCAGGCGGAACACCTCGACCTTTGTAATCTTCATAGAATTGCCTCCTTTTTCTATCGTCAAGGACAGCTTAAGCGCAGCTGTCGCTTCTCACCAATGGAAACGACTGACACAGAATATCGGCTCAACTGTTCAGTTGTTCGCTAAGTGAACTATAGCAAAACTCGACAACTTTGTAAAGAGGTTTTGTGCAATTCTACTTTTTGATGGTTTTCAGGGGAGGCCTTTTGTTTAAGATTACCAAACGAGCGTGGAGAATGCAGAAGAAATCCGGTGCAGCCAAAGCCAAAAAAGAGGAGTGACCTCCGACCGCCTACATTATAAATAAGAGAATCAAAAAAACACACCAGCACGGTGCGGAATCCCCCAAAACCGTTGACATGCGGGGCGCGGAGGTGTAGACTGCTTGTTATAGGGGGTAACAAGTTGCGGCGGCGTTGTCCGCGGCAGACAGCTCCCAAACGATAAGAACGAAGAAAAAAGGAGAAGCATCATGAAAGTTATCAACACGGAAAAAGCTCCCGGCGCAATCGGCCCCTACTCTCAGGGTTTTGTGGTCGGCAACCTGGTCATTACCTCCGGTCAGATCCCGGTGAACCCCGCGGACGGCTCCGTCGGCGAGGGCATCGCTGCTCAGGCTGAGCAGAGCTGCAAGAACGTTGGCGCCATCCTCGAGGCTGCCGGCAGCAGCTTTGACAAGGTCGTCAAGACCACCTGCTTCCTGGCGGACATGGGCGATTTTGCTGCTTTCAACGAGGTGTACGCAAAGTACTTCACCTCCAAGCCCGCCCGCAGCTGCGTGGCCGTCAAGACCCTGCCCAAGAACGTCCTGTGCGAGATCGAGGCTACCGCTGAGCTGTAAGCGGAGGCTCTCTATCCCTATAAAGAAAAGCAAAAAGCGCTGTTGTGTGTTGCAACAGCGCTTTTTGTTTTACAGCTGATCGTTTTTCAGCTTCTCCAGCACCTCGTCCAGCGAGGCGCACTCCATGGTGTACAGGCTCCGCATCTCGTCGTCGGCGGGGACGAGGTCGGGCACCATGACGGTGATAAAACCGCCCCGGGCACCGGCCCGGACGCCGTTGTAGCTGTCTTCCAGCACCAGGCAGCGGGCGGGTTCCACGCCCAGCTTTTCCGCGGTCAGGAGGAAGATCTCCGGGTCCGGCTTGGAGTGAGCCACATGCTGGCCCGAGACGATGGCCTTGAAGTAATGGGTCATCCCCCACTGGTCCAGATTGTTGCGGATCATGGCCTCCCGGCTGGAGGAAGCCACGGCCATGGGGAGGCGCTGTTCGTCCAGCCAGGCCAGCAGGGCGTCCAGCCCCGGCTTTTTGGGGACAGGGGCGGAGAGGAAGACTTCATCCGCTACCCGGTGCAGACTCTCCACGATGCCATCGGCATCGCAGTCCGGGCCGTAAAAGCTCCGCACCACGTTGCGGGTGGTCTCGCCCGCCGTGCCCCGGGCGGCCTCGGCCAGGCCCTCTTTGTAGGGCAGGCCCAGCGCCTTGAGGGCCGGATCCCAGAATGTGGCCCACATCCGCTCGGTGTCGAACATGGTGCCGTCCATATCAAAAATCACGCCGTTTATCATAAAAAAGAGTCCTTTCTTTTGTACGCTCCACGCTTTATTCTATCATACTTTACCACAACTTACACGCCTCAAAGATGAAAGATTTTTTGATTCCTTGAAAAAATAATTCAGCACACTATAATAGAAAACAACATTCGGCATTTTTGGCGCGGGGCGTGCTGCCCGCGTTGGCTGTGTGAGATCAGAAAAGAGGGAAAATTATCATGTTGGATATCAAGATCACCCGCACCACTTCTCCCAAAGAGAAGCCGCAGGACGAGAGCAAGCTGGGCTTTGGCAAAAAGTTCACCGACCATATGTTCGTGATGGATTATACAGAGGGCGAGGGCTGGCACGATGCCCGCATCGTCCCCTATGGCCCCTTTGAACTGGACCCCGCTACCGTGGTGTTCCACTACGCACAGGAGATCTTTGAGGGCATGA
>OFMC01001822.1_pt1 | contig 14979 bp, 24 predicted proteins | sample 1541271 | NCBI WGS metagenome assembly OFMC01 (sample SAMN04209252, study PRJEB22552) | human gut metagenome | biome: gut; material: feces | host: Homo sapiens | place: USA: Oklahoma | reverse complement strand
TAAGATGCAGCCGATTTTCATACGGTTGATCGCATCCAATTGGTAGTCGTAGAGCGTTACACCTGCCATCAGGTCGCTCACCTCATTTCCAACGTCACATAAATGTCACTTTTCTTGCAGTGATTCTCATAGGCCAGAAGCGAGATCGTCGCCTCTTCCTCATCTTCGCCCTCCCCTCTGACGGTATAAGCAAAGAGCTCTTTCCGGTGCTTTCTGAACACCTTCCAGAGCTCTTTTTTCTTAGTAAAGTCCGTGCTTTTTGCAGTAGGACGCATATTGCAAGCCCTCCTTATCTGCTTCGCGCATGATTTCTGACAGTGTGAGCTTTTTAGGCTTTTCTTCCGTCGTTGACATGTTACGCGATACGGTGTCTCGACATTTATCGCAGTATAATCTTTTTGACGGAACCTGGTACATCATACCGCCGCATTTTTTGCAAGCCTTATCTACTCTGCGAAGTCCGCCCATAAATATCACACCTCCTCAGAACGACAGAAGTCCGTGTAATAAACCAGGTCGTAATCCAGCGGATGGTTGTTCCAGTCGTAGTTCTGCTCGTAATCAGCAATCTCATCACGCTTGCCGAGTTCGCGACAAATATCATCGTTGTGCTCATAGAACCATTCCAGCGGAAGGTCGAACTTGTCGCACAGTTCCGGAATATCAAAGGCCCAGCAGCCATAGTTGGTGTTCTGTGTACCCTCCGAAACCATGTAATCGACGATCTCTTTTACTTTTTCTCTGCTCATAATCCTTACTCCTTCTGTTGTTCAATTATCAGGCTCTCTGGCCCGGTTGTGAGTCATGCGGGAATCGAACCCACCGTACAGCCCATGCTAATGACTCAAATAAAAGAGCCCCAGATTTCTCCAGGGCTCTCATGTGCTTATTCTTCAGGTGTACAATAATCAACGTCGAGATGCGTTTTTCCTTCGCTATCCGTGTAGGTGACGAACTTTCTCGGCCGATGGAACATCTTCTCGTACTTCTCGACGAACTCCGGCAAAAGCTCACCGAAATCATCCTCCGTGAGGCCTACAATCAGGAATGTTCCAACGATAATATCAATGGGGATACTATAAGGGCCGTCGAGCGTCCGGTTGAGTTTCTCCATGCAATCCTCATGCAGCTTTCCTTCTTCGTTGCAAATCAATGCCACCGCATCATCCCACGGGTAAACAGCCTGAATCGGGCCTTCCACCTCTTTCTGGAGCGATTCCAAAGAGCAGTCAATGTCGATCACTTCAGGGTAATGCTTTGGGCGAACCCTCAGAACTTTCATACTGTCAACCTCCCAAATTGCACATCAAAAATATAAATCGAGCTGTTTCCTTAGAGCCGCCATTTTGCGACGTGGGCACTCACCGACTGGGCATTCGACCAGGGACTGACCCGGCACTCGAAATATCATTGATTAGTAACCAAAGCAGCTATACTTACGAGCCTCTTTCGCTCGTGCTTCGACGACATCCCGAGCCACATAGTTCAGGTTGATGGTGTAACTGGGAATGCCGTAAGTCTTTGCGGCCTGGTTCTCGATTGCACAACCACGGTACGCTTTCTCTTCATCATATACGCCGATGAAGTAATCGGCCTCCGACAGCATCTTAATGCTTTCGCCGAGACACCAAAGTGCCTGGTTCATGCCACTCGGAGGATCAGGAATATAGGTCTGGATCACCTCCAGCTCTTCACCAAAGACTGCTTCTGCAATCCGGTGCATCTGCATCATGGTCCCACGGATCTGGGCTTCGGTACGGTCTTTCATCGGGCAGCTGATAAACAGTTTCTTCATATGCTTCACCTCAGAACGGAATTTCGGTGTGGTCGCTCGGCTCTGCCATGTCTGCTTCAGGAGCTGCAAACTGAGCATAGCGCTCTGCATACGGATCAGCGTCCGCATCCTGCTCAACGTACATCACATCCGCATACAGGCTGTACTCGCCGGGTGCATTCCGCTTCTCGACAAGGTTTGCCTGGAGACAGACGTTCTTGACCCGGATAAAGTCCAGCTGGCTGATCGTGTCCGTGTTGCAGAGCAGGCGCTTGCCGGAGGTGGTAACCCAGTAGATATGCGGGGGCCACTTGGAATCCATGTTGATCGTTACCGGCACGAAGTAGGTCGGAACGAACGGCTCGTCGTAGGTACGCTCAGGATTCGGATTGGTCTGACGAACCTTCACACCGAGATCCATGAGGTGATTCACCAGATCCATGGTGGGAATGACCACGTTGACGCGGCGCTTGTCCGAGCCAAAGCGGTCACGGCTGGGATCACCGCTGAAGTTGGTGGTAAAGATGAAACGGGTATCGTCGATATTGACTTTCTGGCGCTTGGTGTACATAAATATCAGTCTCCTTTTTACTTGTTGATTTCATTTTCCAGAATTTTCAGATCTGCCACGAGTGCTGTCAGGTGGAGAAGTGTACCAGACTGATTGTTGCTCGCGGCCGCGCTGAGGAACTTCTCACAATCCTTATTTGCCTCAGAACTGTACTTTTTCAGCACATCCAGATCGACAGCTTTTCCGCCAGCAGGCTTCCCGGGATACTTCTTCCCGCTCTTCTCGACCCAATTCTGGATCTCCTTGTAATAGCTGCCCTTGTTGCCGCCGCAACGCTTTGCGATCGCCATGGCCAGCCCTTTCTCCGGGTCGAAAACATCCTTCTCGCTGCACTTCACAACGGTCTTGGAACCATCCGACCAGTAAACGATCGTGGCCGGAGGAGCAAAAATCACATTCTTAATAACCGCTGCATTCATTGCCGTCGCCTCTTTTGCATGTGCGGTGTTCAACGTACCCGGGTAATAGGGTTCGTTAATGAAGCAATTATGTCCCTTATCCCAATAAATGCCATAAGACTCAAACTGGAACGTACGGCCTGTGTCCAGTGTAATCATCGTCTCCCCGTCCACCGTTCTAACAACATCGGTAATGTTACCAATCACACGTTTGTTACTGTCATAAAGTTTGTTTGCCATAAAATATCACCTCACGTCAAAATTTCTTGCTGCTTCTTCCTGCGCATCGCTCCATGGAAGATCCGGTGCTGTCCAGGGAGCAACGCCATCGTCACCAACGAACCAGTTGAAGTCGCCGTACTTGGAGATCTCCTCAACTGCCTCATCGACTTCCCGGTTGAAATATCTTTTGTCGATATCCTCCTGCATCTGAAGCTGATAGACCGCCTCGCTTTCCAGCCAGCGGTAATCCTTTGCTCCGGTCACAGAAGCATATTTCCGTTCGCCGGTATCCGTCAGGCCCGCTTCCCGCAGCAGCAGAGCGCCGCCCTTTCCCGGCATGATCGGGCAGAACTGTCCCACGCGTCCCACAAAAATATAATTGTGTTCGCCTTCGGGCAGGTCCTCGTTCTTGTCGAGATAGATAGCGCCCTTGGAAACGGTCTTTGTCTCGCAGAGGTCGGTGAACTCGATCGTCTCTTTAGAGAACAGGGTCTTGAACACATACGGCACCTGGAACTGTGTGCCCGTCGCCGTCCATTCGCCGCCTTCGTCCTTGCAGTCGCCCGGGATATAGCCGTAAAGCGCCTCACAGCGGTCCGCAGTCATGTACTTTGCAATATAAACGGCATTGTTTACCAGGCACATCCGCTCGTAGGTCGCCTCATGCTCGAACGTGTAGCCGTACTTCTTCGCAAAATCCATGCAGTACGCAATGATTTCCGGGGTCGCATCGGGGATCTTGATCGAATCCGTTTTGATGTGCGCGACCTTAAAGCCGCGCTGCTGCACTTCATCCTGCAAAGTGCGCATAAATAAAGCCCCTCGAAGCGCCACAATGTTGTTGGCGTTCTTGGGGTTGCGGAACGGGTTGTCGAAGCTTGCACTGGTCAACCCGTAAACTGAATTGATGGCGATCTTCAACGCCTGCGCCAGAGCCTTTGCCTGCTGCGGATCATCGAGGTACTTTGCCAGTTTGCCGCCAAAGAGTCCCTTTGCCTTCTCGTACTCGCCGTGCTTGACGTAGATTCGTACATCCATCAGGTCGTTGAAATGCTTGGTGTACTCACCAAAGTAGTTCATGGCAACGGCCGAATGCGGGTGCAGCGACGCAACGTCCAGCAGGGCTACGTTCGTGTACATCCCGGGCTCAGCGTAGACATAACCACCCATGCCCAGGTCTGTGCCCCGGAACATGTTGTGGTACTTGCCGTCCTCGCCTTTGGCCCACTCGTAACCGGGAAAGGCATTGATGATGTTGCAGTCGGTCAAAATATCAGGCTCGACTTCCACGATCGCATCGGACTTTCCCGTAGCAAGGTCGGTGTAGACCAGCCGGGGGTGCTTTTCCTTGCCGAAAATAATGCGTGTTGTCAGCGAGTTTGTCGTGTCGTTCACCGTCATCCCGGCAAGGTCTGCCAGGATCTCTCGCGCCACAAAGTCTGCCTGACGCTTTTTCGAGTAGAACAGGGTCTCGGTCGCGATCACATCGTTGTCGCAATACTCGGCCACCTTGTCCCACAGGCTCTTCGGCACCGGCTGATCCCACGGAAGTCCCAGCTCCTGATGGTGGATGCCCAACTCGATTTCAAATTTCTTAAGGCTCTGCTTTTTCGACGAGAAGTCGAAAATATCCGTGTAGGACAAGTTGTACGCCTCACCAAAGAAGCCCGTGTGCTCGTTGATGATCCGGTTGGACAACGCATAGATCTGCTCCACCGACATCCCGATCATGCGGGCCCAGAGGATATGGTTGTCGTACTTGCGGTTGTTGAAGCCGACCAGCCGATACTTTGTCAGGCTCTCGATCTCCTCCGGTGCAGGATTCACCATACGGTGCACAGGCTCCTGCTTGGCGAACTTCCAGTTCACGAGCAGCAGATTCGGGAACACCTCCACGTCGAAAAATATCAATGGCGTTTCCTCCCCCGCAGGGGCCTCCCGCTGAATATCATCCTTCGACTTGAAATGCATCTTCGCCACGATCTTCAGGCAGGTGTCCGCCTGGTTCGTGCTGCTGGCGGCAAAGCCCAGAATCGCATTCCGCATGTCGTCCACATTGTAAACGACATTGCCTTCGTAGGCTTCGTCCATGATGCGTGCAATAAAGTCAATGCTGGGCTTCGTATAGGGGCTGATCTCTTTGGCAAGGGCTTTCTTGATGAGGATACGCAGGTGCCGCTCATCCTGGATCTGCTTTGTATCAACCATTTTCGTTTCTCCCTTCAGTGGCAGGCCGCTGCTGATGGTCGCAACCGGAATATCATTGCATTTCGACAGTTTTCTCCGCAGAGAGGACTTCCCCGTGAACACCTTGACCTCGATGTTCTCGTCGTAGATCCTGCTCAGCTTCGTTGCATCGCCGGTGTAAATATAATGCAGGTGGATGCCCGCACCAGATTTGCTCAGCTCCGCATAGGTCTGGGGCCATTTGGAGGCAGCTTCCAGGTTGCGCTCGAAGCTCTTTTTTCCATCCGGCCCGGGAATATCAAAGTCGATGACAATGTGATTCTCCGGAACTTTCACGTAGTGCAGTCTCGAAGTATCCAGTTCGGCCAATTTTGACTTGACATTCTCCCATTTTCGCATCGGAATGCCATCGTCTGTCGCATATTGTGCAGGGCAGTCCTTGCAAATATCATTGAAGAGAGAATGCTGCTCCTTGAACTCGATCCATGACGTTTCCGGCTCGACAGTGGGTTCTTCTGCCTTCACAGGTTCGTCAAGGAACTCTTTGAATTTCTCCGCTTTGAAGCCGCTGTAGTAGCTCCGCACCCGCTCGCCATTCACGGTCTCCGCGCGTTCTTTGTACTCCTCGAAGTAGTTCATCAGCTCTTCCCGGAACGCACGGCGCGAGTATGGGTACGCCACCTTTGCCTCGTCATTGTAGGTGTTGTACATCGCCCAGGCCCGCTTCAGGGATACACCGTCCTCCTTCTTGAAAATATAAAAGGAATCCAGCATGAAGTTGTAAAAGTCGTTCGATGCACCCAGCATACGGGTCGGAATATAATCATCGTAGAGATGTTTGTTCTGCTCGTATACTTCCTTGCAGTGCCATGCGATGCCTCCCAGCTCAAAGTCCACCTTCGCTACAAGGTCACGGTACTTTTTTGCAGGGATCTTTTCGCCGGTAGGTTCCACATCGATCAGTCGTCGGATCAGGCCCGATTTTGCATCCGTGATCTTAACAGGCTTGTTGGTGCCCAGAAACATGAAACACTTGAACTGGCTGGAATACTGGCTGCGGAACTTCTCGTTCACCAGCATGGTCTCGTGGGATACCAGCGAGTTCAGCCGGGTGTTGTCCTCGATGCGGGAAAGGTCACCGTCGTGCTGGATCGCGATCAGCGGGTTCGATTTGAACGCCTCCAGCGCAAACGCATTGGACGATGACCCCAGCACCTTGGAGTCGAACACCGACCAGTACCCGTCGAAAAGTTTCTGGACGATGTTCAACACGGTCGATTTGCCGCTTCCGGGTGGACCATAGAGCACGAGGAACTTCTGGATCTTGCGGGAATCGCCGTTCACGATCGCGCCAACCGCCCATTCGATCTTCTTTCGCTCCTCGGGAGAATATAAGGTAGTCATCAGCTCGTCGTAGGCGCTGATGCTCCCCTCCTCCAGAAGATACGGCAGCCGCTTCGACGCATAGCTTTCCTTCTTGACCGGGGTGTTCGCAAATATCAATGTATCGTCAAGGGTGTGGTAGTTGTCACGCATCTGACGCTGACAGTATCTGTGCCAGTTGTCGATCATCCCGCTCTCCGCGTCCCACATGTGCAGAACACGGTAGCTGTCATTGAAGACCTGCTTGTGTTCCTCCGCGTAAATATCCAGCGCGCGGTCGATCATTTGGAGCGCATCCTGTTCATCCGTGCTCCAAAGCCCCCGCTCTTCCATCCAGACCGCGTAAAAATCAGAACCCCGGATCATCAGGTCTTTCGACTTCTTGATGATGAATTTGGGATAAATTTCGATTGTCCCGCGTTTTCCCGTCCGCGTTGCAATCATCAGGAAATCAATCATTTGTAACTGACTTCCTCCTTTCTCCGAGGTTTTTATACGTCTTTCTCTTTCTGGAGGGTCATCTGGGCCAGCGCTGCCTCTGCCTCACGGGCACGCTCATCGGCTTCCTTGCGCTGCTTTTCTGCCTCGTTCACCATCTTGCAGGAAACAAAGCCAAACCACAGCAGGCCAGCGATGAGAATGTTCTTCCGGATGCACTTGCCCTTCATGCGGCGGATGGTGTGATTGGCCACCTCCAGTGCAGCCTTGCTGTTGCTCAGGTCGATCAAAATATCAGTCAGTTCCATTGTCACTTTTCCTCCAGTAATTCGGGTCAGCCAGAATCAGCCGACCAATGTTGTTCTCGTCTCGACACGCCGTGATTCGCAGCATCACATGGGAATCGTCGAGTATCTTCTCAACGAATCCTTCCATAGGGATGCAGATTTTTGATTCATATGTCATCAAAACTCATTCTCATTCAACCAGTTCATCAGCTGATACCAAATATCAATGGTACGCATGTCGATGGACGTACGGGTAATCGTAAAGAGACCGCCAGCCCCGTTCGGCTGATAGTCCCGATCCATAAACCGGGCCAGGATCGGTTCCGCGCGCTCTTCGCTGAAACGGGTGTCGTCCATGGCAGCCAGGCCCAGGCTGACAACCATGCTCCAGAACCACTGCCCCACACGGTTACCCATGCTGCGGTCTTCCATGATGTGCTCCTCGATGCGAATCGCCAGCGCAACCATCATCTCCAGCATAGAGCAGGGTACGCCCTGAAATACCGCATCGATCTTCCCGTACGGAATATTATTCTCCGATGCAAAGCGGTACCGCAGGTTGATGCCGTCCGTTGCCCGGCAGACATCCATTTCGCACGCCGGAATATAATCCCGGTTAAAAAGATACATCAGTAAGCGGTGAAAGCTGAGGTTCCGGGGTTCCCATTCGCCGCAGACGATCTTGTAGAGCCAGTCATAATACTGCTCCGTCTCCCTCATAAAGTTCATTCATCCTCCTCATCGTCGTGGTTGCCGGGCCAGTTCTCCCGAACCCGGAGAATCTCGTAGTCCTTGTGGTAGTTGTGGTTACGGACATGAACAGCGCTCGGTGCGAACTCGCCAATGCGGTCCAGTGCCTCGTTGCCGATGATCTTCGGAATATCATCTTCGTCCACGGGCTGATCCTCCGTATCGAACACCAGCTTTCCGTCCGCGTAATAGGTCAGAAAGGAAGTCTCGTAGTCGTCCAGCTCGCCGAACTGATCCGGCTCGATGACTTCGATGGCCTCATGTGCCACCACATCTTCCGGGTCAGATTCGGTACGGTACTTCCCGGCCAGCTGTTCAAAGCTCTTCTGGGTCGCCCTTTCTTCGATGGTCTTGTCCATATCGGCTTCCTTCTGCCGCAGATTCTCACGCTCGGCCTCGTACTTTTTGCCGTAATAGGTCTCGTATTTCTTCTCGAAAACGGTGTGCATCACAAGGGCACCTGCCCCAAAGCCTGCTGCAAAGAGCAGAATATCACGCACGGTCTTGTTCATTGTCGATGTCTCCTTTGATCGTCATCATGGTAAACGCCAGTCCGCCAAAGAAAAGGGAGACACTCATCAGAATGCCTCCCACCATGTGGCGCTTGCGTTTGGTATCGGTCAGATAGTCCAGAAACAGGAAAGTGCTTTCCAAAGTTTCCATCGTTCCACCTCACTCAGAAAGAACCGCCAGACCAGAGACGAAGCAGACTCCGGCCATGGCAGCAAACAGATAAGACAGTCTCTTAACGAATCTGGTCATAGCGTATCCCTCCAAAATATCAGCCTCAGATCTTGTCGATGATGGGACCGTCGCAGTTGAACCGCAGCATCACGCTCCGCTCCCCACCATTGATAAAGCTGTTCAGTGCATCGTCCCCTTCAACGTAGTTCGTCACGCCGAAATCCACGTGGTTCTGCCGGGTCTCATCGTTCGGGTCATAGATCCAGCCCACGATCTGCCCTTCCGGGGTCTTCATGGTTACACCGCCGTGCGTGCCGATGCTGCTCAGAACGTCGTTCAGGAACAGGTGCCCCTGGATGCGCAGCCGCTTGTTTGCCGCCTGCTCCATCAGGAAAAGGTAGTTGCGGTTCAGCTGGTTGTCAGCCTGCCAGGTGTCCACCGTCTCATCAAAGATGCAGGTGTAAGGGCTGGTGTGCGCCATCGCCACGTCCGTGTACTGCTTGATGGTCTCTTCCACGCCGTTCTCGTCGGTCTTCTTGTTCTCGATCTCCACGGCTTTCACGTTGTGCTCCAGCTCCTGCTGCACACGGTCACCGAAGCGGTCCGTCACACGGGTTCGGTACTCCTCAAACGCCTTGTCCAGCGCGATGTAAGCGGCAGTCAGGCTGGCGTTCCGCTTGGTCATAATGTGATGGGAGCCAAACATGCAGCCGAGCGATGCAACGCCCAGGCCAACTGCAGGGGCATAGACCTTGGCCAGCGCTACGCCGGTATGGACGTAGGCAGTCATAATATCATTTTTGAACTCATTCTCGGTGTAGGTTTCCCCCTCACCCAGCACGAGTTCCCCACTGTCGATCTTGGCCTTGGTATCGTGGATGGTCTGGACAGCAGCCTTGTGCTCTTCCAGAATATCCTGCGCCTTGATGGTCGCCTTGCATGCCAGCACGGTAGCGGTCACACCGCCCACAGCAGCCCCCACAATCATGATAGTCGGGCTTGCTTTCTTCAGCTTGTAGCCGTATTTGGATACCGCACGGGTCACTTTGCCCATGAGTTCACTTTTGTCGATCTTTTTCAGAAACTTCATAAAATATCATTCCTTTCTTTTAGTGCAGCGGTACGGGACGGGGCAGGATCAGGCGGTACCCTCCCGGGATGCCCTTGATATAAGCGCCGTCCAGATTGTGCCAGCCGTAATTGTAGTCCGTGTTATCGGGGGTAACGCCCATCAGGTCCCACAGGTCGCCGACGGATACCCGGTCATACTCCCGGATGGAACCATACATCTGGTTCAGCGTGTCGTCTGCATCGCCCCGTTTTTCAAAATCGAGATTCTGTAAGCTCCTGCGTGTCGGCTGGTTCGGGCTCTGCGGACCACGGCTTCCCTGGTAATACCCATCGTAGCTGTTGCGCTGGGTGCGGGAGCCGGAATAGTTCGTGGAGCTGCTACGGGAGCGGTCTTCGCCCCAGAGTGCGATGCTGACTGCGGAATTAAAAATGCTCCAGATGCCATTTTTCAGCATCGGCAGCAGATAATCCGCGATGATACGGTCTTTCACGGTCTTCAGGTCCTCTGCCAGGAAATCGCTCGCCAGCTTCTGGATGTCGTTCTGTTCCTTAACGGTTACTTTTCCCTTGACCACTTTCTGGAACTTCTTCTGCGGTTCTGCAGGCTTTTGCCCAATACTGGATTTCGGCATATCTACTTGTGCCATGTTGCCATCCTTTCAAAAACAAAAAAGTAAGAGCCCACGATTTCTCGTAAGCTCTTGCTTCATCAAACATTATTCTTCCTCAGAAGTCTCCTCGACGTTCTCAGAAACGTTCTCCACGTCAGGCTCAGCAACCTCTTCCACCGTCCAGGGAGCACGCAGATGGATCTTCTTCTTGGTCTTCGGCTTGTCCTCTTCCGTCTTGCTCTTCTTGTTCTTCAAGTGCTTGATCCCGCCAATCACAGCGGCACCGGCAATTGCAGCCACGCCAATCGCAAGCTTCAGATTCATACCCGAAGTCTCCTCGTTTTCGATCATCTGAACATTCTCCTCCGGAACGACCTCAACAGAGTTCTCGTTCTCCATAACAGTAGTCTCGTTCATGTTCATTTCGTCCATAATAGTTACCTCTTTCTTTTCTTAAAGTTTATAATGTCGGAGTATTACCTCCATAAAGGGAGCTGTATTTTTCGCGTGGGTATCGCGAATATCAATATCCCAGCCACTTGGGCGGAGTGCGATAATCCAGCACCAGGCAGGGCATTCCGTCCTCATCCAACTTGGAAGAGTAGAATGTTTCGATGTTGAGGGTATTATCGGTATCCCAGCCCAGCAGATCGCCGTTGTGGTTATGCTCGATACCGAGATAGTCAAACAGATCGTTCTCCGTCAGACAGGAATCGCTCAGCAGCTGCTTGTTTGCGCCGTTGATGGCCTTCTCGATTGCATTCTGCGTTGACCAGAAAGGCCTCCCAGAAAGGCTTTCCCAGCACTTGATCGTCTTGCCGTATGCCTCACTCGCATCCAGATTGATTCCTTTCGCATGGGGGATCACTGCAGGTTCCGGCGTTTTCGCCATCTTGTCGAGGGTCACGGCCTCCCGGATCTGCTGTTCTTTCTCCGGGCCGATAGTCTCCAGCACCTTGTCCTGATACGTCCGCAGTGCCGTCTCCGAGAGTGTGCAGGCCGCCGCAAGCGCAGCGTTCTGCTTGTTCTCTACCTTTAGAGCCCCCACCGCGCACACGGTCGAGACGCCAAGGCTCACTGCAGTCGGAATATAAACAGGGCCTGCCGTCTTCACGATGGTCTTCACGTCCAGCTTTTCAACGCCAAGCTCTTTTTTCTTGTCCTCCAGCAGGATCATCGCCTTCGGGGTTGCTTCCACGGCAAAGCCGACCGCCATAAAGGCTCCCGCGATGCCAAAGCCCAACAGGATCTTGGATGCGTTCTTGTTCAGCATCCGCCCGGCAGCCCGGGTAACCGTTTTAAGTTTCATGTTCGTACCTCCCTGAAATATAAAAGAAAGAGCCGTAGATTTCTCTACAGCTCTCGCCTTTCAGATTCGTCCATTCTGTTTCAAACTCTGAAACCGAATTTCTTCTTCGCGCTGATTTTCTCGCATCGCCTGAATGGAACTGTCGATGTATTCGTACAGTCGTACCGGCTGTAGCATCAGATAGCGTACCGTTGCCCACAGTATACCAATCATCTGTACAGCGTGTGTTTTCCATACGCTCACCATCAGTTCGTCCATCTTTGCATAAAAGTCGCGATCATACATAAATATCAATCTCCTTTTTTGTTTCATGGATTTCTCTTCCATAAAGGAGGGTGGATTTTTCGCGTTTACTGGCTCTTTTCCTCCAGTTGACGTCGCACCTCTTCCTGCACCATGTCCTGCAGCTCGTCCTCGGTCTTCTGCTGCTCGATCAGGTCGTGCCCAAAGCTCAGAATCGCACTTGCCGCCATTAGGGCAACACTTGCTACGCTCCACCAGTTGATCTTTTTCATAAATATCAGTCTCCCTTTTTCTGCTCTATCAGTCCCTTGTACGGATCATAGTTTAAGTAGTCTTCAATAGGCTCCTGGAATGCGCTCACATAATACACTTCCAGTCCGTCGTCCGTCTGCTGGCGGAGATAACTGAAGTCGATCCAGTAGTTCTCCCACATATCGCCTAGGTAGTCCACGCTCCACCCGTAGCCGTTCAACTTTGGAATAAAATCCAGGTTCAAATATCCATAGAAGTCGTTCAGCGAGATATAGCCATTTGTTGCAAAGTCGTGGTTCACCTCGTAAAACGCTGCCAGCAGTTCCGCCTCCGTGGCATGAAAATACCGTTTCGAGATGGGTTCATAGCAGAGCAGTTTTTCCGTCTTCATGTCAGAAGTCGGTTCTTTTGTGACGCTCTGTGCATCTTTCCAAACGTCCTTTTCGGCATCAGTCCCCCAGCGCTCCGCCACCTGCCTGCGGTACTCTTGATATGTCTTTCCCAGCGCCATGTAAGCCGCGGTCATGCTGGCCAGCTGCTTTTTATTCAGCGCGTTGGAGCCGAGGATGCAGGCGATGGTGCCTCCGCCCAGAATTGCCGCCGGAACGTATGCTTTCCAGCATGTTTTGACGATTCCCATCTTCGTCAATGGCTCTTCTACAATCCCCTGCTCATCTTCGTTGTATTTTCGCAAGGCTTCGTCCACTTCGAGCAGATGCTGCGCCTTCGTGGTTGCTCGCCCGGTCTCGATGGCCGTTGCTACCACACCTACGGATGCCACCACTGCCAGGATGGTTCCGCCGTGCTTGCGCAGGAATTTCGCGCATGTTTTCGTCAGTTTCATTGTTCAACCTCCATTTTGAAAAATAAAAGAGCCCACGATTTCTCGTAAGCTCTCGATTTGGTTAGCGCTTCAAATACTTTTCAGCCTGATTCGTTCTCAGGAATTCATACAGCTTCCGTTCCCAATTCGGACTCCGGTCCTTCATAGCGTTATCGAGTGCATCTGCCGCCAAATCTTCATTGCGCATCATAAGTTGTCTCCACATGATAGCAACAGAGTTAACACAGAACAATTCGGCAATGCCATAAAACGCCACTGCGCCCAAAGCAACTTTCACCAATGTCTTCATAATTTCGTACCTCCAAAATATAATTCTGAGACTAACCATCTCATAAAGCGCACTGAAAATTTCGCGTCAAAAATAAAAGAGCCTACGATTTCTCGTAAGCTCTCATGGTCAGTTCTTCTGTTTGGTATAACTTGCCATGAAGAAGTTCACGTACTTAGCAAATACGGGTTTGAAAGTATGTTTTGCAATATAAGAAAGTCCGTCTGCACCAATGTAGTTTCCTCTATCATAGAGTCTACTCCATGCCAGGCAGTATCCGTTCAGTCCTCCATATACAAACAGCATAAATCCAATCATTCCCATAATACCAATTTTCAATGCTTTCTTCATAGTTGTTCAACCTCCAAAATATAATTCTGAGACTAACCATCTCATAAAGCACACTGAAAATTTCGCGTTACAGCACTCCGGCCTGCTTCAACAGAGCCATCAGGTCTTCCCTGCTCACCACAGTGTCAATGTCCAGATGCACTCGTATTTTTTTGTGGTCTTCGCTGTACTTGGCAAAAATATCATTGAGCTCCACGTCCACGCTTTTATAGCCCTGCTTTCGGATCGCTTTCACGGCCGCCTGCGAGATCACATTGCGTAGAAATGCAGACTGGATGTGCATAATGTCCTCCATTACTTTGCCTCCTGTAACTTCCAGATAATTTTCCAAATATATGCGTTTATTACTTTTAAGTAATGCTGGATTTCAGTATCCTCCTCGGTCAGACACAAATCCTGTACGAGTCTCTGAGCTTGATAAAATTTTTCTTTATTTGTCTTTGTCATGATGTCCCTTTCACGAGAAAAAGATAAGAGGGCGTGATCTTTCAGATATTGTCCTCTTCCAGATTGCTCTCTCTCATTTTGTCCAATGCCTTTTTCTGGTTCCATTTTGCCCATGCGATGTATGCGCCGGCGATTGCTGTCCACAATCCCATTGCAACTCCGCAGAGCTTAAAGTAAGTTCCCCAAGTCCAAGGTTTGTTCATAAAGTTCTTAATAGCTTTCATCATAGTTTTTCTCCTTTCAATGTAAGCCCTCTTACCTCCATAAAGGAAGCTGTATTTTTCGCGTTTCAGTAAAAAAAGAGCCTACGATTTCTCGTAAGCTCTCCCTTTATAAAATATCAGGCTGATTTCTTTACTGCAATGCTGTTTTCATACAGCTCATGCGGCGCAATGTCCTGCCCCTCTGGCCACTCGATTCCAATGCCACCGGGCAGCATCTGAACCGCATTAAAATATCCAGCATCCTGAAGCTGCCCGTACCATGGTCCAGTTGCATATGGCGCCACATCAAAAATTTTCACTTCACCCGTTTCATAAAACAGCTGAAGTTTCATTTGAGGCATTGGCTCAACCTTTGTCAGCCGCGGCTGCAACATAAAAATCACTCCTTACTTCAAAGGATCAATCCGGAAAAACTGTTCGCCATTACTCAACAGCTTCCAGTTTGCCGCCAGATCATCTTTGTGAATTTCCATCCAGGCATCCAGAAGTTTCATCTGACTTTTGGGCAATTTCCCCTCCAGCACCGTTCCATCCAAGGCGACAACAACTTCCTGTCCAGAATATTCAGCGTGAATGTGCGGCATATTATGCTTGCCACCGATCTCGCGATACATTCGGACAATGATGCCATAAAACATACACAATACCGGCATTTCCAAGCACCT
>OFMC01001821.1_pt1 | contig 14983 bp, 10 predicted proteins | sample 1541271 | NCBI WGS metagenome assembly OFMC01 (sample SAMN04209252, study PRJEB22552) | human gut metagenome | biome: gut; material: feces | host: Homo sapiens | place: USA: Oklahoma | reverse complement strand
CATGCGAACCTCCAGTCCGGACCGCTTCACGGTCCAACTTTCTGTCCGCACCCCCTTTAAAGCCCCGTGACTTTAATTTAGGGACTATTCCACCGCGACTTATTGGGAGATTAGCTAGTCCTTGGGTGTCCAGGACCAGAAGAAGTTGATGAGGGCCACGCGCGAGGCGGTGCCGGTCTTTTTGTTGATCGAGGAAATGTGACGATAGAGCGTGGAGCGCGAAAGGAAAAGCGTTGTGGCGATGTCCTGAACGCTCTGGTCCGAAACGACCAAGACCTCAAGAATATCGCGCTCGCGCCTTGTAAGCCCAAAGGTGGCGACGAAGGCATCGAGGCGTTCATCGGACGTGGGCTCCGCTGCCTCCACGGGCTCGGGGTCGGAGCATGTGGGCGCAAGATCCCCACCAAGATCGTCGGTGGCAAGCGGCAGTCCGTCCCGCATCGCGGCATCATCGGCTCGTTGCCCCAACTGCCCCAGCAGCGTAATCGCAATGCCCACAAACATCACGAGCGCCGCACCGACCGCAGCCAGCACATTTTGACTCGAGATAATCGCCACTGCCGGCGCCGTCACGAACATCGAGCACACGTTGTTGACGACGCGACCCATGCACGGCCAAAAATATGACCAGCGCGCATAGAGCGAGACGGCGGCATATTTTGTGGTAAAGAACACCACGAAAAGCCCGAGCCCAGATAAAAGATGATCGTGGCAGCAAGCTCGTTGCCGCCATTGCCATCGACGATGAGCACAAAGAACGAAAGCGTGGACAGTATGGCGGCACATGTCATGCCGATATTCATATACGAGCGGCCGTGCAGGTCAAATAGTGCGCCAGCGACCAACGAGCTCACGACAAGCAGCAGGCGCGGCCAATCGCCCAAATCGACGGTTCCGACAGCATGCAGGGTCGTGAAGCCCGCGTTGAGAGCGGCGAATACGCTGGAAAGATACGCCGTCGCCACGGTCAGGCGAACTACGGCGCGACGGAATGCCGCCTTTGCCTCGGGATCGTCATGCCACTTGGCGCCATATTCCAGAGCATCTACCGAAAGCCCGGCAGCACTGGGTTCAAAGCTGGGATCGGACTCGTCGCGCAGCTTGGCGCGTCGGGCACCGTGGAGCAACGCCACCTGCGCGATCGCACAGACGACCAGAACAGCCTGCTGAGGAATGCCGACAGGCATCACCATGTGGTTGAGAACCTGCACCAGAACGCCCATGGCGTAAGAAAGTGCGGCGGCGCGCGCCAAGCAGGGCGTTCGCGCAAAGCGCCTCGCAAAATTTGCATGAGCAGTCGATCCGCAGTAGCCCAGCGCGCAGCACGCCACCAAACCGCCGGCAATTACCACCTCAACCTGAACCGCCATAATCAACAGCAGCAATGCCGCCACCAGCAAAACGCCCGTGACGTCACTCGTTGCGTCGATAGCATGGGGACGGCGATAGTACAGAATGGGACGCACAAAGAAGCCAATCACGCTCGCGCCGATGACAAGGCTCTCATAAATAGCGACCTCGTTCGGAGACACGAACTCGGCCATGCGCACATCAAAAAGATACTCGCACGCCAAAAACGTGAAGAAGAACAGCACCAGGCATATAATCTCCCGAATGCCCCGACGCAAATATGCGGTTGTGTCTCCCATGCCCCTCATAGTTAACCCCCAGCCGCTCAATTGTCTGGAAATCTATTTTAATAAAGAACCAGTCTCAATATCGAAGCCAGGCTTGAAATGCTGCAAATTTGACCCCAGCCGTTCACGTCACACCGCGGTTTTGAGCCTCATGGACCAGAAGGGGCACGCGCGGCCTCTAGCTCGGCAAGGAGTGTCTCCAACTGCCACTCATTTAAGTACGTCCCCAATGAGTGGCCGAAGAGTGTCCCCGGCGTCCAATCAAAAAATGGGCCATGTGTCCCAGTTGTGGAGACTCCTTGAGCCGTCTGGGTATCGCGAAGGATCGCGCACTCCCCCATCATCAAAAGTGACACACGCTACCAGTTGATGGGAGGCAGCCATGGGCTTCTTTGACAAGATGTTCGAGAAGAAAGAGTGCGCGATTTGCGGTACCGAGCTGGGACTTCTAGGTAAGACAAAAATCAATGAAGGCTACCTGTGCAAAGAGTGCGCCGGCAAGCTCTCCCCCTACTTTCACGGCTATCGCTCCAGCACCGCGGACGATATCCGTGAGCAACTCGCCTACCGCGAGGCCAACGCCGAGCGCCTGTCTTCGTTCAACCCCACGCGCACGCTTTCTGCCGGGCGCACCAATATTATGCTCGATGAGGACGCGGGCCTGCTGATCATCACTTCGCAGAGCCGCTGGCGCGACGCCAATCCCGACATCATCGAGTTCTCGCAGGTACTCGGCTGCGATATGGATATCGACGAGCAGCGCACCGAGATCTATCGCGAGACCAAGGACGGCGAGCGCGAGAGCTACAACCCGCCGCGCTACGACCTGGATTACGACTTTAATCTGACCATCCACGTCAACACGCCGTACTTTACCGAGATCAACCTGCGCGTGAACGACTCCACCATCGATCAGCACGGCTCCATCGAATATCGCGAGGCCAAGCGCCAGGCAACCGAAGTCCGCGATGCGCTGGTGCAGCTGCGCCAGGAGACGCGGGACAGCGTCGTGGCCGCCAAGGCCCCCAAGACCGCGGTGACCTGCCCCTTCTGCGGAGCCACCACCATTCCCGATGCCAGCGGGCGCTGCGAATACTGCGGCGGCGCCATCGGCGCATAGCCCCCGGCACGGAAAGGACCGATCATGGCCTTCGAGAGCGTTAACTATCAGTGCCCTGCCTGCGGTGGCCCCTTGCATTTTGCAAGCGCCGAGCAAAAGCTCGTCTGCGACTACTGTGACTCGCGCTTTGAAGTCGAAGAAGTCGAGGCCCTCTATCGCGAGCGCCAGGACAAGGCAGACGCCAAAGCCGATGCCGCAGCCGCAACGCCAAAGCCCGTCGCCGACGACGCGGTGCAGGAGCTCGCCCAAAACGCCGGCTACATCTGCTCGTCGTGCGGCGCCGAGCTCGTGTCCGACGGCACCGTCGCTGTCACCACCTGCCCGTACTGCGGCAACTCCGCCGTAGCGCCCGGTCAGCTTTCGGGCGACTTCTCGCCCGACCTGGTGATTCCATTTAAGCTCGGGCGCGATGACGTCACGGCCGCACTCAAGGAACACTACAAGGGCAAGATCTTGCTGCCCAAGAGCTTTGTCACCGGCAGCCACATCGACGAGGTCCAAGGTGTCTACGTGCCGTTTTGGCTCTACGGTGCCCGCGTTGACGGCGAAGTGTACTTTGACGCGACCAACGAGACCGTGACCGAGGAATCCGACCGCACCGTCACGACCACCGACCACTACGATGCCTATCGCAAGGGCAATATCTCGTTTAAGCGCGTGCCCGTCGACGGATCGTCCAAGATGCCCGACGGCCACATGGACGCCATCGAGCCGTTTGACTACGACGCACTGCGTCCGTTCTCGGTCGCATATATGCCCGGCTACATCGCCAACCGTTACGACGAGGACTGCGAGACCTGCAAGGCGCGCGCCGAGCGCCGTATGGAAGAAAGCACGATCTCGGCCCTGCGCGAGACCGTCGTCGACGAATACGACGATGCCACGGTCGAAAGCAAGCAGCTCGACTACACCTGGGAAGACAGCGACTACGCCCTGTTCCCCGTCTGGATGCTCTCCACCTCGTGGAACGGCAAGAGCTACCTGTTTGCCATGAACGGCCAGACCGGCCGCTTGGTCGGCGAGCTTCCTTGCTCCAAGCCCAAGCTCGCTATCGCCTCGGTGCTGTTCTTTGTGATCGGATTTGTCCTCTCCCAGATCCTCTTCATGGGTGAGAACGCCTTCGATCCGGATTACCTCACCTTTGATATCGAGGGCATCCTCATCAACATCGTCGCGCCGCTGATCATCGTGGTCATCGCAGACGTGCTGCTGGTGGGCCAGCTCAAGACGGCCAACGAGGCCACCCACGCCGATTGCTACTGTGGCGAGCTCGACCTGACCGAGAAGCACGACACCTTCAGCCACACCGAGACCACCGTTGTCATGAAGGACGACAAGGACGATTAACCATCCTGACCAATACCACCCGGCCTTTGACGAGAAAGGAAGATCACCATGGGACTCTTGAAAGCTGGATTGGGTGCTGCCGGCGGCGTCATGGCCGACCAGTGGAAGGAATTTATCTACTGCGAATCGATGCCCGCTGACGTCTTGGCCTGCAAGGGCAGCAAGCGCACCGGCGGCCGCAGCTCCAACACGCGCGGCGAGGACAACGTCATCTCCAACGGCTCCGTCATCGCCGTCAACGACGGCCAGGGCATGCTCGTGGTGCAAAACGGCAAGATCATCGAAGTCGCGCTGGAGCCCGGTGAGTTCGTCTTTGACACCGGCAGCGAGCCGAGCGTCTTTAGCGGCAACCTGGGCGATTCCATCAAGGAGACCTTCGCCAATATCGGCAGCCGCTTTACCTTTGGCGGCGACGCGGGCAAGGACCAGCGTGTCTACTTCATCAACACCAAGGAGATCATCGGCAACAAGTACGGCACCGCCTCGCCCGTGCCCTTCCGCGTGGTCGATAACAACATTGGCCTGGACGTCGACATCTCCGTGCGCTGCAACGGCGAGTATTCGTACCGCATCACCAACCCGCTGCTGTTCTACACCAACGTATGCGGCAACGTGACCGATAGCTACACGCGCGACAAGATCGACAGCCAGCTTAAGTCCGAGCTGCTCACCGCCCTGCAGCCCGCCTTTGCCAAGATCTCGGAGATGGGCATCCGCTACAGCGCCATCCCCGGCCACACCACCGAGCTCGCCCGCGCGCTCAACGAGGTCCTCTCTGCCGACTGGCGTGACCTGCGCGGCGTTGAGATCGTAAGCTTTGGCGTCAACTCCATCGCCGCCTCGCAAGAAGACGAGCAGATGATCAAGGACCTGCAGAAAGCCGCGGTCATGCGCGATCCCACCATGGCGGCAGCCAACATCGCCAGCGCCCAGAGCGATGCGATGCGCGCGGCAGCCGCCAACCCCAACGGCGCGATGGCAGGCTTTATGGGCATGGGCATGGCAGGTGGCATGGGCGGCATGAACGCCAGCCAGCTGTTCGCCGCCGGCCAGGCACAGCAGCAGGCCGCCCCGCAGCCGGCTCCGGCTCCCGCCCCCGCACCGGCTCCCGCCGCCGCACCTGCGGCCGGCACGTGGACTTGCAGCTGCGGCGCCACCAACACCGGCAAGTTCTGCTCCGAGTGCGGCAGTCCCGCACCCGCCCCGGCACCGGCAAAGTGGTTCTGCCCCAACTGCGGCAGCGAAAACGGCGGCAAGTTCTGCAGCAACTGCGGAACGCCCCGGCCCTAGCCCCTCTATCTGGTAATTGGCGGGGGATCCGCCACCCCCGCATTTGCTTCTATGGGTTTCGTTCGATGAAGGAGGACACCATGAAGACAACGTTCAAAAAGCCCGTACTCGCATTTCTGACATGCGTCCTGGCGCTCGCCTTTGCCCTGACGGGCTGCAGCGGCGGCGGCAAGGACCCCAAGGCCAACTTCGTCGGCAGCTGGCAGTACTCGGGTGGAACCTTGGATGGCGAAGAGCTCACCGATGAGTACATGGATATGCTCAAGGAGTGGGGCCTCAACTGCGTCCTGATCCTCGACGAGGACGGCACAGGCGTCCTCGATATGTTCCTTGAGGTCGCCGACCTGAAATGGGAAGCCAAGGACGCCACCACCGTAACGATCACCGCCGAAGATGAGTCGCACGACCTGAAGCTCAAGGACGACAAGCTCTTCCTTGAGGTGGAAGGCGACAAGCTTATCTTCACCAAGTCCGACAAGGATCTGTCCGGCACGGTGAAGAAGGATCGCGAGGCGGCCGAGAAGGAAGAGGAGATCGATGAGGCCGTCGAAGACGACGATGTCCAGAACGTCGAAATCTCCCCCGCCGTCACCGTCGCCGATGACGATCTGTGCACCATCACCATCACCGAGAAGTTCAAGGACGACTGGGGCGATATCGGCTTTGTCGTCAACATCACCAACAAGAGCGACAAGGACCTGACCTTCTACGCTCCTTCCGGCAAGACCAACGTCAACGGCACCATGAAGGAACCCTGGTTCTCGGCTCACCTGATGCCCGGCACCAACGCCACCGAGGAGTTCACGTTCTCGAGCGGCGAGCTTGACAGCCTTGACGACCTGGTCAACACGACCATCGGCATCGACGCCTACCTGACCGATTCCTACGAGGACGTCGCTTCCTACACCGCGACCATCGCGTAGCGACAGACACCGACAGCCGCGGATTGGCGGACATATCCGCGCACACCAGGCGGGGCCGCAGGAGTTGATCCTGCGGCCCCGTCGTTTTTATGCCGATGCGTAACGAACGCTAGCGCTCCATATTGGGAACGATGCTGCCCTCCGTTACTGCGCGCACGGCCAAGCGCATGATGTTGTCGCAGCCGGTCTTGTTGAGGATCTCCGAGATGCGACGCTTGATGGTGCCCTCACTCATAAACAGCTCGGCCGCGATCTCGCGACGGCTCTTGCCCTCGCAGGCAAGGCGCAAAATCGATAGCTCAACATCGTCGAGTGCCGCCGTACCCGAAAAAATACTCTCGGGCGGCTTGGGAAACGTGCAATAGCCCGCCAGCGTGGAGCGCATCACGGCGAACAACTCGTCGATACCGACGTTCTTGTACACAAAGCTATCGACGCCCGCCTCGCGGGCCTGATCGACAAAGGTGATCTCGGGCATGCCGGTCATGATAATGACGCGGCACTCGGGCAGTTGTTCTTTAATGCGCGCCGCCGCCACGATGCCGTTGGAATCATGCTCGGTGCACACGTCCATCAAAATCATGTCCGGACGCTCCTTGAGCGCGACGTCCAAGGCATCTGAGGCATCGGCGATGGCGGCAACAACGGTCATGTCGGGCTGGTCACCAACGGAACGTGCGAGGCTCTCGCGCAGGATGGCCTGGTCTTCGACGATAAGGATACGAATCATGAGCTTCTCCTTTGGACCGTTGCGTTGGAGTTCAGCGGAATGGATACCGCAAGCGTAAAGGGCGGGGCGGCATGAACCTCCAGGCTGCCGCCCAGATTTTGCGCGACATGCCTCATACCTGGAATACCCGTTCCCTCGCGATACGATACGGGGGCAGGCGCGCCGTCGTTTGACACCGTCATGTGCGCAATGGCACCGCCATCCGATACCTCCTGCCACAGGCGCACCTGGACCTGGTGGGCCTGCGCATGCTTGGTGGCATTGGTCGATGCCTCGCGGATAATCTGCAAAAAGGCGGCAGCGACGTGTGCATCGTCCGGAAGCGATCCATCTACATCGATCTGAACGCTCACCAGGCCAAAGGCATGAACGATATCGCCCAGTTGCTCCGCAGGCTCGCTAGCGCCGCCGCTACGCAGGTCGGCGGCAATCGAGCGCAGCAGCGGATCGATCTGCTCGAGCGACTCGTCATCCAGACGCCCCTCCTCCAAGTATCGATGGAGAATAGACAGGCGCTGCCCGATCACGTCGTGCACGCGGGCACGCATGCGCAGGTAGGCTGCATTGTCGGCAACCTTCTTGACCTCTTCGATCTGAGTCTGAAGTTCTTGACCCGCAAGCTCAAGCAGGTGGTTGGCCTGCGTCAGACGGTCGTGGGCATGCGCATACTCCGTCACGTCCAAGCCGATAATGCGCTCAAAGGGGCGGCCCGAAACCATAACCTCATCGTGCACAAATAGGCGAATCTCGGCGGGAGAAATCTCGATCACCGCGCGAGCCTCACCAAAACGGTCCAAGTTAATCCGCACACGGTTCCTACTGCTTTCGGGCATTTGCATGCTGAGTTTGCGCAGGTCGTTCCATGTACCGCTCATATCGCCTAGGTCGGTGGGCATATGAAACTCCACCAGGTTTTTGCGCATGCAGCGGTTCATGAGCAGCGGACGGCCCCTCGAGTCCAGATACAGGATGCCCACGGGAATCACGTTGATGGTTTCGATCGTCGAAAACGCGGTGATATCCTCCTGGCGGTTGCGGATATCCATCAAGAGTGCCGCGATGGAGCGGAACAGGAAGAACGCTCCCTCTGCGATAAGGACAACGGTCCACGCCGAGGCCATGGCAAAAACCACCGGCGGTGTAACGGCGACAACAAGCAGCAGCTCGACCAGCATGACGGGGCGACGATAGTGCACCATAAGCACCGCGCCGTAGGCAAAGATTGCGGCATTGAGCCACAGCGCTCCGCCCATTGCCCTGGCACAAACGTCAAGCGGCGCCACCAGATACGAGCCAGACGACGCGAACAAGATGAGCGCCGAAACCACCAGGTGAAGCACGAGGCTCGCCTCGTAGGCGCAAATCACCTTACGGTTATAGGACGAGCGGCGCGATGAAATGAGCGGGACGTGGATCGTCTGCAGACACGCAGCCAGGGCAAAGACAACATCGAGCGCAACGATTTGGGGAAGGATGAGCGAAATCTGCATCGTCACTCACCCGCTCTCGGCATCAAGACGATCATGCGCAGCTGGCCGGGCTCGCCCTCAAGGCGGTATGCCACGTTGCGCCTTTGCAGAGCGCTTTCGAGCTCTTGCGCAGCGGGCGTCTGCGAAAGATCTTCATCATCGTTGGAAAAAAGCGTGGCGCGCAGCTCGACACTGCATCGGTCATGGTCGCCCAAGTGATACATAAGCGCCGGATGGTCGGTGGTGTAGGCAAAAAACGCAAAGTCATACACGCAGTCGTACAGGGCGCTTACCGTACTGGCGTGCATCGGGCGCCGTATGGCGATAATCGAGGCACAATCGATATCGATGGTGCGCAGGTCGCTTGCGAGCTCGTTGGCAATGAGCTGAATGCGGTCGCGATCAAAACCGCTCTCCCCGTGCTGTGCCAACGTGAGCGACCCCTTGCGCTTGCAATAGGCGACGAGCATCTTGGCGCGCTGCAGCATGCGGTAACGCTCGTGCGAAGACGCTTCGTCGGTCAACGGCGGCAGCGAGCTCAGCAGGTCGTACATCCCTTCGAGCGCGCGGGCAAGCGCCTGATCCACGTCTTGGACCAGCAAGGTCTCGGCCTCTTGATCTGCCAAATGCGTCTTAAGGTCGTAGTCGGCGGCGAGCAACTCGTTTTGACGCTGCAGCTCCATGCGACGATGTGCCAGTTCGCGGTTAAGCTCGTTGAGCTCCGACACGTCTTGGGCAAGCAGGGCCGATCCGCCCAGCAGCGGAAAGGCACGGTACATCACATCGGGATCGGACGCCACGGCAAAGGCATGGGCGCGGCCGTGCTCCTGGACCCGCAACTCCTCACGCACGCCTACCGGCATTGGCTTTGACACCGGCGTGGCATAGACTTCCTGCAGGTCGCGCGTTAGAACTTTGAGGTCGAGCGGCAAGGTGTCGAAGATGCCAGCGATGTCGTGATACGACGGAATGACACCGCAATCGAGACAGATTTCCATCGCCACCACGCACAGGACGCAATAGACGAGCGAAAAGTTGAGCCTCCATGCCCAGGGCACGCGCAGAGCATATGAGATGGCAAAGAATGCGCCACCCAGCAGTACGAGCGCCGCCGTGCCCGAGAAACGCTGGATGCGAAAGGACGAGGACCGACCAATCAGGATAAAAAAGGCCACGAAGTCAAAGGCCGTCCACACGAGGACGGCGAAATAACCCCAGCCATACGTGTAATCGTTGCTCCAGGTGTCGCTTGTGCGGTCAAAGCGGAAGACCTGCTGGTGAAAATCGTCGGTGAGCACAAATCCGATAAGCAGGATGGCCACAATCCACAGCGCGGCGCAGTAGCGGCGACCCAGGCGGTGTTGCTCCAGGCCCGCAAGGCGCAGACCACACAACTGGTAGAGCAGCGGAATGAGCGTCATGGGCACGTAGTACAGGTACCACAGCACGGTGGCATAGAACGGCGTGAACGACTTGTACTTGAGAATGACTTCGATCATCCACAGGGCGCAGATGGTGGCGATGGCAACAAGGCGGCGGCGCAACACATAGTCCAAACAGCGCAGATAGACCGATACGCCCCAAATCGAAAATACAATTGCGGCGACAAGCAGCGGGAGAGAGCTCGAATGGACGAGCGCATCCACGACCTCTTCGGACACCTCGCTATGGGCGGGCACGGCGTTGGAAAGTTTGGGGTCGAAGGCGAACAGCGACGGCAAGACCGCCAAAAGCATGAGGAACAGCGCGGTGATGACACCGGCGATAGCAAAGACGCGGTGACGGTACACCTGATGTGTTATGCCAACCAGGAATCGCGGCATGGCGAAGAGCCTGCCGCCCCTGGGATCCGCCACGGGAGCGGATCGGGCGGCCGCGTGGCCGATATGTCGCTCGCGGGTACCCATAGTGCTTTTAGTGTACCGACAGATGGGTCGAAAAAGCGGGCCGCATGTCCCAAAATCCGCAGACGGCAAGGCACCCGGCAAGCATTAACTGCTCGCCGGGCGCCTTGGTTAGGAGACTATAAGGTTGAGTGTCTCAGCTTCCTTAGGACAGGTCCTCACCATTCGTTTCAATGACGTGCTTGTACCAGTCAAAGCTCTTCTTCTTGGAACGCTTGAGGGTACCGTTGCCGGCATCGTCGCGGTCCACATAGATAAAGCCGTAGCGCTTGGACATCTCGCCCGTGCCGGCAGACACCAGGTCGATCGGGCCCCAGGTGGTGTAGCCCAGCAGGTCAACGCCGTCCTCGGTCACCGCGTCGCGCATCGCGGCAATATGCTGGCGCAGGTAGTCGATACGGTAGTCGTCGTTGATGGAACCGTCCTCTTCGACAACATCCTTGGCGCCCAGACCGTTCTCAACCACAAACAGCGGCTTCTGATAACGGTCGTACAGGTCGTTGAGCGTAATACGGAAGCCAAGCGGATCGATGGCCCAGCCCCACTGGCTCTCCTGCAGGTAGGGGTTCTTGGCGCCGGCGAAGGCGTTGCCCTGGGTACGCTCGACATCGGGGTTGTCGGCACCGGCAGAGCAGCGGGTGCTGTAGTAGCTAAAGCTGATGAAGTCGACGGTGTTGGCGGCTAGGATCTCGCGGTCCTCGTCGGTCATGCCCACATCGATGCCCAGACGCTCGAGCTTCTTGACGGCATAGGCCGGGTAGTAGCCACGGCTCTGAACGTCGACGAAGAAGTAATTGTCCTGATTGTCGAGCTGCGCCTGGCGCACATCGCCCGGACGGCAGCTGTAGGGGTAGTAGCTACCTGCGGCGAGCATGCAGCCAATCTTGACCTCAGGATCGATCTCGTGAGCGATCTTGGTTGCCCAAGCGCTGGCGACGAGCTCGTTGTGGGCGGCCAGGTACTCGACGGCCTCCTTGTTCTCGCCCTCCTCAAAGACCAGACCGGCACCCATAAACGGCAGGTGCAGGATCATATTGATCTCGTTAAAGGTAAGCCAGTACTTCACCAGACCCTTGTAGCGGGTGAAGATCGTGGTCGCGAGGTTCTTGTAGAAGTCGATGAGCTTGCGGTTGCGCCAGCCGCCGTACTCCTTGATGAGGTGAATCGGGCAGTCGAAGTGCGTGATGGTCACGAGCGGCTCGATGCCGTGCGCCTGGCACTCGCGGAATACGTCCTCGTAGAAGGCCAGGCCAGCCTCGTTGGGCTCGGCCTCGTCACCGTTGGGGAAGATGCGGGTCCAAGCCAGGCTCATACGGAAGGTCTTAAAGCCCATCTCGGCAAAGAGGGCGATGTCCTCCTTGTAGTGGTGATAGAAATCGATGCCGGTCTGCGCGGGATAGTAATAGCCGTCCTCGAAGTCGAGCATCTTGCGCTGGCCGGAGACCACCGCATAGCGCTCGGGGCCGTGCGGAGCCACGTCCACGTTGGCCAGGCCGCGGCCGTCCACGTCGTAGGCGCCCTCGCACTGGTTGGCAGCCGTCGCGCCGCCCCACAGGAAGTCATTACGGAAAGCCATGCATCAATCCTTTCGCACGCTGTTTGTCGTGGTTTCAGTATCCCTACAAACAACGCGTCGCTCAACGGCAACGACGTAGGCCGATACTTCTTTTCGCACGCAGGTGCTCGACAGCCGCCCCGTCTGACACTTTTTGATACCCGCCTGCCAATCACCACAAAGGGGACAGGCACCTTTGTGGCGGTTGGGGGCGGTTTGTCTCGATCTGTAACAGGTAGGCAGCCAAAACCGGGCCTGATGTTACAGATCGAGATTGTTCGGTCAGCTTCTGCAGTTTGTCTAAATCTGTAACAGGTAGAGACGATTTAGCCCGCTAGATGTTACAGATCGAGACAGAAGATTCTAGTCGCAGGTGATGCCGAGGTTTTGCCGACGAGGCCTACGTAACCGCCTTCGCTCAGCAATTCATTTGACTGAATAGGAAAGAAAGGAAAAAATAGGAAAAAAAGGAAAGGAGACTTATGACTGAAACCATCTTCTCCCCCTCATTTGGAAATCGCCCGTCCTATCTGGTGGGTCGCGGGAACGTGATTTCGACATTCATCTCCGGTCTTGAGCAGGAGCCGGGCAATCGAGACCGAGCCATGCTCATGCTCGGCCAGCGAGGCAGCGGCCAGACGGTTCTTCTGTGGGAACTTGCCGACCGCGCACGCAAGCTCGGTTTTGTTGTCGCCACACCCACCGTAGCCTCCGAAGATATGCTTGAGCGCATTGTTGAAAAAATCCAAGAAGCAGGCGAGCCTTATGTCAGCAAGCGTCATCTCCCCAAACTTTCTGGCGGTAGCTTGAGCGTCTTCGGCTTCTCAGCCGGTCTCGAGTTCACACGCGATGTGCAGGAGACCAAGAGTTTCCAGTTCAAACTCACGCAGCTGGCGCGCAAGCTGACCGAGCAGGGGCACGGCATCCTCATCCTTATCGATGAGCTCCAAGCTAATTCACCTGAGATTAGACAGCTCGTCACCGCCTATCAAGAGCTGGTCGGTGAGGGACTCAACGTCGCGCTTGTTATGGCAGGTCTCCCGGGAGCCGTCTGTGCAACGCTCAATGACCGCGTGCTGACATTTCTCAACCGCGCTCGCAAGGTCACGCTCGAACCGCTTTCAGTCGGAGATGTCGATGCCTATTATCAGCGGGCTTTCGAAGAGCTCGACCTTGATATTCCAGGCGATCTTCGCCTCCGTGCCGCTCGCGCAACCCAAGGCTCGCCCTATATGCTGCAGCTCATCGGCTATAACATCGGCAATCGCTGCAAGACAGGAGAACACGTAACGCCAGAGCAAGTCGACGGAGCTATCGAAGCGTCAAAAGCCGATTTCGAAAACGATGTTTGTGAAACGACGCTCGCCGCGCTATCGGACCAAGACGTCGCGTTTCTCGACGCAATGACTGATGACGAAGACGCCGTTTCGCGCATTTCCGATGTAGCGAAACGTATGTCAGTCACACCCGACTATGCGCAAAAGTATCGCCGGCGCCTCATCGACGCCGGCGTTATCGAGCAGGCGCGCCGCGGTTACGTGCGTTTCGCCGTTCCATATATGGCTGACTATCTGCGCAGCCAACTCTAGGCAGCCACCGCAATGGGGACAGGCACCTTTGTGGTGGTTTGGGCCCGTTTGTCTCGATCTGTAACAGGTAGAGACGATTTAGCCCGCTAGATGTTACAGATCGAGACGGAAGATTCTAGTCCACGGCGATGTCGAGGTTCTTGCCGATGAGACCTACGTAGCCGCCCTCGGCAGCCTTGGGGCTGTCAGCATGGCAGAGAACCCACTTGTCGGCCTTCCAGTAGCAGTAGCTGTCGCCAGCCGTGGGCATGTCGGCTGCAGCCTCGGGGCGCGGGCCGTTGGTGCCGGCGGGCAGCGCCACCATCACCTGGAAGCCGCCGTCGTCGACCATGCAGGGCGTGTAGTGAAGCGTGGTGTTGAAAACCTCAACAAGCGTGCCGGCCGGCACGCGGAACGCCTTGACGCACGCGGTATCGAGCTTGCCGTCCTCGATCTCCCAGCGATGCGCCACGAGCAGGATAAAGTCGCGGGCGCCCAGGTTGAACTCGCTCGCGCGGTGGTACTCCAGGCAGTTGAGACGCGTGTTGTGGCCGTTGCACCAGCCCAGCTGGAAGGGACGACCGCCAAACATGAGAAAGCCCAGCTTATCGGCATCCATGACACCCTCGAGCTCGGGCGCGGAGGCCACATACTTGCTGCCCTCGGGGATGGGCGTGGAGGCAAGTGCCTCGAGCACGGGCGACATGAGCTCGGACGGAACGTCATCCCAAACGTTGCCATAGGATTTGAACTCGGGATCGTTGACAGAGTAGATATGCATGTTCACTCCTGTTCGTTTATGTGACAGTATGAACATTCTAGAACAAACATAAGCGATTTTAAACACTCGTCCCGACCACTCAGCAAAAAGGCGCCCAATGCGCGCGTTTTGGGCGATAAAGCCCTTACGCCTGCTGATAGTGCAGGTGCTTCTCGTCGATATCGGCCAGGTCGCGGTCGAGGTAGCGGCGCGCAAGCCAGTTGGCCATGGGGAGGTTCTGGTCCAGGTAGTTACCGCACTCCTCGGGAGCGGCACCGGGGACATCGCCCTCAAAGCCGGCGACAAACTCGAACAGCTCACGCACCAGCGGCAGGATCTCCTCGCCCCGGAGGTGCCGCAGTACCTCCTCCACCGAGTCGGCGGCATAGACCGGGAAGTCGGGGAACACCGCTCCCTCAGCGGCATTGGCCCGGGGGATTATGATGCCGGGCAGTCCCCGCCGCCGGGCATCCGCCACCATCGAGAGGATTCCGTTCACCGGGCGCAGGTGCCCGTCCAGCGAGAGTTCTCCCACCAGGGCCAGTCCCTCGGGCAGGGACGGCAGCGCCCCGGTGGAGCAGAGGATTCCCACCAGGATGGGCAGGTCGTAGATGGCGCCGGTCTTTTTGGTGTCGGCAGGGGCGAGGTTCACCACCACCCGGCTGGACGGGAATTCCATA
>OFMC01001816.1_pt1 | contig 15023 bp, 9 predicted proteins | sample 1541271 | NCBI WGS metagenome assembly OFMC01 (sample SAMN04209252, study PRJEB22552) | human gut metagenome | biome: gut; material: feces | host: Homo sapiens | place: USA: Oklahoma | reverse complement strand
CGGCCGCGGAGCCGCCCGAGGAGCCGCCGGGCACGCGCTCGGTATCCCAAGGGTTGTTGGTACGGTGGAACGCCGAGCTCTCTGTGGAGCTACCAAAGGCAAACTCGTCCATGTTGGCCTTGCCCATGGGCAGGCAGCCGGCGTCGAGCATGCGCTGGACGCAGGTGGCGGTGTAGACGCTCTGGTAGTCCCCGAGCATGCGGGAAGCGCAGGTGGTACGCGTGCCCACGAGGTTCATGTTGTCCTTGATGACCAGCGGCACGCCCGCGAGCGGGGGCAGCGGCTTGCCTGCGGCGCGGTCGGCATCCACGCGCGCGGCGGCCTCGAGCGCAAGCTCGGGCGCCACCTGCAGGAATGCCTGGACCCCGCCCTCGCGCGCCTCGATGGCGGCAAGGGAGGCCTGGGCCACCTCGGTAGCGGTAAAGTCGCCGGCAGAAACACCCGCGGCAATATGGGCGGCGGTAAGGGAATCGAAGCTTAGCGCCATTACTCGCTCTCCCCCTCTCCCAAAATGGACGGCACGCGGAAGTAGCGGTCGCGCGCGCTGCCGGCGTTTTCGAGCGCAACGTCGAGCGGCAGGTCGCGCTCGGGCTCGCGCAGGTCATCGCCCATCACGTTGGACAGGCTTCCGATGGGATGGAACGTGGGCTCCACGTCGGGCAAGTCATATTGCAAGACGGGCTCGAGCATCTGGACGGCGTCGTTCATGTAGGACGTCATCTGGGTGAGCTCGTCATCGGTCAGTGCGATCTTTGCGTACTCGGCGATGCCGAGCACGTCTTTCTCGCTGAGTGCCATAGGCGCTCCCTTCCGCATAACAGATAAACCGCTCTAGTATACAAGGCAACGCCGCTTGGAGCAGGTGCTTTACCCAAATGCAGCGAAAACGTAACGAGGGCGACGGTTGGCAGGCGACGGGCTGGCGGTTCCGCAGCGAAACCGCACCGTCCATAGCGAAAAGCGTCTCGCCCACTACGAAAACCATCCCGCCCGCAACGAAAACCATCACAACATTCGACGCTTTTCGTCAAAATCGAAATTTTCATCGAATGTTGTGATGGTTTGGAAGTCCCGACCACCACAAAGGTGCCTGTCCCCATTGTGGTGGTTCTGAAGAATGACTTATGCCGAGGCCTTGGCCTTGCGGCGCTTGCGGACCGCGTGGATCACGATGTCCAGCAGCAACAGCACAATGGCTACGACCACGATGAGCACGGCGAACTCGCGCTTGCCCCAGTGGCGACCGGCCAGCGACTTTTGCTTGTCGACGTCCTTCTTGTTGTACTTGGTGCGCACGCAATGCACCAGCAGGCGATGGTCGTTCACGCCGTAGGGCGTGCAGGTAACAAGCGTCACCTTGTCGGCGCCGGGCTCGATGGTCAGCGACTCCATCTCCTCGGGCAACACGACCTCGGAGTCCACCATCTTGTAGGCGAGCGTCTTGTTCATGGTGTGCAGCAGCACCAGGTCGCCGGGCTCCAGCGAATGGATGTCGTCGAACACGCTCAGGTTGCGCATGCCCGAGTGCGCGGTGAGCACGCAATGCGTCGAGGTGCCGCCCACCGGCAGGCTCGTGCCCTCCAGGTGGCCGACGCCCGCCATGAGGACTTCCTCGCTCGTGCCGTGGTAGATGGGCATGCTCACGTCGATGGAGGGAATCTCGACCCAGCTCATCATGGGGTCGCGGTCAAAAATGAGCTGCTGGGCGTAGGGCTCGATCTGGTCGGCGGGGAGCTCGGTGGCCTCGCCCGCCAGCTGCTCGTTAAAGGAGCGCGCCTGGAGCAGGATGCGCTCGCGCTCCTCGGCAGATAGCGCGTCCACGGTGCTGGACACGGTGCTGATCTGGTTGAACACGCCCGAGGCCTCGAGCCGGTCCAAGATCCACGGCCAGGTCATAAGGCCCACGCCAATAAGGATGATGACGATAGTGATGAGCCGATCGGCCCAGCGCGGCAGCCGTTTGCGACGACGCTTGGGCTTGGGCTGAGGTTTGGGCTGAGGGCTTGAGCCACCGTTGGCCGCGGCGTTATTGCTCTTCATATGTTTGGCGCCCTGCACCATCGCCGGTCACTCCTCTACAACTCAAGTTGTCTAAACAAATAATAGCCGATTAGCGAGCTTCCGCGCCAGACAACGCAGCCAGGACCGAAACGCCGCCTACGGTTCGAATTCTTGGAGACCTTCTACAGCGCTTCTTGCCATGGATATTCCTTTCCAAACATGCGATCGACTTCGAGCTGAATTCGCTCATCGTCGATTGCCGCCAAAGATAGCGCAAGCGAAATGTTGTCGACACGGGAGGAGTCGGCAAACAAGGGCGCATAGCGCCACACTTGGATCATCGCCGTTTCGTTATCCGGCAACTCCCCGTCTGCGACTTCGAGGTCGCTCAGTTGACGCCATGCACTTCTTAAGACGGCCTTTTGTTCCATTCCCGGTGCAGCGAGCATCGAACGCGCGGCGAGCGCCGTCTCCCCGGCGTCAACAAGACAGTCAATCTGCGGTGCCTTCCTTGCAAAAAAGACCTTCGAGACAGGCGAGGAGAGCTCTGCCATGTGCTCGCTGAGCAAAAGATCAACGGCGACAGGGAGCACGACGACACGCCGCTCGCGACGCTCGCGCCTCGCGAGCCCCCTGTCGACAAGCTCGGTTATGGCCTCACTCGCGCGGCTTGCCGAAATCCCAAGCGCACGACAAAGGTCATAGGGGCGATATGGCTCCTGGGCTGCTCCCCAGACTGCGGCAGCCTGTGCGTTGGGTGACATCTTGGTCGCGTGATTATGAAACCGGGCACCGCCCCTCTCCGTGCAGGCCGTGCCCATAAATGGAAGAAAAGCCTGTCTGCCGGGGCAAACAAACGGAATCCCTTGTGCGACCAATGCTTTGCGCTGACGTGCATCGGCATCAGGAAACGAAACGACAACAGGAGTCTCCGCGCGCAAGGCTAGCTGGCTATAGACTCTCTTAGCCTCGGGAAGCCCGACGCCAGTAGGCAAGCTTGCAAGCAAAAACGAAAAACCGTTTGCGTCAACAGCGCGGACCTCAATCGCCCGCAGATGCAGCGGCAAGCATGCGGATCCAGGCCAAGTTTTGGTCTTGGCGGAAAGGCCTAGTGCTTCTTGTAAGTAGATTAGTGCTTCGTTCATTTCCATTGTTTTCGTTCGATTCCAGTTTGTATTGGAATTATACATAATTTTCGGAATTAAAGAGATACCGTTCGTGGCTAAGCCAATATTTGCGTTTTCAAAATGTCCCGAATCGGCGGGGCGATTCGGGATACAATGTCAATAGAAAACGACGCATCCCGCGTAAGTGTACGAGAGCGCGGGCGGCCTAGTTTTCAGCTTTAGTTAAATGCCCGGGATCCGACCCCCGGGCATTCTTATTTGCGCTTGTTGCGGCGCAAATGCCTTCCACCGTCCGCACCGCGCGTGCGCCTACGGACCTTAAACCGAACCTCATACGAGTCAAGAAACGCGATGACGAACGTGCCCGCATCGGACGATGGAGGCTGGCTGCGTTATCCCAAAAAAACGGGACAAACTCCAGCACGGAGTCTGCCCCGAAAAGAGAACGGCAAAGCAAGAACGTGGATGGACGAGAAGAGTGTCCGCAAGTCTCATGGCCATCACATCCCACCTGCCAAAGGGATGGGTGAGCGAGCGTTACTCCTGCTCGGACTCCTCAGCCTGCTTACGGCTGCGGATGAGGTGCGCCACGCCGATGCACAGCACCGCGCCACCAGCGATCCAGGTGAAGGTCACGCCGTTAAGACCGGTCAGCGGGAGGCCGGAGCCCTTCTTGTTCTGGATGGTGACAGGAATGGTCGCGTCATTTGTAGCACTGGAAGTAACCATTTCGGTATTGCTGGACGTTACATCGAGACTCTGCAGGCTACCGTCTGCGTTGTACTTCGGCTTCACCGTAATGGTAAACGGAGCAAGGGTGTTGTAACCAGCAGGAGTATTGCATTCGGTAATCTCATACGTTCCCTCAACAAGACCAGGGATATAAATCTTGCCAGTTTCCTTGTCGGTCTTGAATTTTCCGGCATCTTTCTCATTTTCGGTAATGCCGCCAGTTTGGGTCAGCCACCTATTAGTCTCAAGCGAAGTATTTCCCTCTTTGGTCATTTTAACTTGGAAGGTAGCTTCAAGTTTTTTGCCCTCGTTATCCTTTTCGACCTTGGTCACATCCAGGCGGAAGACATGGTCAGTAACTCGCTTCGACGTGGAGGTGCCAGTACCTTCAACCATGGGGTTATTCGAATAGACGAGTTTGACATCATTGGTGTTGCCGGTGGCAGTGTATTCAGCCTTATCGGTCAGTTTTGCTTTATAGGTCACAACGACCTTAGAGTCGCCCTTAAGCGTCACGCCTGCAGCTGCTGCAGCATCCTTAAGATTGGAGAAGGAAATCTTCAGGTCTTGACCGCCAGTAAGGTTCCCAGAAGCGTTCTTAGTGTCCACAAGGTCTACCGTGTAGCCATTTGCAGGCTGGATATCTTGATCGTTAATTTTCACCTTAACGGAGCTCTTGATAGCCTCCAGTCCAACAGAAAGATGATCCTGGAACGTATATTCGTACTTGGTGAAGGTGTCGATGTTACTAGCAACGTGGCCAGTCAGTTTATATTCGACCTCCTCGCCAATATACGAGTCGCTTACCTTTCCCCAGTTACCGCCCTCGAGGACCTCCTTCTCAACGGTAGGAATGCTGGTCTTCTCGGTAACGGTCACGCTGCTACCGCCGACAACGGCGAAGATGGGCGAGGTGCCCGTGTTCTTCTTTGCCGCTTCGGAAGTGCTCAGTAAAGATTCATCGGTCAGGAACAGGTAGTAACCCGTCTTGGGGGAATTATTCTCATCGTTAGGCACAGTGAAACTATTGCCTGCCAAGAACGAACTGCCCGTAGCGGTAACGCCACTTTTCACAATACCGGCAATCTTGTTGAGAAGGTGATCCTTATTAACAGCAGTCTCAGCATTAGTACCGGTAACGTTCTTAGTCAACCAATCGGCCACGTCCTGGGCGGTAGCCTTATCGCGCAGCTTAGGATTAGAAGTCTCATACTTCGAATCCGCTTCAATAGCCGCGATAATGGCATTCTGAACACTCGGCTCCACGCCGTCTGCCCACTTGACGTTGGAGACGATCTTATCAGCCGTCCCCTCCTCAGTAGGATCTACGACATCGGCCTTAAAGATCTGATATGCCTTGAACGTAGTGGATGCGTTACCCTCCGACTGCGCAATGGTGATGCTGTTGCCGCCATCATCAGCAAACGCCATGGTCACCGGCGCCATCACGCCGCCGAAGCTCAGCGCTGCTGTGAGGCCGGCGGTTACTGCCAGGCGTGCGATGTTCTTGCTCATGCTCATCTTCTTTTCCTCTGCTTTCTGCTTGAAATCCATTTGATCTAAAACCATCTGTCTGTGTCTTAGCATCTGCTTCGCTACGTCTCGCCCCGCTCTCTGTGGGGCTGCCAGCTACTCTTTATGGCTGCCACCTCCCCGCTTGACCAGGAGCGCGACCACGATGAGCGCGGCTCCGGCGACCGCTGCGGCGGCCGCGGCGTACATTGCCATATCGCCAGTCGAGGGCATAAAGCCTCCGGTGGTAATGCTAGGGGGTGTGCCGGTGGGCGTGTTGATGAGTGACGCCTCCAGGCTGCCCGTCGACCCGTCCGCGCTGTCGGCGCGCAGGGGCGACTCGGCCGTGATGGTGAGCTTGGGCTTGGCGGCAGCCACCTGGTCGACGTCCAGGCCCTCGGCCTTGACCGTCACGGAGCGCGTACCCTCAAAGGCGGCGTAGCCCTTGGGCGCCTTGAGCTCGCGGACCTCCAGCTTGCCCGAGTCCACGCCCGAGACGGTCACGCGGCCGTCCTCGCCCGTGGTGACGGTGGCCTTGCCCTCCGCATCCCACGCGCCATCGGCCGCCAGTGTGCGGCCGCGGTCGTCGGTAATGCTCAGGACCGCCCCGGCAAGCGGCTTGTCGCCGTCGCTGCCGCGCTTGGTGAGCGCGAGATCCCAGGTGTAGGCGCACGCGTCGTCGCTCGGCGTGCGGGTAAAGCCGGCGTCGCCGGACTGGTCGGCAAAGGGAGAGCGCGGGTAGCGCAGGTACACCTCGTTGGGGTTGCCCTTCGCGATGCCGTGGTTGCATGCGCTGTTGAGCGGCGCATTGTACACGGCGACCACGCGGGCGCCCGCGGTGAAGGCGTCGGCCCCGCCGAGCGCGGCGATCAGGTCGCCGGTGCGCACGGTGAAAGTTCCGTCCGCGGCCACCTTGATGGAGCACTGGGCCGTGATGTCGGTCCAGCCCTTGGCGGACTCGGTGCCGGCGCGTCCGTCCTTGCCGGTCGAGACGGCGTCGAAGCCGCCCTCGGAGCCCGCCGCCACGTACACGCGCATGCTCTCGGCCACCTTGGAGGGGTCGAGCCCCGCGCCCATGGTGTCGACGAGCTGCACCGCGTAGGTATCGTAGGCGGAAAGCCCCGCCGGGACCGTGGCCGAGAGGCGCCAGTACAGGTCGTCGCCGACCGTTGCGTCGGCGGCCTTCTGCCATGCGGCGGTGCCGTCCTCCAGCACGTGCTTGGACACCTTGGGGGTCGCCGCCTTGGGCTTGACGGTGACAGCGCCGCCGCCGACCAGAACCATGATCGGCGCGGTGCCGGCCTCGTTCTGGGCGATGGCGTCGTCGTCGGCAACGATGAGCCAGTAGCCGCAGGGCAGCTCGGCCGCCGTGCCCGCTTTAAGGGCCTCGAACACGGCGCCAGAGTTCTGGAGGGAGCGAGCGAGCTGTGCGCTCAGCGCGCTCGTAAGGTGGGAATCGGCGTTGAGCCACTCGGCAGCTTCCTGCGCGGTGGTCTGGGAATTGGGCATGCCGGCGCTGTGCAGCACAGGCAGCGCGGCGTCGCGCACGGCGTCGCTTGCCCAGGCGAGGTCGGTGGCGATCTTGGCGTCGCTGTCGCCGTCGACGACGTTGGCGCTAAAGATCCGGTAGGCGTCGTAGCTGCGCGCCACGGTGCCGCTCACCGTGATGGAACCGGTCGCGGTCGGCGCGGCCTGCGCGGAAGCGGGGAACACAACCGCGCAGGTGCCGATCAGGAGGGCAAGCAGCGCAAACAAGATCGGGAAGGGGCAAACTTTCTTATTCACGACGCTTACCTCCCTTCGCATTCGCCTTGCGACGAATGTGCATCCAGGCCGCAGCAGCGCAAAGCACCACCGCGCCGGCAAGGTACGTCAGAGTGACGCCTGACATACCAGAAAGGGGCAGAGTGGTGGAGTAGGTGTTGGTGAAGGTTGGGGTGTCAGTGTCGGTGAGCTCGTGATCCGTGGTATCGGAGTTTATCCACTCGCCATTGGAGTTAACGGTCCCCTTCTTGTAGGTCACCTTACAGTCGATGGCTCCTTTGGTGTCATCCGTTGCCACGACCTTAATCTCGTAGACCGACTGGTCGAATTTGTAATGCGAGAAAATCGAGCTATCGTTCTTCTCACGCACGTAGTACGTGAAGGTCTTGGAAGCACCGCGACCCGGAACCTCAGAATCGTTCCGCTTCAAACTGCCAAGGTTGTACTCAATCTCGGGGAACTCAAGCGTCTGAGTCTTTTTGTCATTAGCCGTCGTCTTGACCGTCGTAGCGCTATCAAACCTCCCGTTATCCGCAAACTCGAGCGTAAACTCCTTCATCTCGCCACCCTCAACGACCTTAGTCGCCTTGGGAGTCCAAGAGCCGGTGGAGGTGTACTGGGTGTTGGTGAAAGTCGCACCTTTAGTAGTAAGTGCAACGCATGCAACGTCGCCTTCAGACGTTGGGGTAACCACGGTCTCAGGCTCAGTAGTGCCATCAGACATCTTGGTGATCTTCACGTTACTTACCGTGTAGTACCTGTATTTAATACCAAGCACCTCGTGCATCCTGGTCCGATCCTCTGTGACCGTAGGATCTATCTTGTAGATAGCCTTGTCGTAATTAACGTCCTTGTCCGTGCCTGGAACCTCTACCAAGTAGTAAACAAGATCGTCATCGGCATAAACTTCACCCAGATCAAAGGTGAAATTTCCATTCCCATCGTTTTTCACCGTATTGACCACCGAGCAGCCATTGAGCTGAAGAGTGTCATTGGCATCAAAACTCGGCACCGTATATCCCGTAACCTGACCGTTCTTATCCTTAATCTCGTTCTGCTTGAGTAGCTGGAAATCAAAGTCATTTCCTTCAAGCGTGCCGTCCTCAAGCACCTTGGTGCCATTGAGCTTCATCTTGGGGTAAACCTTGACTTCTTGGGTGGAGCCAGCGACAACGTTGCCGTTGGTCATGATTCCGCCACCGTGGATGTTGGAGCTGTTGCCCGTGATGTAGAGCGTGGCTAACCCTTTAGCAGCTTTTTGATCTTCAGCGGACGGATCAGACTTTAAGCCAATCAAATACTTAGCCTGAGCGCCCTCGTACTTGCCGATAGACGTTGACGTATTGTCGTCGATCGTGCCCGACCAATTGGCAGCTCCGCCACCAAGCATCTGGCCAGTTACGGCTGCGATATACGGATTATTTTCAGAATTGTTAGAGTCGTGAACTAGGAAAAGGTCCTTATGACCGGCACTTATAAAATCTGGGGTTATTTCGCCGCCTTTCGGGTCTTTATCCCAGTCCTCGCTCTTGTCGTTAGTGCCGCCCGATCGATGTGCACCGTCGTGGTCAGTGTTGTCATAAATCGCAATACCGTAGGTATCGGTAATAGCAGTCTTACCACTCGGGCAAGCGGCAAACCCGCCGCCAAAGCCCTCGGCATGATTGTTGGTAATCAATGCGTTATAAATCTTGAGGCTTGCCGACTCAACGCCTTGGTCGCTGTTGCCGCCTTGGACGAACACTCCGCCGCCACCCCAGTCATTAGTGGTATTGGTCGTATTGTTAGTGATATATGCCTTAGTGCCAGAAGGAACGTTGAACTCGCCCTTGGTAGGCGCTGCGATGCGGATACCGCCGCCCTCCGAGTTTTGTGCAACATTGCTAGCTATGGTTCCACCAGAGAACGTAAACGTGGAAAGAGCTCGATTCCAAGCGCCACCATAAACGCCGCCGCCAGCCTCAGCAGAGTAGTTGCCAGTGATGTAGCCACCGTTAATCTTCAGACTGCCGCCATTAAAAGCAGCAATGCCGCCGCCACCGTGGCAACCGCCGCCCTTGTGCACCCAATTAGTCGAATCGGTATCTTGGTAGAACTGATACTTGTTATTGGTGATGTAGCCGCTCGTAACGTTAACGGTTGATTCGAACGCACAGATACCTGCGCCGTAGCCAGACTGGCTACCAAACGTACCGTTGCCGGAGATAATGCTGCCATCCACGTTGACCATTGAGCCCTTAGCGTACACGCCGCCGCCATTGGGAGCGTAGTTACCTGCGATAACGCCACCGGTTAGATTAAGGGTCGAAGCAGCGCCCTTTTCATTAGACACCATAATGCCAGCGCCGGTGCCCGAGGTTCCCGTAGAGGCGCCGCAAACGTAGCCACCGCTCATATTGACGGTAGAACCGTTCTCGGCGTAGACCAAGTTGGCAACTTTACAGCCCTGTCCTTGCGTCAGCACGCCACTTTCAAGATTGAACGTACCGCCCTTACCATTAGTGCCATAAAGATTGATGAGCTTCAATTGGTCGTTACCACTGCACGCCACGATGGCGCCGCCGATGGTAGCTTCGTGTTTATAAAGAGCCTCGGTAGTGCTAATGCCATCTGGATTTACGGACGATCCGGTTACATAGTAGGTGAGATTTGTAGGAATATTAGAAGTCTCATCAGGGGCCACAGAGGCAAGGTTGCCATTTTTGCTAGATGTGTTGTCGGAGCATACATATTTGTCGCCCGTCGGATCATCCACTGCAGCTTGCTGACCGTCCATGACGGTTAACTTTGCGCCGCCAGTGATATTAAACAGGGGCTGATCCGGACTCTTGTACTTTATCTTGTAGCCGTTAAGATCCAGCTTGATATTGCTGTCCTCCCTGCCAAGCTGGATTGTCGAGCTGGTTTCGATATCATTCACAAGTTTGAAGCTAGCAACATCGCTTGCATTCTCCAGCTTGTTTTTCAGATCGTCAGCAGTTCGTATTTCAGCGGATGCTGCTTCAGCCTGCCCGCCTTCCGCAGCCAGCATTACGGCATTGCCAACCGACGACTCGCCGTCTTCGACCTGCAACTCGCCCTCAGGCTGATCCTCAGACTGACCCTGCTCAACACCATTTGAGGGGTCGGCCTCGTCACCCTCGACCTCGTCACTTTTCTGGTTTTCGGTATCCCCGTTGTTGGTGTTGTCTACATCAGTAGACTCACTTGAGGAACCCCCCCCCATCACAGCTTCCTCGGTAGAAACCGTCTGGGCGTCGTTGGCAATGGCCTGCGAGATCGGGGGCATGACGAGCGACAGTACCAGGCTCAAAACGGAGGCTCCGCACAAAACGCCTGCCAGTACACGGCGCGTCGCTTTTTTACTCTGCTTAGTTTTTTCTGAATTCGCTTTCATCGATGTCTCCTCCCCAAGAGACCGCGATCTTGCTCTTTCACTATCAAACGTATCTGCGCAACCTGTGATTGCGCACGCTTGTAGTACTTATTGTAACGATTGTTTGAACATCTAAGCAAAAATACCGATAGTTTTGTAGCGAATTCTCAATTCTCTTGACATTTGCTCGGATTAACCTTCGTTTATTCGCTCTGAAATATCTGTTTCTACTGGTAATTAAGTTAGTTATCAGTTTTTTAATAGCGTTTTATTTATTTGCACAACATTTTGCTCAAGAGCAAGCATCCTGTGAACGGTCGAAAATCGACCATGAGCGGTAGGTCATTAACCGGGAGGAATAGACTACCAAATTGATGGGAATATCTTTAACCCATCGGTGGTGAGAAGCGTAATGTTCAGACAACCATATCTGAATTTGCGCGCAGATTTTAGGCATCAATTCGCCCAAATCGCCTGAGGCCACCGCAAAGGTGCCTGTTCCTCTTGTGGTGGCTCTCCCCCGGCGCTACAGCAGATGCTCCTCGATAAAAATCGCGATGCCGTCTTTGTCGTTGCTGGCGGTTACAAAATCGGCGGCGGAGCGGGTGGCATCGCTGCCATTTGCCATGGCCACACCCACGCCGGCGTCGGCCACCATGCCGGCGTCGTTGTCCGCATCGCCGAACACGCAGATGTTCGCAAGCTCCATGTCGTTGAGCTCCGCCACGCGCACAAGGCCGCGCGTCTTGGACACGCGCGGATCCATGAACTCGTAGAGCCGCTGCGTGGTTTGCAGAGCCGCCGCCTTAACAGTGTTATCGGCAAACGTCGACGCCCGCTCAATCACCCGCGGCATTACCTCGGGTGCCATGGTAAACATCACCTTGGGCTGCGGCTCGCGTAAAAACTCGGCAAAATCGACCACCTGGTAGGGCACGCCGTCGACGCGCGACAGGTGCTCGACGCACGCGTTGCTCTCGGGCACGTAGAACACGCCGTCTCGGGGGCAGACGGGCGTTGCCGGAAGGTCCGCCATGTGCTTGCAGATGCGCGCGATGGTCTCGCCCGGCAGCGGATAGCTCAGCTCGTTGATGTCGTGCGCGCGGTCGATGACCTCGGCGCCACCGCAGCCCACCATCACGTCCACCAGGCCTTCGATGCCCCAGAGCTCGTACATGGCCTCGGTCGCATGGGCGTCGCGCCCGGTGCACAGGCCAAAGAGCACGCCGCGCTCGCGCAGGGCGCGGATCGCCGCCACGGTGCGCGGGGACACCGTGTGCTGACTCGTGAGCAGTGTGCCGTCGATATCGCAGAACACGGCTTTGATGTGGCTGAAGGTGGTGTCCATGGGGGCCTTTCTGGGTTGTGCGGCGGTGTGGGGTGTATTCGTGAACGGCGTACATGGTATACCAAGGCGCAGGCCGTTGGGACCCGATCGCCACAAAGGTGCCTTGCCCCTTTATGGTGGCCGGACCCGGGGCGCAATCCATCACAACATTCGACGCTTTTCGTCAAAGTCGCGATTTTCATCGAATGTTGTGATGGTTTTTACTGCAAAGCAAAAACCACCACAAAGGTGCCTGGCCCCTTTGTGGTGTAAATGGCATTTGCCCAGATAAAACCTGCCAAAATAAACCTGTCCCTTTTTGGCAGGTTTTAGGCCAGATGGTCTTGGATTAGGTCGCAGATGGCTCGGGCGTCGTTGATGTTGATGGCTCGGGTCGCGAAGCCGGCATCGAAGGCCTGACGTGCCAGGGCCTCGTTGCAGGCAAGGGCCAGCGTGTGACCGTCGACCAGGTCGAGCGAGCTCTTGCCGCGCAGACGGTCGACACCGGAGCGCGCGACCACGATGTTGTCGAAGCCCTCGGTCTTGTAGCCCTCGATAATCACCACGTCGACATCGTTGTAGCGCGACAGCAGCTCGCGCGCGGGCATCTCGTCCTCCTCGCGCGTGTCGGCGTACTCCGCCCAGCGCGTGGCGCAGATGAGTCCCACGTGCTTGGATCCGGCCTGGTGATGGCGCCACGTATCCTTAGCGGGCACATCGATATCAAAGCCGTGATGCCCATGATGCTTGAGCGAACCCACGCGCAGGCCGCGGCGGGTGAGCTCGGCGATAACCTTCTCAACGAGCGTGGTCTTGCCCGAGTTTTGGTAGCCGATAAACGCGATCGCTGGGACGGCCGGAGCCGGAGCTGCGGGCGCGACGGCGACAGGTGCGCTTGCGAGCGTGGCACCGTCAGCGGCCACGGCCTCAACAGCAGCAACCTGACGCTCGGCACGATCCCACACGCCCGAGCGGCCGCCCTCCTTGCGCAGCAGGCGCACGTCGACGATCTCCATACCGCGATCGACGGCCTTGCACATGTCATAGATCGTTAGGCACGCAGCGCTCGCGCCGGTCAGGGCCTCCATCTCGATACCCGTCTTGCCCGTCACGCCGGCCGTAACCAGTACGTGAAAGCCAACCTGCCCGTCCGCGCGCGCCGGCGCCCAGCCCTCGGGCACGTCCTCGGCCGGCGTCCCCGCCGGAGCGATGGGCGCAATGTCGCACTTGCTCTTGGTAATGAGCAGCGGATGACACATGGGGATGATGTCGCTCGTGCGTTTGATGGCCATGATGCCCGCCACGCGCGCGCAGGCAAGCACGTCGCCCTTTTTGGCGCGGTCCTGCAGCACCATGGCCTGCGTCTCGGGATGCATGAGGATGGTGCCCTCGGCGATGGCGATGCGATGGGTCTCGGCCTTGTCGGACACGTCGACCATGCGCACCTCGCCCTTGGCGTCCACGTGCGTCAGCTCGTCGCGACGGGCGTCACGGGCGGGCTCGGTGGCAGCACTGGCAGTCGGCTGCGCGGACGCGTCGGCGTCGCTGTCAGTAGCCGTGGCTTTGTGGGCAGACATCGCGGCCCTGCGAGCGGCCTTGGTGGCATCGGCGTACCTGCTCTTGGCCATATGATCATCCTCCGATTTGGGACATAAATCGTTGCGTGCCCTCAATTATCGCGTGTTCCTGCGGTTTGTGGGCCACGGCATCGCGCCAAATCGAAAGTACCTGCATATCATCACCACGGCGCAGCGCCTCACGCACCGAATACTCGGCATCGCTGAACAGGCACGGACGCACGTTGCCATCGGCCGTCAGGCGCAGACGGTTGCAATTCGCACAAAAATGGTTGGACATGGCGCTAATGAAGCCGACCGTTCCCGCCGCGCCCGGAAAGTGCCAATAGCGCGCAGGGCCCGCGCCGGCAGGAGCGTCGTTGATGTCGAGCGGCTCGAGCTCGCCCAGCCCCGTCGCGGCAACCCCGGCATTGATGCGCGCCCGCAGCTCGTCGCTCGGCACGGTATCGCTCGCGTCCCACAGCTCGGGATTGAGCGCGGGCGCATGCGGGTCCACAGCGCAATGCGAACTCGTGTGTTCGTCGCCGATGGGCATGTATTCGATAAAGCGCAGGTGAATGGGACGGTCGAGCGTGAGCTGCGCAAGGGCCTCCACATCCTGGTTGAGCCGGCGCACAACAACGCAGTTGACCTTAACGGGCTCAAAGCCCCAAGCCAGCGCCGCGTCGATGCCCGCCATGGTCTGCTCGAGTCGACCCAGACGCGTGATCTTTCCAAAGAGCGTAGGGTCGAGCGTGTCGAGCGAGATGTTGACGCGGTTAAGCCCCGCGTCTTTGAGCTGCGGCGCCAGCTTGGGCAGCAGGGCGCCATTGGTGGTGAGCGAAATGTCCTCGATCTGCGGAATCGCGCGGATGTCGCGAATGAGCGGGATGATGCGGCGGCTGACCAGCGGCTCGCCACCCGTCAGGCGCACGCGGCGAATGCCCTCCCCCGCCACCAAGCGCACAAAGCGGGCGATTTCCTCGGCGCTGAGCAGCTCGTCGTGCGCACGGGGCGCCACGCCATCGGCCGGCATGCAGTAAATGCAGCGGAAATTGCACTTGTCGGTAACGGCAATACGCAGGTAGTTGATATCGCGGCCAAAACCGTCATGCTGCACGCGCTCGTCCACGCAATCCTCCCCTCGCGCCAGTCTTTATTCTTCAGAGAATATAGTACCGCACGCGGGAATCATGCCGACACCCGTACGACAGGACAGGTCGCTTCGAGCAAAACGAACTTCCCGAGCCCATCCTCAACACAGACCATCACAACATTCGATGCTTTTCCCGTTTTTGGCAAAAAACGTTGAATGTTGTGATGGTTTGTCTGCCCACGGCACCCCGTAGAAGGGCCGGAACGCCCCTAGAGGCCGCCGTCCCAGTGCCGAATCACGAATTCTCGCAGGTCGTTCTGACGTTTCTGAAACGCTTCGCTTCGATCGCACTTGAGACCCATAGCGAGTGCGATGGCGTTCATCGCCCGATGCAATTGCAGCTGGTGGGCAAACTGAGTCCCGGTGAGGACGATCATCCTAAAGCCCAGCGCACTCAGCACGGTCATACGCTCCGCATCCGACGCGCTGCGCTGTTTATCAAGATGGTCCGAGCCGTTGTATTCAATCCCCG
>OFMC01001814.1_pt1 | contig 15060 bp, 13 predicted proteins | sample 1541271 | NCBI WGS metagenome assembly OFMC01 (sample SAMN04209252, study PRJEB22552) | human gut metagenome | biome: gut; material: feces | host: Homo sapiens | place: USA: Oklahoma | reverse complement strand
TGACCCAGGGGGAAGCATACCGCACCGTTTTGCCGGCCAGCAGTGCCCCGCTGACTAATTTAATGCGCGGGGTTTCCCACACAGCGCAGTTTTGTTTTTTGGCCCACTCATCCACGGCAAACAGGCCGTTGGCATCGGTCGCCGTGGTGATCACCGGCACCGCACCACAGGCGGCAGCCAGCCGGCAGGCCAGGTCATTTGCGCCGCCCAGATGGCCGGAGAGCAGCGGCACCGCAAAGCGGCCGCATTCATCCAGCACCACAACGGCGGGGTCGGTGGCCTTGCTTTGGCAGTGGGGCGCAATGGCCCGCACCGCAATGCCCGCCGCCCCCACAAACACCAGGGCATCCGCCGCGGCAAACTGCTGGGCCGTCCACCCGGCCAGCGTCACCCCGCCCAGCCCGCAGCGGCTGACGGAGCCGGGGCAGGTTTGGGCCAGCTGCTGCGCCAGCGCCAGCCCCTTGGCCGTAAAGGCAAGATACGCACAGTTCACGGTTTGGTCCCCTCGCGGTATTCGGTGGTAAAGGCGGGGTCGTACAGTTTGCTGCGGGCATAGCAGCGGCCAAGGAAATCCCCCACCACGATCAAGGCCGTTTTGGTAATGCCCGCCTGCTTGGTGCTTTGGGCCAGGGTGCCAACGGTGCAGCGCACGGTTTTCTGCTCCGGCCAGGTGGCCTTGTACACCACGGCGGCGGGGGTGCTTGCGGTGTATGCCCCCTGCAGCAGTGCTTCCTGCACTTTATCAATTAAGCCGATGGAGAGAAAAATCACCATGGTAGCGCCGTGGCTGGCCAGGCTGGCGAGCTTTTCCTTTTCCGGCACGGGGGTGCGGCCCTCCATGCGGGTAATGATGACCGTCTGGCTGACGGCGGGCAGCGTGTACTCGGCGTTCAGCGCGGCGGCGGCACCGCAAAAGCTGGAAACACCGGGCGTATCATCGTAAGCAATGCCGTCGGCATCCAGCGCGTCCATCTGCTCCCGGATGGCCCCGTACAAACAGGGGTCCCCGGTGTGCAGCCGCACAGTGGTTTTGTGTTCGGCTTCCATTTGGCGCATCACGGCAAGCACCTGTTCCAATGTCATTTCAGCACTGTTATAAATGGCGCAGCCGGCTTTGGCCAGCCCCAGCAACGCCGGGTTGACCAAGCTGCCCGCATAAATAATGCAGTCCGCCGTTTGCAGCAGCGCCGCACCGCGCCGGGTGATCAGATCCGGTGCGCCGGGGCCTGCGCCCACAAAATGTACCATACCTCATTGCTCCTTTTTCTGCCAGCTTTGCAGCAGCTGGGCGGCGGTCTCAGTCTGGCCCAGCGGCCCGGCCTGGTTGGAAAACAGTACAGCCCCCACCCGGAACGCCCCCGCCACGCGGCGGTCCAGATGCAGCTGGATGGCCTGCAATAGGCTTTCGAGCACCGGCTCCCGCAGGTTTTCGGCATCCAGAATGTCCAGGCAGGCGTCCGTTGTGGCGGCGTCCATCAGGGCGCGGCAGGTGGCCTGGCTGGCCCCGCAGAGCGCCGCATGGGTGCAGAACAGTTCGGTGCGGCAATCCGCCATGCGGGAATGGGTGTTCATAATGCCGCCCGCCAGCTTGACCAGCTTGCCGATGTGCCCCACCAGCAATACCTCTGCAAACTGCTCCGCAGCGGCCATATCCAGCGCATCCCCCATAAAGTTGGAGCACTTGACCACCGGGATGCTGCTGTATTCCGGCAGGTTCTGGGCCAGGTAGTCCAGCCCATAGTTGCCGGGGGCCAGGATCAGCCGCTTGGGGCTTTGCTCCCGCAGGGCGACCTGGTGGATCTCCAGCTGCACGGTATCCAGGACGGCCTGCTGGCTCATGGGCTCCACAATGCCGCTGGTGCCCAGGATGGAAAGCCCGCCTTCCACCCCGATGTGGGGGTTAAAGGTGCGTTTGGCGGCTTCCTCGCCCCCCTCGATCGAGATCTTTACGTCAAAGCCGCCATCATACCCGGCTGCTTCGGCCTCCGCGCGCAGGGCATCGGTGATCATCCGGCGCGGCACATGGTTGATGGCCGCCTGCCCCACCGGCTGGTCCAGGCCGGGCTTCGTCACACGGCCCACACCGGGGCCGCCGTCAATCGTGACCTGGCCGGGGGCATCCGGCAGCAGGGTGATGTCGGCTATGACCGGCAGGCCGGTGGTAACGTCCACATCGTCCCCGCCGTCCTTGCGGATGGCGCACTGGGCGCCGGCGGCTGTTTTGCGGCAGTAGATGGGCGCAACTTCCACCACAATGCCTTTTGGGGTGCGCAGGCCGACGGATTCCGGCGCTTTACCGGTCAGCAGCAGGCGGGCGGCCCCGGCAGCGCCAAGGGCGGCGCAGGTGCCAGTGGTGTAGCCGCAGCGCAGCAGCTTTTGCCCGCTGCGGATGTAATGCTCAAAGGCCATCTGCCGTCTCCCTCCGCAGCACCTGCTCCAGATGGCGGCAGTACATCTCCTGTACGCCCCGCAGCTGACCCAGGCCCTGCATCTCGCAGCGCAGGCGGTATCCCTCCGCCTCCAGCTCCCGGGCGGCGGTGCCGGAGAGGAGGAGCAGGGAGATCAGGTTGGGCACTGCCATCAGGGCGTTGAAGATGTCGGAGAGATTCCATACCACCTCCAGGCTCTGAGTGGCGCCCAGAAAGGCCGCCAGGGCGAAGAGAATTCGATAGAGAGGGATGGCCCGGCGGCCGAAGAGAAATGCAAAGGCCGTTTCCCCGCAGAACTCCCATCCCAGGATGGTGGAGAAGGCGAACAGCACGATCCCCAGGGAGACCAGCAGCCCCCCCAGGGGGCCCAGCACGGTCTTAAAGGCCTCTTTCAGCAGGCCGAGGTAGCGGTCGGTGACGATCTTGCAGATGAAATCGTTGCGCACCGACAGGGTGATATGGCTCGAGTCCTCAAAGCTGATGGGCTCAAGTCCGTCGATGTAGAGATTATAGGTCGGCTCGGCCATCTGCGTTTTGCAGTATGCCTGGGCGGCCTCTAAAACGTCCTTGAAAGAATCCATAAAACATCCACTCCATTGAATTGGTCGAAGTTTTCAACAATGCTGCTGATACCCCGTTAGTATACCACAAAAATCTCCCTGCGTCTATATTCTATAATGTAATTTATAATACATAAGAAAAGACGCTCCATCGTGCCCTCGCGGCTCTTGTGTCCAAGACGGTTTTTGGCCACAAGATATGGTGGAAGAAAAGTTTTCCACGGAGAACCGGTGAAAAAGTTGAAAGCTTTTTCACAAGGAAATTTGAAAAAAGTTTGCTGGAAAGTAAAAAAAATGCTTGACAGAAGGGGATAGTGTGCGATATACTGTTGAATTGCAAGCCTGTCCCCAATTTGGGACCAGAAATACCCCATTACCGGGGACGAGTTTTTACGGAGGATACAACCATGAAGAGAACTTTTCAGCCCAAGAAGCGTCATCGCAAGGAAGTTCATGGCTTTCTGACCCGCATGAGCACCAAGAACGGCCGCAAGGTCATCAATGCTCGCCGTGCTAAGGGCCGCAAGAGCCTGACCGTCTGATCCCGCTTTGCCAGGGATCCGGCGCAGAATTGAACATGCGCACAAAAGACTGCTGATCCAGAATTGGCGGTCTTTTTCTTATTTTGGACGTTCTGCGCGCGGAATGACTAAAAATTTGGCAAAAGATTTGGCACAAAAAACGCCCGGACAGCCTTTTCATGTCGGCGTTTTTTTGCTATACTGAATTTTGAACTTTGCCTTTAGGGAAGTTCTGCGATTTTTTAACCGAAAAGGAGGCGACGGAGCAGTGCGCTATCGTCCCATCCGCCGCAACAGCGAGTTTGGCCGCGTGTATGCCCGCGGCAAGTCCTATGTGAACCCGGCGCTGGTGCTGTATGTGCTCAAGACCCGCGGCAAAAAGACCCGTGTGGGCCTGACAGCCACCAAAAAGATCGGCCATGCCGTCCAGCGCAACCGCGCCCGCCGCGTGATGAAGGCTGCCATTGATGAGCATCTGGATCAGAACATCGGCGGCTATGATCTGGTGTTCGTGGCCCGGGGTATGACCCCCCGCCTGAAGAGCTGGCAGCTCAGCGAAGTGGTGGCCAGGCTCTTTGCCCAGGCCGGCCTGCCCGACAAGGCAAAGCAGCCGGGCGCAAAGCCCCCTGCCACGGTCCCGCCCGCAGACCGGGCCGCAAAACAGTGAATCCCGTCTCCCGCGTCTGCCGGAACGCGCTCTGTGCGCCCATCCGGTTCTACCAGCGCTTTATCAGCCCGGGGCTGGGCCGCAACTGCCGCTTTACCCCCACCTGCAGCCAGTATGGCATAGAAGCCATCCAGACCCATGGCTGCATCAAGGGCTTGCTGCTCACCGCCTGGCGCATCGCCCGGTGCAATCCGCTTGGCCGGTGGGGCTTTGACCCGGTGCCGCCCAAAGGCCGCTGGGTGAGCAAGGAGAGAAAGCTCTCGGTATCGAAATTATTTAAAAGGCGGCATGGATAGTTCGGCGGGGAGTTTCTCCGAGGACCGTCCGCTGGGGTGGGACCCTGCTGCCGCAGGCAGTAGGGCGGGCGATGGAATGGCCTGCAACGACAGCGACCGCCGCCAGTGGCGGATGCAGGAAGCTGTTGTTGGGGCCGCGGCCAGCAAGACGCAAGCAATGCGCGGCGGATGCTGGGAGCCGCAATCCGAACTCGTGTCCGAGGAGAAAGCTACCCGTCGGACTTGTATAACCAGCTTCTTGTGACGCTCCGCACTGTGGGCGGGGTGTCCTTCTCATAAAAATCTAAACGTCCCGCACCACAGGCGGGGCAGAATGGACGAAACTATGAATCCTTTGTACATCCTGGGCTGGCCCTTGGGCTATGTAATGGAGTGGATCTACAAGCTGATCCCCAACTACGGCTGGGACATCATCCTGTTCACCCTGCTCATCACCGTGATCAAGATCCCCCTCCAGCTCAACCAGCAGAAGAGTATGGCCCGCATGAGCGCTTTCCAGCCCATGGTGGCCGAGATCCAGAAAAAGTACCGCGACAAGCCCGAAAAGCAGCAGGAAGAGCTGATGAAGCTGCAGGAGCAGGGCTACAAGCCCACCGCAGGCTGTATGCCCATGCTGGTCAACATCCTGGTCATGTTCGGTGTTATCGAGGTGGTGTACCGCCCGCTGCAGCGCATCTTCCACATTGGTGCCGATGCCCTGACCGCCGCAGGTGAGGCCCTGACTGCCATGGGCATCAGCTTTACCACCGTGACCCGCGACACCAACATCATTGCACAGGTCATTGCAGGCGAGAGCACCGTTTCCTCCTGCTTCACCCCGGATCAGGTGGCTACCATCACCGAGTTCGGCCAGCACATGGATTTCTTTGGCATCGACCTGACCCGTGTGCCCCAGTACAGCCTGGCTGCAGAGAACCTGCCCCTGCTGATCCTTCCGGTCCTGGCGATCGTGACCATGTTCCTGTCCACCCACATCAGCATGAAGGCCAGCGGCCAGGAGATGCAGGGCAGCATGAAGCTGACCATGTATATGATGCCGCTGATGTACGTCTTCTTCTGCTTCACCGTGCCCAGCGCTTTCTCTCTGTACTACGTTGTTTCCAACATCCTGATGACCGTGCAGAGCCTGTTGATGAAGAAGATCTACGACCCTGAGAAGATGAAGGCAGAGGTCGCCGCCGAGATGGCTGCCCGCAAGAAGGAGCAGAAGCGCGGTGTAAAGAGCACCACCATCAAGGTCACGGATGAAAAGACCGGCGAGGTCGTGGAGAAAAATATCTCCGCCAGCGAAATGAACAAGCGCCGCCTGGAGTATGCCCGCAAGCTGGATGAGGAGCGTTATAAGGACGAGCGCACCGTTCCGCTGAGCGAGCTGGAAAACAAGAAGGAGGATTGACGGTTATGATCCGTACTCAGGAAGCGACCGGCAAGACGGTCGATGAAGCCCGCGCAAAAGCCTGCGCCCTGCTGGGCGTGCAGGCCGACGACCTGAATGTGAGCTATGAAGTGCTCGAAATGCCCCAGAAAACTGGTTTTCTGGGCCTGAAGACCACCCCTGCCAAGGTGCGTGTGAGCGTGGAAGAGCCCGATGCCCCGGCCGCTCCCGTGGTGGAGGAGAAGGTGGAGCCTGAGGTGAAGCCTGTTGTGGAGGAAACTCCCGCTGAGGAACCCAAGGCCGAGGAGCCTGCCGCTGCCCCTGTGGCAGAGGAGGCCGCTCCTGCTGAGGAGACTGCTGACCCCGCCGCAGAGGGTGAGGAGCCGGAAGTTCCCATCAATATCGAGGAAAACGCCAAGGTCAAGGCCGCTGTGGACTACCTGAAGGAAGTCATTGCCCTGATGGGCGTGGAGAATGTCACCTTCAGCGCCGTGCAGAAGGGCGAGGCCACCATCATCCGTCTGGATGGCGAGAAGCTGGGTGCCCTGATCGGCCGCCGCGGCGAGACCATGGAGAGCCTGTCCTATCTGGCAAGCCTGGTGGCCAACCGTCTGGAAGGCGATTACATCAAGCTGGGCCTGGATGTGGCCGGCTACCGTGACAAGCGTGAGAATGACCTGACCGTGCTGGCACAGCGCATTGGCAACAAGGTGCGCAAGACCGGCCGCAGCTTTGCCATGGAGCCCATGAACCCCTACGAGCGCCGCATCATCCACTCTGCCATCGGCAAGATGGAGGGTGTGCGCAGCGAGAGCAAGGGGGAGGGCCGTGACCGCCGTGTGGTCATCTACTCCACTGCTCCCGATGCCCAGACCGACAACACCTACGGCGAGCGCCGCCCGCGGGGCAATGGCCGCCGCCCCGGCGGCAACCGCAATGGCGGCTTCCGCGGCGGACGCGGCAGCAGCCCCCGGAATGGAGGTCCCCGCAATGGCCGCCCCGCAGGCAGCCGCGGTCCCCGTCCTTCCAGCGTGCCCGAGCGCACCTATGCTCCCCGTGACGCAGAGACTGCCGCACCCGTGGCACCCAAGCGCACCGAGCGCGTGGATGATTTTGCCGATTTCAGCTTTGGCAAGATCGAGCTGTAAACTCCGCTGAGTTTTGCACAATGCTGCCCCCTTCCGGTGGAAAACTGGAAGGGGGCTTTTTGTCTCTTTCCTTTTTCGTCGCTTCGTGATACAATAATTCTGATTTGAGAGCGGAGGGAGAGCACCAACATGGAACATTCAACGATCGCGGCCATTGCAACCGCGCCCGGCGCAGGCGGCATTGCCGTGGTGCGTCTTTCCGGCCCGGAGAGCTATGCCGTGGCGGCAAAGGTGTTCCACCCGGCCAACCCGGCAAAGCGGGTAGAAGATGCCAAGGGCTACACCGCTCTGTTTGGGCATTTCATGGAAGGGGAGGAAGCCTTTGACGAGGGCGTGGCCCTCTTCTTCCGGGCTCCCCACAGCTACACCGGCGAGGATGTGGTGGAGCTTTCCTGCCATGGCGGCAGTGCGGTGGCCCGGCGGCTGGTGGAAAGCTGCATCGCAGCCGGGGCCGCCCCCGCCGCCCCCGGCGAGTATACCCGCCGCGCCTTCCTCAACGGCAAGCTGGGGCTGACCCAGGCCGAGGCCGTTATGGACCTGATCTCTGCCGATGGCAGACAGGGTGCGGCGCTGGCCAATGCCTCCCTGAACGGCGCGCTGGCGAAGAAGATCGGGGCTGAAAAGGATGCCCTGACCGCCCTGCAGGCCCATCTGACTGCCTGGGTGGATTTCCCCGAGGAGGACGTTCCCGCGCTGGAGGATGCCCAGCTGGTATCCACCCTGACTGCCGTGAAGGGAGAGCTGGACACCCTCATCCGGAATTACGATGCCGGTGCTGTCCTGCGGGAGGGTGTGGACTGTGCCATCGTGGGGCGGCCCAATGCGGGCAAGTCCACCCTGCTCAATCTGCTGGCCGGGTTCGACCGGGCCATCGTCACCCCCGTGGCGGGCACCACCCGAGATGTGGTGGAGCAGGCTGTCAGGCTGGGGGACATCCGGCTGAACCTGTTCGACACGGCCGGTCTGCGGGAGACCGAGGATGCGATCGAGGCCGAAGGCATCCGCCGCAGCTGGAAAAAGCTGGACGAGGCGGGGCTGATCCTGGCGGTGTTCGATGGCTCTGAGCCCCTGACCCGGGAGGATCTTGCGTTGGCGCAGCGGTGTGCCGGTCGTCCGGCCATTGCACTGGTCAACAAAGAGGACAAGCCCACTCAGTTTGACGCAGAGATCATTGCAGACGATTTTGCCATGGTGCTCCCGGTCTGCTGCCAGGAAGAGGGGAGCCGCAGGGTGATCGCCGCTGCCGTTGCCCGCCTGCTGGGTACCAACAACATCGACCCCCACGCTGCCAGCCTTTCGGGCCAGCGCCAGCTTGCCGCCGCCACCCGCGCGCGGGATGCAGTGGCCGGTGCGCTGGATGCGGTCAGCGGCGGGTTTGGGCTGGATGCCGTATCGGTCTGTGTGGACGATGCGCTGGATGCCCTCTGTGACCTCACCGGCGAAAATGCGTCGGAGAATGTCATCAATGAAGTGTTTGAACGGTTCTGCGTGGGGAAGTAATGAGGAATGTTCTCTTTTGCGTGCCAAAAGAGAACCAGAAAAGCACCCGCTACTTTCGAAGCGCGGGAGGCACGAACCAGGGGCTGCTCGCCCCTAGTGACCCCAAAGAAGTGAGCTCCAAACAAAAATGCTGGAGATTCGCGCTCCCGCGCGAAGATCTCTTAACCGCATTTTTGCTTTCCACCGATTTGAAGTCGCTGCGCGACGGGCTGTGTAGGTACAGTTTCGATTGTTCCATTGACAATAGAGGGAATCCGAAAAAGTTATGAACCATTTAGGAGATTATGATGTGATCGTAATAGGCGCGGGCCACGCTGGCATTGAAGCGGCCCACGCTGCTGCCACGCTGGGTGCCAAAACGGCGGTGTTTACCATGAGCCTGGATGCCATTGGCAACATGCCCTGCAATCCCAGCATCGGCGGAACTGCAAAAGGAACGCTGGTACGCGAATTGGATGCGCTGGGCGGTGTGATGGGCCTTGCGGCGGATGCCACCTACCTGCAGAGCCGGATGCTGAACAAGGGCAAAGGCCCTGCCGTTCATGCCCTGCGCGTTCAGACCGACCGCAAGCGCTACCACGAATATATGAAGCACGCCCTTGAGCTTACACCCGGCCTTGCCATCCATCAGGCCGAGGTGGTGGGCATTGAGGTGGAGAACGGCCATGTCAAGGGCGTTGTGACCCAGCTGAATGGGGAGTACAGCGCAAAGTGTGTGGTCATTGCCACGGGTACCAACCTGGGGGGCAAAATTTTTGTCGGTGATGCGTGGTATGCTTCCGGCCCTGACGGGATGCACGCCGCCAATGCCCTGACCGAAAGCCTGAAAGCCGCCGGTCTGCCTCTGCGGCGGTTCAAGACCGGTACGCCTGCCCGTGTCCACCGGAGAAGCATCGACTTCTCCAAGCTGGAATGCCAGCCCGGCGACCCGGACAGCGAGCTGCAGCCCTTCAGCTTTCTGACGGATGCACCCATGCACAACAAGGTCGAATGCTGGATCGCCTACACCAACCCCGAGACCCACCGGATCATTCTGGACAACATCCAGCGCAGCCCGCTCTACGGCGGCATGATCGAGGGAGTTGGCCCCCGGTACTGCCCCTCCATTGAGGATAAGGTGGTGCGCTTTGCGGGCAAGGACCGGCACCCCATCTTTGTGGAGCCCTGCGGCGAGAACACAGAGGAGATGTATCTGCAGGGTGCGTCCAGCAGCCTGCCTGAGGATGTGCAGAACGCCTTTTACCGGAGCATTCAGGGCTTTGAACACATTGAAATCATGCGCCCGGCCTACGCCATCGAGTATGACTGCGTAGACCCGACCAGTCTGGAAGCCACACTGGAGAGCAAGGTGGTGCGGGGCCTGTATGGTGCAGGCCAGTTCAACGGCACCTCCGGCTACGAGGAAGCCGCAGCGCAGGGTCTGCTGGCAGGTCTGAACGCCGCCCGCAGTGCAAAAGGGGAGAGCCAGCTGATCCTGGAGCGTCAGACCAGCTATCTGGGTACGCTGGTGGATGACCTTGTCACCAAGGGGGTCATGGACCCCTACCGCATGATGACCAGCCGGAGCGAGTACCGCCTGACTCTGCGGCAGGACAACGCCGATCAGCGGCTGACCCCCATTGGCCGGGAGTATGGTCTGGTGCAAGATGACCGCTGGGCAAAATACCAGCACACCCAGAGCATTCTGGAAGCGGAGCGCCGCCGCCTGCACGAGACCCACCTGCGCACCGCTGACCTGCGCGCTGCCATGGAAGCAGCTGGGCTGACCCCTGCCGCGGAGGGCGGCATTGCCGAAGAGCTGCTCCGCCGCCCTGAGATCAGCTACCCGCTGTTGGCGGGGGTGATCGGCTGGGGCGAGGGCATCACCCCCATGCTGGCCGAGCGGCTGGAGACCGAGATCAAGTACGCAGGCTACATTGCCCGACAGGATCGGATGATCCGTGACGTGGCCCGCCACGAAAAGACCCTGATTCCCGCAGATTTTGAGTATGCTGACCTGACCGGCCTGACGCTGGAGGCCCGTGAGAAGCTGACCCGCATCCGCCCGAAGAATCTGGGGCAGGCGGGCCGCATCCCCGGCGTTTCGCCCTCTGATGTGGCGCAGCTGAGCATTGCTTTAACAGTGAAAGAGAAAACCTGATGCACTGACGGAGAGGTTGGACGAAGGAGGGCAGAACCTCTGTACAACCTCTCAGTCGCCTGCGGCGACAGCTTCCCTGATAGGAGAGCCATTGGTAGAAAGAGAAAAGAATTGCCTAAAACGAAAAGGGACAGATAAATGATCGACAAGAACAGATTAGAGCAAAAATGTTCCATGTGGAACATTGCGCTGACCGGGGAACAGCTGGACCAGCTGGATGCCTTTGCGCAGATCCTGGTGGACTACAACCAGAAGGTCAACCTGACCGCCATCACCGACCCGGAGGGCATTGAGGACAAGCACTTCCTCGACAGCCTGCTGTTTGCCAGCCAGCCCGAGGTAGCAGGGAAGATGGTGGACGTGGGTGCCGGTGCCGGATTCCCGGGCATCGTGACAAAGATCTACAAGCCCGAGCTGGAGCTGACCCTGATGGAGCCCACTGGCAAGCGGGTGGAGTTCTTGAAGTATGCCTGCGCTCAGCTGGGCCTGACCGGGGTGGAGTTTGCCAAGGAGCGCGCCGAGGAAGCCGCCCGCAAAGCATGGCGGGAGCAGTTTGATCTGGCCTCTGCCCGTGCGGTGGCGGCTCTGCCCATGCTGGCCGAGTACTGCTTACCGCTGGTCAAGGTGGGTGGCAGCTTCCTTGCCATGAAGGGCGCTTCCGGCGAGGAGGAGCTGGCTGCAGCCCGCGGTGCCATCCGGAAGCTGGGCGGTGAGTATAAGGAGACCCGCACCCTGCATCTGCCGGGCGGCGATACCCGCACCCTCATCCTCTGCAAAAAGATTTCGCAAACTCCGACAGCCTACCCCAGAAACGGTGGAAAGATCGCAAAATCTCCGCTGAAATAACGCAAAACCGCAAGATAAATGCCAAGCCCTGCCGAACGATTCTTCTGGCAGGGCTTTTTGATTTCTGGTACACTGGAACTGCAATGAGTAAGTTTTCCACCGTTTCCCGGGAAACAGTGGAAAACTGTGCCACATTTCAGCGAAAGGGGAAAGAATCATGTTTGAATGGAAGAAATCTGCCGGAAAGATCTACACCCTGCCTGTGGAAAGCATCCGTCCCTCGCCGTTTCAGGCTCGGACTGTTTTTGATGAAAAGGAGCTGACGGGGCTGGCCCAGAGCATCCGGGAAAACGGCTTGCTGCAGCCCATCTCGGTGCGGAAGGTCGAGGGCGGTTACGAGCTGGTGGCAGGGGAGCGGCGGCTCCGTGCCTGCAAGCTGGCCAGGATGGAGACCATCCCGGCCATCCTCTGCGACTGCGGCGACCAGCGGACTGCGGCGCTGGGTCTGCTGGAAAACATCCAGCGGGAAGATCTGAACCCCTTTGAGCAGGCACAAGGGCTGCGGGATGTGATCGCCCTTTGGGACTGCACCCAGGCCGAGGCGGCCAAGCGGCTGGGCATGGCACAGCCCACCCTTGCCAACAAGCTGCGGCTGCTGCAGCTGACCACCGACCAAAGGCAGTTCGTGCTGGACAATGGCCTGACCGAGCGCCACGCCCGGGCTGTCCTGCGCCTGCCCGAGAACCGGCGGAGCGAAGCCCTTATCACCATTGCCAAGCGGCGGATGAATGCCCGGCAGACCGACCTGTACATTGAGCAGGTGCTCAATGCCGCCGCCCCGGGCAGACACCGCATCTCCATGGTCAAGGATGTGCGCATCTTTGTCAACACCATCGACCATGCCATCCGGCTGATGACGGACAACGGTGTGCCTGCCACGGCCCACAGGGAAGAGCGGGATGGCTATATCGAATACACGGTGCGCATTCCAACCGCAGCCGCGCAAAGATAAAACGCATCGCAATTTTCACAAAAAATGCAATTCCACAGGGTTTTTACGCAAAATAATCAGGAAACCGGTTCAAAAAGCCGCGCTGATGTGCTATACTAGTCTTTAAAGGGGCTTTGCTGGTGGGAAAACAGCGGGGCCCGGCCTCGAATGTTCCACGTGGAACAAATAATTTTCCCGGGAGGAAACAAAGAGCGTGGCTAAAATCGTTGCAATTGCAAACCAAAAAGGCGGCGTGGGCAAGACCACCACGGCCGTGAACCTTTCGTCCTGCGTTGCGGCTCTGGGCAAAAAGACGCTCATCGTCGATCTGGACCCGCAGGGCAATACCACCACCGGTTACGGCATTCCCAAGCGGAGTGTCGATGTGGGTACTTATGAGCTGCTGATCGGTGAGGCGGAGGCAAAGGATGCCATCCGCAAGACCGAGTTCCGCACCGATGTCATCGGTTCCAACACCCGGCTTGCGGGTGCGGGTCTGGAAATGATCGATCTGCCGGGCCGCGAAAGCCGCCTGCGCAAGGCGCTGGCCTCGGTGCAGAAGGACTACGACTTCATCTTTGTGGACTGCCCGCCCAGCCTGGATCTGCTCACCCTGAACGGTCTGTGCGCCTGCGACAGCGTGCTTATCCCCATCCAGTGTGAGTATTACGCACTGGAGGGCCTGTCGGAGCTCATCAGCACCCTCAAGACCATCCGCAAGAAGTACAACCCCTATCTGGACATCGAGGGTGTGGTGTTCACCATGTTCTCCGGGCGGTTCAACCTGACGCTGCAGGTGGTGGATCAGGTCAAAAAGTATTTTGGCTCCAAGGTCTACAAGACCACCATCCCGCGCACCATCCGCATCTCGGAAGCGCCCAGCTACGGCCAGCCCATCAATTTCTATGAGCCCAAGGGCAAGGGCAGCGAGGCCTATATGGATCTCGCCATTGAGTTCGTAAAGAACAACCGCCCGCATGAACCGGCACGCCGCCGCACAAAAGGGAACAGTGCCCCCGCCGAGCAGAAAAGCGCACTGGAACAAGTGAAGCGGGGGGAAGCGTAACCTATGGCAAAAAAAAGAGGAGGACTGGGCCGGGGCCTGGAAAGTCTGTTTGAGGACACAGCCCCCAGCTTTGAGTCCGATAACCGGATCGAGACGCTGCCCCTGCGGGAGATCGAGCCGGACCCGGCTCAGCCCCGCAAGACCTTTGATGAGGAAACGCTGGCAGAGCTGGCGGCCAGCATCTCAGAACACGGTTTGCTGCAGCCCATCGCGGTGCGGCCCCACGGGGTGGACCGCTATCTCATCGTGGCTGGTGAGCGCCGCTGGCGTGCCTGCCGGATGGCGGGCCTGACCGAAGCTCCTGTCGTCGTGAAGGATGTCACGGATGAGCAGGCCATGGAGCTGGCGCTGGTGGAAAACCTTCAGCGCGAGGATCTGGACCCGGTGGAAGAAGCACTGGGCATCCGGGAGCTGATGACCCGCTGTGACCTGACCCAGGAGCAGGCCGCCCGCAAACTGGGCAAGAGCCGCAGTGCGCTGGCCAACAGCCTGCGTCTGCTCAACCTGCCCGAAACGGTGCTGGAGCTGCTGAAGAGCGGTTTCCTCACAACAGGCCACGCAAAGGTGGTGCTGGGCCTGCCCACCCCGGAGCTGCAGGAGCAGGCGGCACAGATCATTGCCGACCATGAGCTGAACGTCCGGCAGGCAGAGGCCCTGTGCAAGAAGCTGGCCAAGCCCCCCAAAGAGCCTGTGGAGCCTGCCCCGCGCGGCACCCTGCCTGTGGAGGTGGAGGAGAGCCTGAAGCAGGCGCTGGGCAGTGAGGTCAATGTGGCCTACCACGACGGCAAGGGCAAGCTGACCGTCCATTTCTACTCGGATGAGCAGCTGAAGGCTTTTGCAAACTTATTAGGGCAATATCAGGTTGAGGATTAAACCTCTCCGTCATTGTTGTTGCCTAGTAGGAGAGGCCTTGGCAGCCGATGGAAGCTTTTCGTATACGCCAGCCCGACTGAGAGGTTGTACAAAGGCAAGCCTGCCCGAGAAGAAAAACATAGCGATCTAAGGCGCACGCCGCCTTTGAACGGCATGGGAAAGGGCTTACCCGCCCCATGCGAACCGAAATAGAGTAAGGAGAGTAAATCATGCTTGATATCAAATTTGTCCGTGACAACCCGGATGCTGTCAAGGAAAACATCAAGAAGAAGTTCCAGGATGCCAAGCTCCCTCTGGTGGATGAAGTCATCGAGAAGGACGCAAAGTACCGCGAGTGCCTGAAGGAAGTTGAGAGCCTGAAGGCTGCCCGCAACAAGCTGAGCAAGGCCAACGGCCCCCTGTTCGGTCAGCTGAAGAAGTGCACCGATGAGGCCCAGAAGGCCAAGCTGCAGGCACAGATCGATGCCAACAATGCCGCTGTCAAGGCCGACGCGGACAAGATGGCAGAGCTGGAAGCCGAGGAAGCCAAGCTGGCTGACCGCATCCAGGAGATCATGTACACCATCCCCCAGATGATCGACCCCAGTGTGCCCATCGGCCCCGATGACACCTACAACGTGGAGGCTCAGCGCTTTGGCGAGCCTGTGGTGCCCGATTTCCCCATCCCGTACCACACCGAGATCATGGAGAGCTTTGACGGCATCGATA
>OFMC01001810.1_pt1 | contig 15078 bp, 5 predicted proteins | sample 1541271 | NCBI WGS metagenome assembly OFMC01 (sample SAMN04209252, study PRJEB22552) | human gut metagenome | biome: gut; material: feces | host: Homo sapiens | place: USA: Oklahoma | reverse complement strand
ACATTGATGACCGTGCCGCCCAGCTTGCCTATTTTGCGGTGATGATGAAAGCCCGCCAGTACGACCGCCGCTTCTTTAGCCGTCAGATTCAGCCAAACGTCTATGCGATTCAGGAAAGCAACGGTATTGATTGCTATGCGCTGGAATACTTCTGTAATGGCGATACCAGGCTGAAAGCAGCGATGGACAGCATTATCAAGGAAATGCAGGATGCCAAGGAGTACGGTTCGATTTTGAACATTACTCCTGTGGATTTTGGTGCCCTTTATGCCCGTTTTGACGAAGTACGGGACGATATTAATATGAGCCGTGAGGTGGTTCTGAACAATCTGTTGCCGCTGGTGCAGGTGGCGGTTGCTCTGGCACAGAAGTATGATGTGGTAGTGACGAATCCGCCGTATATGGGCAGTTCCAGTATGGGAGGAAAGCTGACAGATTATGTAAAAAAGAATTATCCAAACAGCAAAAGCGATCTCTATGCTATCTTTATTCAGGCTTGTGGAAACTTTGGAAAAAAATCTTCTTATCAGGCAATGATAACTCAGCATTCTTGGATGTTTTTGGGAAGTTACGAAAAGCTTCGAGAAGATGTTTACCGAAAAACGCTTGTTAATATGGCGCATCTTGGTGCAAGGGCGTTCGAAGAAATTGCTGGCGAGGTAGTTCAAACAACAGCATTTATTCTGTGTAATGTGGATATACCAGGATACACTGGAGCTTATGTGAGATTGGTATCGGAAAATTCTCAAAATGATAAGGAACTAAGTTTCCTTGAAAGGAAACAGGTGTACTATAAAAGTCAATCAAATTATACCAGCTTACCAGCTGCCCCGGTTGCTTATTGGGTTGGAGATCCAGTCTTTAAGGCTTTCTCAAAGAACCCTCATGTTTCTGATATTGGAGAAGCAAAGGCGGGTATGACAACAGGCGATAATGATCGCTTTTTAAGGCTGTGGTTTGAAGTAAAACAATCGGGTATCGGTCTTGGATACCACAATTCAGATGAAGCAAAACAATCAGGAAAGAAATGGTTTCCATACAACAAGGGAGGCGGATTCAGAAAATGGTATGGCTTAAATGATTATGTCGTACTTTGGGAAAATGATGGTTATGCCATAAAAAATGCAACAAAGCAGGGAAGAAAAATTGCAAGTGTCAGGAGTGAACGCTTGTATTTTCATAAGTCGATTACATGGGCAACACTAACTACTGGAATGATTTCTTGCAGAAATTCAGAATATGGACATTTGTTTGATGATAAAGGATCGAGTTGTTTCATGCCCGAAAAAGCACATAACTATGTGCTTGCGATGATAAATTCGGTAGTTGGCGATTACTTTCTTCATGTATTGAATCCTACGATGTCTTTCCAGTCTGGAAATATTGGGGCTTTGCCAGTTGTAAAGGAAAAGGAAAGTGATTCCAGGATTGTTGAGCTTTCTAATGCAGATGTAGAACTATGCAAGAGAGATTGGGATTCATTTGAAACCTCTTGGGACTTTGCAAAGCATCCCCTTGTCCGTCTGAAAGACAGTATGAAATTTACTGATACAGATGGTGATAGAAAAATAGAATCCTATTTCTTGCAGGGTGCATATCGTGCATGGGAAAATGAATGTGAAGAACATTTTGCTCAGTTAAAAGCCAACGAGGAAGAACTGAACCGTATCTTCATCGACATTTACGGCTTACAGGATGAGCTGACACCGGGGGTTGAGGATAAGGATGTCACCGTCCGCACGGCTGACCTTGGCAGAGATATTCGCTCTTTCATTTCCTATGCGGTTGGCTGTATGTTTGGTCGTTATTCTCTGGATGTGGATGGTCTTGTCTATGCAGGTGGCGAATGGGACAACAGCAAGTACGCTTCTTTTGCTGCTGATAAGGATAACATTATCCCGATTTGCGACGATGAATACTTCGAGGATGATATTGTCGGTCTGTTCGTGAAGTTCGTGAAAACCGTCTATGGCGCAGATACGCTAGACGAAAACCTGAAATTTATTGCGGATGCCCTCGGCGGCAAGGGTCAGCCGAAGGATGTGATTCGGAATTACTTCCTGAGCGACTTTTATTCTGACCATTGCAAGATTTATCAGAAACGCCCGATTTACTGGCTGTTCAGCTCCGGCAAGAAGAACGCCTTCAAGGCTCTGGTTTATATGCATCGCTGGGAGAAGACCACCGTCGCTACCGTCCGCACCGATTACGTTCACGAGTTGCAGGAACGCTACCGAACACAACTTTCCATGCTGGGCGACCAGATGGAACACGCAGCACAGTCCGAGCGTGTGAAGCTGAAAAAGCGTCAAGAGAAACTGACTGCACAGCTGGACGAAATCAACGCCTATGAAGAAAAGGTGCACCACCTCGCCGACCGCATGATGGACATTGACCTTGACGACGGCGTAAAGGTGAACTATGCGAAATTTGCAGAGATTTTGGAGAAGATAAAATGACGATCGATACCATTAACCGTACTTTGCAGGAGCGGTTTGCTGCGGAATTGCCCGGTTGTTACCAGCGTAGAATTATTTTCTGGTTCGACTCCGACCGAGAGTTTGAAACAATGCTGGATGAACTGGAGCTTCCCGATGTGAAACTTCTGAAACTGACCGGAGATAATTTCTTTGCAGCAAAAATGCTCTTGTCTGAAACAGATACCCAGAGCAATTATCTGGTATACGACCCCCTAACCTATTCCCATCGGGAAGACAACTGGCTGCGAGATATTCAGCTTTACAGCGAGGAATTTCGTGCCGATTTGGTTTCCATGCAGATGGAAGAACTGCATATTCCACAGACAACACCACTGCGGCGAGCAATGAAACATTATATCAAATTTTTTGAGAGCAAGGAACGTGCTGCAAAGCTCAAAGATTTCGGAACGCAGTACCAGAATGCTGGACAGCTACATATTGACATTATGGCGGTGCTCTGCAATACCAAGCAGAATACCGTACATGGCGTTTTGCGTGCAATTCTCTGCGATTCGCTGTATCATGAGGATAACACCTGTCTAGAACAAATCGAAAAGTTTGGCAGTATGCAGGCATTGCGAGAGATGACAGCACGTTATACGGGCTATGCCGATGAAAAATATGATTTGTACGACCTTGCAACGCAGATCCTGCTCACGGCGTTTTCTGCGATTGGCGATGAAACGGTACTGTCCGGCTTAGAGAAATTTCTCTCTCCGGAGCACCAGCCGGCATGCTATGCTTTCATTGATGAGTGGAATGCTTCTGCGGAACAGGAAAAACTGTTCGAGATTGCAAACGATATTACAGAGCGGATGCGGCTTACAGAGCGTCTGGAAAAAGTGGATACAGCAATTCTGATGCAGTCGGATAGTCTGCCTTGTATTGATGCCGTCATCATTGAAAGATTCCTACAGGAAATTGCAGAAAATGTGATTAAAACAGAAGAGATTCTGAATGTTACAGAAAGCCGCCGTACCGCAAAGTGGTATAATCGCTATGCCTATTTGTATGATGGTCTGTATTATATCGCAAAAATGCAGGAATTTCACTATGCTCATATTACAGGTTTCCACTTTGGAACAGAAAAAGAATTGTGGGATTCCTACTGCAAAGAATTGTATTGGATGGATACGTACTACAGACGGCTGCATATGGACTTCCGGAAAAGTCTTTTCAATACATTGGGAACGCTGGATGACTTATTCAAAAGTGCTGTAGTCACTGCGGAACATCTCTACCAGAATTGGTATCTTTCAGAATTGAACGGCAGCTGGAATTCCCTGATTAAAGAATCGGTTGCAGATGGATTTTCACAGAATGGGATTCTCCAACAGGATGATTTTTATCGGCGTGTTGTTCAGCCTATCGCCAGAGAAAGCAGAGTATTTGTCATTATCTCTGACGCTTTGCGGTATGAGGTAGCGACAGAACTGACTGAAAAACTTTTGCGGGAAACAAACGGCACAGCAAAACAATCCGCTATGCAATCTGTCTTTCCGAGTATCACCAAATTCGGCATGGCAGCACTACTCCCCCACAAAGCATTAACGATTACTGATTCCATGAAGATGTTCTGTGATGAAATGCCAACGGATGGCACAGAAAACAGAGATAAAATCTTAAAAAGAACCAATCCGAAAAACTGTGCCGTAACATATGAAACTCTGCTCACAATGAAGCAAGCCCAGCGAAGAGAACTTGTCAGCGGTGCAGATGTGGTGTATATCTATCACAATACCATTGATGCTGTTGGAGATAAGGCAAATACAGAACATCAAGTCTTTGAAGCTTGTGCCGATGCACTGGAAGAACTCAAGAATTTAGTTCGTCTGATTGTCAATTCTATGAGTGGTTCGAAAATTCTCATCACTGCTGACCATGGTTTCTTGTATGCTCATGAACCACTTACAGAAAGTGAAAAAGTCAGCACAAGTCTTGTTTCCGGAAATGTCCTTGAAAGCGGAAGACGGTATCTCCTCGCAAACAATGCCTGCCAATCAGAATCCCTCATGCGTATTTCGATGGAAAAATATGCGAATGGATTGGTTGGATTCACACCATTTGAAGCGATTCGCTTTCAAAAGCAAGGTGGCGGCAGCCATTTTGTCCATGGCGGCGTATCGTTGCAGGAATGCTGTGTGCCAGTGATCACATTCAAGAACATCTCAAAAACATCAAAGAAATTTGTAGAGATCAAGAAAGTTCCTGTGAAACTCATCAGCATGACCAGAAAAATCAGCAACAATATTTTTACCCTTGATTTTATGCAGATGGATGCTGTCGGTGGAAAAACTGTTCCTGCAACCTATGAGATTTACTTATGTGATAAGTTTTCAAATCCAGTCAGCAATATACAAACATTAGTTGCTGATAAAACCGGAGAACCACAGGAACGGGTATTCCATATTCGTTTTACCTTGAAAAATGTTGCATTCGACGGCAATGCGGTGTATTATTTCAACATCGTGGACAAGGAAACAGGCGATTTAATTGAACGTACGGAATTTTCAGTGAAGATTGCATTTTCCAACGATTTTGATTTTTAAAGCAATTTGGAGGGATCATTATGGATGAATTTGATAGAAAGGTAATTGCAGCATTTCCCGGCAAATCCGTTCGGAAAGATTTGACTGCACTCATGAAAAAGGGGGCAAATGTTCCTACTTATGTACTGGAATACTTGCTGGGAATGTACTGTGCAACCGATGACGAAGAAACGATTAAGGTCGGTTTGGAAAAAATCAAGAGAATTCTCAGCGAGAATTATGTTCGCCCCGACCAAAGTGACTATGTAAAATCAAAAATAAAGGAAAATGGACAGTATACCGTAATTGACAAAGTAACCGTCAGACTGGATGAAAAAGAAGATAAGTATATTGCAAGCTTCACGAATCTGGACTTGAAAGATTTCGAGGTCAATTCTGATTTGGTCACCCATAATGAAAAGCTGTTAGTCGGTGGGATCTGGTGTATCATTAAAATCGAATATGTGGGACTGGAACGAGATTTTGACGAAGATGATTACGAAGAAGATATTTTTGACGGCAATAAAAAGAAACGGAATCAGAAACAGAAAAAGAAAAAATCCAGATACGACTCCCCTTTTTCAATCGCTGCTCTAAAGCCGATACAAATGGCAAATCTCGACCTTGACGAGATATTTGAAGCAAGAAAACAGTTTACGAAAGAGGAATGGATCACACTGCTGCTGCGTTCCGCTGGTTATGAACCGGATGCCCTGAATGAAAAACAAAAACTGCACTACCTGCTCCGGTTTGTGCCGTTTATTCAGAAAAACTATAATCTTGTTGAACTGGGGCCAAGAGGAACAGGAAAATCCCACGCTTACAGCGAACTTTCCCCCTACTCCATTCTGATGAGCAGCGGTCATACAACGGTATCCAATATGTTTTACAACATGGCTTCCCACCGTGTGGGACTTGTTGGAAATTGGGAATGCGTTGCATTCGATGAAGTTGGCGGTATTACCAACACTTCCGGCGATATGATACAGATCATGAAAAACTATATGGCAAACGGCAGCTTTGCAAGAGGCAGCGATTCCATTAGTTCGGATGCTTCCATTGCCTTTGAAGGAAATACGTTTCGCAGTGTTGCAGATATGCTGCGAACCTCCAATTTATTTGAACCGTTTCCAGAAGGCTTTAACAACGATTCTGCATTTTTCGATAGAATCCATGCCTATTTGCCGGGATGGGAAACGCCAAAACTGCGAGCAAGCCTTTTCACAAACAAATATGGACTAATTTCTGATTGCTTTTCTGAGTTCTGCCATGCAATGCGGAAATATGACTTCACCAATTCCTTCGGTGAGTATTTCGCTTTGAATGATAACTTTAACACCCGTGATGATACCGCAGTCAGACGGACGTTTTCGGGACTTGCAAAGCTTATCTATCCAAATGAACAGATTGAAAAAGAAGAAGCACGGGAATTACTCGAATATGCCATTGAATGCCGCCGCAGAGTCAAAGAACAGCTTCGGAAAATGAATCCTGCGGAATTTAGCGATGTGATGCTGGGTTACATTGACCTTGACACAGAAGAAGAATTTTATGTGGATTTGCCGGAAATCGCAAGCGGTTCTTTGATTCCAGAACGCTTTGAAAAATCAGGCTATGTCTATGCAATTGGACGTTCCGTTGATGGCCGTGTTGGCATATATCGTTTTGAAAACAAGCTGATGGCAGGTGCAGGAAAGCTTAGTTTCCGCAATGTGGAAGGACTTGCAGGTGCTTCAAAAAGTGTTCGGGATAGCATTACAGCAGCATTTAACTACTTTATGCAGAATAGCGGAAAGCTGATTACACGCAGTCCTTTGGATTTTGACTATAGTTTATATTATAACGACTTACAGAATCGAAATGTCAGCGATGAAGTATCTGTAGCGGAAGTGGTTGGACTGTATTCTGCACTGTCAAACCGTCCGGTATTACCCTCACTGGTGATATGCGGAAGAGTCGTCATGTCTGGTGAAACCATGCCTGTGATTACAATGTTAGATGAAATTTTTGTTTCAGCAGCAAACGCAGGTGCAAAAAAAATATTGTTGCCAGAGAGCAGCCGGAATCATTATCTGCTGCTTTCGGACAAGCTGAAAAAAGAAATTGCTGTTGATTTCTATAACACACCGCTGGAAGCAGCAAGGCTTGCATTGGGAGTTGACTGGTGATGAAAAAATATCAATGTATTGCTTGCGGCACTGTAAAAGATTGCGAGAAAAGTTGTATGTGTCCGATCTGCGGATATATGATGTTTCCGCAGCCATATGACCGCAGCGAAGTAATCATCAGCGAAATACGGCGTTTTGTAGAAAGAATTGTTGCTCAAAAGATTGATGTGCAGTCATTGCCGTTTGGAAAGCTGAAAGAAGACATGCATCGCTTCCCCAGTTTTTCAAAAATCAAAACCTATGTTTCAAGAGCAGAAAAAACAGAAATTTTTTATCATCGCTTAAAGACCAGCTTGGAACAAACACAGCAGTATTTTCATGAAACTTTTTGCAAACGCTATTCCTCCAAAAATGACACGTTAGATATGCTGTCAGACCGTACTTCTGCTCTTCTACAGAGCGTGCTTTTGAAGCTTGGTATCGAAATCCAATGGAAAAAAGCAGTTTTTCCAACTGTCACAGTACAGTATACAGAAGTTCCTCATCAAGATTACATTCATCTCGCTGACCAGTTACTCGACCGAATCGTTCAGCTATCAGATAAAATAAATCAATTTATAAAGGCAAACAACATCTATGGATGTGCCTATGATCAGGAAATCGAACCGCCCAAGATGCAAAAGAATCATACAGAAATCAATTGGCAAGAAGTCCTTTCCAAACATATTTCCGCCTGTGACAGCATTCTGAAAAAGAAATATGTGATCGATATTTTTGAAGATGGCAGCACGGAACTGACCGCCATGCTGAAAGTGGCATGGGATGACATCTTTGTTCTTTTGTCCGCACCCATAAAGAAACGTACATTGGTCTATGCATTTGATCACGAGGAATTATCTGCGGAACAGTGCAACAACCGACTGATGGAAATTTTCTCCGATTCATTCCATGCAGTTATGGAATTGGTACAGGCAGAGAATTTTCTAAAAGACCAGTCTGAAGAACAACTCTTTGAACTTTATCAAAACATGCTTGACCTTGACAAACATCACTATATGTCAGGGACAAAAGGCAATTTTAAAATCGGAAAATGGGAAAAGAAACTGAATGCACTCATTGGATTGGATGCAGTGAAATCCAATGTCCGAAAAATAAAAGCCTATGCACTTGCGAATAAAGGTCACGACCAGCCAAATTTACATATGTGTTTTCTTGGAAATCCCGGAACAGGAAAAACAGAAGTTGCCCGAATCATTGCCGGAATTCTCCATGAAAACGGACTTCTCCAAACAAACAAAGTCGTTGAAACAGACCGCAGCGGTCTTGTTGCTGGTTATGTTGGACAGACAGCATTGAAAACGGCTGCGGTGATTGAAGAAGCAATGGGCGGTGTGTTGTTTATTGATGAAGCCTATTCCCTTGTACAAGGGAATTCCAGTAATGACTATGGTCACGAAGCAGTTTCTACCTTAATCAAAGCAATGGAAGACCATCGTGGAGAATTTTGTGTGATTCTTGCAGGGTATCAAAATCAGATGACGAAAATGCTTGCATCGAATCCAGGTTTTCAATCAAGAATCCAGTTTACGTTAGATTTTCCCAATTACAACCGAGATGAGTTGGGGCAAATCGCTGCATGGATGCTGAAAAACAGAGGATATATCATCAGTGACGAGGCAAAGGATAGAATCCTTGCTATTACAGACCATATTAGAAAAGAGCCGAATTTTGCAAATGCCCGTGAAATGCGAAATATCATTGAGCAGGTTGTGATGTGCCAGAATGTACGCTGTGCCGGAACAGAAGACAAAATGATTGAACTTGCAGATGTAAATGCTTATATCAGGGAAAATCACATCTATGTTCCGACATCCGGCGAAGGCATCGTAAAAAAAATTCTGACCGCTGAAGAAGAACTGGAACAGCTGGTTGGGTTGCGTTCTGTAAAGCGAATGATAAAGAAAATCAAAGCGTATGCAAAACGCAACAAAAATGATTCTGACATGAATTTGCATATGTGTTTCTGTGGCAATCCCGGAACAGGAAAAACAGAAGTTGCCCGCATTTTGTCCCGTATTCTATATGAGGCAGGCGTGCTGCCAGAAGCAAAACTGACGGAAACAGATGCCCAAGGACTTATTAGTAAATATGTAGGCGGAACAGCTTCCAAAACGCTTGCAAAAATCAACGATGCCATGGGCGGTATCCTTTTCATTGATGAAGCGTATAGTTTAATCAGAAGCGATGACGACAATGCTGCAACCTATGGTGAAGAAGCAATTGCAGTTCTTTTGAAACAAATGGAAGATCAGCGTGGACAGTTTTGTGTCATCTTAGCAGGTTATCCGTCTGAAATGGAAGAACTCATTCGTGTAAATCCCGGACTGGCTTCCAGAGTTCAATTTACATTGCATTTTCAAGACTACACAAGAGAGGAACTGGAAGAAATTGCATTGCATTTTCTGAAACGAAAGGGATATGAAATGGATTCCTCAGCAATGCAGCTGTTGCTGGATATTACAGAGTATTACAGGACAAAACCCAATTTTGCAAATGCAAGAACGGTTCGCAATATCTTGGAACAGGTGATTATGAATCAAAATTTAAGGGAAGACGAAAAGAACCAAAAGGATAATCTGTTAATTCTTAGTGATGTTCAGGACTATCTGGATGATGAAAATATTGATTTAAATCGTGCTTCTGTGAAATTAAATAAAATTGGATTTTAAGTTGATTTTTCTGGCGTTGAAATTGTCAATCACACGCAACATATTTCCCACGACAACCGCATTTACTTTTGAGGGAAAACAACAAAAATTTTTCCGCATAGAAAAAAGCCGCCTCCCCGTATCTTGTAGATACGCAGGGAAGCGGCTTTTTGATTTAGATTGATTTAGATTGATTTAGGATTTTTAAATTGTATGATTATTTTTCAGTAGGCTGTACAGGCAGGTCATCAATCAGCAGAATGATAAATTGCATAAGAGCAGTTGTATCCTGATCATTCAAAACACCATCCTGACAGCAGTCCGCATTTGCCATTTGAGCATCCGAAAATTGTATCAGTGTTGCGAGATATTTGTTCAAGAAAATTGCATCTACAATATCTACCTTACCATCCAAATTGACATCTCCATAGGATGAAATGGTTGTGGTTGTGGTTGTTGTTGCCTTAGTTGTAGTCGTCTTGTTTGGTTTGGTTGTAGTTGTTACCTTAGTTGTGGTCGTCTTGTTCGGTTTCGTTGTAGTTGTTGCATTTGTTGTAGTCGTCTTGCTCGGTTTCGTTGTAGTTGTTGCCTTAGTTGTAGTCGTCTTGCTCGATTTCATTGTAGTTGTTACATTTGTTGTAGTCATCTTGTTCGGTTTCGTTGTAGTTGTTGCCTTGGTTGTGGTAGTAGTTGCTTTTGTGGTTGTGGTCGTCGTTGTCTGTGCATTTACGACAACTGTTCCTGTCACTGTATGATAATTGTTTTCATCTTCCGGGGTAAATTTCCATGTTAAAGTATTTTTTCCGGCAACCAGAGCCTTTATCTCGCTGACAAGTTCCACAACACCCTTGGTACTATTTTCGCTGAGAATCAACTTCAGTTCGCTTACCAAATCCCCTTCTGTGTGCAAATCGCCACTTACAGCAACTTCAACAGTCGGGTCAGCTTTTGCCACCAAGAACAGCAATGTCAGGTTTGCGGTACTGCCATTTTCTGCTGTAAATGTAAAGGTCACTTCTTTGCCGTCCTCGTATGCCTTTGCAGGTTTGCCGGAGAGCTTGCTACCATCCAGTTTCATGCCATCCGGCAGCGTAGAACCGGTTGTAACCTTGACCGTAACTTCCCCCACTACATCGGTATTTTTCACATAATCCCGCATGTCGATCTTGTTCATATCCTGACCGTAAACGCATTTGATTGGCGTGGTTGTTGTGGCAACTTGAACTAAAGCAGGGATCACCGTTTCTGAAAGTTCCACTGCCTTAGCCGTTTCCGGATTGGTATCATCCGATAAGAAATACTTTCCGCAGTGTTCGCAAGTCCAGTATTCATTGTTTCCATCTTCGGTGCAAGTTGCAGCTTTTGCTTCTGTTTTGTTTAATGTGTGTGATGCATAAGAAACCAAATCCGCTTGCCCACCGAAATCACTTCTTTTCAAGGAAGATTTGCAGCTCAAAGAAATGGTTTTCAAGCTGCTGCAATTATAAAGCGCTTCATTTCCAATGCTGGTGATACTATCTGGAATCGTGATGTTGGTTAAGCTTCTGCAACCATAAAACGCAGTCATTCCAATGCTGGTAACACCATCTGGAATCGTGATGCTGGTTAAACTTTTGCAATCAAAAAACATAGCCTCTTCAATGCTGGTAACACTATCTGGAATCGTGATGCTGGTTAAGCTTCTGCAACCATAAAACGCATACGCTCCAATGCTGGTAACGCTATCTGGAATTGTGATGTTGGTTAAGCTGCTACAATAAGAAAACGCAGAATCTCCAATGCTGGTGACACCATCTTCAATCACAACTTTTTTTACGCTATCTTTCTTCTGGCTTGCAGGACTTTGATTGCCTTCAAAATAGTTGTAATCTTTCATCGCCCCTGTACCGCTGATGTTCAGCGTGCCGTCTTCATACAGCTTCCAGGTCAGGTTGTCTTCGATCCAATAAGTATATCCTTTTTCCAAAACCTTATCGCAGTCCGGACAATAACGGTCACCGGAATAGCCGGGGGCTGTTTCAGTCGGTTCTGATGCGTTCTGGATGATGGCGTTTTTGTGTTTGAGAGCAGGAATGATGGTTTCTGACTGTTCCACTGCCTTAGCGGTTTCTGGATTGGTATCATCCGATAAGAAATACTTTCCGCAGTGTTCACACGTCCAGTATTCCTTGTTTCCATCTTCGGTGCAGGTTTTAGCTTTGGCTTCTGTTTTGGTTAAGAGATGTTGATTGGTATAAGAAACCAAATCCGCTTGCTCGCCGAAATCACTTTTCTTCAATGTGGATTTGCAGCTCAGAGAAATGGTTGTTAAGCTGCTGCATTTATAAAACGCAGACTTTCCAATGCTGGTAACGCTATCCGGAATTGTGATGCTGGTTAAATACCAGCAATTAGAAAACGCATACGCTCCAATGCTGGTAACGCTATTCGGAATCGTGATGCTGGTTAAGCTGATGCAATAAGAAAACGAAGAATTTCCAATGCTGGTAACACTGTCTGGAATTGTGATGCTGGTTAAACTGCGGCAACTAGAAAACGCCCCATATCCAATGCTGGTGACACCATCTGGAATCGTGATGCTGGTTAAGCTGCTGCAACCATAAAACGCATAATCTCCAATGCTGGTAACACTGTCTGGAATCGTGATACTGGTCAAGCTGCTACAATTTAAAAACGTAGAACTTTTAATTATAGTAATATTATTTGAAATCGTGATACTGGTTAAGTTGCTGCAACCGAAAAACGCAGAATTTCCAATACTGGTAACGCTATCTGGAATCGTGATGCTGGTCAAGCCTTTGCAACTCTCAAACGCAGCATTTCCAATGCTGGTGACACTATCCGGAATCATGATGCTGGTTAAGCTTGTGCAATACCTAAACGCAAAATCTCCAATGCTGGTAATACTGTCTGGAATCGTGATATTAGTCAAAGCAATACAATTCTCAAACACAGAATTTCCAATGCTGGTAACACTGTTCGGAATGGTGACACTGGTTAAGTTTTCACAATAATAAAACGCAAAATCTCCAATGCTCGTGACATTGTCCGGAATTGTGATATTGGTTAAGTTGCGACAAGCATTAAAAGCTCTAATTCCAATACTGGTGACACCATCTTCAATCACAACTTTTTTAACATCCGAGTTCATGTATGCAGGACTTAAATTTTCAGCAGCGTTGTAATCTTTCATCGCCCCTGTACCGCTGATGGTCAGCTTGCCGTCGGCGTCCAGTGTCCATGTCAGGTTGTCTTCGTTCCACACCTGCGGTTCAGTTGTCGTTTCTGCACTTGCTGAAATTTCCAACCGGATATTTTGCAGCGTGTCGCTCGGGAAATACGTCAGCGTTGCCGCCGCCATGACGATTGCCGATGAGAGGGCAGCCAGTCGTTTCCATTGTTTCATAATAATATGCCTCCTTTTGTTTCAAATGTGTCATACGTTTTTTGCAATTTTATTATAACATATTTGCATAACATTTGTCAAGAAAAAAGGAGATGATTTTTTTATTCTTTAAAAGTTGGAACGAAACGACATAAAATCAGTATCTTTTGTCGTTTCGTTCCATGTTTTTACCGGAAAGGTTCATCGTCACCGTACACATTAAGGTCATAGGTATGAAATAAATGCAGCCGCAGTGCCACCGGAATGTTGGAAAACAGATTACTTTTAGAAAAGCATCGATTTCGGGGCTGTAATGATTGATTTCCATAATTTCACCATAAAGAACCGCTTTTTCATAAAACCTGAGCCAGTCGGAGTCCATGTTTTCAAACAGGACGCTGAATTTTTGACCAATCAACTTTTTCAATGGGAACATTTCTAACTTGGCGAGGGCTTCGTTTCCATAACAGAAAATCCAATCCACGGCACTGATTTCATCATTGAAAATCATTTTGATGTCTGCAAAGGCGAATGGTGCATCTTCATAGCAGCAATAATGCTGGCGATATGCTTCATAAGTCTTGGGCGTATCGTTCGCAGCAAGACGACCAATGATGGCCTGCTGTTTTTGACGAAAAGCGTGGATGATTTCTTTTTTGCGGCGTATCGTGTATTTCAACGCTTCGCCGTTGATGAGATTCACCGTTTCTGTAATGTTTTGAATCGTGATAGCAGACACCAGACACCCTCTGCGAATTTCCAGAAAATCTTCCCCCAGCTGCTCTTTCAATTCTCCACAGGTGATTCTTGTGGTGTATATTTTTCCGCCATACAGGTGTATTTCCGCATCCTGTTTTTGCATGATAACATAAAGAATTCTGCCAACATTCAGTTTCACATGCTGCCATTTGGTCGTAATGTCCAGTGTTCTTGTGGTATATATGCGATTATACATAGTTTGGTTCCTTTCGTGCAAATTGCTTGCCTGTCAAATCACTTTCGTAATTTGTTGCCGGATATTCTTTTTCGTATCTCTATTATATCATTTTTTTGTCATGGATACAAGCTCTAACAAGCTGGAAGGCAATCAACCGCTATGCAATGTATCGTTGAATGGAAAAACAGTGATTGAAGCGGTGGTGTGATGGATGATTCTTGCCATGAAAGTCGTGAATGCGTATACCAAAAAACTCATTATTTCGTACCTTTATCATATCCATTACTGATCTTTAGCAATAATTTAGCAATAATATGGTATGGCGAGGATATCCAAATTTATCTATATTATAATCAATTATACTGTAAATTTCTAGTATCCAATTGTATTGAATGATATGCTATTAATATTTATAGTTTAGAAAATGAAAAGGTAAACATAGGAGATACGAATAATAGAAAAAACCGTTTCGTCATCTTACAACGAAACGGTTTTTTCTCTACGATGTAATTATTTCCAAATACCACGACGTTTTCTAATTGTATAATACATATCGTTCTCCATCGCCATGACTTTTTCCATCGGAATGCTTTTAAATACCGGCATTTTCATCTTATACTTAATCCAGAAGAATGCATAAATTCCTAGCAGCAAGAATGTTCCGCCGGTTACCAGCCAAATCGCATTCCGTTCGGCAGTATCTGTGGAAATATTTAGTATCATATAGATTGTTCCAAGAATGCCAATCACCGGAATCACTGGGCCAAGTGGCACTTTAAAGCTCCGAGGTGCTTTTGGAAACCGCTTTCTCAGAATCAGAACATCCATATGTGCTAAAATATAGGAAATCATCCAAAATACAGAACCAACCAAAATCAAGAACGAAATTGCATCGGATGAGTTATTGCTCAATGCAGAGAATACGAAAATCA
>OFMC01001789.1_pt1 | contig 15235 bp, 9 predicted proteins | sample 1541271 | NCBI WGS metagenome assembly OFMC01 (sample SAMN04209252, study PRJEB22552) | human gut metagenome | biome: gut; material: feces | host: Homo sapiens | place: USA: Oklahoma | reverse complement strand
TCGTTAACTCCAAAAATCACCGGGATAATCGATGCCTTGCCCATGGCTTTAAGCTGCTTGGAACGCATAAACATGATTAGGATAATAGGAACGATGAACGTGCAGCCAGAACCGCCCAGACCGCCGATGAAGTTTGTAAAGTCCAGCGCGAGAGCAATTGACGGGTGTCCACCTGCTTGGTAAACCGCAAGATTGGTAACGGTATTGTCGTAGAGCGCAGCATTGATCGGAGTCATGACAACCGAGGCACCGTGAATGCCCATAAATTGGAAAAGTGCGACCGCGCCCTCGATAAGCGCCATGCCAGGATAGGTGTCGACCGCGGAGAACAGCGGCGAGATAAGAGCGGATACCAAATTGGCGAACGGCACAGCAAGCAGCTTACGGCTCGCGAGATCGATAAAAGCGCACGCAAGGATCGAAAACCCAAACGCAAAGATATCGCGAAAACTCTGCGCAATAGAGCCAGGGACCTCTTTGGGGAGCTTGATCGTCACATTATGGCTAATGCACACCTTATAGATATTAACGGTCAAGAATGCGGATACGAACGCAGCGATAAAACCCTTGGTTCCCATGTAGCCGGTTTCAAAAACAGACGTATCTGCTCCACCAATCGAGACAACATCGTTCGTCACCGATAGCAAGAACATGCCGCACATGGCACAAACCATGCACGAGGTGGGGTTGAGAGATTTGCCCGAAGGCATGCGGCGGTTCATCGACTTGGCAAGTGAGCTCGCCGTGGTGCCGGCCACCATAATGCCAAGAAGTCCCATGGTATATGCATAGATTTTATTAAAGAAATCCAGCACCTCAGACGGAAGCGCGATGCCTACATAGGCAGGGAGCGTCGAAAGAAGAAGGAACAGACTCGAGAACAGCACAATTGGCATATTCGAGAGAAAGCCATCCTTAATCGCCACCAGATAAATGTTCCTTGAGATTTTGTCGAAGAGGGCCTGGTGTTTTTCAAGGAATTTGACGATAGCGTCCATAAGACATCCTTTCATGTTTCCCGGGCACACAACGATTTATCCGGACTCAACCGTCGTCGTCCCAGTTTGTATCCACGTATGTAAATGAATACGTTCTCGTGCGAAATGTAATATCATTTGCGCGATTTGTCATAACCAATTCTTTTTCCGCTTTGTCGATATGTCAAGAATTCAAATACTTATTCGGTGAACGGCAGTTGTGTAATTTTAGATTTGTCCAGCTAAAGGCTATTTTTTCGGAGCAGTACAATAAGTTTGCAACCGTTCACCGATTGGATATAACATATTTAATATATTGTTGTAACAATATTAGTGACGATGTCACAAGCCTGTCGTTCTAGTCAAAGGAAGTAACAATGCCCAAACGATTACTGAACATGTCCGCATCCGATTTTGCCGCCACGTCACCCATGGATCTAAAGCAGGCAATTCTGGCCTCCGAGGGACGTACCATCATGGCGGAAAACGTACCCTCTTCCCAATTTCTCAGCGGCGTTACTAATGCAGAAATCGAACGTGCCGCAGGTGCCGACCTGCTTCTGTTTAACGCGTTCGATGTGTTCGATCCAGTTATTGCCGGTATTCCAGATGATCTCAATGAAAACCCGGTCACTTGGGTGAAGCGAGCATGCGGAAGGCCGATTGGCGTCAATCTGGAGCCAGTTGATAACGAGGCAGAGATGTCTGAATCCCGTACGGAAATCCCCATGGGTCGTCGCGTCTCTCCCAAGACCTTAGAAAAGGCTAACGAACTCGGATTTGATTTTATTTGCCTCACAGGCAACCCTGGAACTGGCGTCTCCAACGATGCGATCGCCCATTCAATCAAACTCTCCAAAGAGCATTTCAATGGCCTGATCATAGCCGGAAAAATGCATGGAGCAGGCGTTGCGGAACCTGTCATGACGCTCGAAATAGCGCGCGAGTTTGTTGACCTCGGTGTCGATATCCTTCTCGTGCCAGCCCCCTACACCGTCCCCTGCTTCCAAGAAGCAGACCTGCGCGCCATCGTAGACTTTGTACGATCCTACAACGTAGGCAAGTCAATTGAAGAGAAGGTTCTCGTCATGGCGGCGAACGGGACGAGTCAAGACTCCTGCGACAGCGAGACCATTAAGAAAATAGGCCTTGCAGCAAAAGCAGCCGGCGCTGACCTCCAACATATCGGGGACTCCATGAACGGTATTTGCCTGCCCCAGAATATCTTCACGCTCGGACAAGCCCTTCGTGGATACAGGCATCAGATCATCATGCTGAGCCGCTCTGTGATACGTTAAGATTGTTGTGCTCAAGCTACATCCCGACTGAGGCAACCATCAGATACCACCAATATGCAAACTGAGGCTCTAATGCTCGATACACATGAAAAACGGCCACTCTATTTACAGCTCACCGACGCGCTGCTCAAGCAGATCGTCGATGTGTATCAAGCAGACGATAAACTTCCAACAGAAATGGAACTCTGCGACGAATACGCCGTAAGCAGAACAACCGTCCGACTTGCCATGAGTGAGCTGGAGCGTCGTGGAAGTATCTATCGAATCCAAGGTAAGGGATCGTTTGTCGCACCGAAACGCGTTAGCGAGCTCAATTCACTTTTAGACTTTGACTTTGCAAGCCATTGCGATGGCGTTGATCCGGATGCCATCACCAAACATTTCGGCGGCCTCACATCAGGTCGTCCAATTTCCGTAATGATGCTCCAACAATTTGGATGTCAAAGTCGCGATGAGATTCAGCGTCTTGAATTGACCTACGAACTTGAAGGCAGCTTCATAGGCGCTGATACGTTCTTCATTTCAAAGTCGCGCGTTCCGAATAACCAGTTAGATTTTCAGGCATTTAGCAGAATCATGGACGACTTGTCCAAGTCTATCCAATCTGTTAGAGAAAGCTATAGAGCACGTGAGCTTAGCGATTCCGAAGCCAGCAATTATGGTGTTGCAAAACTTCCGGTCATCGAACTGACTCATTATGCTTACGACTCCGGAGGCAAACTAATCTCAATTGTCTGCCGCACCGTCTTAACTGGGCGGGTCCCTTATCAAAACTTTATTTTCAAGTCCTAATGTTCTTTTTCTTTTGTCTCGATCTGTAACACGTAGCCGAGTTTTTAAGTCCTAACCGTTACAGATCGAGACAAACAAGGTAGACCACGCCGAATTGTCTCAATCTGTAACACTAAGACCGGTTTTGGACGTCTAGATGTTACAGATTGAGATGAATGCACAGTGAGTATTTGCTCGCTTGAGCACTGTTGAATATCGCGAAACAGCACCGCCGATATCGCGCTTGGGCACCGGGGCCGACACTGGCCCCGGTGCTTTTTTATTGCTACCGGTCTATCCGCGGCGCTGCCGCATGTTGGCCTCGCCCATGTCGACCCAGACCGCGTTGTGCACGATCCTGTCCATGATGGCGTCGGCATGCACCCCGCCGCCGAGCCTCGGGTGCCAGTCCTTCTTCTTGAACTGGGTGCAGAATACGGTCGAGGCCGTGCCGTACCTCAGCTCCATCAGCTCCAGCAGCATCGACCTGAACTCGGTGTCCGGCCTGTCGAGCAGCCACTCGTCTATCACGAGCAGGCCGAACGCCCCGTACTTGCGGACGAGCTTGCGCTCGCCGCCGGGCCGGTCACGGCTCTCGCGCCAGAGGTCCTCGAGGTCGGGCTGGCGGACGTAGCACGACCTCACCCTCCTGGCGCAGGCGGCCTTCGCGAGCGCGCAGGCCAGGTAGGTCTTGCCCGTGCCGGTGAGGCCCTGGAGAACCACGTTCTCGCCGCGCCCGACGAACCCGCAGGTCGCGAGCTCGGCCACCGCCACCCTGTCGAGGCCGCGGCCCTCGAAGAAGTCGACCGAGCGGACGTCGGCCTCGGGGTACCTGAGGCCGGCCCTCCTCGTCAGGTTGCGGACCTTCTGCGTGATGAAGTCGGAGTGCGCCTCGTCCACCGCCATCTGGACGCGCTCGGCGAACGCCATCCCGGCGCACACGGCCTCGTCCTGGGCGGAGAGGGCGGCGAGCAGCTCGGCCGCCCCCATCTCCCTGAGCTTGCGGGCGGTCTCCGCGTTGACGTCCATGCTCACTCCTCCCCGTAGAAGCCGGCGCCGCGCACGTAGCCGCAGTCCCCGGACGCCTCGCCGGCTGGCGCCCTGTCCTGCCCCGACCTCAGCACGGGCTCGACGTCGCGGTAGCGCGGCGACCTCTTCCCGGTCGCGAGCGCCATCCCGCACGCCCGCTCGAGCCTCGCCGGGGTGTAGCGCCTGGACAGCCTGAGCACGGCGAGCGCGGCGTTGAAGCCCTGCTCGTCGAACTCGTAGCAGGCGAACACCCTGTCCACCAGCTCGGAGCAGGAGGGCCCGACCCTCGAGGCCCAGGCGCGGATGCGCGGCGCGTCCCAGTCCGACCACGCCCTGCCCTCGGGCATGTCCGAGCCGCGCGTGGAGTAGCGGTTCCTCGCGTAGGACGGGAACCTGGGGTGCGTGGCCACGCGCTCGCCGCCGGAGAAGACCTCCACCTTGCCCTCGGTGACGCGCAGGTCGACCGTCGAGCCGACGAGCAGGTGGCTCACCGAGTAGTAGTTGCGGGCGTACGCGACGTGGCAGTTGGCCTGGACCTTGCGGCCGTAGACCCACTCGCACACCTCGAAGGGCTCGGCCGGTAGGGGCCTCAGCAGCGGGCGCTCGACCTCCTCGAACACCTCGCGCCTCGAGCCCTCGCGCTTGGCGAACGGCGCGTCGTTGTGCTCCGCGACCCTCCGGGCGACGGCGGCGCGGAGGGCCGCCATGTCGGTGAACACCTCGTCGCGAAGCGCCGCTATCACGTAGGTCGCGGCGGCCCAGACCTCGTTCTCGGCGCTCGGCTTGTCGCGGGGCCTCCTGACCCTCGCCGGGATCACGGCGGAGCCGTAGTGCGCGGCGAGCTCCTCGTAGGCCGCGTTCAGTACCGGCTCCCCGGCCCTGGGGTGGGCGGTGACGCCGGTCCTCAGGTTGTCGGGGACGATGCAGGGCGTCGCGCCTCCCAGGAAGGAGAAGGCGTGCACGTGGCACAGCAGCCATGTATCCTGCTTCATGTCGAGCGTCGGCTCGACGTAGCTGTACCGGCTGAACGGGAGGCAGGCCACGAACAGGTACACCTTCCTGACCTCGCCGGTCGCGGGGTCCACGAGCCGCATCGTGGGCCCCGACCAGTCGACCTCCATGTTCCTGCCCGCCTTGTGCCCGACGCGGCTCACCACGTTGCGCGACACCGTGTACTGGCGGTAGCGCTTGCAGAACCTGTCGTAGGACATCGACGGCGCGCCGGCCTCCGCGCACCCGTCGGCATACTCCGCGTGCAGGAGCTTGAGCGTGACGCCGGTCCTCGCGAGCTCGCGGTGGACGCGTGCCCAGTCGGGGTCGGCGTGCACCGGCCCGGCGTCGCCCCTGCCGGGGAACAGCAGCGCGTAGGCGGCCTCCTCGGACATCCCCTCGACGTCCTCCCAGGAGACGCCCCGCTCCCTCGCGGCTTCCAGCACGTCCTGGACGCTGTGCTTCGAGACGTGGGCGGTGCGGGCGATCGCGTTCTGCGAAAGCCCGTTCACCGACCTCAGCCTCAGGACCTCCCTGGCCCTGATCCTTCTCGCCATGTGGAACCTCCTCGTTCTCTGGACTGCATGGCAGCCCGAGCGTAACGGGGATGCGCGGGAAGGCATTTAATGGCGGTGCCGAACGGCAATATTCGGTCGGGTGGGCGGCGGTGCTGATTCGCAATATAGGTGGTGTCGAAAGGGCCTAGGACTCAATTCTGCTGTTACCGATTTGGCTGACACCGTATTCACGTCTGGTGACTACGAAGATGTCCTCGATTATATAGAGCGCTTACTTATCCGTGAAGGAAAAAATAGTCGGATCACCTTTACCGCATTCTATTTATTGTCGGTGATATACAGGCGGGTTTGTGATCGTCAAAAACTACAATCACTTATTACGCTTGGGGCATCTCGATTCGATAATTACATCGATTTCAAGCTAATTTATCTCAGTTGCTATGAGTTCTGTAATCCCCTCGGTAAGTCTTATACCGAGTTGCTAGAAGATGCAAGCGCTCTTTGCTCTCAATTCCCGGATAGGCCTTCGTGCCTGAACGTGTATGCTCACATTGTTGCCTCTCTTATGGAGAGCGGTGTAGAGGTGGATTCCGCCTATCTCAATGAAGCCATCAATTCTGTCAATCGTGCAATCAGTTTAGATCCGTCTTATTCCAAATATCGTGTTACAAGGGCTCGACTTAATGCGTTGAAGGGGGATTTGAATAAAGCATACATTGATTTTGACAAAGCCGTGTCTTTGCTGCATCCGACTTCCCCTGAATATCCAAAGCATCTCGCCGATATTGAATCCGCTCGATTACGTGCAGACTTTCTGTCGTCGAATAAGAGAATTGCTGACCGTGCTTCTAAAGAAATTGAAAACGTAAAAGCAAGTGTGTCAAGTAACGTTGAAATTGTTGGTCTATTTTCCGCCGTGCTTTCTGTGGTTTTTACCATGGCGTCTATTACTTCACAATCATCGCTTAAGTTTTTCGAGCTTGCTTTTCTTGCATGCTCTTTGTTTGGCCTATTGATTATGGTATTTGCAGTGTTTTCCCTCATTTCTGGGCGGGACGAAAAGCTGTGTCGTAGCTTGATTGTCTTTGGTATCGTTTTCGCCTTTATTCCGATCGCCCTCTACGGAGCCGTCCCTTTATTTACTTCTTTAATGCCCGGCAAGTGAGTGACGTATGTAGGTAGAATCAATGTATTCGACGGAGTAGTATTTCGGAGGTCGCGCAGTGGATTGCCGTGATTTTGATCCTCAGCTTTGTATTGTCCAGCTTACGGATTTTCATTTCGGTAAAGAGCTGCAAGCTAATTCTTGTAAACGTGCCGACGATATTCTAGAGACTATAAAAACCAACATTAAGTCTGGAACTGTATTGCTGCTCGTTACCGGGGACATTGCCTATTCCGGCAAGAAAAACGAGTATCGATCAGCGTCTTTGTTCTTTGACTACCTGGTTGAGCAGCTGGGCAAACTTGAATACCATTCGAAAGTTTATATATTGCCGGGTAATCATGACGTACAAGACCCGCGTAAGTCTACTGAGCGCTTTGCTGACTCGCAGTATGATCTTGATATCAAGAAGATGGCGTCATTCTATGAATTTGCCAACAAATACGACAACCGATTTGTTTTAGGACAGCCAGAGCCCATTACTTTTGAAGTTGAAGGAACTCCAGTCTCGATATCTGGCTTTAACAGCGCCCCCTTATCCACTATTGTGGGTGATGATAAAGGCTTTCATTTATTGAGAACCGCTCAGTGCGGTCTGCTTGATAATACCCCGGATTCAGGCCTTCATATTTTTGCTTCGCATCATGGTCCAGAGTGGTTCCGCGATAATGATCGTCTTAGCCTGGAGAGGCTGCTTTCTGATTCCATTGACTTTGCATTTTTTGGACATGAGCATATGGGACAAAGCCGCTGCGTTGGCGGTTTGTCAGGTGAGTCCTGTGTCGTCGTGCGAGGGGGAACTTATTCGTTTTACGATGATGCTCAGAGCACTTATAAAATGCTCTTAATTCGCTTTGGAGAGTTGGGCAGCTATGAATTTGTTGAAAGGGTCTATGACTGGGAGGCCTCTGGACAGGTTCATGCACTTGTCGATGAGGGCCGTTCGTATCGACGTTATATAAAATCTAAAACATACTTCAGGCCAAGACCGGAATTTGTGAACGAGTTGTTTAAATCTGAAGGCAATTCAAACGAGTCATTTAAGGACTCTTTTGTATTTCCTTCTTTGAAAGAAGAGATTGCAACTGGTACAAAAGATGGGGAGCTAAGAATCAATGATCAAAAGGTAATAACTGATATCCATTCATTTATGGAGTTACTGCTCGATGCTAAAACGCTTGAAATTCATAGCGATATTCGCGCGGGCAAAAGCTCTTTACTTAAGGCCATATACCGCGAATCGTTGGCGATGGGTTATTCGCCCTTATTGCTTACCCCCGATTATTCAACAGGTTCCATAACACGAACACTGTCGACCATTATCGAAGATCAGTATGGTGATACTCGAGAAGCGGCTGAACATTTTAGGCGTATTCCGCGTGAAAAAGTTCTTTTGCTCGTTGACGATTTTGATTCTCTTAAGAGAAAAACAAAAAAATCCGATGTCATTAAATCGATGCTCGAGACTGCCGGCAATATTGTTTTAATTACTGCAAATAGTTTTACGTTTGAGTTGGACGAAACAGTCGAGGTTGATTTTCGGCATCTGCTTATTTGTCCTTGGACGAAAAATAAAAGAGACGAGTTAATTCAAAAGAGATGTAAGGGTACTGGGCTTTCCGATGCACAGGTAGATGAGCTTATTGCCATTGTTGATAAAGCTGTTGGCTCTCATTTTCAATTGTTTGATATGACTCCGCCCTTCATCAATCAATATATTGATTTCTACATCTATGATTCCGGTGCGTCTTTTATCAAGGGTGACTTGCCATTTACGTCAATTATGAATTCAAACGTCAAAAGAAAGATATGTAATGTCATATCAGATGGCGAGAATCAGATGCTCGATATATTGGCGGATGCGGTTATTACCGTTTTGAAGAAACTGGCTCTTAAAATTCACTCTGATCGAACGACTGTTTTCTCGAGTATGACATTCTCTGAAGTGGCTGAAAACTACCTGAGTGAATACGGTATCCCTATAACTCCAAAAATAATCATGGATGCTTCTGTCCAGTCTGGCGTGCTCTTAGTTGAAGACAATGGCTTCGACTACTCTTTTGCCTCGAGAAGCCTGTATGCCTATTTTGTTGCTCAGGCAATTGATCTTGAGCTTGACGAGGATGTGGACAAGGGAGAATCCTATGTACTGCGCCTTTTGGATGAGCTTGATTTTTCCATAAATGAAGAGATACTCGTTTTGCTTGAGGGAACTCGATTCATTCCCTGGCTAACCCAAAAACTAGGTGAAAAGGCATCGGATGCCGTGGATAGTTCAGATGTCATTTTTAATCAGGGAAAAACCTATAAGTGTTTGAGTGGGTTGGAAGGCATTAAGATTGCTCCGCCCTCTCAAGAAGGTGCGGGTGCCATTCGCAGCGTAACTGATGAGATAGAGAAAAGAAATTGTGAAGCCATTGAAAGGGTTAGTTATGCTGGCGTTTATGAATATGAGGTTCCTGAAACGAGGAGTGCCTTTCAGTCGGCAATTATTGCTTTGAAATATGTTGCTATTGCGGGACGTTGCCTTAATCGACAGCAGGTAAAACTAAAGGAGCCTCTTAAGGCGACTGTTAGAGAACAAATCTACTACGCAACTGGCGCTGCTCTAAATTTGCTTTTAGAAGCGGTTGATGATTCCTATGACGAAATGGTTGAAGAGGTTGTCGGCCAGCTAGATTCTCCGGAAGAGGCTAGGCCAAAAATTAGAAAGTTATTATCTATGGTAGCGCTGTCGGGTTGTATCGGACAACTGGATACGGTAGCGTCTAATGCCTGTGGACCGCTTAATGTTCTGGGTTTCTCCAAGATTATTGACGATAGCGATTTTTACTCGCTATTTATGCTCGCACTATATCTGCAGTCGAACTCCGAGAAGGAATTTTGCAACGTAGCAAAGAAATCCATTAAGACTGCGCGGGAGCATGCTGCGTGGCCTTTTATTGTGGCGATTACGGTTTTGTCTGCTGGATATATTGTCGAGCATCCTCATATGAGCAAATCTGCACGTCAATCTCTTGTTGATACTGTGTTCAATGGTAACCAGAAAGCAAAGGCGAAATTCCTGAAGTCTGCTCAGGCTTAGGTAGTGATGATATGGCTTTGCGTTTGCTTGCCAGTTTACCGAAAGCGGTGATTCCATGTTCAAGCCCAAGTTTTCCTGCTCTGCTATAGGTAATCAGGTTAATGAAGATTACGTCGCAGTTGGGTCGACATATGCTGTGCTGCTCGATGGAGCCTCTGGTATCACCGACACGCGTGTGCTGCCGCACCATTCTGGTTCGGACGCTCGGTGGTTCAGTCATTTTGTTGGCGGCCGCATATGTGAGTATTTAGATGCGTCCCGTGGGATTGTCGATTCTATACGCCTCGCGGTGGATGATTCGCGTGACTTTATCGGCAAACACGGTGTGACGGACAACGAGGAACTGTTTCCCTCCTCCACGCTGGTGGCTGCCTCTGTTTCAGGTGATTCGTTCGATATTGTCTCCCTAGGTGACTCTCCAGCGTTCATCGGTTTTAAAGACGGCTCGCTCGTGACTATGTCTGATGAGCGGATTGCGGAGCTCGATCAAACAGCAGTGGACGTGATGGTCGATCGCTCGTGTGGCAGAGCAATGACTGGGGTGCAGAAGCGTGCTGCCGTCAACGATATATTGCTTGCGAACCGTCAACTCAAGAATAAGCCCGATGGTTATTGGATTCTTGATCCGTCTGGGGTTGCCTTGGAGCATCTCAATGTGAGGCGGTTTTGCATTGAGGATATCGATTACGTTTGTGCTATGTCAGACGGGTTGGAGCGAGCATTTAATCTGTTTGGGTTGGCCGATCCCGCAGCGTTTCTCGCTGACGCGACTCGTGAGTCGTTTGATGAGCTCCTTGTCCGTCTACGCGCCGAGGAAAACCTGGACCCTGACTTCGATCGTTATCCGCGACTTAAGCTGCACGATGACGCATCGTGCTTTATGTTGCGGCTGTAGGGGATAAGGCTGGCCGCATTTGACTGGCAATCTAAAAGTAATTACTTCTGGTGTATACGTACAAATTAGCAACGAAATGGCTAGAACTGGCCAACCAAGAAACGGCAATCAACCTCGGTTGGCCACATAACTAGTTGACTAAATTACGAAAGGAGTTTATTCAAAATCAACTTCAACCTGGCTCTCCTCATAAATATTAAGCTCGTTTTCGACTCTAATGCGGTTGACCTGCCAGCCCAGTGCGTTGCACTGCTGAATGAAAGAGTCGATGCGATTGACTCCGTCGAGCTCGCGAACGGTGATTACGACGGCAAACTTTTGCGGTTCATGGGACCCATCTTGATATCGTGAGGTCTTGCGTATCTTCAAACCCCAGAGAGGGTTTTCATAAGCCTTTTTTGGCCTGCTTCGATTGGTTAGGGAGTCAGATATTGACTTCGTATTGTCCCACTTCTGAAGGCTCTTTCTGGCAGTTTCTTCTTCAGTGCAGTCTTCTTTCTCTCCTTGCGTGTTTGCTTTGAGGGAACTGAGCTTGCCTTTGTTCAACCTTCCGAAATGTAAATCAAGCTCCGTGCAGGTATAGTCAACGCCTTGATCGCGATTGCATTTTGGAAAGTAGCAAAGGGTTGCCCGTGCAACAGAAGGATGAGTGTTTCTGACAGCTGGAATCGGTATCTTGTAGTTGTATGTTTCGTAATCGGTGACGGTCCCCGTAATGAGGAACTTAATTTCATCGTTTCTGCTTTTAATTACATCGTCAATATGAATCGGCACTACTCCATAGCCAAGAGAGTTCATATCCGAAGGCTGATTCCATGATTTTGACGAATCGATCAAGAGTGCCTTCGCTGACTCGCAGCTAAGGTGCATTTTGTAGATGAGATAAGCTGCTTTTCTTGCGATAAGGGGCGCTGCGAGGGATGTGCCCATATCCTTTTTTGGTTTGTTGCTCCCATAGCAGTTGAGCGGTTCGTCTATGTCTCCACCATAGTATGAAACATCGGGCTTATGCTGAAAATGGAGCACAGGACCTCTCCGAGTATATGAAGCGGGAGTTTTATCACGCCTTACCGAGTTGACTACGAGAGCGTTGACGGAGTCCGCTGGAGACCCTATTCGGTCTGTTGAGCCATCGTGATTGTTTGTGCCGGCAACGACAAACAGAACATCATATTCTGCCTGCAATTTATCTAGTAGGGCGGCTTCTGGTGAGATTGAATTGTGGTCGATGGATTCATCAGATCCAAGAGACAGATTCCAAACCTTGATGCCTGGGTTTTCACTCAAAATTTTACGCAGCATCGTCATAATGGTGAATGAGCTGTAGTTTCCGCCAGTTGCTACTCCAAAATGCTTGACCCTAAAATTGCCGCACCCGTCTTCCAGCCATGGGTTGCATCTCGGTCCATCGATAATTAGTGAATCGACAGATGTCCCATGAGAGGTGTCGGAAGGTCTTATTTCAACATCCTCCGGGAGCATCGACTTGTATTCAACCCAATTGTGGAAGTAAGGCAAACTTTTTTGTTCGTAAGCAGTATCGATAACACCGATCACGGGCTCGGTTGAAGGAAATAGCGGTAGATTGCTTTCCCGCATTACCGTTTCAGAGCTGGCCCGTATTGGGGTATAGGAGGATAAATCGTTTATGCTCATTGCTACAAGGTATGGGGCCTTGCTTGTTAGCTCGTAGTATTGCTCTTCTGAAAGTTGTACGGTGTTTTCGAGGATATCAGCTGCGGCAACGTTGAGATCGAGTTTTTGCAGCAGTGTTTTGACATCAACTTCTGTTCGGTAAAGAGTTACTAACGAGTTCGTTGGAGCCGTCGACGTTGTCTTGGTTTGAACGGTGGGTGCATCGCTAATATATATTTTCTCGACATAGTGACAGTCTCGTATTAGCTGAGAAAAGGCGCTTTTACTGATAATGGTCGAGTAGTCACGTCTCCATTCTATCGATTTAACTGGATTCTTTTTATCCCAAAGGCTGCTCAACCTGTTCTTGTCAACGAATCCCGAGAAGTGGTTATCCACAATGCGGGCAGCTTCTCTCAGCTCGTTTATCGTTGAAATAATAGTTTCTTTAGGCACGTAATGAGTCATTACGTGCCGTGCGCGTGGAGTATCGATATCCAGATAGCGAGCGCCTCGAATGGTTGTCTCGGGTTCTTGGCCTATCCCGCCCTTGAGTAGACGTCGGACTCTGTTGCTCTTTGCGACAATCTGCCTGTATTCGATTGATACGAGTATGCTTTTAATTAAAGATTCGCCACCCCATTCTTCAAGGAGCGTTTCTAGAGATGTGCCTAGCCGTTTGATTTTCGTAGAAGTGACCTTAGCTTTTGCGGGAAGCGACGGAGCTCCCAGTCCGGACGCGCCCTTTGTTTCGAAGGCACCTGAGAGGCGAAGTAGATCATTCATGGTTACCCTTTCAGGTTTCTAGCGATGGTGCTCCTGGATATTCCTGTTAATGCTTCAATTTCTCGAAGCGTAAACCCCTGTTTTCTTAGAACTTCAATGTCGACCTTATCCATGTCGTTTAGTTGGAGATACAGTCTGGCTAGATAGTCGGTCTCGACGGTTGGATCGGAAAAGGCGATTGAGGTTTTTATGATGTTCTTCAATTCTCCGGGATTGGGAATCGAGATACAGGTATCAAATATCTTTTTCAAAGTCCGAGAATCATATTTTATGAAGTCGTAGCGTTTGCTTTGTGACTTAATGATCAGCAGGGCTATTTCCGCCAAGTCCTCATGACTATATTTGTCAAAGTTAATTTGTGCGTCAAATCGGCGCAAGAGTGCCTTGTCAAGCTTGTCGTGAAGATTCGTCGTTGCAATTATGCTTGCGCAACCGTCAAGTCCATCGAGCTCTTTAAGAAGAGAGCTGGTCGCTCGTCCCATTTCACGAACATCGTTTTGCCCAATCCTATCGAGAGCGAGCGCATCGATTTCGTCAAATAGAAACAAAGAGTCCGAGCCGATGTCTTTGATCTCGCTAAAGACCCTGTTGATGTTCTTGGACGTTTCGCCCAATTTGCTATCGATAATGAGATTGAAGTCAACAGAAAAAAGCTTCTTTCCCAGTATCCTTGCGATCTGTTTGACTGTTTCGGTTTTACCGGTTCCAGGGGCGCCGTAGAACAGGACGGTATTGATTCCCATGTTTCTGTTTAGGGCGTTAATCAGTCCATGTATTTCTTGGGAGATGCATTCGGGAAGGGGTAGAGGATCGTTGTTTATAACGACCTGCTGTAGGTACTCATAAGGCTGCTCAAGCGTTTGAGGTATAAATGTCCTCGTTCGAGCGAGAAGACTCATTATGTAGCCCGCGAGATCTCCATGGCCGGTATCTTCGAATTCCTTGGCGATACGCGAAGCGGTTTCATTGAAAGCGACTTCGTTGTCCTCTGAATGGAAGCGGATTAAATCAATTACATCGGCACGTTTCATGGCCTCTCCTTTCTAGGAGAATTATAACATGAGACAGAATGAGACAAACCTATAAAATAGTGAATTGACTTTGAGAACCGTTTAGGTTATGGTACAGATGTTCGTAACGATTCGCTGAAAGGGGGAAAGTATGCCTGTCCATCACGGCGGTAAAGTCGGTGCGGCCGCCAAAAAGCTTGCAAGCTCCAGCTCTAGCTCTAAGCAGAAGTCTTTGGCAGCAAAGACTTTGGTCAAGCACCAAATCGCGAAGCATCGCTAGGCAATGCGATATCTCTTCGAAGGGGGTGAAGGAATGTACGTGACTATTACTATCCCCAAATATCGCGTTACCAAGACCGGACGTCTGGTAAAGGTGGGGAGTACTACCAAAAAGGTTCACGTGAAGAACCGTTAGTGGTCAGGCCCTAGAGGCTAACTAAGGCCTGACAAATAAGTGACTGCGACCAGTCGCTTTTATCTTAAGGGGTATTCGGGCTGCTTTCAAGCTCGGGTACCCTTTAGGTGTTTCTCGCTTGTGTACTTGTGTTCACACCCGTCCTTTACAACGATAGGCCTCTCATGAGTAATAATTAGCACGTGGAAAAACGAGTGGGTGAGCGCTTGCGGGTCAGAAGTGAGTAATCGCTCTCTTCGACACCGGCAATATTGCGCTTAAGCACCGTCCGCTCGCGTCTAGAATATTGCCGTTCGGCACCGCGATGTTCCCATCGGCACCGCTCGCTGGTGCGTTCCGGCTGTCCATACGGCCGAGACAAAGGAGGTGCAGCATGGCGAGAAGGATATGAGCCAGGATGTCACTCAGACCCTGTGCGTCCGACCCGTCGCAGAATGCGATAGCCCGCGCGGTGCCAGGGGGTGCTCAACAAAATCGCAGGTCGCGGAAGGGGTAAAACCGGGGCCTGGCCCCCAGATCTCCGTTTTACCCCGCACTTTCGGAAGCGCCCGACGGAAGTATGCGGCAAATTTCGGAAACCTCGAGCGCATTACCATTTTCATGAAAAAAACCGACGCTCCTATAAGTTGTCAATAGGCAGTTTGCGGGAGCGCTCCCTTCA
>OFMC01001776.1_pt1 | contig 15362 bp, 14 predicted proteins | sample 1541271 | NCBI WGS metagenome assembly OFMC01 (sample SAMN04209252, study PRJEB22552) | human gut metagenome | biome: gut; material: feces | host: Homo sapiens | place: USA: Oklahoma | reverse complement strand
CCGTCGGCGAGGATCGCCGACAGGCCGAACGAGTAGGAATTGTTCGAGATCGTGAAGCCGGCGTCATGCTTGGCCAGCTCCTCGCTGATGCAGTAGCGCGTCACGGCGTTGAGTCCCAGTCCGCCGTACTGCTCCGGCACGTCCAGACCAAACAGGCCCATTTCACCCCATTTTTCGTGCAGCTGCACCGGAAATTCGCCCTTTTCATCATATTCTTTCACGACCGGGTCGAGCTCGCGCTCGGCAAATTCGCGGATCATTTTGACGATATCCTGCTGCTCCGGCGTCATGCCGAGATAGTAACCGTATTTGCTCATGAAAATCTTGCTCCTCTCACGGGAAAGCACGTACTTTCCCAACTTTGATTACATTTTAACGAGGCGCGCGGCACGGAACAACGTCATTCAAAACGACGTTTTTTCCCGCCGCCGCACAAGCGACTGTGCAGAAATGACGAAAAAAAGCGCCCGCTTTCTCCTGAAACAGGAGAAAGCGGGCGCGAAACGGTGGTCACTCTTGATGCACGATGCCGCTGTTGCCGGCATCGTTCTCGCCGTGCGGCGTTTCCCAGTGCGGGATGCGGCCGGTCATTTCGAGGATCTTGAACGAGATCATCAGCCGCAGACGGACATCCGGATCGTCGAGATCCAGCGCGAGAATGTCCTGGATCTTCTGAATGCGGTAGATGACGCTGTTGCGGTGCATGTGCACATGCTTGGCGGTCAGGGAGATATTGCGCTCCGAGCACAGGAAGTAATACAGGAGCTTGATGTTGCTGCAGACGCTGTTGTTATCGTCCATGAGCCGGTCCAGATAGTGCGTATAGGTGTCTTCGAGGGGCATGGTGTCGGCATAATGCTCGAGCATGTCCTCCAGATAGTATTTCGAGTAGAAATAGGCGACGCCGTCCGTATCACGGCGCTTGCCGATATTCGATGCGGCTTCGGCCTGCCGGTAGCCGACGTAGAGCTTCGTGACGTCGCTGAACAGCAGGCTGATGCCCATGCAGGCCTTGTTCTGCCGCAGGGTGGTCAGCAGGGCGTTCCAGTCCTCGGAAAAGCCGGACTGCGTGCGCACGTTTGCGTCGTTCCAGTCGCGGAAGAGGATGATGACGGACGAGCCGTACTGGAACACGCCGTAGTTTGCCAGCGGGCAGTGGGCGCGGAGCTGATTGGAGATGTGTGAGACTTTGAACAGGGTCGAGCTCTCGCACTGCACGAGGCCGATGCGGAACGTGCCCTGATAGGGAATGTTCAGCTGCGCGCAGCGGTCGTGGAAATATTCCGGCGAGTTCTGCTTCGGCCGGATCAGATCGTCGAGCAGCTGCTGCTGTTTGCCGAGCATGCCGGCGTCAAAAATGCCGTTGACTTTATAGTAATTTTCCAGCTCCTGCGTCAGGCAGGTGTAGAGCGAGATGTCGCGCTGCGTCGGCGGCACATCGAGAAAATAGCAGCCGATGAAGCAGTAGGCCGCGCCGTGATTCTTGTAGGAGCGGACGAGAAACGGGTACCCGCAGATGGTCTTTTCCGCCGGGTAGAGCACCGGCTGGACGCACTTGCGCTCGTCCTCATAGTAGCCCCAGCTTGCGATCTGGTTCATATCCTCGCGGCTGTAATAGCCGCGCTGGAGCAGGTCGCGGAAATAGGGGATGTCATCGACGGAGCTGCGCGTGGAGCACACGATGTTGTATGCCGAGTCCGTGACGACGATCAGACAGTGCGGGAACGCCTTTTTGGCGATCTCAAAAAACGGCTCGTAGCCGCGCCGTTCGAGAGAGGCCTCCTTGATGGCAAACTCAAAGGCGTGAAACTGTGTAAAGAGGGTAATGAGCCGGTTGACGACCTCGTTGAGGTCGGTGTTTTCGTCAAGCAGGATGCCGTGCAGCGCATGATGGCACTGCAGCTGGGACGGCTTGGCCTTGAAAACGAAGCAGTGGTTTTCAAAAAGCTGCTTTTTCAGCTTTGGGAGCACTTTCGGTGTGCAGACATACAGCGTGTCCGGCTCCAGAATATCCGTGGGAGAGGTCAGAATCTGTACGCCGGTGAAGGTGAAATCGCCGTCGGTCTCTATCAGTTGTGCGCCGTATTCCGTCAGGGTTTCCAGGATCAGTTGCAAAGACAATTTCATTCAGAATCCACCACACTTCCATTTTTCTGTCCCCGGGACGGGGGCTGATTGCTGATTTGCAAAAAGGGGTGCCGTCCGGCACCCCTTTGGCCGGTCATCCGGCAGTGATCTGCTTACTTGCTGAATTCCGCGAACAGCGCGTCGTTGTCCGCGCCGATGGATTTGCTCTGTGCGAAGTAGTTCTGCACGCCGACGCTCTCCATGTAGATCGGGATCTGCGGCTGATAGTAGTGCTTGCCGCTCTCGTAGGTGCCCTCGCCGAGGTAGCCGTTGGACAGGCACTGGTCGAGCTGCTCCTGCTCTTTGTACTTGTCGCCGATGCCGCGCAGCACGGTGCAGGGCACGTTGCCGGCCTGGAGCACGCTCATGATCTCGTCGGCGGTCTTTTTCTTTGCTTCCTCGATGCAGCGCGCCACGATGATGGCACAGTTGCCGTTGACGTTCAGCGCCGGGCGCGTGTTCACACGCTCGTCGTCGAGCATGTCCTCGATGTTGAAGGCTTTGCAGAAGACGGGGAAGTAGCGCTCGTACTCATTGACGAAGATCTGCACGAACTTGCCGTCCTTCGTCTCGAACGCCTGGCCCATGGGGCTCTGCGTGAAGCGGGAGCGCGGCCAGGGGTTGAAGTACTGCGTGCCGGAGTTGATCGCGGATGTGACCCAGTTGCCGGTGCCGTAGAGAGAGGCGGACACATAATCGCCCTTACCGGTACGCTCGCGGGCAAACAGCGCCGTCATGATCGCGCCGAACAGCGGCATGCCGGTCGTCAGGTCGCCCATGCCGGTCGGCGGGCAGATCGGGGAGTCGTCCGGATTCAGGCGCAGGTCGGAGATCAGGCCGTTCATGGCGAAGAACGCCACGGCGTCCAGGCCGGGGGCAGCGGACAGCGGGCCGTCCTTGCAGCCGTAGCCGGTGGCGTGCGCCATGACCAGGCGCGGGTATTTCTCTTTCAGGGTGTCATAGTCCAGGTTGTGCTTTTTCAGACCGCCGAGACGCATGCTCGTCAGGAATACGTCCGCCTTGGCGAGCATGTTGTGCAGCACGCGCTCGTGCTCGGGATCGTTGAGATCCATGTGCATGAATTCCTTGCCGCCGTTGAAGAGGTCGAACGAGGGGTTCTCGTTCGCTTCGATCGGCATGCCGCAGGTGCGGCCCCAGTAGCGCACCGAGTCGCCCGCTTTGCCGGTCTCGATCTTGACGACTCTGGCGCCGAGGCAGCGCAGAAACTCACCTGCGGAGGGGGCGGCCCAATAGGTCGTCAGCTCCACGACGAAAAGACCTTCGAGTGGTTTATTCATATTGTATCAACCTCCTGTATTTTTCAGTCCATCCTCATCGCACGCACAAAAGACAACAAAAATGCGCGAAAGTGACGAATGACTGTTTTTTAACAATTCCAATTATACAGGTGGCCGACTGCAAACGAAAAGGGCAGGAGTTACGAAAAAAGTGTGCGTATTTGCACAAAACCTGTGCAGAAACGACGATTGCATATCCCCGGGAACGCTTGAAATTCCAACAAAAAGCGCGACTGTGCAATCGCTCCGAAAACGCCGCCGTGAAAGTGACGATTCATGTGCAAAAACAACGACGGTCGTTTCTGGCGGAATGACGGTGTGCGTTTTTTTCAAGCACGTTAAAATATAAACGTTAAATCCGAAACGCGCAAGTAGGTTCTTTCCATTTTGGCCGTTTCGGGAGATAATTCATAATTTTATAAAGAATAGAACCATGAAAAAGAGGATCGGAGGGATCACCCATGCGGGAAATTGCTCAGAAGCTTTCACGGTGCAGCAGCTTTGGCGCGCTCATGGATGATGCGTTCGCGCGCTGCCCGGAGCGCGAGGCCATTGTATACGAGGACTGGCGGCTGACCTATGGCGACCTGGAGCGCTACATCCACCAGACGGCGCACTATCTGCGGCACCTCGGCGTGCGCAAGGGCAGCCGGGTCGCGATCCTGTCGCGCAACTGCCCGGAGTGGATCATTGCCGAGTTTGCGCTCTATCAGCTCGGCGCCATTGTGGTCAAGATCAACTGGCGGCTCACGCCGCCGGAGCAGGCGCGCATGCTCGCGCGCAATCAGGTGTCGGTCGCCTTTCTCAAGGCGGAGAAGCCGGAGTGGGGCGCGGAGCTCGAGCGACTGTGCGCGGACAGCGTACGCCTGATCCGGCTGGAGCCGGTCGACGGCCGCTCGGCGCTGTGCGCGCTCGTCAGCGGCGAGCCGGACACGCCGCCGGACGTGCCGGTCTCGCGTGACGATGTCGCCTGCCGCCTGCACACGAGTGGCACGACGGGGGAGCCGAAGTGCGTCGTCTACACGCACGGCGGCATGCTCCGCGAGATCGTGAGCATGCTGCAGGTCTATCCCTACCCGGACGGGCAGCGGTATCAGTTCATTGCGCAGCTGTTCCACTCGGCCGCCATCGGTGCGCACCTGTCGCTTGCGACCGGCGGCACGATGGTGCTCAAGGATCATTTCGCGCTTGAGGATTACATGCACACGCTCGTGTCCGAGCGCATCGAGTCCATCAGTGTCGTGCCGACGGTGCTCAAGTGGATCCTCGACGAGACGGACAACGGGGACTATGATCTCTCGCACCTCAAGACCGTCAACTATTCCACCTGCCCGATCCCGAAGGCGCTGCTGCAGCGCGCGATCGAGAAGCTGCACTGCAGCTTCTATCAGTCCTACGGCATGACGGAAATGGGCAGCACCGTCACAGCGCTGCTGCCGGAAGACCACCTGCGCGACGGCGGTAAGTACCTCTCGTCCGTCGGCCGGCCGATCCCCGGCGCGGCCGTGCGCATCGTCGCGCCGGACGGCAGCGATTGCCCGGCAGGCACCGCGGGTGAGATCTATGTGCGCGGCCCGGGCCGGATGCTGGAATATCTGGATGCGCCCGAGACGACGCACGCGGCGCTGGTCGGCGGCTGGTACCGCACGAAAGACATGGGCATGCTCGACGCGCAGGGGTACCTGTTCCTGAGCGGCCGTGCCGACGATCTCATTATTTCCGGCGGCGAGAACATCTATCCCGGAGAGGTCACCAATGTCATCATGCAGCTTTGCGACGACGTGGCCGAGGTCGCGGTCTACGGCGTGCCGGACGAGACCTGGGGCGAGCACGTGAAAGCGAGCGTTGTGCTCATGCCGGGCAGCCGGCTCACGGCGGAGGCGCTGCGCCAGTATTGCCGCGCGCATATGCCGACGTTCCGCGCGCCGAAGGAGATCGAGATCGTGCCGGAGCTGCCCAAGGGCGCGACCGGAAAAGTGCTCACGGCCGTGCTGCGCGCGCGCAGTGTCCAGGCGAGCTGACGCGCGCATCTTGTAGGCCGTGCCCATCCGGCGCACGGCGGCAACTGCTGTTTTTTGGAGAAATCAGCGTTGTGAAGCGACTGACGGTTTGCTATTGTGAAATCACAAACAACCAGACGCCGCACAGCGGCACACGTGAATATTTCAGGAGGTAATACCTATGATCCGTACCAAACTTACCGAAATGCTGGGGATCGAATACCCCATCGTGCAGGGCTGCATGCAGTGGATTTCCCGCGCACCGCTGGTCGCCGCCGTGTCGGAGGCCGGCGGCCTGGGGCTGCTGTCGTCGAGCACGTTTTCCTCGGCCGATGAGCTGCAGGCGGAGATCCGCAAGATCAAGTCCATGACGAGCAAGCCCTTTGCCGTCAACCTCACGCTCATGCCGTCGCTCGTCGTGCCGGACTATGCGGGCTACATCCGCGTCTGCGCCGAAGAGGGCGTCAAGGTCATGGAGACCGCCGGCCGCCCGCCGAAGGACGACATGGTGCGCGCCATCAAGGACGCCGGCATGGTGCTCATCCACAAGTGCACCACCGTCAAGCACGCGCTCAAGGCGCAGTCGCTCGGCGCGGACATGGTCGTCGCCGACGGCTTTGAGTGCGCCGGCCACCCGGGCGAGAACGATCTCGGCACCATGGTGCTCACGCCGCGCTGTGTGGAGGCGCTTGACATTCCGGTCATCTGCGCCGGCGGCGTTTCGACCGGCCGCCAGATGGCAGCCGCGCTCATGCTCGGCGCCGAAGGCGTGTACATGGGCACCCGCTTCCTGCTGTCCGAGGAGTGCCCCGTGCTCCCGGCCGTGAAAAACTACCTCGTCGAGCACGCCAACGAGATGGAGACGATCCTGCTTCTGCGCTCGTTCCAGAACTCCACGCGCATGTATAAGAGCGAAGTCGCCAAGCGCGTCTTTGCCAAGGAGCAGGCCGGCTGCGAATTCAAGGATGTGGCCGAGGATATGGCCGGCAAGACGGCCTGCAAGATGTTCTTCGAGAACGCGGACGTGGAAAACTGCGGCGTCATCTGCTGCGGCCAGACGTCCGGCCTGATCCACGATGTGCTGCCCGTGCAGACCATCATCGGCCAGATGATGCACGAGTGCGAGGCGACCATCGCAAAGTTCGCCTGACTTTGGTAATCCCCCCATTCTCTTCTTTTTTCTTTGGAGCGGCTCGGCCCCCGGGCCGGGTCGCTCCCCCCTTATTATCAGAAATGGAGATCCGATCATGTTCTATTCGTTTCATGGAAAATGCCCGCGCGTCGATCCCACGGCGTTTGTCAGCACCAGCGCCGAGCTCATCGGCGATGTGACGGTTGGCCCGCGGTGCTATATCGGTCCCGGCGCCGTGATCCGCGGCGATGCCGCCGAGATCATTCTCGAGGAGGAGGTCGCGGTGGAAGACGGCGTCATCATCCATGCCTCCGGGCCGAGATAGCGCGCATGGACGCGGTGCTCAGCCTTGGGTGTGCGATCGGTGCCGGCAGCGTCGTGGCGGAGTCCGCGCTCGTGCCGCAGGGCAAGTCCGTTCCGCCGGAGACGCTCGTTGCCGGCATCCCGGCCAAGCCTCTGCGCCCGCTCACGCAGGCGGACCGCGAGAGCTGGCAGGCCACGAAGGACTGGTATGTCCGGCTCACGGCGGCGTACCTGGATCCGAATCATTTCTTTCCCGTTGCACCGCGGGAGGCGTGAGCACGATGGATTGGCGTGAGATCTATGCGCGCAGGCTCTGCACGCCGGAGCAGGCGGCGGCGCTGATCGCGCCCGGCGACCGCATCTTTGCCGGCGGCGCCGGTAGCTTCCCGGCCGTGCTGATCGACGCGGTGAGCGACCGCGCGGAGCTGCGCGGCATCCCGGTCGTGACCGTCGTCAACGGCACGGAGAGCCGCGCCCTGTCCGACCCGGTCTGCTTTGCGCGCACGCCGTATCACTCCCTGTTTCTCGGCCGCGCCGACCGCAAGTTTCAGCAGCGCGGCGGCCTGCACGAAAACTCCGTGCAGTTTCACCAGACCGTGCGCGCAGCGCGCGAGGTCTACCGTGTCAATACGCTGATGCTCGAGGTGTCCGAGCCGGATGCGGACGGGTATCTGTATTACGGCCCGCGCGGCACGGCCTGGAGTTCGCTCGATACACAGGTCGAAAAGCGCATCTATCAGGTCAACGCCTTTCAGCAGCGCACCCGCGGCGAGCACCATCGCATCCATGTCTCGGAGGTTACGGCGCTCTGCCGCGCGGATCATCCGCTCAATACCTATCATTATAAAGCGCCCGATGCACTCGATGCGCGCATTGCCGCGCACATCCTGCCGCTCGTCCGGGACGGCGATACGCTGCAGGTCGGCATCGGCGGCATTCCCAACGCCGTCGCCTACGGGCTGCATGGACGCAAACGGCTCGGGATTTACACGGAGGTGCTCACACAGGCGCAGCTGCGCCTGATGGCCAGCGGCGCGGTCGATCTCGATCGGGTCGAGGCGTCCATCGTGCTCGACGCGGCGGGGCATCTGGATGATTTTGCGCTCGCGCACATCCGCATGATCCCGGTGGACGTGCTCAACGATCCGTTCCGTGCCGCGCAGCAGCCGGGGCTTATCTCGGTCAACGGCTGCCTGATGGCCGATCTGACCGGGCAGGTCTGCGCCGAGGCCATTGACGGCCGGCAGTATTCCGGCGTCGGCGGTCAGCTCGATTTTGTCCGCGCCGCGGCGCGTTCTGTCGGCGGACGGAGTTTTCTGTGCCTGCATTCCACGCACGAAGCGCCCGACGGGACGCTCACGTCCAACATTCGCGCGCATCTTCCGTCCGGTGCAGTCGTCACGACGCCGCGCAGCGATGTCATGTACATCGTCACGGAGTGGGGCGCGGCCGATCTGCACAATCAACCGCTGGAGACGCGCATCTGCGCCATGATCCGCATCGCGCATCCGCGCTTTCGCTGCGCGCTCGCACAGGAGGCAGTCGCCTGGGGACAACTGTCACCGGAGTGCGCCGCGCAATTTGATACACAACCCGAACCAGAGGAGGAAACCACATGAACCTCGCATACGAACCGCTGTTTACACCGTTTTCGATCCGCAATACGCGCATTAAAAACCGCTACTTCATGGCCGCCATGGGCACCGTCACGCACAACGATGAGGACGGTGCTTACCTGCCGGACGCCGTGGACTATTTCGTCCGCCGCGCCGCCGGCGGCGTCGGCCTGATCATCACGGGCGCCAACTGGGTGGACAACAACATTGAGGTCCACAGCCCCGGTTCTTTCCCGTGCCCGACGATCTGCCCCGGGAAATACATCAAGGCCGCGCGCGAGCTGACCGACCGCGTGCACGCCTTTGACACCAAGATCTTCGTGCAGCTCACGGCCGGCCTTGGCCGCAGCGCCATGCCCGCCATGATCCATGACCGCAAGTTTGTCGCGCCGAGTACGATCAGCAACCGCTGGAACCCGCGCATCGAGTGCCGCGAGCTGACGACGGAGGAGGTCGAGCGGCTCGTGGAGCAGTTCGGTGTGTCGGCTGCTATCGCCAAAAAGTGCGGATATGACGGCGTTGAGGTGCATGCCGTGCACGAGGGCTATCTGCTCGACTGCTTTGCCATGTCGCTGTTCAACAAGCGCACGGACAAGTACGGCGGCGATCTCAACGGCCGCCTGCGCTTCGCCATCGAGATCGTGCAGAAGATCAAGCAGTACTGCGGCGAGGATTTCCCGGTCATCCTGCGCTTTTCGCTCAAGAGCTATATCAAGGATCTGCGTCAGGGCGCGGTGCCGGGTGAGACGTTCACCGAGCTCGGCCGCGATACGGACGAGGGCCTGCAGGCGGCCAGGATCCTGGTCGATGCGGGCTACGACGCGCTCGATGTCGATGCCGGCACCTACGATAGCTGGTACTGGGCGCATCCGCCGATGTACTTTGACAAGGGCGTCTATCTGCCGTTTGCCGAGCAGGTCAAGCAGGTCGTGGACGTGCCGGTGCTGGCTGCCGGACGCATGGACGATCCGGATCTGGCGGCGCAGGCGCTGCGAGACGGCCGCTGCGACATGATCGGTCTGGCGCGTCCGCTCCTGGCCGAGCCTGACTACGTCCGCAAGGTGCGCAACGACGAGCTCGCGCTCATCCGTCCGTGCCTGTGCTGCCACGAGGGCTGCTTCGGCCGCGCGTTTGACGGCGCGGTCGGCTCCTGCGCGGTCAACCCCGAGTGCGCGCGCGAGCGGCTCGTCGGCATCACGCCCGTAGCGGAGAAAAAGCGCGTGGTCGTTGTCGGCGGCGGGCCTGCCGGCCTGGAGGCGGCGCGCGTGAGCGCGCTGCGCGGCCATGATGTCACGCTGCTCGAAGCGAGCGATGCCCTCGGCGGCGCGCTCAAGCCGGCCGGTGTGCCGCACTTCAAGCAGGCGGATCGTGATCTTGTTGCCTGGTATGCCGCCACGCTTGCGCATCTGGGCGTGGACGTGCGCCTGAATACACGCGCGGATAAGGCGCTGCTCGATTCCCTCAAGCCGCAGACGGTGTTCGTCGCCGAGGGCAGCACGCCCAGAACGCTGGCATTGCCCGGTGCGGACGGAGACAATGTGGTCAGCGCGCTCGACGTGCTCGAGGGCAAGGCGAAAGCCGGCAAGTCGGTCGTCATCATCGGCGCGGGACTCGTCGCCTGCGAACTGGCGCTGCACCTGGTGCAAAACGGCCACACCGTCACGCTGCTCGCCCGGCGCAAGCTCCTGCGCTCGGCCAAGCTGCCGGCCATGAATGAGCTCATGCTGCGCGACCTGCTCGTGTTCCACGGCGTGCACATCGTCGAGGGCGCGGCGCTGGAATCCGTCGATGCCAAGGGCGTTTATTACGAGGTCGAGGGCGTGCCCGCGCTGGCGGAGGGTGACACGGTCATCACAGCGGTCGGCATGGAGGCCAACCATGCGCTCTTTGACGCGATCCGCGATGACTATGAGACCGTGCTCGCGCTCGGCGACGGCCGCCGTGTGCGCAACATCTTCGGCGCCATCTGGGATGGCTACGAGGCGGCACGCAGTCTGTAATTGCGATCCAAATACGTTTGCCCGGGCAGGTTCCACCTGCCCGGGCGTTGTGCTTGCATCCGGCGGCTGTGCATGATAAAATCATACATCTTTTATTTGAATGGAGAGACCATTATGCTCTATACCTTTGGCGGGAAAGCCCCGCAGGTCGACCCGACAGCGTTCGTCAGTGCGAGCGCGGAGCTCATCGGCGATGTGATTGTCGGCCCGCGCTGCTATATCGGCCCTTATGCCGTCATCCGCGCCGACGCCTCGCGCATCGTCCTCGAGGAGGAGGTCGCGGTCGAGGACGGCGTCATCATCCACACCGGCGGGGAAGATCCCGTCGTGACCATTTCGCGCCGCGTGACCATCGGCCACGGCGCGATCATCCACGCGCGTGTGATCGGGCCGGAGGCCAGCATCGGCATGGGCGCGGTGCTCAGCCTCTGCAGCGAGATCGGCGCGGGCAGCATCGTGGCCGAGTCGGCGCTCGTGCCGCAGGGCAAGATCATTCCGCCGGAGACGCTCGTCGCGGGCGTGCCCGCAAAGCCGATGCGCGAGCTGACCGACAAAGACCGCACCGACTGGCGCGGGACGAAGGACTGGTACGTGCGCATGGCGGCACAGTATCTCGACCCGGACAACTATCACCCGGTCAAGTGACGGCTTGAAATGCCCGGGCACCCATGCTATAATAAACTGCTATGTCAGCCGCGGCCGCGGCTGGGAAACGAAGGAGATGCTCGGATCTATGAAACTCGGTATCGTCGGCCTGCCGAACGTCGGCAAGTCCACGCTGTTCAACGCCATTACGAACGCGGGCGCGGAAGTCGCCAACTATGCGTTCTGCACCATCAACCCGAACGTCGGCATGGTCTCCGTGCCGGATGCGCGGCTGGATTATCTGGCTGAGATGTATCAGCCAAAGAAAAAGACCCCTGCGGTGATCGAGTTTGTCGACATCGCCGGCCTCGTCAAGGGCGCGTCCAAGGGCGAGGGCCTCGGCAACAAGTTTTTGTCCAACATCCGCGCCACGGATGCGATCGTGCACGTCGTGCGCTGCTTTGACGATGAAAACGTCATGCACGTCGAGGGTTCGACCGACCCGCTGCGCGACATTGACATTATCAATACCGAACTCATCATGGCTGACCTTGAGATGATCGACCGCCGCATCGACAAGGCGCAGAAAAACGCCAAGGGCGGCGACAAGCGCTTCAACCACGAAGCAGACGTCTTTACCGCACTGCGCGACTATATGAACGAGGGCAACCTCGCACGCACGTTCGAGTGCTCGGACGACGATGCCGCCATGATCGCAACGAGCGACCTTCTGACGCTCCGCAAGACAATCTACGCCGCAAACCTCGGTGAAAACGAGGTAAATACCCCCGAATCCAGCAAGCACTACATGGCGGTCAAAAAGCTTGCCGAGTCCGAGGGCAGTCAGGTGCTTCCCATCTGCGCAAAATTAGAGGCCGATATTGCCGAGCTCGACGACCCGGAGGAGAAGGCCATGTTCATGGAGGAGCTCGGATTGCAGCAGTCCGGTCTTGACCGGCTGATCCAGTGCAGCTATGAACTGCTGGGCCTCATCTCCTTCCTGACGGCAGGCAGCGACGAGTGCCGCGCATGGACGATCAAAAAAGGCACCAAGGCCCCACAGGCCGCCGGCAAAATTCATTCCGACTTTGAGCGCGGCTTCATCCGCGCCGAGGTCATCGCCTTCGACGATCTCAAAGCCTGCGGCACGCTGGCCAACGCAAAGGCGAAGGGTTTGCTGCGCAGCGAGGGCAAGGAATACGTCATGCACGACGGCGATGTCGTAAACTTTCTGTTCAACGTGTAATCAAAACCAAACCGCCCGCAGTCGAGTCTGGCTGCGGGCGGTTTTCTGTCATCTGCACAGCAAATGTTTCCAGTTTGCCGGAAAAGGTCTTGCGGCGCAGCGTTTTTCATACTATAATAAAAGAAAACAGCGAAAAGGTGAGCATATGGAGATCAATCGCGCAGCCGAACTGCTTCGCGCTCTTGCCGATGGCATCGACCCCATGACGGGACAGCCGCTGCCGGACGAGAGCGTCTATAACCGGCCGGAGATCATCCGGGCACTGCACTGCGTCCTGCAGGAACTGCAGGAGCGGGCAGACAGCACTGCCGCTGTCAACGCGGGCCGGAACTGGAGCACAGAAGAAGAAGCACAGCTGCTGCAGGAATACGGCATGGGGCTTCCGATCGAGACGATTGCGCGCCGCCACGGGCGGAGCGTCGGCGCGATTGAAACGCGCCTGTCCGAACTCGGCCAGCGCGACCAGATCCAGTTCAGCATGCGATAGGAGCAGGGTATGGAACGAAGCAGACTGGAACTATTATTGGAGCAGGAGTTGCTGCAAAACGCGCAGCAGGCCCGCATCCTGTGCGGCAGCCCCGTGACGCGCTTTGTGCGCAGCGTGCAGACTGCCGGCGGCGTTGCTGCCGTACGGGAATTCTGCAGGCGGAATCGCCCATCCGACGCGTTTGATTCTCTTGTGCAGGCAGGCCGGCTCGATCTGTCCGCGGAGGCCAGCGCCGTCAAGGGCAAATACGGTCCGCTCTTTACCGACGAGGAGGTCAACACCTGCCTCACGCTGCTCTTGGAAAGCGGTTATTTTCAAAAAACGGGGCGGTAACCACCGCCCCGCTCGAGTTTTCAATCAGTTCCGCTTCTCCAGCGCCTTTTTTACGACCGGCGCAAGCAGGCAGGCAAGCGCGCCGCCAATCAGGGCCGTAACCAGCTGCGGCCAGGTAAAGGCCGCCGTGACAGCCGCAAGCTTTGCCGCCGGAACGACCGTGGGCGCGACAAGCTTCACAAGCACCAGATACAGTGCCAGCCCCTTTGCCGCTGCCGCCAACGCCATGCAGCCCCATGCAGTCAGGTGCTGTGCGGTCAGGAATCTGCCGACCAGCAGCGCAAACAGCACCGCATAAACCGCATTGCCAAGCGCCACACACGGAACAAACAGCAAAAACGCCGGGCCGATTCCGAGCGCATAGGCGCAGAACGGCGAGATAACCGCCACGATCATGCCCGACCAGACCCCGCCGGTGAGCGCAGCCATCGCCAGCACCAGATTGACGCACGAGCCCGTCACAAACTGCCCGAGGCTCTTTGTTGCAACCTGTAAAACAAGCAGCAGCGCGAGGCAGACCGCCGTGCGCACAATCCAAATCGTTTTCTTCATCCTTACATCTCCTGTCTCCCGAACACCGGGGGCTTTCAAAAATCTCGTTCACAGTATAACAGCCTGAACTGCCCGCGTCAAGGAAAACAAAACACGGTAGATTTTCATAGGATGGTTGTGGTATACTGGATGCAGTACACATGGGAGGGAACGCCATGTATCCGAAAAAACAGCCAAAAAGCGACCGGGAAAAATTCTACGGCGCATTTCAGAAAAAGGTCGGCTGCAAGCCCGAGCAGTATCTGCGCCGGAAGCTTGCAGGCGGCATGCAGGAGGCCGAACTGCGGCGGCTTTATGATATGCTGGCCGTCGAGATCGCCATGAAGGCAAGATGCACCGCCATCCGTTATGACGCGCTGCAGCTGGAGCCCGCGGGCGAAACGGCGGCAGAGCGCCACGTCCGCCGCGCAGCCACGCACGAGGTCCCCATCTGCGCACGCTGCGGCGGACGCATGGTGCTGCGCACCGGACAGACCGGCGCGCGCAAGGGAAAGAAATTCTGGAGCTGCTCCAACTACCCGGCCTGCCGGTACACGAAGGACTTTGAAGAGCGGTCATGAGAAATTTCAAATTTATCATCAGCTACGACGGCTCCCGCTATTTCGGCTGGGAGCGCCAGCCGGGCCGCGACACGATCCAGGGCAAGCTGGAAGCCGTTCTGACGCGGATGTGCGGTACGGACGTGCAGGTCATCGGCGCGGGCCGCACAGACGCAGGCGTCCACGCAAAGGCCATGGCTGCCAACGCCTACATGGACACGGAGAAAACGCCGGAGGAGATCCGCGATTACATGAACCGATACCTGCCGGACGATATCTGCGTACAGGAGGCGAAGCTCGCCGCTGACCGCTTCCACGCGCGCTACCGCGCCGTCGGCAAGCTTTATACCTACACCTGCTATGTCGGCAATACGAAGCCAGTCTTCAACCGGAAATACGTCACCGTGCTCGATTACCAGCCTGATCTTGCCGCCATGCAGCGCGCGGCGGAATATCTCACCGGCGAACATGATTACAAAAGCTTCTGCTCGAACCCGCAGATGAAAAAATCCACCGTGCGGATCGTCGATTCCATCGAGATCGTCCAGCGAAAAGATTATATCTATTTTAATTATCATGGCACAGGCTTTTTACAGAACATGGTGCGCATCCTGACCGGAACGCTTCTGGAGGTCGGACAGGGCAAGCGCACACCGGAAAGCGTCCGGCAGACGCTCGAAGCGAAAGACCGAACGCAGGCCGGGTATACCGCGCCCCCGCAGGGGCTGTGTCTGATGCGGGTGGATTATTAAAGGAGCCTGCTGTAAGGCTGAAAGTCTTCTACGAATTTGCAACTGCGGTACAACTTTTTCTTTTGCTTCTCCGAAAGAAAACCGACTCGGTTTTCTTGAATCTTTCCTGCGAAACCAAGACCAGTTCAAAAATTCCGACACTGTCCTTGAAGGCGTCGTAGGGGCCGATGCCTACATCGGCCCGGCAGAATGCGCCGTTTTTATGGAAATCTTCAGCGAATTCGTAACTTCCTAAACGGGCCGACAGAGTCGTCGGCCTCTACGGCGAGACTTCAATGCACATGTACCCAGTAGGGGCGGACAACTCTGTTCGCCCGCAGAATATACCGATTTTACGGTAATCTTCGGCAAATTCGCAGCTTCCCAACGGGCCGATGTGGGCATCGGCCCCT
>OFMC01001774.1_pt1 | contig 15362 bp, 9 predicted proteins | sample 1541271 | NCBI WGS metagenome assembly OFMC01 (sample SAMN04209252, study PRJEB22552) | human gut metagenome | biome: gut; material: feces | host: Homo sapiens | place: USA: Oklahoma | reverse complement strand
ACTCCACGGACAGGCTTTTTTCTACCCTTCCGTGTCTACTTTTATAATAGCATCAGTAACACTAAGGTAACAAATTGTGCATAAATCTCTGCGGTTTCAGAAGCAGAACATCACAGGACACAAGCGGACATCTTTTTCAAAACGCGCTTTTTCCGGTATTTACCGCTTGACAAATCAGAACGCATGTTCTATAATAGGAGCATAGAGAACGCATGTTCGCAACGCGTCGAAAGGAGGCAAAAGCCGTGGATCGGGTCATTCTGCACATCGATATGAATAACTTTTATGCCTCTGTGGAGACGCTTTATGACCCATCGCTGAAAGATATTCCCATGGCGGTCGGCGGCGATAAAGAGCGTCGCCACGGCATCGTCCTCGCGAAAAATATGCTCGCGAAGGCCAAAGGCGTCAAAACGGCGGAAGCCCTGTGGGAAGCGGAACGCAAATGTCCCGGCATCAAGTTCGTCCCGCCGCATTTTGAGCGCTACGCAAAGTATTCGCGCCTTGCAAAGGAGATCTACATGCAGTACACCGACATGGTGGAAAGCTTCGGCTTAGACGAGTGCTGGCTCGACGTGACCGGCAGCCGCCGCTTGTTCGGCAGCGGCCGCGAGATTGCGGAGGAAATTCGCGCGCGCGTCAAAGATGAGCTCGGGCTCACGGTGTCAATCGGCGTGTCGTTCAACAAAATTTTCGCAAAGCTCGGCAGCGACTATAAAAAGCCGGATGCCGTAACGGCGTTCACGCGTGAGAATTTTAAAGAGCTCGTGTGGCCGCTTCCGGCGGCAGACCTGCTGTTCGTCGGCAAATCGACGCAGGAAGCGCTCAGAAAATACGGCATCTACACTATCGGCGACGCTGCAAAAGCCGACCGAAAGCTGTTAAAAAGGCTATTCGGCAAGGCGGGCGAGCAATTAAGTATGTACGCAAACGGTGAAGACAGGTCGCCCGTGCGCCGTGTGAACGAGCACGAGGAGGTCAAAAGCATCGGTAACAGCACCACCGCTGTGCACGACCTAAAAGACGACGGCGAGATTCGCGCAGAGCTCTACATGCTCTCCGAAAGCGTCGCACAAAGATTGCGCGAAAAGGGCCTTTGCGGCTACAACGTGCAGCTTTCCGTGCGCAAATATAACCTCGAGACTTATCAGCGCCAAAAGATGCTGGACACCGCCGTGGCGGATTCCAAAAGCATTTTTGACGCAGCCTACGGCCTTTTCCGCGCCCACCACACGGGCGAATCCATCCGCAGCATCGGCGTGCGTGTGTCGTCGCTCGTGCCGCTCGGCATGTCGCAGTGCTCGCTGTTTGAAGATGCCGCGCGCGGGCAAAAGGCCCAAAAGCTCGAAACGACGGTCGATTTTCTGCGCTGCAAATACGGTGGCGACATCATTGATCGCGGCATCAAGGTGATGCACAAAGACCTCTTTCAGTCCGCCGCGGAAAACCGCCGCACACACGTCGAAAACCCGTTCAAGGGCGTCGCGCTTTAAGATAGGGAGAACAGCATGAACACACAAATGGACACCATGGAAAAGCTGCGCATTTTATCGGATGCCGCAAAATATGACGCGGCGTGCACCTCAAGCGGCGTAAACCGCGCAGGCGTAAAGGGGCAGCTCGGCTCTGCCGCCGCGTGCGGCATCTGCCACAGCTTTGCAAGTGACGGCCGGTGCATCTCCCTTTTAAAGGTGCTAATGACGAACATATGTGCTTATGACTGCACGTATTGCCTCAACCGCTGCTCAAACGACACGCCCCGCGCGACGTTTCGCCCGCAGGAGCTGGCGGATCTGACCATCAGCTTTTACCGTCGCAATTATATTGAAGGGCTGTTTTTAAGCTCCGCCGTGTTCGGCTCGCCGGACATCACCTGTGAAAGAATGCTCGAAACATTGCATATTCTGCGTAACGAGTATCACTTCAACGGTTACATTCACGTCAAAGCCATTCCCGGCGCGGACGAGACACTTTTGCAGCAGCTCGGTCTGCTTGCCGACCGCATGAGCGTCAATATCGAGCTGCCGTCAAACGACAGTCTAAAGCGCCTTGCGCCGCAGAAATCGAAGGAAAACATCCTGCTGCCTATGTCGCGCATTCGCGACGGCATCAAGGAAAACGCGCACGATCTCATACGGTACAAAAGTGCGCCGCGCTTCGTACCGGGTGGGCAGTCAACGCAAATGATCATCGGCGCAACGCCGGAAAACGACCGACGTATTTTGCAGCTGAGCGAAGGACTTTACCACAAGTATTCTTTAAAACGCGTGTTTTACTCTGCGTATATACCGGTCGTGCAGGACAGAAATCTGCCCGCGCTCGACACCGCGCCGCCGCTTCTGCGCGAGCACAGGCTCTATCAGGCCGATTGGCTTTTGCGGTTTTACGGCTTCACGGCGGACGAATTATTGAGCGAAAAAACGCCCGACCTCGACCCTATGTTAGACCCGAAGTGCAGTTGGGCGGTGCGCCACCCGGAGGAATTCCCCGTGGAGGTGAACCGCGCGCCGTATGAGAAATTATTGCGCGTGCCGGGCATCGGCGTGGTGAGTGCAAAGCGCATCATCCGCGCCAGACGGCAAGCAAAGCTCGACCACGAGGGGCTGAAAAAGCTCGGTGTCGTCTTAAAGCGTGCTTCGCATTTTATCACCTGCAACGGCAAAATGCAGTGCCGTTTGCGCACAGACGAACCGGCGGTTTTGGCGGGCATTCTGCGCGACCGCGGGCTGCCGCAAGGCGGCATACAGCCCGAAATTCCCGAGCAGCTTTCATTATTCAACCCCACAAAGGAGGACGCGGTAAAATGTCTGACCGGACAACTGTAATGTATTACTACGACGGCACATATAACGGCTTTCTTTCCTGTGTGTTCGAGAGCTTTGCGGAAAAAGAAACACCTGCCGCGATTTTGCCCGTTGATGAAGCCGACCAGACGTGTTTATTCGGCGCGAAGTATATCGAGACCGACCTGCGTCGTGCCGAGCGTGTGCGCGTGTCGATTCCGAAGAAAATGGGCATGGAGGCGCAGGATCTTTTGGAGCGCGCGTTTTTTACCTGTATGCCCGAAAAGGAACTGCGTATGCTGGAATTCATGCGGTTGGGGTACAAGGTCGGGCGCGGCGTGTGCGGGCGACTGACCGAGCCTGCCGTCGATAAGATCACGAAAGCGGTGCAGTTCCTTGAGCGGGAAGCGCACTTGTATCTCGGTTTTCTGCGCTTTGCGGAGTACGGCGACGTTCTTATCGCGCAGATTGAGCCGAAAAACAGCGTTTTACCCATTATCGCGCCGCATTTTATCAACCGTTTTTCCGGTGAAGATTTCATGATCTTCGACCGCACGCATAAGCTTGCTTTATTATATAAAGACGGCGCGACGGAATTTTTGCAGGCAGAGCACATCGAGCTGCCGCCGGAATCGCCGGAGGAGGAGAAATTCCGCGCCATGTGGCGCACGTTCTACGACACCGTGGGCATTGAGGGCAGACGGAACGACCTGTGCCGCCGCACCCACATGCCAAAGCGCTACTGGAACCGTATGACGGAGATGCGGGATAAGGTTTGAGATAAAATGAGAATGAAAAAAGGACAGCTTCCCCGGAAGCTGTCCTTTTGAAGTTTTACTAAAATTACGTTCGCGGGGTTTGGCAGACGATGTCTACCAAAAGGCGGCCGTCGGGGAGAAAGCTGACGCCGAGTGACGCGTCGCAATTTTCGGACACCGACCAGTATTCGTTGTAGACCTCGCCGGAACCGACGGCGTCGGTGCTCAGGCGGTCGAGGTGCGTGGAGATGCGGTTTTCAAGGCCGGGGTAGGTGGTTGGCTCGCCGTACTGCGCGGTGAGGGTGTTGAGGAGCTTTTCGGGCAGCTTGCAGTCCGCATCGGTCGGGTTTTCGACGACTAGGATCCTGCGGTAGCCGTAAAGCGTATCTGTGTTGAGATCGAAAAGCAGGTAGACCGAAAAATCACGGTTTTCGAGCGTTTCGGTCCGGTCTAAAACGTAGGCGTTGGCATAAAGGTCGTCTTCCTTGTAGGTGAGGTTTTCCGCATCGAGCGCTGCGAGCACTTCGCTTTTCGTTTCGCCGAACATGGCGGGATAATCGAGTGATTTTGCGCCTTTTCCCGCCGAGCAGGCGGTGAATCCGAGCAGAAGCAGGAGCAACAGAAAAACGGGGAATGCGCGGTTTGCGGCATAGTACGCAAAATGAGAAAGCGAGCGTTTTTTCATGGTATGACCTCCTGTTCAGAACGATGTTTTTTATCTTGAATATAGGAAAAGTGCGGAGAAAAATCAATCGTCAAAGAAGATAAAAACGAGGGGCGTTTGTTAGGTGAAATGACGGGCTGCGGTGAACGTGCGTCAATCCCCAAGCGTAATAAACTGCGTATGCTCCGGCAGGTTTTGAACTTCGGTTTTCAAAAACGCCGGTCTTAAATCGATATACGGCAGCTCTTCAAACGGGAACCACGCGAAGTGGACGCTCGGTTCATTCGGGCTGTCGAAACGGTCGCCGCGGGTGATGAGATCGGTGCCGGAAGCGTTTACGGTGAAGTAGGTGCAAAGCTCGTGGTAACGCTGCTTTTTGCCTGTAGGGGTGAAGAAGCTTTGGGCAATCCACACGGCGCGCTCCGGCGCGACGGTGACACCCAGCTCTTCTTTTAACTCGCGCGTGAGGGCGTCCTCGGCCTTTTCACGCATGGTGACGCGGCCGCCGGGGAGGTAGTAGTGCTCTGTGCTGTCGTCTTTTGTGACGAGCAGCTTGCCGTTCTGCACGATGATGGCGGCGGTGCGGAAGTTGAACACGCCTTTATCCGTGGAGAATGAGATGTTCGGGTTATACGAGGCAAATTCCTTTGCGAGCCTTAGCGCGACGATGTTCTCGTTCGCGCGGGATTTATCGAATGTGCGGCAGCTTTCGCGCATGCGGCGCAGACGCTCTTTATGCTCGATGAGTGAGGACACGACGGCGGAGAAATTCTCCTTTGTGATGCGCACGCCCATATCGTGCGTTTGCAGGAAGTTGGCGTTATCTTCCTCCTGACCGGGAATGGCGTCGAACACGGCGAGCGGCAGGTTGCATGCGAGCGCTTCCGAGACGGTGAGGCCGCCCGGCTTTGTGATGATGAGGTCGGACGCGTGCATAAAGCGCTCTACTTCCGTTGTGAACTGGATAAGCTTTGTCTTTTTCGACGAGTTCGGAATTTCGCTTTCAAAGAGCTTATAGAGCTTTTTGTTATTGCCCGTGATGATGATGATCTGTAAATCGAGCGGGGAGGAGCACAGGCCGCGGTAGAGGTCTACGATGTTGGAGACGCCCATGCTGCCGGCCATGAAGAGCACGGTGGGCACTTCCGGCTCGAGGTCCATTTCGGTGAGGAGCTTCGCCTGGTCTTCCTTGTCGAAGAAGACGTCGTGCACCGGGATACCGTAGGGGTAGATATGCTCTTTCGGAATGCCGAGACGGCGCAGGTCGTTCACCATGTCGTCGCAGGCAACGACGTAGGCATCGACATTCGGGGCAATCCACGCCTTGTGCACGCCGTAGTCTGTCATGAGGCAGATGAGCGGGCAGGTGATGCGGCGGCGCTCCTTTAAACCGGAGATCATCTCTGTTGCGAACGGGTGCACGCTGATGATGACGTCCGGCGCGACCTCCGCTAAACGCGGATAGAGCTGGAGCGCCAGAAGCTCCGTTGTGCGGGGAACGAAATCCGCAAGGGGATTATCTTTATTTGTCGTTTTGTAGAGGCGGCCGAAGAGAGACGGGGTCTTCTTTGCCATAAAGAGGTAGCTGTCGCAAATGGTTTTGTCGAGCAGCTTGCCGATGCTTTTTAAGAAGTCCATTTGAATGACTTCGTGGGTGGTGGTTTCGCGTATGTATTTTTCAAGTGCCGCAGCCGCGCGCAGGTGGCCGCCGCCGGTAGCACAGGTGAGAATCAAAATGCGCATGATACCGCTCCTTTTCAATAGCCTTTTCATCGGGTGTGTCTGAAAAATCAAAACTTATTTTCAGATACCCCCTGTCCTTTGCTCCAGTTTATCACATTTTTTTGTGAATTTCCATATATTGTGCGGAAATTAAGAAATCAAATCCGAAAAAAGAGTGAAATTTGCGGAAAATTTGCATTTTTCTGGAGACTTTTTTGCGGCTTTGCGGTATACTTAAAGTAAACGGAGAACCTACATGCGTTCAAAAACTTTTAAGACATATTTAAACGTATGTCTTTACAAGAAAAGATGCGGCAGGTATAATATTCTCAGCCGGTATTTTGCCGGCGAAAAGGAGAGAATATCTGCAAAAAGTAAGTCGGTACGATACAGAAAAGCGGCTGTGAGAAGCTGCCGGGATTTTCAGAAAGGCGATCTCATGTATAGACATAAAACGAAAAAATATCGCGCGGCGGCGGTCGGCGCAGTTTTGGCGGCTGTCTTGATGCTGGGCTTTGCAGGCTGCGATAAGCTGCCGACGTCTTCCGACTCTGCAGCGACGGCGGCGCCGACGCCTACCCCGGAGCCGGAAGACCTGACCGTGTTTGCGGAAGGTACCACGATGGACGGCATCGACATTTCCGGCATGAAGCTCGCGGAAGCCGAAAAGGTGTGCAGAGCAGCGGCGTTAAAGCCGTATGCGAATATCAACGTCACGGTGAAAAGCGGCGACACCGAAATGACCGCAAAGGGCAGCGAGCTGACCGTTGTGGATACGCTGGATATTACGCTGACGCGGCTTTTGAAATCGAGAAAAGCGGGCGACTACGAAATGACGTACTGCCTGACGCTCAAGAATTTTGGAAATGAATTAAAGCAAAGACTCGGCGATTTCGTCGTGCAGGCTAAGGACGCGACCGTGGGCTCTTATGACTTTGACGCGGGCGACTTTGTGTTTGAGGACGCTGTGAACGGCAAAAAGCTGGACGTTTACGGAACGCTTGCCGCCGTGAAGGCGCAGTTCCTTAAGAAGACGAGCGGCGAAGTGGAGGCTGCTTTGCAGGAGACCGCGGCGAAAGTGACCGTGGACGACCTGAGAAAAGATTTCGGCATGATTTCCTCGTTTGAGACGGTCTCGACGAATACGGAAAACGGCAACCACAACATGGGTCTGGCGCTTTCCCGCGTGAACGGCACGGTTTTGAACCCGGGCGACACATTCTCTTATGAAAACATCGTGGGCGATTCCACAAACGCTTCCACGGGCTTTTTGCCGGCGGGCGGCCTTTCCGGCGGCGCACTGGTGCAGATGTACGGCGGCGGCATTTGTCAGGCTTCTTCAACGATCTACGGCGCTGCGCTGCGTGCGGGCATGACAATCACGCTGCGCGACTGCCACTCTTCACCGTCTACGTACGTGCCGATCGGTCTGGACGCGACGGTGAGTTACGGCGAGATCGACTTCCAGTTCCGAAATGATCTTGACACCCCGGTGTACATTATGAGTTGGATGGACGGTGTGACGCTGCATGTGCAGTTCTACGGTAAGCACCCGAAAGAGTGGGACACGATCAATGTGTATTCCCAGACGACGAGCGAGATCCCGCCGCTGAGCACTGTGAAATACGTGGTGGACCAGAACCTTAAAAAGGGCGAAAAGGTGCTTTCCACAAGCGGCAACTGGGGCTATGAGGCGAGCGCTTGGCGCGACTTTGTGAAGGACGGAGAGGTCATCCGCACCGAGACGCTGCCTTCCTCCTACTACGGCCCAAGCGGCACCATTTACCGCATCGGCCCGGGCACGGAGACGTCTTCCCCGAGCCCGACACCTACGGCAACCCCAACGGCAGCGCCCACTGCGACCCCTGCGCCGACGGCTGCCCCGACTGCGGCGCCTACGCCGGAGCCGACCCCTACGCCGCCCGCAGAACCGACGGCGGCTCCCACAGAGGAGCCCACACCGGAGCCTGTGACGGCGGCCGAAACCGGCGAATGAGAATAAAAACAGTTTCCCCCTGCTCTTTTTTCGGCAGGGGGAATTTGTGCAAGTGAATATAATTGTGTCACCTCCGGTGACACTTGAGAGGAGCTTATTTGTGAGCATAAAAATAGACGGAATGGTGCGCGTAGCGGCGGCTACACCGCACGTGAAGGTGGCGGACTGCCCGTACAACAAAAACGAGATGGCGAAGATGATCCGCGAGGCGGCCGCAAACGGCGCTTCGGTCATCGCGTTCCCGGAGCTTGCGATGACGGGCTACACCTGCGGCGACCTGTTTAAGGACAGAAAGCTGATGGAAAGCGCGAAGGCGTGCCTGTTTGACCTCATCGAAGAGACGGAAGACCTCGATATTCTGTGTGCGGTGGGTATGCCGATCCCGTCCGGCGGGGCGCTGTATAACTGCGCGGCGGTGTTCAGTCGCGGCGTTTTGCTGGGCCTGCCGGCAAAGCAGCATATTCCGAATTACTCCGAATTTTACGAGCTGCGCCATTTTTCCCCCGCGCCGGAAAGCGGCATGCTGCGCTATGCGGGCGACTGGTACGGCTGCCGTGACGTGGTGTTTGAGCTTGCGCCGGACGTGACCGTGGGCGTGGAGATCTGCGAGGATGTTTGGGTGGCAGACCCGCCGAGCGTGACGCTTGCAAAGGGCGGCGCGACCGTTTTATTAAATCTTTCGTGCAGCGATGAAATTATCGGTAAGGCGCAGTACCGCCGCGACATGCTGCGCATGCACTCCGGTCGTCTGCTTGCAGCGTATGTGTACGCGGACAGCGGCTTTGGCGAAAGCACGACGGACATGATCTTTGCGGGACACAATTTGATTTGCGAAAACGGCTCGTTACTGAACGAGAGCGATTTGTTTACGAACGGCATCACCTACGGCGACATCGACGTGGAGCGCCTTGTGCAGGAGCGCCGCCGCATGAATACGTGGCAGGACGAGCCTGTGTGCGACATCATCGACGCTTCGATGGACCTGCCCGAGTTTGAGACGACGCGCACGGCGTATCCGTATCCGTTTGTGCCGAAGGACGACGCCGACCTTTCCGCACGCTGCGAGACGATTCTCAAAATGCAGGCGACGGGTCTCGCGACGAGACTGAAGCACATCGGCTGCAAAACGGCGGTCATTGGGCTTTCGGGCGGTCTCGATTCCACGTTGGCGTTGCTTGTGACGGCGAACGCGTTTGATATGCTCGGCCTGCCGCGCACGGGCATCCGCACGGTATCGATGCCATGCTTCGGCACGACGGCGCGCACGAAGAGCAACGCGCAGTGCCTTGCGGAAGAGCTCAAGGTGCATTTTGATGAAATTCCGATTGCGAAGGCGGTGGAGCAGCACTTTAAGGACATTCAGCATGATCCCGAGGTGCTGGACGTGACGTATGAAAATTCGCAGGCGCGCGAGCGCACACAGCTTTTGATGGACATTGCGAATCAGCACGGCGGCATTGTCATCGGCACGGGCGACCTTTCCGAGCTTGCGCTCGGCTGGGCGACGTACAACGGCGACCACATGTCGATGTATGCGGTGAACGCGTCTATCCCGAAGACACTGGTGCGCCACCTCGTGCGTTATGAGGCGATGCACGGCAACGACGAGCTGCGCCGTGTTTTACTTGATATTTTGGACACGCCGGTCAGCCCGGAATTATTGCCGCCGAAGGACGGCGAAATTTCACAGAGGACGGAAGACCTTGTGGGGCCTTATGAACTGCATGATTACTATTTGTATTATATGCTGCGCTTTGGGTTTACTCCGCGTAAAATTTATGCGATGGCGCTGCGCTCATTTGCGGGGCAGTATGACGCCGAGACCATTAAAAAGTGGCTGAAAACGTTCTACCGCCGCTTCTTCCAGCAGCAGTTTAAGCGCTCCTGCCTGCCGGACGGCCCGAAGGTGGGCTCTGTGACGCTTTCGCCGCGCGGCGATTTCCGCATGCCGAGCGATGCGTGCAATACGGTGTGGAGAGAGGAGATCGAAACACTGTGAACATTTTAGTTGCGATGGAGACGAAGCCCTATCAGCGCTTGTGGCTCGAAGAAGCCGCGCCGGGGGAGACGTTTATTTATAAAGAGGGCAAGGCGGAGCGCGAGGACGTGCAGAACGCGGATATAATCCTCGGCAACGTGAGCCCGAAGCTCATCTCGACCGGCGATAAGCTTAAATGGTTACAGACGAACAGTGCGGGCGTGGACGGGTATATCCACGGCTGTCTGCCGAAGGAGACCGTTTTGACGAATGCAACGGGCGCGTATGGCCTTGCGATTTCGGAATACATGGTCGCGGTGTGGCTTGAACTTTTAAAAAAGCTGCATTTGTACCGCGATGTGCAGCGCACGGGCAAGTGGTGCGACCTCGGGCAGGTGCGCTCGGCGTGGAACTCGACGGTGCTGGTGCTCGGCCTCGGCGACATCGGTGGGGAATTTGCGAAGCGTGCGAAAGCGCTGGGCGCAAGGGTGATCGGCGTGCGCCGCACGGGCACGGATAAGCCCGATTTTGTGGACGAGCTCATCCACACCGATAAGCTTGACGAATATTTGCCACAGGCGGACTGCGTGGCCATCACGCTGCCGGGCACGACGGCGACAAAGGGCATGTTTGACGCAGAGCGCATGGCGAAGATGAAGGACGGCGCGATTTTATTAAACGTCGGCCGCGGGATGATCGTCGACACAGATGTGCTGTGCGCGGCGCTGGAAAACGGAAAGCTTGCGGGCGCGGGCGTGGACGTGACCGACCCGGAGCCGCTGCCCGCAGATCACCCGCTGTGGAAGATGGAAAATGCGGTCATCACACCGCATATCTCCGGCGGATACCATTTGCAGGAGACGCACGACCGCATTGTGCGTATTATGGCGGAGAATTTAAAGCGTTTTCTGGCGGGTGAGTCGCTTAGAAATGTGGTCGATTTTTCGACCGGCTACCGAAAACTGTAAGGGATAATGATGGATACGACACAGGAAATTTATTTGGACAACAGCGCGACGACTCGCGTTTCAAAAGAGGCGGCGGAAAAGGCGCTTTACATGATGACGGAATGCTACGGCAACCCCTCTTCGCTGCACAGCAAGGGCTTTGCGGCGGAAAAGGAAATGACTGCGGCGCGGGAGATTATTGCCGAGAGACTTTCGGCACAGCCGGGGGAGATTTATTTCACGTCCGGCGGCACAGAGAGCGACAACATTGCGATTTTGGGTGCGGCGCACGCGAAAAAGCGCGCGGGCAACAAGATTGTGACGACGGCGATCGAGCATCCGGCGGTGCTCAATACGATGGCACAGCTTGAAAAAGAGGGCTTTGAGGTCGTGTATGTGCAGCCGGAGGCGGACGGGAATATTCCGAAAGAGAAATTTGATGCGGCCGTTGATGCGAAGACGATTTTGGTCAGCGTGATGGCGGTGAATAACGAAACAGGTGTTTTGCTGCCGCTGAAAGACATTGCGGGCATGATCAAGAGAAAAAAGGCCCCGGCGCTGTTTCACACGGACGCGGTGCAGGGCTTTTGCAAAATTCCGCTCCAGCCGAAAAAGCTCGGTGTTGACCTCATCAGTGTTTCGGGCCACAAGGTGCATGCGCCGAAGGGCGTGGGTGCGCTGTACGTGAAAAGCGGCGTACGCATTTTGCCGCACAGCTTCGGCGGCGGGCAAGAGAAAAATCTGCGCCCCGGCACCGAGGGCGTGCCGCAAATTTGTGCGTTCGGCGAAGCGGTGAAGCACATGATGACGGAAAAAGAGGCGCTCACACACGTAAAAGCGGTGCAGGCGCATTTGATTGAACGGCTGAAAGCGATGCCGGAGGTCGTTTTGAACTCGCCCGAAAACGCGCTGCCGTATATTGTGAATCTTTCGGCAGGGCGCGTGCGTGCGGAGACGATGCTGCACTTTTTGGCGGAGCGAAACATTTTTGTTTCAAGCGGTTCCGCGTGCGGCAAGGCAAAACCGAGCCACGTTCTGAGCGCGATGCAGCTGCCGAAGGAGCGCGTTGAAACATCGCTGCGCATAAGCCTTTCGACGGAAAACACAGCAGAAGAAATGGACGCGTTTGCGGACGCCTTGAAAGAGGGCCTCCAAACGCTTTCGCACGCGTGAGCGTGAGTTTATAGATGGAAAGGAATTTTGTCATGCAGGAAGTGATTCTGGTCAAGCTCGGCGAGATCGTCTTAAAGGGATTGAATCGCCGCACGTTTGAAGACCGGCTGTTAAAGAACATTCGCCGCCGCATTGCGCGCGCGGGCAACTTTGAGGTGTACTCCATGCAGTCCACCATTTACATTGAACCGAAGGACGAGGACGCGGATATTGACGAAGCCGAGGAGCGCATCTCGAAGATTTTCGGCGTCATTGGCTATGCGCGCGCTTGCGTGTGTGAAAAGGACATGGATGCCATTACCAAAATGGCGCCGGAATACCTCAATGACACACTCGCGGGCTTTAAGACGTTCAAGGTGGAATCGAAGCGTGCGGACAAGAAGTTCCCGCTCGGCTCCATGGAAATCTCCCGCGAGGTGGGCGCGGCGCTGCTGCGCGCGAACCCGCACATTTCCGTAGACGTGCATAACCCGGAGATCACGGTGCGCGTGGAAATCCGCGAGAAAGCGGCGTATATCCACGGCGAGACGAAGCCCGGCGCGGGCGGCATTCCGGTGGGCACGGGCGGCAAGGCGGCTATTCTCATCAGCGGCGGCCTCGACAGCCCGGTGGCGGCGTGGATGATGGCAAAGCGCGGCGTGGAGCTGACGGCCATTCACTTTGCGAGCCCGCCGTACACGAGCGAGCGCGCACATGAAAAGGTGGTAGCGCTGCTGAAGAAGGTCGGCGAATACGCGGGCAGAATGGACATGATTACCGTGCCGTTCACCGAAATTCAGGAGCAAATTCGAGACAACTGCCCGGAGGAGCTTGCGACCGTGATTATGCGCCGCTTTATGATGCGTGCCGCCGAGCGCATTGCACGCGAGCGCGAATGCAGCGCACTTGTCACGGGTGAGAGCCTTGGGCAGGTGGCAAGCCAGACGATACAGGCCATCGCCTGCACGGACGCCGCGGCGAATATGCCGGTTTTCCGTCCGCTTATCGGCAGCGACAAGTCGGAAATCGTGACGCTTGCGCACCGCATTGATACGTATGATATTTCCATTGAGCCGTATGAGGACTGCTGTACGGTGTTTACGCCGAAGCACCCGCGCACCCGCCCCACGTTGAACGTGGTGGAGGCTGCGGAACAGAAGCTTGATGTGGAACAGCTTTTGAAAAATTGCCTTGAAAAGACGGAGATCCGTCATCTGTAAGAAAGGGGAATTTTACCATGCAGGCAGAAGTATTATCGGTAGGTACAGAGCTTTTGCTCGGCCAGACCGTGAACACGGACACAACAATCGTTGCAAAGGCGCTTTCGGCGCTCGGCATTGATCTGCTCTACGCCGCCGTAGTTGGCGACAACGTGGGCAGACTGGAAAAGGCCGTTTACGACGCGCTCGACAGAAGCGATATTCTCATCACAACGGGCGGCCTTGGGCCGACGGGCGACGACCTGACGAAAGAGACCGTGGCGGCGGCTGCGGGCAAGAAGCTCGTTTTGCACGAGCAGAGCTACCAGCATTTGCTCGATTACTTTGCAAACGGCGGCATGACCGAAAACCAGATGAAGCAGGCGATGCTGCCGGAGGGCTGCACCGCGCTGAAAAACGACAACGGCACTGCGCCCGGCTGCGCGTTCCGGACGGACAAGGGCAAGATCGTCATCATGCTGCCCGGCCCGCCTTCGGAACTGACCCCGATGCTGCACAACTATGCCGTGCCGTACCTTGAGGAATTCCAGAGCGCGGTCATCGCTTCGCACAGCGTGCATGTGTACGGCAGAGGCGAAGCGCCGGTGGCACAGATGATCGAAGACCTGATGGAGCAGAGCAACCCGACCGTGGCACCGTATGCCAAGGAAGGCGAGATGTTCGTGCGCGTGACGGCGAAGGCCGCAACGAAAGAAGAAGCGGACGCGATGTGCGTGCCGGTGGTGGAAGAATTGAAGAAGCGCATCGGCAACTTCGTGTACGGTGTGGACGTGGAGACGCTGGAGGAGCTTGTGGTCAGTGAGCTTAAAAAGGCGGGCAAGAAGCTTGCGACGGCGGAATCCTGCACGGGCGGTATGCTTGCAAAGCGCATTACGGATATTCCGGGTTCCTCCGCCGTGTTTGAGACGGGCTGTGTGACGTATGCAAACTGCGTGAAGGAGCGTTTGCTCGGCGTACCGCACGAGACGCTTGTGACATACGGCGCAGTGAGCGAACAGACGGCGCGCGCGATGGCGGAAGGCATTGTGCGTGAGAGCGGTGCAGACATCGGCGTGGGTATCACGGGCATTGCGGGCCCGGACGGCGGCACAGAAGAAAAGCCGGTGGGCCTTGTGTACATTGCGTTGAGTGACGGCAAGAACACGTGGGTGGCAAAGCGTCAGCCGATGGGCAGACTGAAATCCCGCGAATGGCACCGCCACTGCGCGGCCTCCAAAGCACTCGATATGGTGCGCCGCTACCTTGCCGGTTTGCCGGTGGACGAGGCGTAACGCGTGCGGCGCAAATACCGCGAGCCGGAGCCTATGCGGCGCGTGGCGGTCTATGAAGACGAAGAAAGTATGCAACCGAGAAAGCGGAGAATTCTGTTCCCGGTGCTTATCACGCTGTTTTCGGTGATTTTTGTCGTTTCGGCGGCGGTGCTTGTAATTGAGCTCATTGTGAACCCGTATGTGACGGATAAAAACGTAGGTGAGATTCAGAAAATCTACTCCGAAGCGGGCGACACGGAAAGCGTGGCCCCGGTTTCTTCCGAAGACGACACGGCGGACAGCGAACGCATGGCAGAGCTGGAGCGCCGTCGCGAGGCTGTTTTGAAGCTGCAAAGTGTGAACAGCGACATTACGGGCTGGGTGCAGCTGGACGGCACGGACATCAATTTTCCGGTGTTGACGCCGCCTGCAGACGATCCGCAGTATTACCTTTACCGCAACTACAAAAAGGAAAGCACGAAGTACGGCAGCATCTTTTTGGACGGTATGTGCACGGTGGACTCCGATAATCAGGTTTTGCACGGGCACAGCATGCAGGACGGCAGAATGTTCTGGCAGGTGATCGGTTTTGGCAGTGCCAAGACCGTGAAAAGCTGTCCGGTATTTCGCTATGACACCGAAAAGGAAGCGGCGGAATGGAAGATCGTTTCGGTATTCAAGACGAATACATACGATAACCAAGGGGAGCTGTTCAACTATCTGCGCGGCGATTTTGACTCTGCGGAAGACAAGATGCAGTTTTACTACGACGTGATGAAACGCAGCATGGTGAACACCGGCGTTGACCTGAACGAAAACGACAAAACGGTGATGCTTTCAACATGCTCGTATGAATATGAGGGCTTCCGCACGGTGATCGTGGCGCGCAAGG
>OFMC01001750.1_pt1 | contig 15612 bp, 10 predicted proteins | sample 1541271 | NCBI WGS metagenome assembly OFMC01 (sample SAMN04209252, study PRJEB22552) | human gut metagenome | biome: gut; material: feces | host: Homo sapiens | place: USA: Oklahoma | reverse complement strand
AAGCGTGGCAGTATGCGTAGTAGGTTCCCTGCTGTACATATTTGAATGTAGTAGAAGTCTGAACCTGATTCTTGTTTACGGAATCATAGTCTTTGTTTGTGATGCAGTCGCGGTCTGTAGAGATTACATAATCGTAACCTGCAGCACCTTCGGAATCACCGGAAAGGATTGCAGTTGCTTTGTTTCCAACAACTTTAACGCTGCTGATCATTGGAGCATCTGGTTTCTCGTTTTCAGCTTTGCCCTGAGCAGTAACTGTCTTGGAACCTGTGTAGTTCTTAGATGCGCTGTTAGCTGTTACTGTGTATGTTCCGTCACCGTTGTTCTTGGATGTATATTCTGTAGTTGGAACTGGAATATATCCGTTCATAACAGTTATTACACCATCAATGGCCTTAACATCACAATCCTTAATATCTTTCTTATCAATTCCCCAGGAAGCCGGTTTTACTAATTTAACCTCTGAACCAACATATCCACCAATACCAGTAACTGTAACGCCATAAACTTTTCCATCTGTTACATCTGTATAATTTTCACCAACAGAAGCACCGCTTAAAGTCAGTTTATAATCTTTGCCTTCTACAAGAGTTCTTCCTTTGATCTGGACAAGCACTTCAGGTTTAACAGGAAGTCCTCCAGCGTAAGTAGCATTTTTCACGCTGACATTCTGAGCATTGAAGTATACATTTTTGATAAGAAAAGCTGTTTTAGCAACAACATTTTTGATTGTAGTGCCATCTGCCAGAACTATTTCATCATTACCTGTAAATCCAGAGCCTTCTTTAGCTACTGCATATACATATGCAATATTATATTTATCATTTCCAGATTTAAGAGAAGACGGGATACCTGTTACATTTTCGGCATACTTAATCTCAAAGTCAGATGCTTTAGCTGTTGTATCTTTTGTGGTAAGAGTCAGTTTTTCAGTAGCAAATATCTGTTCATTGCCGTCAAAGGTAAATGACTGCTGATTTGTTTTTAAAGTCTTTCCATCAGTAGCATATTTGCTTGTTACATTTTCACCATTAGCATCGTATACTGCAATTGTTCCAGCTACAGCTTCTTTGTAGATATCGAATTCAGCAGTAATATTACCGCCAGTGAAGTTTTTATTTCCATCAACTGGTTTTAATACAACAGTACCTTTACCGGCATTAACGTTTTCACCGTAATCAACAATTTCAAACTGATCCGTAACATCGTTACCATTTAATGTTGCTTTAAATTTACGAGGACGAATTGCTTTTCCAGTATACTGTTCTTTTGCAATTTCTACTTTTACATCAGATGTATTTGCAGCTGTAATAGTAAATGTTGCAGATGCAGTTCCTGAATATAAATCATTGATACCTTTGATTGTTACTTTTCCAGTTCCAACATTAAGGTTATTGGTAATGCTGGTGACTTCATATTCGCCTTTACCATCATTTTCTTTACCTTCATATAAAACATATGCACCATCTTTTACAAGAAGTTCTGGAACAATGTTACCTCCAGTGTAAGTATAGGTAGCAGGTGCAATTGTAAGCATAGAATCTGTAAGGGATTTTGCAACAATCTCACTGTCTTTTGCAGCTGTTACTTCAGTACCATTACCAACAAAGTTTGCATTTTTGATAGTGATAGTAGAACGGATTTTATCATGCAATTCGTTCTGGGCAATTGTGTTATTAACCGGTTTGTTTGTACCATCAACATATTTGTAAGATACGGTATAATCAGAATCCGTCAGTTCTTTTACAATTTTGCCACTTGGATCCTTGGCAACAACTTTAACTGGAACATTGTACTCTTTGGCATTTTTATAACCTTTATTATAAGAGATTGTCTCAGGTACTGTTATGTATTCTGGCTTTACATTTAATGGTTTGATGTCAAAAAGAACATCTACTTTGTTTCCTTTATATTTACCTTCTGTAATCTCAATTGTAACAGCTGGTGCTTTTTCCAGAGCTGTTGTACTTCTTGCATTGACATTATTCTTGTATCCAACAATTTTGTATGCATCGGAAGCTAATGGATGTTCTGGAGTATAATCACTATTTGGGATTACTACTGCACCTAAATCAGCCTGTGACGGTTTCACTTCAGAACCAGTATAATAAGATTCATAGTTATTTGCACTGTATCCATAAGCATACATCGCATTATCTGAAACAATAACTTTGAATGTCTGGCTATTAATGCAGTTACCATCAAATGTAACTCCATCTGTAGAAGTTGCTGATACTGTAAGTTCATACGTACCAACAGATTCTAATGCATTTGTTACCTGAACACCATTTTTCTTTACTGTAACAGTATAATCAAATCCATCATTTAAATTTAAAAGATTTCCTTCTTTGTCTTTGAATACAAGATAATCACTAAGATCATCTACATAAGTTCCAGTTGGTATTTTGTCCAGAGGAATTACTGTAGTTCCCCAAATTTCACCTAATGAAATCACGCAATCAGAAGCTAAGTCTCTCTTTTTAACAGTTACTGTATTTTTAGAAGCAAGAATTGATTTTGGAACATTTGAAAAGTTAGGAAGTTTTGTTGCATCTAAATATACTTTAACCTTCTGCTCTGTGAATCCTTTTGATGGATTTCCGGCATCTTCTGTGTAAGCACTTCCTACTGCTGCAGATAAATCAGCACCAGATAATGCAGATGTTTCCTTTAATGTAATCTTATCATTAGGAACTTTAATCTGATCACCTGTATACTGATAAGATAATCCAGCAGCACTTTCTACTGTAATCTGTCCAGCTTTTAAAGCATCATCGAAATCTTTTTGGCATACACGGATAGTTACATCTTTAGCTGTTCCAGTATATGGAGAATCTTTCTTAGCTGTTGCAGTAACAGTTAATACATCACCTGCATTTTTAGCTGTTCCAGATGCTGAAATATCAAAATATTTCAATACATTTTCTTTTGTCCATTGACCATTTCCTGGTGCTACATCTGGGGCATTTGTCAGTGCGGTACTAGCTAATGTTACTGAGTTACCTTTAGCAGTATCACCAAAATAATATTCTTTTCCATTATATGTCACAACATCTGTTCCATTATATGTTTCTAATGCCAACTGAGCATCTGACATATCTAACTTATTGATAATTGTACTTCCGATTTTTACAGGATTAATTTTGGTTTCATCAGCTTCAGTTCCATTATTGAAAATATACAGTTCAAGTTTCTGTCCAACATACTGATCCCAGTCTACATCACCTGAAGTTTTGAAATCAGGACGGAATCCCATTTTTGTTACATCACCATCTGTGATTTCACGTGTATAAATATTGGTATCCTGACCAGCTACACGCCAGCCATACTTGAAGTTATTTAATGCAGTACCATCTTTCTTTAAAATAGTACCAGATACTTTTACAGCATCTTTTGCAAATGTTGCTGATTCAGAAACACTTACATTGATTTTAAGGTCATTTGACTCTACTACTGTTGCAGTAGCAGAAACTTCAGCCTCATCTGTTACAACTGGAGTTTCAGTTTCTTCAGAAGCTGATGCACTTGTTTCATCAGAAAATGTTTCTGCTGCAGGTGCTGTTGTTTCAACTACTGAATCACTTCCATCACTGAACTCAGCAGCCCAAACCGGCACGTTAGAGGTTGCCAGCATTGCAACGACGAGAGACATACTTAAGGTTTTCTTAGCCATGCCTTTCTTCGTGTTTTTAATCTTTGTCATGATTATAGTTCCCCTTTGGGTGGTGGACAGGTTGATTTTGGAGAAAATTTCGTATGGGGAATTGATTTCAGACTTGAGGAATATCCGGATTTTATGATTTATAAGTGGATAATTGTTGACAGTCGCAGTAAAAACAGGCAGTTATTGCACATAAATCTGATGATGTATTGAAAAAACTCTTCTTGTTTTACGCTGATTGCAATAAATAACAGTATATAATGAGACTCATAAAATATAAAATATCCAGAGGATCTACCTAAAAAACTGACGGTGTCGGATCAGCGAAAATAGATTTCAACAATCGTGTCTGTATTTTCCCTATTGCCACAATAAATCGGAACCCGGGGCACAAAACATAAAAATAGTATTATACCCGTTCGGGATGATTTGATATAGAAATATATAAATTATACCCGAACGGGATTTTTGTATATAATTCGCTTGAAATTATACCCGAACGGGATTAATATGTTTAATATGAGTACAATTGGAGATTATATAAAAGAAGAAAGAAAAAAAGCAGGGCTGACGCAGGAGGATTTTGCAATCCGTTCCGGACTTGGACTTCGTTTTGTAAGGGAATTGGAACAGGGAAAAGAAACTGTGCGTCTGGACAAAGTGAATCAGGCACTGGCAATGTTTGGGAAAGAAGCTGTACCAGGAAAAAAGGAGGATTAGCAGGTGGAGTCAGAATATAGAAAGGGATATGTATATATTCAAAATCATTTTTCCGGAATTATTGCAGAAACTGAAGAAGGGTATATTTTTACTTATGACCAGGATTATCTGGACAGAGAAGATGCAGTGGCAGTAAGCCTGACACTTCCATTACGTCAGGAGCCTTATGAGACAACTATATTGTTTCCTTTTTTTGACGGACTGATTCCAGAAGGATGGCTTCTGGGGGTGGTCAGCCGAAACTGGAAAATCAACCAGAAAGACCGGTTTGGATTACTGTTATCTGCCTGCAGAGACTGCATTGGCGATGTTTGTATCAGGAGAGAAAAGGTATGAAATGCTTGTGTTGTGGAAAGCCAATAACAAATAGTGCAACGAATGTGGAAAAAGAATGGTGCTGGCATAAAAAGTGTGTAAAGAGATTTTTTCAGACAGATGAATTACCAATCTTGGATATTACGAAAGAGCAACTGGAAATCCTGGCAAATGAAATAGTAAATGAGGGACTTACTGTGCCGGGAGTTCAGAAAAAGCTTTCCCTGCATTTATCAACAGATCTTAATGCAAGACTTACAATTGTGGACTATCCGACAGGATATATCCTGAAGCCGCAAACGGAAGAATTTGATAATATGCCGGAATTTGAGGATCTGGCAATGCGTCTCGCAGAAATTATGGGAATCCAGACGGTTCCCCATGCTCTTATAAAAATGAATGATGAATACGCGTATATTACTAAAAGGATAGACCGGGAAATATCAGAAAAAGAGACCAAACTATATGCCATGGAAGATTTCTGCCAGCTGTCTTACAGGCTGACACAGGATAAATATAAAGGTTCTTATGAACAATGCGGAAGAATCATAAAAAAATGTTCTGCAACACCGGGCTTAGACCTGTCAGAGCTGTTTCTGCGTGTTGTTGGATCTTTCGTTATGGGAAATTCAGATATGCATTTGAAAAACTTTTCGCTAAAGGAAACGGAGCCTGGTAGTAGAAATTTCCAATTATCAAAAGCATACGATATGCTTCCTGTTAATGTGATCATGCCAGAAGATAAAGAACAGCTGGCACTCACAATAAATGGCAAAAAACGTAATATTCATAAGAAAGAATTTCGGATACTGGCAGAATCCTGTGGGATTCCATTAAATTCTGTGGAACGTATGATGAAAAAAGTATGCTCATTAAAGGCAAAACTTTTTACACAGATAGAAGAATCTTGCTTGTCAGCAGAGCAAAAAGAGCAAATGGAGGAACTTATTTCAAAAAGGCTTGATATTTTGAGTTAGATAAACGGCACTTGGATGCGACATACTCCCGTCACTTAAATCTTACAGATTTTGAAAATTAAAACCATCCCGACTATGTATATTATTCATACAGCTGGGATGGTTTTATATGTGGGTAAGGAATTCTGTATTATAGGTTATTTTCGGTGTCGAGTAGACGCACCCCTTGCGGTCGTACGCCCCTCACAGAATCCGGACTTGCGGCTTTCCCGCATCCGGCTTTTTGCGAAACGAATCGTTCACATTTATCAATTATATACACTGACATATATTCGGGGTCTTACCAATGGATAGCTGTTATCTATCATATTCAGAAATTCTACCCAGTTGTAGCTTTTCTTTTGACTCCTCCGATTTAGACAGTAGAATAAACTTTTCATTACGTGGTATCGAAATGCTGTTATTCTTTCTGTATTGTCTGTGATTCCATAGTAATGGTAATAACCAGTCAGTATCTGATTGAGTTTAGCAGTAATCTCTTTCAGTTTCCATGTTTTCATGTGTCCCATCAGTTGAGTTATTTCTCTACATTTCTTCGCAAACTTCTTCTTACTGGTTTTCCTCTTCACTCTGAATCTACCATTCTTGCTTTTGGAACAGTAGTGTGTAAAGCCTAGGAAAGTAAAGGTACCTGGCTTCGTTCCACTTTTACTGCATCTTTCCTTTGCGTATCGTCCGAACTCTATCAGCCTGCTCTTTTCTTCTTCAAGGCTTAATCCAAAGTGTCCCATTCTATGTTTTAAGTGTTCATAGAACCATACTGCATCTGATTTGTATTGGAATGTCACCACAAAATCATCAGCATAGACCACCAGACCTGCATATCCCTTTAACATTGGCGTTACCACCTCTTTGAACCACCATATCAGCACATAGTGCATATAGATACAGGAAATTATCGGAGAGCAGACGGAACCTTGTCCACTTCCTTCCTCTGTTGCTTCAAATTCATAGTTATTCATAATTCCTGCTTTCAGCATTCGTCTGACAAGGCGGATAATATTCGGGTCTTTGATCCTTGATTCTATAAAACGCACAATCCATTCATGGTTAAGATGCTGGAAGAATCCTTTTATATCCGCATCCAGAACATAATTCGTCGGTTTCCTTTCCAGCATTATGTTTAGTTTGCGGATTGCTTTATGGTAGCCCCTGTTGGGTCTGAATCCCATCATCTCATCATAAAACATTGGCTCGAATACTGCTTCCAGTATCCTGCGCAGTGCTTCCTGTACCAGCTTGTCTTCATAACAGTAGATACTAAGTGGCCGCATCTTCCCATTATCCTTTGGTATTTCTACCAGTCTTGCTGGTTTATGCTTATAGGATTTCTTCCGTATTCTTCTTTGGTAACTCCATCTATTCCTACGGCTTTCGTTCCCTCCATCTGGACATGACAGTTCTCAAGCATCTCCTTATTGATAAGATGCCCCAGTGATGTAAAGACCATGTCTGGGTTTTCTTTTGATAATTGTGATATTCTCGCCAATTTCGTTTCCATTAGTTCCCCTATCTCTGTGTATAGCTAATGTTTCCTCTTTGATATAGTTTCGCAGGCCAGAACTGCGAGGCACAGTTCTCTCTCGACTTCCCTCCAGTATTTATTTTGTTCATACCTTCACCGGTACTGTTCGGGTCTCCGACTACCTGCACTTCGTTTGTCTTTCTTCTTTTGGTTGGCGGACATACTTTTCATTTACACACTCTGAAAAGAAAATGCAGGTCCTCTCCAGTTGACATATAGTCCCTGTCTGACATGAATAGTTTCAACAACACCGCAGAGGCATGCAAAATCTCACCATAACGATAAGTGCATATATTGTCTTCCACCCTGACCACGGTGTCGACCCTCTGATACTTTGGGATTTCGGTGCTCCATAGCTATCCCTGCTATCTTGCTGTCTACGCTTAGCCTGCACGTTACCGTAACAGACTCAAGACTCGCTTCAAATGCTGTGGTTAACAGCTTATTTGATGGGACCACCCACCGGACTATATACCCTTTGCTGAACGCACGGTCAGACCCTCAGTATACTCCTACTTAGTTTCTTTTGGGTATATACCGGTATGATCACACTATTTTTTTGTTATTTGGAATAAAGATTTTAAAATAGGCCATATAAAAGGTTCACTACTCATATATTCTACCAATATCAGAAGCGAAAGCAAAATACCACCCCAAATTATGAGATATATTCGCACAGATCTATCAATCGTTCGTTTCATTTCTGTTTTTATGTCATCATTCTGAAAACACTCTCTTATATCATCTTCTGTTAGTATTTCTCGGTAAGAATCTTTTAGCTTGTCATAACTACTATATACTTTTTGTAGTTCATATTTTGACTGTTGATAGCTAATAAAAAGATAACCAAAAGAGGCTATCAAAACAATTTCTGAAAGAATTGTGATGTCTTTTGTAAAAATATTGTCCAAAGGCTGATCAGATACGATGTTCGCAAGTATTACAGAAAACAGGAATCCCAAAATAGCCAAAAGATTTGTCTTGAACTTATCTAACATCTCCGTTGCATATTCTCCAGTTCTCGATACAATATCCGTAATAAATTCTGCAACTTTATTTTTTAATTCCAAATATTGAGTTACATTATCTCTCAAATAAAGATTGTAATTCGTTTGAATGGATGCCATTACTCCATCACTGATATTTAACAAAGATTCATATTTACAATGGAGACATATAATATTCCTAGCTATAATCACTTTATCAACAATACTGCCGCCTGAATAAATCCAATTGTAGATTTTATAAAGATTATTATTTCCCTGTATATTTTCAAGAGTATCATGATATTCCATTGAACGCTGCCCCATTATCTGAAGTTTCAGTTTACCATCCTGTATGAATGAGTTTGAAGCCAGTAAACAAGCAGACAAAATTGTTTCCATTTTCAGGAATAAGTCTTTGAGCGGGTTTCCTTCGTATCCAATTTCTATTTTAAAATCATCTGGAAGTAATTCATAAGTGTCCTGATTATAAAAATATGCATTTTCTCTGCATTCCAGTAATCTGTTTGTTCTATCAAAGTCCAAATCCAGTGGTCTGCTTCCTGCCGTCAGAAAGAACATTGTTTTTGTATAAAACATATCTCTACTGTCAAATAATTCAAAGGTTATACTCCGACCAGCTTTTTTCATAAAATTCGAAAATGCTGTTAAAACTTTGTCTATTGGTAATGAACTAATATCTTCAGCAAATTTTTCAAAGCAGTATACAGATAAATATCCATTTACTATTTTTTTGTCTATTGTAAGGCTAACCTCAACTGTTTCATCACTTTCAAGACCTTTAAGAAATTCTGCATACTCTTCCTCTACATTTTCTTTTAAATCAAAGGATTCTCCCCCCTCTGAAACTAGATAAATTTTTATTTTGTCTCTATTAGAAATATCCCAAATCGTATTCATCCATTCTGAATATTGTACCGGAAGTTCTTTGCTGAAACTGAACTCTGCCTCATATGTATATCTCCGTTCTTCTTCCTTTCTCAGCTCTGTAATTTGATTTCGGATTCTTTCCAACATAAGAAACTACTCCTCTCTATTGTCTTCATTATTGCGTGCAAATGTCTGAAAAGTGCGGTCATCGCTTAACCTTATTTTAAGATATTTTTTTCCATACGCATCTTCATATGCACTGATATCATTTTCATTTCCTATATCTGAGATTTTTAACATAATTCCTGTATTTATTTTATAAGTTCTTATTGCTTTTTTCTTTATGGCGTCTGGTATTGCCTGAAATTGTCTGTCAAATCCTTTTTCTTCTGGAAGTCTATTTAGTCTTTCATGTAATTCTCGTTTTTGCTCGCCTGTCATATCATTAGGCATATAACCCGTAAATATTTTTTCAATCATATTATCATAATCGAACATCTCCCGATTTGCATTGTTCATATATGCGTACATGGCATTTTGGATAACTCTATTATCATAAGGCGCTGTTTTCTTCAATTTTCTGTTTAAACACTTTTCAACAGAATCATATGTTTTGTACGTATTTACCCTGTCATTCTGACATTCCACCAACTCTAGGAAATCGAACCACCAATATTTTGCAACCGTATTCGAATATATTTTTGCCTGAAACTGATCTGCATTCAGATTATTCAAATCAAACATGCATGTTTTCCAGATTTTCTTTGTATCTTTTGAGAATCCAAATCTTTCACTGTAGTCCCTTTCATCAAAGAAACCTGTATGCTCAATTTTAGCAAGAATACACTTTCTGTTTCCATTATCCTCAAACAATGCAAAAATCAAACTTCCCTTCTGTACACTGATGTTCATATGCCCAATCCGAGCCTGAGCTTCCCGTTCATTTCTGACAAGTCTTTCTGCAATTGAATCTATCTTTTCTTCAATCGCATCTGGAGTTTCCAGATTTCCTGCAATCTCAAGAATTCCCGCAATAACTTCGGTTCTTGTTGACTGTGTATGATATTCCCTGATGGAAACATTGTTGCTCACATGAACAATCAATTGTTCAATATAATCTTTAAACTTTGGCATCATATTCACATTTCTTCTTTGAACACTGTTGTTTTCATAATCAATCACTCTGACTGCCTGTGCAATTATTTCCATCATAACTCTCCTTCATTTTATCTTTTGTTTATAAAACCTTTGTTGGAATTATCTATTTCACTCTAATTCTTTTCCATTCCAAGTAATCCAGATTCTGATAATACAAATATTTATAATTCAGAATCATTAGTCATGTTTATATCAAGTTCTCACAACATATCAATATCGTCACTGTAAATACATTTTCCACCTTTATCAATTTTGTATATCACCTCTTTTTCCCATACGGATTAATGTTACCTCTTCATGTTCTATATGTGAATATCCATCCACGTTTTTCTACGCTCTGTCTTCCATTATAACAATCTCCATATTAGACCGCAACAATTTTTCTATATTTGTATGTACTATTTCACATATATAAATAAATGCTTATTTAAGCTAATCCTTTCTTCCACCCCATTATCAAACCTATACACCATCCTCCTCCGATCAAACACCGGATTCGCATCATGTATAACACTATGATGATTCGGGCATACAATCATCTGGTTATTCGCATCATTATTCAAACTATTAACAAAATAATCAATGTGATGTGCCTCTGCGATATGTGAACCATATTTTTCTCCAATCACCTGCCCGCATATCTGGCATCGGTATCCGTACAACAGCTTCAAATTTTCTCCAATTTTTCTGTTCAGTTTACGAATCTTAACAATCTGTAACTTCTTTTCTATTCCACTGCTTTTATCTTCCATCTCATATTCTATTTCATTCTCCACAGTCCGCTCTCGCATTCCTTGAATTGCCTTTTTCATAACCTGAAAATCATCCTGTGCTATTGGCTCCAGAAGAAAAGTATCTTCATATTCTGTGGTATAAATAGCAAGATATTCCTTTAGTCCATCTGGCATTTTTATATAACTTCTGTCTTTTGGATCTCTGTTTTCACGAATCATCTTTATGTAACTCATGCTTTTGAAAAAGTATTGCTGAAGTGCCTGTGACAGCTCACCATTTCTTGGATATCTGATCTGATAGGCATCCTTCTTTCTCTTTTCTACTGAGTTATTCATATTAACGATTTTCGCATCATACGTTTTTCCATTCATAAAAAAATGAATGATTTTAGATTGTCCACGCTGTAAAAAATTCTCCATATTTCGGAGAAAAATCACCTGATTATCTAACGGCAATGTAAAGCCTTCCATCAATGTAGACCAGTCTATTTCTTTTTTATACACATAATTTTCTGATTCCATACGCATCTTCTCCATCACTATAAAAGTGCTTTTATCTGCTCTTTATACCGTCTCCGATAATAGTCCATCGCCCTATACTCAATAACATCCTTCATTTGTTCCGCCAGCACCGGCTCCTTCACAATTTCTTCCATTTCATCCCTCAATGCCAACGCCGCGCCATCCTTTTTCACAAAGAATTCTTCCCCAGATTTTAACAGAAAGCGTACCGGCATTTTCATTATCTTTTGGATATGGTTCTTATCCGAAATCTTGCGATATTCCTCATATGTAATCTCTTTCTCCAAATCCTTCCAGTTTGTTCCTGTAGAGAAGAATTTTTTCCAGCTTGCCAGAAGTTCCACCTCTGACACTTCCATTCTCACATTCCCATGGTTATAAAAAGCCATCAGTACCGGCATTTTATACACCTTGCTCATGTTGGTGTTTTCCAGCAGATTTATAAAATCTTTTCCCATTCCCTGGCTGAATTTTTTCTGCTCATCTGTGAGTTCATCCAATTCTTCCAGATAATTCAAATACTTTTTAAACGGATTCTCATTCGAATGTGTGACCGCCATCTGATACACATCATCATCCATATAAGTAAACAAATCCATTCTGGTTGGTTGTTTGCCAAGCAATTCTTTGATCCGGAAATACTCGTTTCTGATTTGTTCTTTGATTGTCAGTTGTTTCTTGTCCATTTCTGCAAACAGATCAATCAATCTCATATCAAAATCAACGAAGCATTCATCTGGATAATCTGCCTTATCTGCCGGATAATATGTTTCTTTTCCTGTTTTATTTTTCCCTATCAGCAAATACCTGACTCTTCCCGCTTTTTCATAATTGCCGATAAAGTCCAGAACATTGAGATATTCTTTTCCCTTACTTCTGCGCAATCCCCTTCCAAGCTGCTGCAGAAAGACAACCGGAGATTCTGTCGGACGCAGGAACATTACCATATCGACTGATGGAATATCTACACCTTCGTTGAACATATCCACTGAAAAGATAACTTTGATTTCTCCATTTTTCAGTTTCTCAATCGCTTCTGCTCTGTCCATGGAAAACTCTCCATCTGCATTACTATAAACTGCTGCCGACGGAATTCCTCTTTTACCGAATTCTTTTGCCATTTCTTCTGCATGTTTTCTGGAACAGCAGAATCCTAATGCCTGACTAGAGCCATATTTGCAGTAATATTTGTAAATCAACTCATGCCTGTAAGCATTCCCGATATAAGTTCTGTTCAGTTCTTCTTCTGCATATTTTCCCTTAACTATATGTAGCTTTGTGTAGTCAGTCTCATCATAAATTCCATAGTAATGAAACGGAACCAGCATTCCCTTATTGATTCCATCTTTCAGTGAAATCTCATACGGCACATTATAATCGCAGATTTCATATATATTTTTGCCGTCCATTCTCTCAGGCGTTGCCGTCAGTCCAAGGAGAAACTGCGGTCTGAAATATTCTACAATTCTTCGATATTGGTCATTGACTGCATGATGAAATTCATCAATCACCACGTAATTGAAGTAATCTGGAGCGAAATATTTTTCATTTAAATATTCCGGTTTTCCAAGGCTTGCTACCGAGGCAAATATAAGCGGTTTATCTGTGCACTTCTCAGCTCCCATAAAAAATCCATAGTCTTTGGAATTCCTTACATTCTGAAAAGAAACTGCTGCCTGTTTCAGAATCTCTTCCCTATGTGCAACAAACAACACTTTCTCATATTTTTTTGAATCAAAAGCAGCCAGAAATGTTTTCCCGATGCCCGTTGCAGCCTGAATGAGTGCTTTCTGTGCTCCTTCTGCTCTTGTATCTTCCAATGCGCACAATGCCTCGATCTGTGCTCCTCTTGGTTCATATAAAGGTTTTATTTTCGTATCATTTGTTTCCGACTCCGTAAAGTCATATCTGTCAAGGTCTTTTGCCACCGCCGGACGATGCCAGTTCTGGGAGTAACGTTTTAATTCTTTATCATCAAAATCAATACCTACCAAGCCATAGCGTTTTTCAACACCATTTTTCCAAGAATACAAATCAAACGTACTCCATGCATAATATCCACGAACATCCACACCGGCGTCAACTGCATTCATAATCGCACTAATATGGTCATTCATGAATGAAATACGATAGTCATCTTCTACTTGATCTACAGTGATATCTTCTCTTACCCCAACACCATTTTCAGTGATAAAAATAGGTAAATGATATTTTTCCCATACTTGTTTCAAACCCTTCTGTAAACCTTGTGGATATATTTCTACATCCCATTCAGTATAGATAGCATCCGGATTATTCATAATCTGTTCAAACCATCCTTTAATAACAATTTTACTTTCTCCTTTAAAGTCTTTACCACTGTTATTAACAACTAATTGAGTTTCTCCTCCACTATATGGTTTTACCCATACACGTGAATAATAATTTAATCCCAAGAAATCTACCGTATAATTTTTAATAATTGGCAAATGTTCATTTTTAATACATGACAAATCATAATTTTGAGATAAAACACATAATAAATCGAATGGTATTTCACCCTTAGCTGCAGTATCTAAAATCCAATTATTTGCATAGTTATCTGCAAATCGCATAGCTATTTTAGTTGCCAAAGTATCATCAATTCCATCTACAGGTCCAAAGCTATGAACGATACCAATCATACCTTTATAATGGCCTTCCTTAAAAGCTCGAACTCCCAGTGCACTTGCGTACATAACATGATATGCTGCAATAATCATTTCTTGAGCACTATGATGTCCTGGAGGATAATTCCCAACCATATAGCCATTAAAAGTAAACCATTTAGGTTCATTAAACGTTACCCAATATTCAATCAAATCACCAAACTTTTCAAAACATACTTTTGCATATTGCTCAAATGCATAACATGTTTCTTCATTTAGCCAACCACCTTTTTCTTCTAAATATTGGGGTAAATCCCAATGATAAATTGTTACAAATGGTGTAATTCCATATTGTTGACAAGTTTTTAAAACATCCCGATAAAATTCAACACCTTCTTCATTGATTTCACCCTTGATGTTTTTGATTATTCTTGGCCATGCCAATGATAGACGTAATGTATTTTGACCACCTTCAGCCATCATTTTTATATCTTCTTTATAATGATGGTAAAAATCACTTGCTACATCACCAGTTTCATATCCGCCATCATGCAAATATGTGTCCCACATGCTTGGAACCCTTCCACCTTCATTTACAGCACCTTCACACTGATAAGAAGCGGTTGCACTACCCCAAAGGAAATCTTTTTTTAGTCCCATATTCTAATACACCTTTCCTTCATTCAAAATTGAGTAAACTACAAACAATTCATTTGCCATAGTTAAAACCACTTCCGAACTTGCCACATGATCCTCCGCATGCACCAATAATAAATTCATAGGAATTGCTTCATCGTTTGTCATTGTTCTTAACAATTCTGCGTGAGTTTTTTGTGCTAACAATAATTCTGATTTAGCATTTTCTAATAATTCCGTTGCTTTATCAAATTGTTTTTCTTTCAAACATTCAATAGCTTCACTAGAATCACCACGAGAATTTCCACTATGCAAAATCATTTGCATACAGCTTATTTCCATATCCATGTCTTTAAATCCTTTCTTTATACACAAAAATTGTAAAACTAATTTTACAATTGGTAAAAACCAGATTTTCCACTTATAAATGGAAAATACGTTCGCTTAACAATTCATAAAAGAACTATATCTAACACAACAAAATCCAAATCATTTAAATTCAATTTTCCTTTATAACTCAAACAAAACTTAGCTAAATAACATCTACATGTTCAATAAACTCATTTTCAAATCCCAAATACATATACAATTTTGTAACAAAAAAAGAGCGTTTATCCTTTAGTTTAAAGATTCGCGCTCATTTTGTGTTGTACAGTTGTTAAAAACAAAAATAATTTTAATATTCAAAGAAAAGATTTAGGAACTTTGAATAGTTATCCTCTTTTATTAAAGCCTCTGCTTTTTCAGGATTATCCAATATACTAACAATTCGATCAAACAGTTCATCAAAGCAAGATTCTTGGCTATCTTTATTTAAGCAAATTAAAAATATCAGTCTAACTTTTTTATCATCCAAATTTATA